>TARA_R110000782_G_scaffold270471_1_pt1 | contig 109285 bp, 85 predicted proteins | sample TARA_R110000782 | Tara Oceans TARA_R110000782 (sample SAMEA4397859) | marine metagenome | biome: Polar Biome; feature: [SRF] surface water layer (ENVO:00010504); material: water (ENVO:00002006), including particulate matter (ENVO:01000060) such as... | depth 5 m | reverse complement strand
GCGTTCCGATAGGCCATGCGGCATAATCCGGCACGCGGCATAATGCCCTTTATGCCGATATCGGCATAAGGGCCACTGGACCGGCCATGCGAGCCGTCTGGGACGTGATCTCAAGAACCGCTTCGGCACGGCGACCTACGCCGCCGAGGAACTGGTCGCCGAACTCTCCAGCGCCATGCTGGGCGCCGAGCTGGGGCTGCCGGTCACACATCTCGATAGCCACGCGAGCTATATCGAGCATTGGCTCAAGCTTCTGAAGGATGACGACCGTGCCATCCTGACCGCTGCGGCCAAGGCCGAAGAATCTGCGAGCCTGCTGCTGAATCTCGGCGGGAGGGTCACTCCAGAGCAGTTCGACGACGCGTCAGACGACGCTGCGCTTGCGGCCTGAGGGAGGATACCATGGGCCGATCGGTCAGCTATCCCAGCGGCGCAATTGTCGCCTTCACGGTGCTCGAGGTCGAAAGCGACGACGACTGGGAATTCGAGTATGAATGGCTGCGCGACGACCTGCGCGAGCGCGCAGTCCGAGCCTTCCCTTCGCTGATCCCGCATGACGGCTGGCGCGGCAGGGAAGACCGGATCCTCTTACGCAATGCCTATGCCGATTTCGGCGTATCGGTCTATGGCGGGCTGGTGGCCGTCTGGATCGTTGAACGCGATGACGGGTCCTATTGGGACGCCGATTGGCGCACGGCCCGGTCACCGCGGGCAAGGCGCTGGCTGTCCCAAATCGCATCCCGCTTCGATGCCATGTTCGGCGACTACGATTGCCTCGGGCACATGTCGAATGGCGAGGGGGTCTACACCAAGCGCGCAGCTTAAGCTCCGCGAGTTGGTCAGGCGCAGCGCTTTGGGTTGCCATCCCTGACTGAACTTTGCCGGCCGGTCATGGTCTGTCGCCATGCGAGAGAGGCCCTGGGCCAGCCGCCAGCCTTGCGCAACCCGGCTTGGGCGGGCCCGTGTTGGCCTTCGCCCTTCAGGCTCAAGGCCTGCCCGCGCCAGCCCGCCAAGCCAGGTTTCCCCTGACGGGTGCGCAATCCTGCCTGAATGCTGGCCCTGACGGGCTCTCGCTGGCGCAGCCATGAACGGATGCGCCGGCCTCACGCCAGTCAGGAGGACATCCCATGCACACGTCATTCGCCGATCAACTCGCCGGGCTCGATCTCGCCGGTTTCTCGATTGGCCCCGCTCCCGTATCGACAAGCGATTTCCCAGTCCGGGAGGCTGTCGTCCAAACCCTCGAAGCGGTCTGGTCCGATCTCTTCGCCATGGTGTCCGGGACCGCTCTTGAAGCCGACGCCGAGGATCTCGGCTGGGCTTTCGTCAACATCTTTCACCGATCCGCCGAGCGCAAGTCGACAGCCGTCGACCGGGCGACCGACGAGGTCCGCGCGCTTCTTGCTACGGCCGATGGATCCGAGGTCCACACCCATGAACTCGAGACGCAGGTCGAGCGGGCGCAGTGCGCCGAAAGTGCGATGCTGGCGCTCGAGGAGATGCGCGAGGTTGCAGCAGCCCTTTACCTCAACGAGTTCGGTTCCTCCTGGAAGCCGGTCTCCAGTTCGCGTTTCAATCACAGCGTCATGCTCACCTCGGCGCTCGTCGAAGGGCGCGACTTCCTGCGTGCCCGTGCTGAGGCCAAGCGCCGTGCGGCGGTGCCCGAAGGAACCCCGGTCGTCTTCGCTGGCGGGCGCACCCGTCATGGATGCGAAGACGATGCGCTGACCTTCGGCAACAATGTCTGGGCCACCCTCGACAAGGTTCGTGACCGCGTGCCCGACATGGTGCTCATCCACGGTGGCGACACCAAGGGCGTCGACCGCCTAGCATCGAGCTGGGCCGAACGCCGCGGCATCCCGCAGGTCACGTTTTCGCTCGACATGCGGCTGAGCGCTCGTGCCGGCTTCAAGCGCAACGAGCGGATGCTCTCCCTCGATCCGCGCTACGTCATCGCCTTTCCAGGCAATGGCGTGTTGGAACGCTTGGTGATCGAGGCCAAGGCTCGGCGAATCACCGTTGTCGATCGCCGCGGGCCCCTTGGCACCAATCCGAAGAGCACTTCGGCAGGGACCGACTGAGACCATGCCGGTCCTCGCGCCAGCGCCCAATCGGCGCTGGCGTCATCCATCAGAGGAAAGGCGCGCGCCTGTCGATTGGAGCCAGCGAATTGCCGTTGGCTTCATTCACCAGGAGGCATTCCATGATCGATATCGAGGCCGTGATGGCCAATTTTGCCGTTCGTCAAGCGGAGCGGCAGATGCAAGTGGCAGGCGAGATTCAGCAGCTAAAGACAGCCATTCTTCCGCGGTTTCTGGAGGCTGGCATCGCACGCGTCGAGATCCGCTTTGACGGCTGCGGCGATAGCGTTGCCGTTGAAGAATGTGCATGCCTCGATGCAGCCGGCGCGGCGATCCCGTGCCCGGAAGTCTCCCTCATTGAAGGCGAAGCAGACAGCGTTGCTCGTGCCGGTTCCGAAGAGCTGTCTTCACTCGGCCAGGCACTCGAGCAGCTGACCTACCTGGCACTCGAACGTCACCATCCGGGCTGGGAGATCAATGACGGTGCCTGCGGTGAACTGGCGATCGATGTGGCCGAGGCGACCTTCGTGCTCGACTGCAGTCTGCGCTTCACCGCGACCGATTATCACTCGACCGAGCTCTAGGAGACCTGGCATGGCACATTGCTACTACCACGCCCTCTCGTCGGTCCGGAAATGGGGCGGCACGGTTGATGACTATCTCCCGTTGCACCAGTGGTTCGACCAGTCGAAGGCTATTCTCGCAGACCCCCGTCACCGCGCGCTGCGGCACCATGCCGAGGGGATATTCATGCTCGAAACACTCTTCGGCGAGACCCTCGTCAATGCCGATGGCCGGGTCGTTCCGGTACGTCTGGTCGGCGAACAGCACGTACGCGAAGACCTGGGCTCGATCCCCTCCTTTGCGGACTGGGCGCGCTTGATCACGCCGCAGGCCTGGATGCTTCGAGGCAACCCTCTGGACGGCGCTGAAGGGGTGACGATCGACATGCCTCTCCCCGGCGAAGCAGTTTCGTCCAGGAATGTGCCACCTGTTGGAGGAGCGGTCATTACGATGATCTAGGAAGGGGTTCTCCGGTGGAAGGTCGGCGGGGATGATCCGGCCAAGACCGGAGGGAAACGAGGCAGGGCAAACCTGTTCAAGGCATCCAGCTCCACCCGGCTTCAATGCAAACCTGTCCCTGAATCACCCCCCGTCGAGACGCGCAACCCGGATCAGGTCCGGCCGAGTTGCCGGGCTTTGCCCGGCTGCCCGCACCACCCGAACCAGTTCCGGGTTCCCCTTCGGTGCGCTTCGCCGCGGGGCGCTTCTGCTCGGGGTTTGCAGCCGGGATGGACCCGGAATGCTCGATCAGGAGAAAGCCCATGACCAATCTCGTTATCCTCGTTGGCCGCATCGCTCGCGACCCCGAAACCCGCACCACCCAAGGTGGAACCAGCATCACCTCGATCTCGGTCGTGACCGACCGTCCCGCCCGCAAGGATGGCAAGACCTACAAGGACGAAAACGGCTACACCGCCAAGGACAGCGAATTCCACCGGATCACCTGCTTCAACGGCCTTGGCCAGAACGTCGCCAAGTACTGCACCAAGGGCCAGCTCGTGACGGTCGAAGGGCGCATCCACTACACCCAGTGGGAAGATCAGAGCGGCGCCAAGCGCTACGGCTGCGAGATCATCGCCGACAAGGTCGACTTCCTCACCAAGGGCCGTTCCGGCAGCAACGAAGGTGCTCCCGATATCGACGAGGACTGAATGTCCTCACCCCACGACAAGGCCCCGGTGGCAGACGCCATCGGGGCCTTTTCTTTTGTACGCCGGCGATGCGGCGGCGCGGGGCATCGAACCCCTTGCCGCCGCCGGGTTGGGCTTACGCGGGAGCTATCCGCTTCAGCGTTTCATCGATCCCGAGTGCCATTGCTCCTCGGACGATCTGACGCAGTTGCGCTGGTTCGATCGTCTCGGCGCCGCACTCGATCAGAATGTGGCCAAGGACAATCGCCGCTTCGTCGCGAAGCTTTGCTTCCTTGGCCGCCAGTTCGTCGCGCTGTTCCCGGAGCTTCTTCAAGGCATCAACCGGATTGCTTTTGCGGGGCATGTCAGTCCTTTCCGCCCCCTTGGTTTGTGATCCCTCGAGAGCACTTCTGCCACCGCGCGCATGGTGTAGGAAAACAGGAAAAGCGTGCCAGCCCACAACCGTCCGGTGCCAACCGAGAGGGTAAAGGGGCTGGCTCACGGATGGCCCAGTATGATGTCCGTCCACATGCCGCCTCAAGGACGGCAGGGCCCCACCATTTTGCCGGAGAAGGGATGAATCCCTCCCCCGACAAAATCGTTTCCCCCACCGCCGCTGGCGCGGCCGCGCAGGAGCGCGGTCCCTGACCCGGCATGCGCACGAACATCGCACTTCCTCCTGTCGTTCGAGACAACCTCAGGAGGATCATCATGGCATATTCCGCACCTTGCAGCGCTTCACCCCGCAGCTATTTCGAGGCCCTGGAACTCGCCGAGCGCCGGGCACTGCACAGCTACTTCGATCAGCACATCGTGGAAGACGAAGAGCTCGGATATATCGCCCTCGACGAAGGCGACTACTGCGCTCTGCCAGCACACCTGGCAGCACGTGTCGTCCACACCATTCACGGATCGATGCTGGATGAATTCTGACGTCGGAAAGGGTGGGAGCCGGGAACGGTTCCTGCCCTTTTATTTTGCTCGCCGTCGGTTCGTTTCGATTCATAAGCGGGCCCGATGAGCGGGGTGCGGGCATCGGTGCCCGCACGCGCTTTGGCTCCACGCTATCGAGGCCCTTCATTCCCTCCTGCATGTCCGGCGAAGTGACCGGATCACCCTCTCGCAGCTTGGTAGAGTGAGCACACCGTACGCAGCCTAAGCTGCATAGATGAAAGAAAAGCACGATAAAACAATAAGTTCAGTTTCGGCAACACGTGAGCGATCGCATAGTAGCCAAGGCTCAGCCATAGCCCCTCGTAGGCCTTCGTTCAGACTAAAACTGACTGGCCATATCGCTCGTCGCAAGTCGCTTCCGATCGGTATTACCTGGGACACCGAACTTCCCGGCTTTGGACTTCGCAAACGGAAGTCGGGTCACCTCACATGGATAGTCAAGCACAGCCCGCGAGGTGTGCAGCGCATGGTGACACTTGGTTGCGCGGGGATGGCGGCAGGTGCGCTGAGCGCGCCCGCCGCGCGCGCTGCCGCGCGCAGTTTGCTCATCAAGGCTACACTTGCCGACCTTCCGACCGCGCCTGAGAGGAGGCGAGTGCCGCTGTTCGCTGATTATGCCGAAGAATTCTGGCAGGACTATGCGCCGCATTGGAAGCCAGCGACCCAGCGATCGTCGCGTTCGCGCATCGATCAATTGCTCGTGCCAAGGTTCGGTGACCTACCGGTCGACATGATCGAACGCGGAGACATCCACCGCTGGCGAGACAGCATGGCGAAGCGGGGAGGGACCTTCAATCGCGCCATCCCCATTATGTCGGTGATGATGCAGTATGCCGAGAAGCTGGGTTACCGGGCTAAGAACACCAACCCGTGTCGCGGTGTCTCGCGTTTCAAGCGCGACCTTCCCGAGCGCTACCTTTCCGCCGATGAATATCGAAGGCTGGGGCGCGTTCTGGCCGAACACGACGGCGGCAATCCGTTCGTCGTTCCGGCCTTACTCATGCTCATCTACACTGGCGCGCGCGTGTCCGAAATCGCAACCTTGCGCTGGCGGTATGTCCAGCCTCCACGGCTGCAATTGCCAGACAGCAAGACCGGGCCGAAGACGATCTATCTCAACCCGCAAGCCATCGCAGTGCTTGATGGACTGGAACGTCGCGTTGACGAGCTGCTGGTCTTTCCGGCCATACGTCGCGAGGCTCCGATCAATCTCGGTCAATACTGGGATCGCATCAGGCGCAAGGCTGCGCTGCCCGACGTGCGGCTTCACGATCTGCGTCACAGCTTTGCCTCGGTTGCCATCGCTCAACACATTCCACTGGCAACAATCGGCAAGCTTCTCGGCCACGCACTTCCGGAAACGACTGCGCGGTACGCGCATCTGGCAGACGAAGTGATTGCTGAAAGCGCCGATCGCATCTGCTCCAATCTCGCCAGTGCAATGGGGATTGCGGTATGACCAATTACAATCTCAAGCAGATCATTGCAGAGGAACTGGCACGCGTCGTTCCGGGCGAGGCAGGCAAGCGACGCTCGAGATTTGACTATGTGCTTCCCGGTTTTGGCGAGCGCGTCCATCCATCGGGCCGCAAGAGCTATGTTCTGCAGCGCACGATGGGCGGCAAGCAACGGCTCATCACCATTGGCGATGCCGCCATCCTGACGGAGCGCATTGCCAAGGATGTCGCACGACGCCTGATCCTGCGCATCGAGCTTGGCGAGAACCCTGCCGACAAGAAGCTGCGCGCGCGCAAGACGCCGACCTATACTGCATTTCTGCAGTCATACTGGGAGGTAGCCGCGCCGACCTGGAAGCCATCCACCCGCGAAATCCAGAACATCTACCGGCGGACCCATCTCGATCATGCCTTTCCGGGCAAGTTCATTGACGAGATCAGCCATGCCGATGCGGTTCGGTGGCATGCTGAGCTCACGCGATCAGCAGGCCCAGGCGCTGCCAATCGCGCCATGGAAATCCTCAAAGCCATGTTCGGCAAGGCCGAAGCGTGGGGCTATCTGCCTGAGCATTCAAATCCTTTTCGCGGTTTAAAGCGCAACAGGGGGCGTAAGATCGAGCGCTTTCTGAGTGGAGACGAGATGACCCGGCTTGGCCGCGCGCTGGCTGCCCACCGCGCTGAGAACCCGGTCGAGGTTGCGGTAATCTCGCTCCTCGCGCTCACAGGTTGTCGACGCGGTGAGATCCTGAACCTCACTTGGGGCGAAGTCCAAGGGCGAAAGCTGAAATTGACTGATTCCAAGACTGGCCCGCGCATTGTCTGGCTTGGTCAGGAGGCGAGGGCGGTGCTCGACGCATTCACGCGCGGAAAGAAGGACCAGCGCGTTTTCACATTCGACGTTTTGCCGAGATCGGCCTTGGATTGGTTTTGGCGGAGATTGCGGACCGAAGCCGGACTGGACGATGTGCGGTTGCACGACCTGAGGCACAACTACGCCAGCCTAGCGGCGCGTTCTTCCGAAACCTTGCCGATGATCGGCAGTCTTTTGGGGCACCGGCACGTCACTACTACTGCTCGTTACGCTCACTTGGACGACGGAGTTTTGCTCGAGGCTACTACTTTGGTCGGCGAGAGCATTGCGCGGCAATTGACGACAGCGGACGAGGCAATTTTGAGCGGTCCGACATGGCTAGTTCGGCGTGCTCTTGCATGATCGGGCCATCGAGGCGTTTCGGCGGCCATGCGCCCCAATGTCGGACGTAGCCACCCGAGATCTTAGCTCCCGAAAGCGGACATTCTCTGCGGCCATTCCGGCCAAGGAGAATGACAATGACCTATTCACAATTTGATCCTGCTTCTCAAAACCGAGTGCCTTGGAACTTCGGTGCTAAGATCGGTCCCAAGCGTCCATTCAATCAAAAACAGATTTGGGCGATCCGTTTCTTTCTTGATCGCGAGGAGCGCATAAGAGACCGCGCTCTGTTTGACTTGGCGATCGATAGCAAACTGCGAGGCTGTGATCTCGTCGAGCTCAAAATCGGCGACCTAGTCAGCGGCCCGGAAATCCGGACGCGAGCAACAATCACGCAGCGCAAAACAGGTCGACCTGTTCAGTTTGAGATCGCATCAGATGCGCGTGCAAGCCTGTTTGCGTGACTCGAGCTCAGATGTGGTGACGTGGAGGACTTCGTCTTCCCGAGCAGAGTTGATCAAACACGCCACTTGAGCACGCGACAGTACGCGCGGCTTGTTGATGAGTGGGTGACGGCTATTGGCTTGCGTCCTGAGGAATACGGCACCCACTCACTGCGCCGGACCAAAGCTTCAATCATCTACAAAGCCACAGGCAACATACGTGCAATCCAGATACTGCTCGGTCATTCCAAGATCGAGAACACCGTGCGGTATCTTGGTGTCGACATTGAAGATGCTCTTACTCTCGCTGAGAAAACTGAGATCTGACTGGAGTTGGGCGCTGATCTCAAATGGCCCAGCGTCCGCTTCTGGAGGTGAATGCGGACAATGCTTGTTCTACCCTGTGCCGATCACAAAACCGGTAACGGTTGAGCCAACGCTTCGACCTAGGACGGTCCATGCAAGAGCGAGGATCGAAAGTTGCTCACGAGCTTCCGCAAATCCGAGGCTGCCGCATAAGCTGCGGGTATCACCAACAATGTCAGGAAGGTAGATGTCGTGAGACCGCCGATAATGATGAATCCCATGGGGTTTCTCCATTCCGCAGCGTCTGACTGTGCCAATGCGACGGGCATCATTCCGAAAACGGCAGCCAGCGCGGTCATGAGGACTGGTCGCAGCCGTTCCGGCGCGGCATCGCGCATGGCCGCAGCAGCATCTTTGCCAGCATCGCGGAACTGGTTGGCGCGATCGACAAGCAGGATGCCGTTTTTCATCACGATACCCATAAGCGCAATCATGCCGATTTGCGCAAACAAGCTCATTTCCTGACCTGCTGCCCACATGAGAAAATACGCGCCCGAGAAGGACAGCGGCGCGGTGAGCATGATGATGATCGGTTGCCCGAAGCTGTTAAACTGGCTTGCGAGGACAATGTAGAGTGCGACAATCGCTAAGATGAAGGCAAAGATAATGGCCTCGCTCGTTTCAGCGAGGCGGCGCGCTGTGCCTTCCATTTGGGTAGACAGTCCAGCTGGCGGTGGGTTGGCGGCAAGCAAGCCCTCTAAATCCGAGACGGCCACGCTCAACGGAACACCCGGCGCGGTATTGGCGAGCACCGAAATCTGGCGCGATCGATCAATGCGTTCGATTTCTGCGGCGTTCAGCGTGACATCAATGTCGGCAATTGCTGCCAAATCGACCAGACTGCCCTGCGCTGTCCTGAGGGGCAGCGCCTCTATGTCGCTCAATCGCTGTCGCTCGCTTTCCTCCAACCGGACCCGAACGTCGTAGCGGCGTCCACCCGTCTCGAACGTCCCGGCATCGCTCCCGCCTACGAGTGTCCGCGAAGCTGCCGCAAGGTCGCGCGCAGAAATACCGAGATCCGCCGCCCGATCACGGTCGAGCGCGATCTGCAACTCAGGTCTGCCACCCTCGTATGTGGAGCGCACGTCTACGAAATCAGATCGCGCGGACAGCTCGCTTTCGAGCCATTGCGCGTAGCGATTGATTGTGGCGGTATCCGGCCCTGTGATGATCAGCTCTATCGCGGTCTGTCCGACCCCGGCACCGGAAACCCACGGGACTTCCTCCACCGCGACTTGGCGTGCCTTCGGGACTCCGTCGAGTGCTGCCTGGCGTGCGAAGGTCATTATATCGTCTTGCGTCACGTCGCGTGACCGTTTGTGCGAAAGGCCGACATAGATATCGAGCTCGTTGATCTTTGGATTGGTCCCGCTGCCCGCACTGACAAAAACGAGTTCGACTTCGGGATTTTCGCGCAGAGCGGCATCCACCTGCTGCGCTGCATCCTTTGCCCCGGCTATCCCTGTGCCGAGCGGTAGCTTGATCGTGACGAGAAATTCCGAGCGGTCCGTAGTGGACATGAATGTGCTGGGCACGAGCGCCGCAAAAACCCCCCCCACGAATACGCTGGCAAGGGCGCCGCCTAGTACGACGTAGCGGCGGCGGATCGCCCAAGATACGAGCCTTTCGTAGCGTTGTCGCATCCCGACATGGAATCGCTCTATGCGTGCGAACCAGCCGCTCTCCTTTTCTTCGGGACGCAGCAACCGGGCCGAAAGCGCGGGTGTGAGCGTGAAGGCAACCAGCATCGAGACGCTGACGGAGAAGACGATTGCAAGACCGTATTGAAAGAAAAAGCGGCCAACTATTCCTTCCATAAACGCGATTGGCACGAACACTGCCAAAGTCGCAAAAGTTCCAGCCAGAACAGCCAACGCAACCCGCTTAGTGGCTGCGTGAGCCGCTCCAGTTGCGTCAGCACCTTCATCGACATCATTTTGAACTGCTTCGACGACGACGATCGCGTCATCGACCAGCAGGCCGATAGCGACCGTCAGCGCTAACAAAGTGACCATGTTGATCGTGAAATCGAACGCCGCAAAGGCAATGAAGCTTGCGACTATCGAAGTGGGGATCGCCAGCAATACTATGATCGTAGCGCGCCAACTGAGAAGGAAAAGGAATGTCACCGCGACCACCAGAACCACGGCAATTAACAGGTCGAACAGCACGTCTCCGATGGCCTGTTCAATGAAGCGAGAAGTGTCGCGCGCGATGACGAAGGTGACGCCTTCTGGTGCCGAAGCTCGCAGCTCCTCAATGTCGGCGCGGATGTGTTCGGCGACGGCGACTGTGTTCTCACCGCTTTGCTTGCGGACTTCAAGAACAACGCCTGGTTCACCGTCGAGCTGAGCATAACTGGCCTCGTCTTCAATCGAGTCTTCTACCCGCCCGACGTCGCCGATCCGAACGGTTTGGCCATTGGGTCGATAGGCGATGGGTATGGCCGCGAATTCTGCCGCGCTCTCCGCTTCGGCGAGTATGCGGACACCGAATTGGCGCGCGCGCCCCTCGGTGACCAACCGACCACCCGGCAGTTCGGAGTTCTCGCGCTGAATTGCGCCGAGTACGTCGTCCGCAGTCACTCCGCGAGCGCGCATCGCGGCTGCATCGAGCCAGATACGCATTTCCCGCTTGCGTCCGCCGACCAGCTCGACTGAACCGACGCCGGGGACGCGCTGTAAACGCTCCTTGACCTCCTCGTCTGCGAAAGCGGTCAAGTCACGAGCGGGCATGTCCCCCGACATGAGAACCGAGAGAATAGGCGCGGCATCGGGATCGACCTTTTCGATGACCGGTGATTCGGAATCGGCAGGCAGATCGGCTCCAAGCCGCGACATTTTGTCGCGCACCTCCTGCGCTTTCACATCGGCATCTTCCTCGAGTTCGAATTCGAGATTGACGATGCTCACACCCTCCGCACTGGTCGACCGCATCTGACGCAATCCCGCAATGGTATTGAGCTGTTCCTCGACAATGTCGGTAACTTCGGTCTCCACGGTTCCGGGCGAGGCGCCAGGAAGCGCCGTCGTTACTGAAACGTATGGAAACTCCACCTTTGGGAAAAGGTCGACGCCGAGCCGATTGAACGAAACAAGTCCCAGCACCACGAGCGAGGCGATCAGCATCGTAGCGAAGACGGGGCGCCGGATCGATACGTCAGCGAGCCACATATCAGTCTGCATCGCTCATTTGGCGGGACTCTACTGGTTCACCGTCACGCAAAGTCGAAGGCGGATCGAGGACCAATTCATCCCCTGCGGCCAAGCCTGAAAGAATGCGCACCCGATCAAGATCGATGCTCTCGAAAGTAACTTCGCGCCCATGTGCCTTCCCGTTTTCAACAATGAAAACGTGCGCGGCAGCACTATCGCCACGGATTGCGGTTCGAGGGAGGATTATCGCCGAAACGGGTGGGACGTTGATTTCAGCGCGAGCCCCCAAACCTGAGCTGATGCGATAATTTGGATTGGCAATCGGCAGCCGCAATTCGACCATCCGGCTCTCAGGGTCGACCCGGTCGTTGATAATATAGACTATGCTATCAATCGGCTCGTCGAACCCTTCGATGTAGACGCGAGCGGGCATATTTCGCCGAAAGGCGTCAACATATTCCTGTGGCGCGTTCACGATGGCGGCGACCGTTCCGAGCTCCTGCAATTGGAGCGCTGCTGATTGACCGCCCATCGAAAAGCGGTTGTTGAGGTAGACCCCTTCATCGACCAACCGAGCGGTAACAACGCCATCGTAAGGCGCTCGCGTGATGGTATCAGATAACGCTTGCTGCGCGGTGCCGAACACTGCCTGAGCCTGCGTTTTTTGCGCTCGTGCAACGGCAAGTTCCGTTTCGACCGCATCGACCTGCGCGTTTGATACAAAACCCTTAGGTGCAAGCGCAATAACGCGCTCGTAGCGCCGTTCTGCCTCGATCGCTCGGGCGCTAGCTAGATCGACGGCGGCCTGCGCTTCGGCGACGCGCCGCTGGTAATCAGCCTGACGGATACGAAAGAGTGGTTGGCCCCGCGATACCCTGTCGCCGACCTTTACGAAAATGCGCTCAACCGGCCCCTCTGCGAGCGCTCCGATCGAACTGCTTTGCTTGGCTGCAATGGTGCCGAATGCTTTTACTGGTTCTGCGAGCAATTCGGGTTCGACGACCATTGTCTGAACTTTGCGCGGACCTGACTGCGCGTCTTGCCCCGCCTCGCTTCCGTCCACGCCACCTGAGCATGCAGCAAGAGCCAAACAGAAAGCCGTTAGGGTGGCGCGCGCTAACATATGTAGGCACCCCTGCCGCTGGCGATCAGTTTTCCGTCCGGTCCAACTATCCGGCTTTCGGCAACCGAGATTTGCCTTCCGACCTTGACCACCTGACCCGTCACAATGAGGGGCCCAGAAGTCGCCGGGCGATGATAATCAACGCGCAGGTCGGCTGTCACCTTCGCTGTCACACCTTGCGACAGCAATGTGTAGAGCCCTGTGAGGTCAATCAGCGATGCCAGCACGCCGCCATGAGCTGAACCGATCATCGGGTTCGAGATAATCTCTTCGCGCCACGGCATTTCGAGCTCAATCTGCTCGCTAGAATACGATTTTACCGTCAGACCGAGCCATTGATGAAACGGAGCAATCCGCAACAGCTCATCAAGACGTTCGCAATCGATTGGACCGTGCTCCTTGCTCATGCTGTAGTTCCTTGGGGAGAGTGATGGCGGGTCAGAAAATCGAGGATCGCTTCCGAAAAGGCGTCGTTGGCGTCTCCCACCACCATATGCGTGGCATCTGCGATGTCGGAATATTCGGTGTTCGGGACCAGGTCGCGCAAATGCGCCACCGCCTCTTCGGAAACCAGATCGCTCGATCCGCCGCGAATGAGATGCACTGGTAACGAAAGCCGACTGGCCGCATCGCTCAGCGCATCGAATTGCCGATCCTGATGAGCCGGATCGCTTCGCTTCGTGGTCATGATGTTACGGATAAAGGCCGGGTCCCAGTGCCAGTAGTAGCGGCCATCATCCTTTTTGCGCAGGTAGCGCCGCAGTCCCTCTCCAGCCCCGCGCTTGCGGCGATGCGGCATGTACCTCGCGATGATTCCCGCCGCTTCTTCAGGTGAAGAAAAGCCGGTATCGACATGCTGTTCCATGAAACCGACCACACGCATCACGCCGCCCGGCTCCATGCGCGGGGCAATGTCTACAAGGGTCAGGGAAGCGAAAGTGTCTGGCGCGAGATAACCCTCGGCGATGATCCCGGCCAGTCCCCCCAGCGAAGCACCAACGAGTGCTGGTTTGCATTCCATGCCTGATGCAATCGCTACAAGATCGGAAGCGAAGTCGCGAATATCGTATGCTCCGCTCGCAGCCCAATCGCTCTCGCCATGACCGCGCATATCAATCGCAATTGTGCGGTAGCCAGCTTCGGCCAAATCACCTGTTACGCGCTTCCACGCACGGCGCGTCTGCCCGCCGCCATGTGCGAGCAGGACGGGCATGGCGTTGTCGCCACCAATCACTTCTGCGGCAAGGGAGAGTCCTCCCGCTCCATGAATTTTGGTGGTCAAAATCTCCATATCGCAAGCCACTATATTGTAAATTGATTTACAGTAAATGACTTTATCTAAGTCGATGCTGTGTTAAGGTGCCTTGCATGGCAACAAAGCTCGACCACGATCCCGATGAAAAAGCGGCGCCATTCCTGACCGATCAAGACCGGTTGGTTTTTCTGTTGGAAGAGCTCACGCGACGATTGCGCCGTACCTTCGATTCCTCACTCGAGCAGTTTGGACTCACCCGCACCCAGTGGCGTGCGTTAGCCTATCTCTACCGGACACCCGGCATGACCCAGACCGAATTGGCCGGTCAATTGGAGCTGGAGCGGGCAAGCATCGGGCAAGCGATCGACCGGCTAGAAGAATTGGGCTTGGTCGAACGGCGCAGCGCCAAAAACGACCGCCGTGTGTGGCAGGTGCACCTGCGATCCGCTGCAATCGACTTGCTTCCGAAAATGCGAGTCGAAGCGGATCAGGTCTATGCGCGCCTGCTCACAGGAATAAAGGACGAGGACTTGGAGGCATTCAAGTCTACTTTGGCCGCAATGCAGCGCAATTTGGGCGATGCCTAAAGGGCCCAGCGGTCGCCGCGAGAGAAGGTAACTTTACCAGCTGTAGTCGACGCCAACGCCGAAGAATGGCGGTAATTCCAATTACCCATCTATATCCGCAATGGGGTCGAAAGCCGACGGTCAGTTCCCGGCCCACATTCCGTCTTTCGTCAAATAAACGTCCGCAACTGATCCGGTACGGATCAGTCTGTTCTTGTCTACCAAGAGTGCGACAGCTGCCATTTGCCTGCGATCGTGGCGAAGTTTGGACTTTGAGGCTTATCGTGCGCTTTAGGTAGTCTTAACAAAGGACTAGGCTAGGTAGACCCAGGCGGCGCATAGGTCACGGTGCATTGCCTATGCTCATTGTAAAGTGCTTCGACCCCGCGCCCGATGGTCAGTTCGTGCCGCTTGACGGCGCCTCCGGCATGACGGACGTCCACCTCGATGAAGCGATCGTGAAAATCATCATCGCGCGCCCTCTTGCTTCGCCGCACTAGGGCAAGCCTGGGGGCAGAGCCGCCAAAGCTGGTTGCATAGTCGGAGCCAAATTGGGTACGGCTGCGGGCGTCATCGAGGTCACCTTCGGCCTCGGGGGCGTACTCGATCATGATGCTTTCGAGGGTGCCAGCCGTGCTGCGCAGCGATTGGAGGAACTCGATCTGCGAGCGCCGCGCGAAATAGGTAGCGAGGGCATATGGGTCGCGGATCGTGACCTTTGCGATGTTGAGGCCGTTGAAGAGTGCAAGGATCTCCTCGGTTGGACGTTGCTCTCCTGGGCCCCTGCGCCACAGCCTAATCTGAGCGTCTGCGATTGGTCGCGGTAGGGATAGGGTTCGCCGCTCGGAGGAGCGCTGATCGAGTTCGATTACGGCAGATTGGCCTCTTTCGGGCTCGCCCTCGGCTTCCGTAGCCGCCTCTAATTCTGTTGGCACCGTTTCCTGTTTGCTCTCGGTTTCCTCGGTAGCGAGCGGTGAAACGGAAGCAGAGGCGTCTGCCGTCGGCGCGCCAGACAAGTTCTCCTCCCTCGGCGCCTCTTCCGTCACTTCGCGTTCGAGCGAAACTTCGCGGAAGAGATCTCCCAGCTCGCCATCGCTTGCATCGGGGGGGAAGAACAGATCGCGGGTCAGCTTGCGCTTGCGTTCGATTAGCGCGTTGAGGCGAAGGTCAAAACTGGATGGCGCGAGATCGGGGTCTGGATGCACCGCCATTGGAAGATACACATGGACATCGCGTGTCTGCCCAATTCGAAATACTCGGTCGGTTGCCTGGTCCTCGACGGCCGGGTTCCACCAGCGCGAGAGGTGAATGACGTGATTTGCGGCAGTAAGCGTCAGGCCCACTCCTCCGGCTCTCGGCGAAAGGATCATGACATCAAAAGTGCCCGGGTGAGCCTGAAAGGCTTCGACGAGCGCCTGGCGTTTTGGGCCTGGAACGGTTCCGTTTATCCGCGTGGGACGACGCGCGAGGTCAAAGCGATCTGCGATGAGTCCGGCCAGCCGCTCCTGCATGGCGAGGTCTTCGAGGAAGATGAGCGCCTTTTCATTGGCAGTGGCGATATTCTCAAGGATCGTGAGGGTCTGTGCGAGCCGGGCTGAATCTCGGGCATAGGCATCAAGATCATCAGGTGCCTGGCGCGGATCGAGTGGATGAAGCGAGACGCCGCGCATGTTGGCAAGCGTAGTCAGCATTCCGCCCTTGCCCAGAGTGCCAGCCGCACCTGCAGCCGCTGCGCGGATGACCAGATCGCGATAGGCGCTTGCCTGTGCGGGAGGCATGTCCATCCTGATGGCGTGCACTGTCTTAGTAGGCATTCCGTCGAGCACTTCGCCCTTGAGTCGCCGCAACATGTAAGGTGGCCGCCCTTTGATCGGATCGGTGAGCTGCGACTTGAGCCTTGCCAGTGCATCGGGATTGTCCGTGGGGTGCCGCTTCTCGAAATCACGGCTGGCGCCAAGAAACCCTGGGGCGACGACATCCATGATGGACCACAGATCCTGGAGACGGTTTTCGACCGGGGTACCGGTCATACCTAGCGTGAACTCTGCATTCAGAGCCTTCGCCGCGCGCGTAACCTGACTGCCGGGATTCTTCAGCTTCTGGATCTCATCGTAGATGATGAGACCAAAGCGCGTTCGGGCGAAGCTGAAGTGGTAATCGCGCAGCGTTTCGTAGGTTGTCAGAACTACCCCGGCATCACGCCAGTTGGCTGCGTCGAGGGAAGCCTTGCCTGTCTCGATATCCCTCGATCCAAAGCTGTCTTCGTCGCGCAGCAGCTTTAGATTGCTGCCGAACGCAGGAACCAGAAGGCCTAGTTGCGGGTCGCGCAGATGCTTCTCGATTTCCGTGCGCCAGGTTCCGAGAAGGCCGGTGGGCGCTACGATCAGGAAGGGCGCGCGAGGGCGTCTTGAGGCGCGTGCCTCTTCCTGGAGCCATGCCATGAAGGCTATCGCCTGGATGGTCTTTCCGAGCCCCATGTCGTCCGCGAGAAGGGCTCCGGGGCGACCTGCAAGCGCACTGTTCCCCAACCAGGTCAGGCCCTCTTTCTGATGCGACTTCAACGTGGACTGCAGCAGGTCAGGAGGATCGATAGGTGGTAGCGCCTCTTCCTCGACCGTCTCGGTTACGCCGAGAGGCGCGTAATCAACCTCTTCGAAATTGTCGTGTACGACGAGAAACAGCTTGCCCTGTGTGGCGGCATCCCAGGCGTCCACATCTCCATGATGCTCGGCTTCTGGCGACTGGTCTCCCAATTGCGCAAATGGTGCGAAACTCGCGAGGGCCGCACGGCTCTGATCGTTAACGGGAATTCGCGCAGGCGGCGCCGGTCCATCCTCTTCGGCAGGCTCGAGCAGTCCTTCGACGTCGGCATCCGGCTTGCCGGCATCTGCAGCAATTTCGATCCGTAATGTAACTTGCTCAACATTTTTCGCTGGAAGCGCGAAATAGTCTTCGCCGATCCGCAGGCCGAACCTCTCGGGTATCCAATTGTTCTTCTGCGAGAGAACGATCCAGGGCAGTACGGGAGCGCGCCACACATCGACACCCGCAACACGCTCGGAAAACTGTTCCGTGTCGATGAACAGGTTTTCGAGATCTATTGCTTCGGCCTGCTCATCTCCGAGCACCTCGCGCATGACCTTGCGCGGATTGAGGATGAATGATCGCCGCTGCTCTTCGGGGGCATCCTGAACCTTGCGCACGACATCGAGCGCAGGACGAAGGTCCGGATCGATGAAGAGGTACTCGCCGTTCTGAAGGACATAGACGGGGCGCGCCGCAGCTTCCCTACGAAAGCGGTCGTGGGCAAAGAGACGCTGCGCGGAAGGCGCGAGGATGCTGTCGGCCTCCTCGTCGAGCGCCTTGCCACTTTCGCCTGCCTCGGAAACCGACCGAGCACTGAAGAGCACCGGATCGAATTCGGTTCGATCAGGTGTAAGTGTCTTCAGCTTGAGCGAAAGACTGGATGCGTAATGGACCCTGAGGTCTTTCAGATAGGCTTCGCTCTCGATCGGAAGCTGGGGATCTTCCGGCCATTGTTCTCTCAAACGTGCAAGCGCCTCGAAACGCTCTGATCGCTCGAGTGCCCGGGTAAGCGGCTCGGCGGCCTCATGGAGTGACCAGAGGGGTTCTGGAATGCGGCGTGGTCCGCTCTCGGTCAGAAGCAGCGCACCTCGCGGCTTGGCGCGAACGGGTTGTCCGCCGGGGCGGACCCATCGTACCGCGAGCCTGAACTCATCCTGGTCGATCCGGTTCTGCGCGCGCAAATCGAGTGCCAGCGGCGTTGGCGGCGGCAGGCCCAGAAGGGCTGCCGTGTTCGCATTGAGCGAGGCCACGGCGCGCGGGGTAAGCCTCAGATCGGCATCCGTTAGCTGGGCTCCTGGTGCTGTCTCGTCCTCCTGAGCGAACTCAGACAGCAGCGATGCAATCGCTCCTGATGTGTCCGGGCGAGTAGCGGACCAGTCTGCAGAGGGGAACTGTTTGTCACCTTGCTCGAGCGACACGACAAGCTCGTCGCCATCCTCACGCCATACGAAACGCGCCTGCTCACTCTTGCGAAAGGGGTTCTTAAACAACGCGCGGTCTCCACGATGCCTTTGGCGAATAGAAATTGCGTCCCTCGATTATCCGGGCGAGCGACTTCTGCCAGCTGAAGGTCTTGGGGGAGACATGGCTCTCCTGGATCGGCGCGCTGTACAGTTCGCCGGATCGATACCGGTCCTTGAAGAGCTGGGGTGCGCCTTTGTCGCCTCGCTTCCAGACCTGGTATTTGGCCGAGTGACTCCAGTCGACGATCGTGAAGTCGCCCATCTGGAGGATGAGGGCAGCGTGCTGCGGAGACTTGTCGCTCTGCTTACCGAAGGCGTTGAAGGACTTGTCGCCGGTTTCGTGGGCTGTCTTTCGGGCCAGCCGCGCGCCTTCGTCGCCAAAGGCCACCCAGGCAGCATCGATACCGGGGGCCGAGCCATCGCTGAGCAGATAGGACATCCAGAATGCGCGGCGATATGCCCACATGAGTTTTGAGGCGCGGTCGGGCATGAGCCGATCGACGATATCGAGAAACTGGAGGACCGAGGCGCGAGTTAGCCAGCGCATGAGAACGGCGTAGGCGCCCGGTGCCCGGTCCATGACGGTGCGCCAGCGTTCTGGCTTGGCGCGCGGATCGCCGCCTCCGAAGCGCTCGAGCATATCGAGGAGGGCTGATTTGTGAGCTTCGCTTGGCTCCTCAATTTCCCAGGGCGTGAGGCTGGCTTCGACAAAATCAGGCCAGACTCGCTGATAGCCGAAATCGCCGGTCTCGTTTCGTGCCCATTCGATCAGCGTTCGCTGGCCTGAAACCGCCTCCTGCCCCGTCATCCGCATAACGAGATGACAGGCGAACCTGAAGGCTGCTTCGGCAAGACCGCCAAAACGGCGTCCTGCGGTGTCGAGACCGGATTCCTGCAAGACCCTGAAAGGATCCTCTCCGCTGGCAAGGACTCGGCGTGCAAGAACTTCAGGTGCTCGAGTGGGGTCGAGAAGGGAGAAGCTCGAGATCCTTTCAGGCCAGCTGTCGTTTTCGCGCCAAGGCCACCTCAAGGCGAGGGCTTCGAGCCGGTTGGCGAGCGAGGCGAGAGTCGGGCTCTCGTTGTCGAAGCCATCGAGATAGGCATCGATGACTGCGAAGAATGCGGCGCGCCGCCGGTTGCGTTCGACCTCGCTCAGCAATCGATCGATGACTGCCTCATCTTCCGCAGGGGGATACGGGGGATGCAGCACTGCCTGGCACCCGTTCCGGAGATCTCTTCGAGACAAGGTTGCCGAGGAGGAATTGGTTGCCCATTGCGCGATACGTTGCTGCAGTTCCCCAACTTCTTCGATTTCGCCTGCGCCGGTGCTGCCGTTCTGTTCGATGCGCGCCACAGTGCGACGCAGTTCTTCGGGCTCGGTAGTGCCAACGCGCATTCGTGCGACGAGTAGCTTGGGGTCAACGACAAGATTGGCAAGGTGGCTCATTCGTCGGTCAGCCTGTCCTCAAGGGTTTGCCTCGCTTCGCCTGAGTCAGGTGCCATCATGATGAGGCGAAGGTCGATCCGGCGGTTCTGTTGCTTGCTTGCCTCGTCGCTTCCCTGCGATCCTGGCACAGGACGCTGAGGTCCATATCCGCTCACGCTAAGAATAGGCTCGCAGCGCTCCTGTTTGGGAGCGCACAGACCGACAAGATCGGGTTCGAATTCCGCCAACGCACGAAAAGTGTTTGTCGCCCGAACCACCGAAAGGTCCCAGTTGTCGCGCAGCGCACCAGACCCACCGTAGCGGTCGCTATCGGTATGTCCCTCAATGTACACAGATTCGATCAAATGCTGGCTTTCCGGGCATGTCGCGCTTCGCGGGATCCCCTGACTGTAACAGGGGAGCACGTCACGGAGCGCGTCGGCAAGATAGCCGACATTGGTCCTGCCTTCCGGCTTGAGCTGGCTCTGGCCGCTGTCGAAGAGAATGGAATCGGGCAGGCGCAGAATTCCGTTCTCGCGATCGATGACAACCTCGACACCTCTTTCCTTGAGGGTTTCTTGGAGCTGCTCGAGAATCTCGGTGCGCGTCTGGTTTGCGCCGGTGAGCTCCTCGGTGACTTCCTGAAACTGGAGTGCGAAGTACATCAGGAGGATGATGAACACGAACACCAAGCCTACCATGAGGTCGGTCATGGATACGAAGTAGTTTTCCTCTTCGACGGCGTGGTCGTGAGCTTCCTCGAAGATCATTCAGCGGCTTCCCGAATGGTCCGCGTTTCCTCGACGAAATCATCGAGGGACTCGGCATATTCCTCGATCTGCGTGAGCGTATTGCTCAGCCGGCTCACAGCGGCAGCCATTTCGCGATCGGTTTCCTGCGCGAACTTGCGGAACTGCGTCAGACTGTCGCCGAGTGTTTCTGCAAGCTTCTCGGTCGCCTTGGAAAGCGCCTGATCGACACCATCGAAGCGGGCGCGATAATCGCTCCAGGCGGTTTCCGCTGATTGCTGGGTTGAGCGGATGGAGGCGGCAAGCGAGCGCATCTCGGTGAGCGCTGCCATTGCGGCCGCCCGATCAGCTTCAACGGTATCGGCAACGCGGCCTGCTGCCTGGCTAACGGAGCGCGCAGCTTCGGCAACCGGTCCTGCGGCACTGGCAAAGCCCTGCGCCGCATCGCTCATCGATGTCGCGACCGTTCTCGCGCTGTCAGTGACATTCCGCATGGCTTCTGCGGTCTGCGCAGCCTTCTCGCTGGACTGGCTGAAACCGACACTGGCGCGTTCGACCTGTTGTGCTGCCTCTCCCACTGCATCGCTGAGCTTTTTCGTGGTGTCCCGCAGCTCGCCGCTCGAGGCTTCGATAGCCTTGCGGAAGGTTTCTCCGCTTGCCTCGACACCGCTCTTGAGCGTCTTCTCCACTTCCTGCTGGATTGATCCGGCTGCTTCACTTCCTGCCGTCTGAAGCGTCGTCAGCATCGTAGTCAGCATGGTATTGGAGCGAGCCTGTGCATCCTCGATTCCTGCCAGGATGTCTGCAAGTGCCTTTTGTTGAGCGGCCTGCGCCGCATCGCTCTGTTCGGTGATCCGTGTACCCATGCCGTCGACCTGGCCTGCAAGCCGGTCGAAGGCCTCACGGATATCGGAGGCAGCCTTGGAGAAGTCTTCGCCTGCCAGGCGGATTTGGTTGGCAGCGTCTGCGCCGCTGTTGCCAACCGTTTGTCCGATCGCATCGAGCTTGCCGCGAAGTTCTCCCAATGTCTCGCTTAGGCCGCGCAATTGCTCGCCGCTCACCTTTTCGATGGCTTCGCGAGCTCCTGCGCCAATGCCCTGCGTGACCGAGGTCATGTTGTCGTTGAGCTCGGTCAGCGAGGCGGCGACCGGAGCAATCGCCTGGGTGAACTGTGCGCCGATCCGTTCGGAGAGCTGCAAGGCAACGTCGGTGTTGAAGAACTTCAGCTGATCGCGTTGCTCGCGAAGGACATCTAGCTGTTCGACGGCGAGCCTCTGCGGAGAGACATAAAGCAGCCCGCGCTCGAGCAACTCACAGATCAGATCAGTATCGCGGCGGATATTCTTGCTGAGATTGTATTCGGTGAAGCGCAGCCAGATCGAGGCGCCAAGACCTGCGACCGAGGTAAAGAACTTGGCGCCAGCGACGGTAAGCAGGTGCTCAAGTGACAGTTTTGCAGCCGTGATGTCCTCACCCATGTTCTGCGCTGCCGTGTTGAGTGCGACGATCAGCCCGAGGAAGGTCAGGATAAGTCCAACGCCAACGAAGATATTCGAGGCGAAATGCAGGACTGTCAGCTTTGGCGCAGCGCGGTTGAAGAACGCGCTTGGACGATTGGTATTGCGCACGGGCGAGGCGCTCTCGTCGACCATGGATTCCTGAAATTCACGCCAGGCCTGGACGAGGTTATGAGCGCCTTCCTGCTCGGTCCCCATTGCGCCCGAGACCTCGATGTAGTTTTCGGCGAAGGCGCGCCTTTCGGCGTCTGGATCCCGATCAGTGCCCAGAACCGATTGCAATGCGTCGATCCGTTCCCGCGCAGCGGTAAGGTAGGGGACCACCCTCTTCTTGGCTCGCTGCCTGACGATAAAGGCGGCGGCGAACATGATCGGCAGCAGGACGAATGGTGCGACCCAGCGCTCCCCATAGACGAAGTCTAGGACGCTCAAGAAAGCGTCTAAGAATTGCTCAAGATATGCGCTCATATGCCCCCATAACGATTCGTACCTGTCGAAGAAGTCGATGATCTGTGGTTGCTTTCCCCGTTCAGCGGCATAACTGGCTTCGAATGGATGGGAATGGCAAGCATTGAATTGCTCGCACATCGCTCCAGCTCGCTAAGCTGATATCTTGATCGGCCAGCATTCTTGCCGCTTTGCTATCACGAAGGCCCAACTTGGTCGCAAACTGCGACAAGCTCGTTGATCGAAATGAGGGCTCTTAGCTTTGCACTAAATTTGCTTGGATCGTTTGCGAAATTTCAGCGTGACCTCTCCAACAGCTGATGGCAGTCAGTACAAATGTCGATTGTCTGGAAAATCATCCGCATTATCGGGCTTTACGTCGTCTCTTTCTTCGTTTGCGCAATAATCGCGGCAATTGCTTTGGACGGTCTACCCGATGCGCTTGAAGCTTTGTTCGCGCTCCTCGCGCCGATTGCGTTTGTCTGGTGGTACGAAAAGCGTCGCGCGACCAAGATCTCAGAGCGGAACAACTTCACAGATAACCCTGTCTCGGTGGACAGCGAAGAACAACAACTGCGCCAACCCAACGCCTATCAGACATTGCAAAACAATGCCGAGCTTGTCCGGGTCGGACAGCGCTCGAGAGCCGAACTTGAAACAGCGGCAAATCGAATGGCAGTTGAAAAACTGGCGCGGCAAAGCCGGTCGAACCAGTTTCCTGATCAGCATTCGAAGACAGAAAGGCAGAACAGAATGCCGCCAGTAGGGTCGCGAGGCTGGGTACCAAAAGGGCAATCCGTCACTATCGCGGGTCGCACGATCGATGGGATGGTTTACGTCGGCAAGCCACCACGAATTGGCTCACCCAATTATGGCGAGAGCTGTCGAGCCTATATCGATCCCTCACTATCCGTCGCGCGGGTCGGTTCGGACAAGAATGGCGATCACATGTCGTACTGGCCGGGCTATTCGAGCATCCCAGCCGTTTGCAGAGCCACATATCTTGATTGGCTGGCGGGCGGTCGAGAAGACGGGACGATTAACCCTGGCTACATGTTCCTGTTTTTCTATGGTTTGGAGCGCCGGTTTTTGGTCGAACAGCCTTCCGACGACGAAAGGAGGGAAATTGTTACGGAAGTAGTACGTCTCAAATCCCTCTTTTCAGAGAACTATTCAGCTCAAAGGTATCTCGGCGAATTCGTCGATCTGGCACGCATCGCAGCAATGGGAAAAGTGTCGCTCGATGATCCGGCATTGAAACAAGCCATTCTTGAGAACCGCAGTTGGGATGTACCGTTCTCGCTGAAATTCGCGCTTGGCGGTATCATTGCTAACGGCAACGCTCTGGACGCTGAATGGATGCATTTGTGGCTCATGTGCCATCCTGAGCGCCGCATGCGTACTCCAGCAGAGCGCTGCGGTGAGGAATTCAAAGCGCTCTTCAAGTTGAAATTCGAGGCACTCTATCCCGACGGCCTGAAAGTTCGGACGCCTCGTAAACTCCTGAAAATGGAGTACCGCGCTGCGTCAAGCGAATTCAACTGTTCCGTAAGCCCAGCAACCGGAGACGGCGGCGATGTGGCGATCCCCGACGTTACCGATTTGCGGTCGCCGGTGCAGAAGGCGCAGAAGATCGCAGATGAGGCTATGGATGAACTCGACAAGTTCAGCCGATATCTTGGACGAAATCCAGATGGCCGTGGGAGCATTGAAGCACAGGCGCTGCTACCTGCTGAGCTTTGGGGTCTGTTCCCGTCAGAAGAGTTGGAAGACCTCAAGGATTGGGCGCGCGAACAAGTAGCCGCAGGCGGGTTGGTCCCAGCACTTGATGTGATCTCGCGCCTAGAAGGAGAAACGCCGGAGAAGCTCGGCAAGCGGAACCTGACTGGCGCAGCAGATGCACTCGCCCGGATTGGTTTCGGTATGGCTCCCGATCCAAGATTTTCACTGCGTGGACCGAAGATCGACGAACCAGTCGTGATCTTCGAACTGGGCGAGCCGGTCGAACGGCTTGAAGAGGTCTCCCCGGCCTATCGGACTGAATTGTTCGAACTAGCGCTGGCGACCTTTGTCGCACATGCCGACAGCAAAATTGTGGAAGCCGAACGCAGAGCACTCCGTGAAAAGATCGACGCTGTTAGCGGCCTGACTGAGCTTGAAAGAATGCGTCTCCACGCCAACCTCGAATGGTATCTCGATGTTCCGCCAGACATGTCATGGCTGCGCAGCAAGCTGAAAGATGCGGACGCTGAGCATCATCTGGCCCTGCGCGCGGCAGTTGTCGCGATAGCCCACGCTGACAGAGTGATTCAATCTGAAGAAGTGGCTTGCATCGAGAAGATCTACAAGGCTCTCGGGATCGATGCTGGCCTCGTTTACGCCGACCTCCATGCTGGTGACGTGCCAGACGGCCCGGTTCGCGTTAAGGCCGCTGAGGCGGAAGCACCGGGCGAACAAATACCAGATGAACCGAAAGCCAAAGCTGCTTCGCTCGATGCGGCGCGTATTGCCGCTATTCGCGATGACACCGAGCGCGTTTCAAGCGTTCTGGGCGAGATTTTCTCGACCGACGAAGACGTGAGCGATGAGGTCATTGCAGCGCATACTCTTCCATCATCAATGGCTGGTCTCGATCCAAAGCACGCGATGCTTGTGGAGCAGATAATCCAGCGCGCACACTGGACCGACGACGAGTTTGACGAGATCGTCGGCAAGCAAGGCCTCATGCCATCTGGCGCGCTTGAGGTAGTCAACGAGTGGGCTTTCGATAAATTCGATGAAGCATTGCTCGATGAATATGACGGATATGACGTATCGCCGGACATAGCCGATGCGTTGAGAGCCGAGATGGCGAAGGGGGATTAATTCATGTCGAGACTGAAACCGCGCGAACGCGATGCCATCGTTCAGGCGCTACGCGCCGGTGTTGTTCCCAAATTGGGGCTTCGGCACATCCAGGTCGGACGAGCGCGTGAGATCGAGGAACTCGTCAAGGACATGGACCGGATCGCCGATGGCGGTTCAGCCATTCGTTTCATCATCGGCGAGTATGGCTCCGGCAAGACCTTCTTCATGAACCTGATCCGGCTTGTGGCGCTCGAAAAGGGACTGGTCGTCATGTTTGCCGACCTTGCCCCGGATCGACGCATCCACGCGACCGGCGGGCAAGCACGGGGCCTCTACGCGGAGATGGCGCGAAATCTTGCCACCCGGACCAAGCCAGATGGTGGTGCATTGTCGAATGTTGTCGAACGCTTTGTCAGCCAAGCCCAGCACGATGCCGAGGCGCAAGAACAATCGACAGATGACATCATTCGCCAGCGCCTTGCCCATTTCGAGGAGCTGACAGGAGGCTTCGACTTCGCGCAGGTGATCCGCCGGTATTGGGAGGGATATGAAACCGGCGATGAAGAACTGAAATCAGCAGCAATTCGATGGCTGCGCGGCGAATTCGCGACCAAGACCGATGCTCGCAAGGCTCTCGGTGTTCGCACCATCGTCAATGACGCCAGCGTCTACGACCACCTCAAACTGATGTCGGCATTTGTCTGTGAAGCGGGCTACAAGGGCCTGCTCGTTGGCCTTGACGAGATGGTCAACCTTTACAAGCTGACTTCATCGCAAGCCCGCAATGCCAACTATGAGCAAATCCTGCGCATCCTGAACGACGTTCTGCAGGGGAGCGCGGAGAACCTTGGGTTCCTCATGGGAGGAACGCCGGAATTCCTCATGAATACGCGGCGCGGCCTCTACAGCTATGAGGCCCTCCAATCTCGCCTCGCAGAGAACACCTTTGCGCGTGATGGACTGGTCGATCTTTCCGGACCGGTCATTCGACTAGCCAGCCTTACGCCTGAAGACCTTTTCGTGCTCTTGGCCAACATTCGCGCCGTCATGCAGGGCGATGAAGCAATCCTGCCCGACAACGCCTTGGAAGCGTTCATGGCACACTGTTCGGACAGGATCGGGGAAGCCTATTTCAGAACCCCCCGGAACACGGTCACAGCTTTCGTGAATCTTCTGGCGGTGCTCGAACAAAACCCCGGCGTCGAATGGTCGGACCTCATCGAAGAACTCGACGTGGCGGAGGATTCTGGTGAAGACATGAGCGACGTGGATGAGAGCGTTGGCGCTGTTCCCGAGAGCGACGAGCTAGCCAGCTTCCGACTGTGAGCGCGGCATTCGACAAGCTGGCTCGACCAATCCAGAAATGGATACGTCAGCAAGGCTGGAAGGAACTGCGCGATATTCAGGCGCGCGCAACGCACGTGCTTATGGACGGCAATCGTGACCTGATTGTCGCTGCCAGCACCGCCGGAGGCAAGACTGAAGCCGCATTTCTCCCACTACTGTCCCAGGTGCTCGATGAACCCTGTGAGGACTCCGGATTTGATGTTCTGTATGTCGCACCGCTAAAGGCGCTTATCACCGATCAGGCGCGGCGACTTGAAGACATTTGTCGCGATACAGACTTGCCTATCACGCCGTGGCATGGCGACGTTTCCTCATCGGTGAAGGCTAAGGCTACCAAGCGACCGAGGGGCGTGCTGCTAATCACCCCGGAGTCTCTTGAAGCGCTATTCATTAGACGCGGATTGGAGATTCCGAGGCTGTTTGGCGCAACGCGCGCAATCATTCTCGATGAATTGCATTCGGTCCTCGACAGTGAGCGCGGCATCCAGATGCGTTCGCTTCTCACGCGCCTCGAAATTGCTCTAAAGAAACCTATTCGCCGGGTTGGTTTGTCGGCCACACTCGGAGATATGGAGCTGGCGAAGGCTTATCTTCGTCCTGATAGCCCAAATGAAGTCGAACAGGTCATTGCCGAGGGCGGATCAGCCGAATTGCAGCTCCAGCTCCGTGGCTACGTTGCTGGCGACAAGGACGATGAAGGCCCTTCAGCGACGGATGCCATTGCTCAGCATCTATTCGAACAACTGAGAGGCAGCGACAATCTTGTCTTTGGCGGTGCGCGACAGGCAGTCGAAATCTACTCAGATCGGTTGCGCGCACTTTGCGAAAAGGAACACCTGCCGCAGGAGTTTTACCCTCACCATGCCAGCCTATCGCGCGAGCATCGAGACTTCGTCGAACGTCGCCTGAAAGATGGTACTGCGCCGACGACTGCCATCTGCACTTCCACGCTGGAACTGGGAATTGATATTGGCGATGTGACCTGTGTCGGCCAGATTGGCGCACCATTCAGCGTCGCATCGCTCAGGCAAAGGCTTGGCCGATCAGGGCGGCGACCGGGCAAGCCAGCCATCCTTCGGCAGTATGCAATCGAGGCGAAGCTTACGCCGACGAGCAATTTCTCGGACCGTCTTCGCCTCGGGATGGTGCGGGCTATTGCGATGATCGAATTGCTCTTGGAAGGCTGGTGTGAACCGCCGCAACGCGAGGCCCTGCACCTCTCGACCCTCGTTCACCAAATCCTCTCAGTGATCGCCGAGCGAGGCGGAATACGTGCGCAGCAACTCTACGGGATTCTCTGCCAGATCGGGCCATTCCGTCAGGTCGATACACAGCTGTTCCTGGATGTTTTGCGGGCGCTCGGGCAACCTGAGGTCGCGCTTATTGAGCAAACCAGTGATGGACTCTTGCTGCTCGGTGCCAATGGCGAAAAGCTGGTTGAGCACTATAGCTTCTATGCCGTGTTTCAGACACCGGAGGAATACCGGCTGATTTCCGGCGGTAAGGAGCTTGGAACGCTCCCTATCGACAACATGATTGCGCCCGGAATGCTTCTCATTTTTTCGGGCAGGCGCTGGCTGGTGCAGGAAGTTCTCGACCGGGACCGTGTCATCCTGGTTGCACCGGCGAAAGCGGGAGTGCCGCCCATCTTTGGGGGCGACCCAGGCAACATCCATGACCGGGTGATCGAGCGAATGTTCGATGTTCTAGAAGGCCAAAAGCGCCCGATCTATCTTGATGCGACTGCGCTGGAGCTACTCGACGAGGCACGCATCAATTACACCCAACTGCAATTCGACCCCGGAAGGATTGCGCAGCTCAGCGACAACGCTGCTGTCATAGCGACGAAAACTGGTTCCGTTCGAACAACGACCTTGGCACTCGCCCTTCGGGCGAGCGGCTTCACCGTGCAGACACACGATGGGTTTCTGGAAGTGTTTGGGAAGGACGAAAGTCCGGAGTTGATCGACGCACTTTCAGCGCTGGCAGATGGCAAAGAGGTGGACCTATTTGCTCATTCGCCGAGCCTGTTGTTCGAGAAGTTCCATCCTCACCTGACTGAAGACATACTTCGACGCGATGCCCTTTCCTCAAGGCTTGATGCCGGGTGTCTATCGAGTTTGGGAGCGACAATTCTTGGAGATCAGTCTTGAAAGTCGTCGGAGATCAGATTCGCTTCAGCGCAACCGATTTGGTCGGCTACCTCAATTGTCGGCACCTGAATGGTCTTGAGCACGCCGTTGCCAAGGGTGAGCTGGCGAAACCCAAGTACTACGATCCTCTGCTCGAAGCTCTGTGGGAACGCGGGGCCAAACATGAGCAGGACTATGTCGAGCACCTGGCATCCCTCGGACTGCACCTCGTGCGTATCGACGGTGTTGAAGTTACGGATGAAGCCGTTGCGGCGACACACGAGGCCATGCGAGCAGGCGTTGACGTCATCGTGCAGGGCGCTCTGCGTTCGGGCGCCTGGGTCGGTCGCGCCGACATCCTCCGGAAGGTCGATACGCCGAGCGATCTCGGCGGTTGGTCCTATGAAGCCGTCGACACCAAGCTGGCCCGCGAGACCAAAGGCGGGACGGTCCTCCAGCTTTGCCTCTATTCCGAGCTCATCGGCGAGGTTCAGGGCCGTGTACCGGAGTTTGCGCACGTCGTTCCACCATGGACCGATTTTGTGCCCGAGCGCTATCGCGTCTCCGATTTCGGGGCATACTACCGCCAGGTAAAGGGAGGAATGGCGGCCACTTTCGCTTGCGGGGATCCCCAGGAGTCATATCCGGAACCGGCCGCGCATTGCGATATCTGCGTGTGGAGCACCCGCTGCGACAAGCAACGCCGCGAAGACGACCATCTTTGCCTCGTGGCAGGGATTTCGAGCCTTCAGATCGCCGAACTCAAGCAGCACGGGGTCACGACGGGTGCGCAGCTTGCTGAACTCGCTATGCCCTTGCCCTGGAAACCAGAACGCGGCTCGCCCGAGAGCTTCACGCGCGTTCGCGAGCAGGCCCGCGTTCAGCTAGAAAGCCGTCTTACAGGAGAACTCAAATTCGAGCTCCTTGCACCAGTCCCCGGATTTGGTTTGGCTTGCCTTCCCGAACCCGATGAAGGAGACATCTTCCTCGATTTCGAGGGCGATCCCTTCGTCGGAGAGCACGGTCTCGAATACCTCCATGGCTTTCATTACATCGACGGCGGAGAGACGCGCTATCAGGGGCTCTGGGCGCTCGATCGCGAGGTAGAAAAGGCAGCATTCGAAACCTTCATCGATTTTGTTATCGCGCGGCTTGAAACCTATCCCAACCTGCATGTCTATCACTACGGGGGATACGAGCCGGGAGCGCTCAAGCGGCTCATGGGCCGCTATGCCACCCGCGAAGACGAACTCGATCGGCTGCTTCGCGGCAAGGTTCTCGTCGACCTTCTCAGTGTCGTGCGACACGCAATTCGCGCTGGCGTCGAAAGCTATTCGATCAAGAAGCTCGAGCAGCTCTTCGGCTACGAACGCGATGCCAAACTACCCGACGCGAACCAGGCACTGACGCGGCTTCAGCTGTGCCTCGAAGCGAACGATCCCACTGGGATCGAGGCCGAGGATCGCGCTACCGTCGAGGCTTACAACCGCGATGACTGCGTTGCGACGCGATACTTGCGCGATTGGCTGGAAGTGCAGCGGCAAGAGTTGGTCGAGCAGGGAGCCGCTATTGCGCGTCCGGAGATCGCCGATGGCGCCCCAAGCGAAAACCTCTCCGAATGGCTCGAGCTGATCACGCCGTTGATCGAGCAACTTACTGATGGAGTGCCGGTCGATCCGACCGTTCGATCAGCCGAGGAGCATGGCCGCTGGCTGTTGGCCAACCTGCTCGAGTGGCATCGCCGCGAGGAGAAGGCAGGCTGGTGGGAATACTTCCGCCTGTGCGACCTTTCTGCCGAAGATCTACTGGAGGAGCGCGCGGGCCTCTCGGGTCTGCAGTACATCGAGACGGTGGGTGGAACAGCAAAATGTCCGATCGACCGCTACAGCTTTCCAGCTCAGGAAGCCGACATTCGCCCGGGCAAGGGAATTAAGGTCCAGGGCGGCCAATCGGTCGGTTCTGTAGAGGACATTTCCCGCAGCCACCGGACTATCGACATCAAGAAGACCTCCGCCATGGCGAACGAGCATCCCGAAGCAATCTTCGTCCACGAGCACGTTTCATCGAAGCCCATGCAGGAATCGCTAGTGCGGTTGGCGCGCTATGTCTGTGAGCACGGCATGTTCGACGGCGCTGCCTATCGGCCCGCTCGAGACATGCTCATGCGCGTAGGTCCGCAAGTTGAAGGCGATGGGCCCATAAGGATGGACGGCGAAACGCCTCTGACCGCCGGCGTGCGGATTGCGCCGTTAATCGCGTCAGGAGTGATGCCGATCCAGGGACCACCCGGAACCGGCAAGACGCATACTGGCGGGCACATGATCTGCGAGCTGGTGAAGCAAGGCAAAAAGGTAGGGATCGTGGCCAATGGCCACGATGTGATCCGCAACCTGCTCGACAAGGTCATCGAGGTTGCTGAGGAAGCCTCCACACCGCTTGTGTGCATTCAAAAGCCGAAAGGGGGTTCAAAGGAAGAGGCCACCGACCGCCTTCGCTTTGCCAAGAAGAGTAACGGTGAGGTCTTCGCCGCTTTGCATGGCGATTGCCAGGTCGCAGGCGGGACGGCGTGGCTGTGGTCGACCGAGGACGCGTTCGAATGCCTTGACGTTCTTTTCGTCGATGAGGCCGCGCAGATGTCCCTCGCAAATGTGCTCGCGGTCTCGCAGGCAGCCAAAACGCTGGTCTTACTTGGTGATCCTCAGCAACTCGACCAACCAATGCAGGGAAGCCATCCGGACGGCACTGGATGCTCGGCTTTGGACCACCTCTTGTCGGGGAAACAGACGATAGCATCTGACGAAGGGCTGTTCCTCGACGTTACCTGGCGGCTGCATCCCGATATCTCCGGATTCACTTCAGAACTCTTCTATGAGGGCAAGCTTGAATCGAAGGAGGAGACGGCTGGGCAACGCGTCAATGCCAGCGGCATCGCCGGGGGCACGGGGCTCCGCTTCTTTCCCGTCGAGCACAAAGGCAATCAGAACTGCTCTCCCGAGGAAGCCGATGTTATCGCAGCCTTGGTAGACGACATCCTCCAGCAAGGAGCGACCTGGGTTGACCGGGACGGGGAACAGCATCCCGTCGGACGCGATGACATCCTGATCATCGCGCCGTACAATGCCCAGGTTTTCGAAATTCAGCAGCGCTTGCCGCAAGCACGTGTCGGAACCGTCGACAAGTTTCAGGGGCAGGAAGCGCCGATTTCGATCTACTCGCTCGCCAGCTCTTCGCATGCAGACGCTCCGAGAGGCATGGAGTTTCTCTACAGTCTCAATCGCCTCAACGTTGCGACATCCCGCGCGAAATGCGTGACGATCCTGGTTGGCTCTCCGCAAGTCTTCGAAGCTGAGTGTCGCACGCCGCGTCAAATGCAGTTGGCCAATGCGTTCTGTCGTTACAAAGAATTTTCGAGCTAGTGCAGAATTGGCGGATCAATTCGGTCAGCCCCTGATCTCGATGTGGCGTTCGAGAATGCGGAAGACCGGGAAGCTGCCCGCAACTTCATGGATATCCTGGCGGCATCGGAAAGCGATGGCGAAAGCTGATTGCAGCGGGATCATGTGACCCTTCAGACCCGCACCCGATACCCATCCGGCTTTCTTCGCGAACAGTCCTGAACCAGGTCAGCTGAGGACGGCAACCCGTTCCTTTCCGGCCGTGTTGGCAGCTGCGCTGCCTGCCCGCACCACCCGTCATGAACAGGTTTCCCTTGGAGCTTCGCTCCTGCGGTGCAGTCCTCCCATGCCCTGCTTCTTCTGGATGTTCGCAAGCCGGAGATGGTCTCCGGTTTGAGGAACTGAAGGACTTACACCATGACCAATATCGCAATCCTCACCGGCCGCATCGCCCGCGATCCCGACACCCGCGAGACCAAGGGCGGCACCAACGTTACCGGGATCACCGTCGTCACCGATCGCCCCGCACGCGACAAGGACGGCAAGACCTACAAGGACGAGAACGGCTACACCGCCAAGGAAAGCGAGTTCCACCGGGTGACCTGCTTCAACGGCCTCGCCAAGACCGTCGGCCAGTACTGCTCCAAGGGCCAGCTGGTCAGCATCCAGGGCCGCATCCACTACACCCAGTGGGAGGACAAGGACGGGGTCACGCGCTACGGCACCGAGATCCTCGCCGACAAGGTCGACTTCCTCTCGCGCGGCAACGGCTCGAGCGATGAGAACGACGACAACAAGGATGCTCCCGAGATCGACTGAACCCTCCCGTCAATTCAACTTCCGAAGGGGTTCCGTTCTAACCGAACGGAGCCCCTTCTTGCGTCGTACCATGTCTCTGACGGGGGAGGGGGCCTGGCTCACGGTTGTCCCATCTTGATGGGCGCGCAACCGGCGCGTCAAGGACGGCAGGGTCCCACCATTTTGCCTCCCCTTCGCTGCGCTACGGTCCGACAAAATCGTCACCCCTACCGCCGCTTCGCGGTCGCCCATGCGGGCGATCCCTGACCCGCCGGCCGCACACCCATCCGTCCTGCTCCTGCCGTCAACGGCAGACATCAGGAGGACATTTTGGCTACGCAATTTCAACACACTTCGACTTCGGAACGCTACTTCGCTGCGCTGGCTCTGGCAGAGCGTAGGGCGATGCACAGCTTCTTCGATCAGCACATCATTGAGGACCGGGAACTCGGATATTTTGCCCTGGATGAGGGCGACTACAATGCACTTCCGGCACACCTTGCAGTGCGCGTGGTGCATACGGTGCAAGGGGCTATGTCGGACGAGTTCTTACCGTAGGATCAGGGCAGGGACCTGCAACGGTTCCTGCCCATTTTTCATGTTCGCAGGAGCGGGTTAGTGGACCTATCTGCGGAAACGGATCCGAAGCCAACGGGTTTTTGGAAACGCCGTGTGCATCCGACGTCGCTGCGTTTCGCGAATGCTATCTGGTCCCCGCCACTGAACCGAAAGCGACATCGATCTTACCCTGATGGGCTTGGGACGCAGGCGGCAGACTGCCAGTGCCACGGCACCCGTCCGGGGTGCTTTGCCATTCATTTAGAGAGGGTTGGAGAGATCGACACAACGCATTCAGCCGACCACGATTTCCGCCTAGGTAAGGCCAGTTTGTAGCCCAAAGCATACTTGGGCCGGCATCTCGGGTTGTCCCAGCAAGGCTCGCTTGCTCTCGCTCCGAAAATAATAGCGTAAATTCAATCTATTGAGCGGAACTCGCGAGCTACCGGAGACGTCCGCGCAATTGGGAACTTGACAGGCACACCGTACGCAGTGACACTGCTGAATTTAAGGAAGGTATTTCAGAGTGATAGGCGAAATCTCAGGGCTAGTGTCAAACCAATTCAATCGTGAAGCATGCTTCAGATTCGCGATTTGCGGGCAAATCGAAGCCAGTTAAACCATTGATAGTATTCGCAAATTCCGCGATTGACGGGCTTATGTTCCTAATTTATTCTCATTCTTGTCTTCCGCAAGATCAAGCCAGGTTCGCAAGGGTCAATAGGACCCCCGAACATGGATCGGCATCTCAGTCTTCAGACCTACGTTCCCCGCCCACTTGCTGACTGGATAAAGGGCAAGGCCCGGGACCAGCAGGTCTCCGTCAGCATCGTCATTCGCGACCAGTTGATCGACGCATGGCAGCGTGAAAACGAAGCGCGAAAGCGGCCTGCGGCCCTCGACCCGGTACGGCAGAACCTCTTCATCACGGTTGCCTTGGATGCGCTTCTGGCCAGCCATACCGATGGTTCGTTGAGGCAGCGCACGCACGAAGCCTACAATCGTCGTCTCGCCCGTCTCGGGCTCAGCGCCTCCACGCCCGAAGGAGGCAGCGATGAAGCGTAATCTCCTCAATTTCACCCGCGGTAGCCAGCTCCTCGGACACTTCGGTTTCATGTTCGCAGCGGGGCTCAAAGGCCCCCTGCTGGTGACCTTCCTGGTCAGCGCCTGGCTTTGCTATCTTGAGGTGACGTCCACGCTCACCGATCACCAGGTCTATCTTGCCTGGATGCATGTCTATGCCTCCGGCTACGCTTTCATGGAGTTCGATCCCGGCAAGCTGGTGGAACTCAAATTGGCCGGTGGCGGAACTGTCCGCATACCTTTCAATGTGGTGCGCGATTTTCCGCCCATGCGCGAAGCCTGGAGTGCACTCGGCGCCGCCATCCGGCGCAGTATCGGGCTTTCCGCGCTTGTCCTGATCCCGGCATTTGCTGCCTTCTGGTGGTTCGCGGAGCGGTTCGGAGGCAAGTCCAAGGAGCGTAAGCACGAGCGCGGGGCGATGCTCGTCACGCTGGACGAACTCGAAGCGGAGATCGACCGGCACAATCGCGCCGAGCGTGCCCGCGAACTGCACGCAGCGCTTGGGTGGAAATGGCGTTTGGCAGGCACAGCTGCGACCGAGGAAGCGGGCTTCTACAGTCCGGCACATCTCGCGGGCGTCTCCTGGCCGTGGCGTCTCGAGCAAAGCCATACCATGCTGATCGGCACGACTGGCACCGGCAAGACCGTTGCACTCAGCCAGCTGCTTGCCGAGGCCCGGGCACGCGGACAGCGCGCCGTTGTTTTCGATCTTACCGGAGCCTTTATCGAGACCTTCTACGATCCGACTCGCGACATCATTCTGAACCCGCTCGACGCCCGTTGCCCAAACTGGAGCGTATTCAACGATTGCACCAGCGAAGGCGAATTCCATGCCGCAGCTGAGGCGCTGGTTCCGCACGATGGCGGTGGTTCCGAGCAGTTCTGGGTGCTCGCAGCCCGCATGCTTTTCGTGGAAATGTGCCTACACCTCCAGCGCACCGGTCAGGCCAGCAACCAGGCGCTTGCCACTCGCCTCATGACCGCTGACCTCGCGCAGGTGCACAAGCTTATGCGCGGCACCATGGCCGATCCCCTGACAGCGCCAGAAGCCGCGCGCATGGCAGAATCAATCCGCGCTGTGTTTAACGCCAATGCCAAAGCACTGAAGCTGTTACCCGCTAAAGGCCCCCGCTTTTCGGTACGGGACTGGATCCGCGGCAGCTCCCAATCGGGCTCAATCCTGTTCCTCTCCGCACGCTACGTCGACATGTCGATCTGTTCGCAGCTACTCACCTTGTGGCTCGACACGGCCATGAACACGCTGATGACCATGGAGCGCACGCCCGATCTCAGGGTCTGGTTTCTGATCGACGAACTGGGCGCGTTGCACCGGCTGCCCGCACTGGAGAAAGGCCTGCAGACCGCGCGCAATTTTGGCGGTGCGATCGTCACTGGCGTCCATGCCTTTGCCAAGCTCAAGGAGGTCTACGGCGAGAACATGGCGATGACCTTGTCGTCGCTCGCGCGCAGCAAGCTGATCCTCGCCACTGCGGACCGGGAAACGGCAACCTGGTGTTCCGACTTCATCGGTCATCGCCAGGTCCGCGACATGGAAGAAGGGTACAGCTATGGTTATAACAATGCCCGCGACGCCGTCAGCCTGACGCCCCGTCGCCAGATTGAGCCGTTGCTGCTGCCCGATCAGTTCATGAACCTGCCGAGGCTCTCCGGTTACCTCAAGTTCCCCGACGGATTTCCTGCCGCTCCGATCACGCTTGTCCCGCGCCGCTGGCCGCGGCTGGCCGAGGGATTCATCGCGCGGGCATTTGGGCCTGCTCCCGGGGCACACGCGGCGGATGAGACCAATGTCGATCCCTCGGAATGGGCCTCCTTGCCTGCCGAAGCTGCCGACGGCGCCCCGGCCGCGAATGACGACGGCGCCGGCAAGCCGGTCGTTCCCGAGCAGTTGAAGTTGGACCTTCAGCGTGTTGTCAGGACGCCGGATGAGACCGGGAATGTGACTGAGCAGCGGTTCTCCAAAGCCCATGCACAGGTCTTGCGGGAAGCGCCCGAACAAGGCCAGGTCGAAACATCGGCCGAAGCGCTCACGAGTTCTGGGCCGACTACAACCTTGCCTCCCGGGCCGCTTCTTTCCGGCAGAAGTGAAGCGACCGATGAGACGCAGCCATCCCCCGATGAAAAAGCGTCGGCGCGAGGAGACAAGCCACCTTCAGGCGATCCGAAGCCAATCGCGGTCCCACGATCGCAGGACAGTCCGAGCCCCCGGGAACGGGCCGAACGAGACCTGCTCGAGGGCGGCGTCGAGAGCGGGGCGCAAGACTTCTACGAACCCGACCTTTGAGGGCACCACAGCAAGGGGGCACCTTGCTTGAAGGATCATAAGCCATGCTCTCGGTTGCCAATGTCCGGTCAGCGTCCGGCGCAGCCAGCTACTTTGCTGCTGACAATTACTACGCAAGCGCAGACGCGGATCGCTCAGGCCAATGGGTTGGGTCAGGAGCCGAAGCCCTTGGCCTTTCGGGAGAAGTCGATGCCGCAGTCTTCGACAAGCTCCTCAAGGGCGAGCTTCCGGATGGCACCAGGGTCGGTCACGAAAACCAGCACCGAGCCGGCACCGATCTGACCTTTTCCCTGCCAAAGAGCTGGTCGGTCCTCGCCCTCGTCGGCGGCGACAAGCGGATCATTGAGGCCTACCGCGAGGCCGTGGTGGAAACGCTCCAGTGGGCCGAGAAGAATGCGGCAGAAACGCGTCTCGTCGAAAACGGGAAGGTGCGGACCGTGCAGACTGGCAATCTCACCGTGGCGCTGTTCCAGCACGATACCAATCGCAACCAGGAGCCCAACCTCCATTTCCATGCCGTCATCGCCAACGTCACGAAAGGTGCCGATGACAAATGGCGGACGCTGAAGAATGACCGACTCTGGTCACTCAATACCCTTCTCAACAGCATGGCCATGGCGCGCTTCCGTCTCTCGGTCGAGAAGCTCGGTTATGAAGTCGGTCCTGTCGGCAAGCACGGGAACTTCGAGGCGGCGGGCTTTTCTCGCGACCAGGTCATGGCCTTCTCCACAAGGCGGCAGGAGGTTCTGGACGCACGCCGCGGCCCGGGCCTTGAAGCGGGCAAGATCGCTGCCCTCGATACCCGCAGCGCCAAACAAGCCGTCGCCGATAGGGGCGCCCTGACGGCGGATTGGCAGGACCTCGCCCGGGCAGCAGGGCTCAACCTGCAGGCCATGATTGAACGAGCACAGGGTCACTCGCATTCCTCGCAGCACGCACCCGCGGCTGGCACCAGCCTGATCGAGCGCGGCAGGGCCTGGCTTAGGGACTTTGCCGAGCGCATCAGGGGCAATCCTGCCGATCCACTGATCCCGGCTCACGTCCTCAGTCGAGACCGCGAGACCATCGCCGCAGCCCAGGCTACAGCGTCAGCGGTACGCCATCTCTCGCAGCGCGAAGCGGCCTTTCCGCGCGAGGCCCTGTTCAAATCGGCGCTGGATTTTGGTCTGCCGACAACCATTGGCGCCATTGAGCAGCGGGTCAGCTCGCTGGTCCGTTCGGGCGAACTCGTTCCAGGGTCAGGTGAACACAAGGGCTGGCTGACCTCGCGTGATGCGCTCGCGAGCGAGCATCGCATTCTCGCCGCGGTCGAAGCCGGGAGGCACGCCGTGGCCCCCCTTCTCGGGAGCAATGAAGCAGGCGCACGGGTCAAGGCCGTCGCTGCCATCAATCACGGCATCGACCTCAATGGTGGCCAAGAAGCGGCCGCCCGCCTGATCCTCAGCTCGTCCCACCGGACAATCGCCATCCAGGGTATCGCCGGTGCGGGCAAGAGCAGTGTTTTGAAGCCCGTGGCACAGATCCTCGGCGAGGAAGGCAAGGAGATCATCGGGCTCGCCGTCCAGAACACTCTGGTGCAGATGCTGGAGCGCGACACTGGTATTCGCTCGATGACGTTGGCGCGCCTGCTCAAGAGCTGGACACCGCTGCTGGAGGATCCTGGAAATCCTGGCTTGATGGCTGAGGCGAGAGCCGCATTGGGCGACCGAGTCCTCGTCCTTGATGAGGCCTCGATGGTCTCGAACCACGACAAAGAGCGTCTTGTCACGCTGGCTAATCTGGTTGGCGCGCGCAGGCTTGTGCTTGTTGGCGATGCCCGCCAACTCGGCGCGGTCGACGCCGGCAAACCATTTGATCTCGTCCAGAAGGCTGGCATCGCACGGGCCGAAATGACGACCAATCTGCGCGGCCGGGACCCGCAACTGCGTCTGGCTCAGGCTGCTGCGCAAACGGGTGACGTTGAAACCGCACTTGGTCATCTCAAGAGCTCGACGATCGAGACATCGGGCGACAGCGCTTTGACGGCTGCCGAGCAATGGCTCCAGCTTGCGCCGCTAGAGCGGGAGCGGACCGCGATCTACGCCTCGGGCCGGGCCTTGCGAACCGCGGTAAACGAAGCTGTTCAGCGGGGGCTCAAGGCCAACGGTGAGCTCGGCAAAACATCGCTCGACCTGACCGTCCTGTCACGGGTCAATGCAACGCGTGAGGAGCTCCGCTATGTCTCGGCATACCGCCCGGGCATGGTCCTCGATGTTCGGAGCCCCGATAAACATCAGCGGCTCCCACGCGGCGAATACAAGGTCGACAGGATCGACGAGAAGACCCGCGAGGTGTTCCTTGTCGACGGCAAGGGCACGACACGAACCTTTCGGCCGAGCCGGATCCGTTCCGGTGCGAAGGACGATCGCCTTGCACTCTTCGAAGAGAAACGCCTGTCGATCCATGCCGGAGACCGGATCCGGTGGACCGAAAACGATCATCGCCGAGGATTGTTCAATGCTGATCAGGCAAAGATCGAGGCGGTCGAAGGCGCTCGAGTGACTGTGGTCACCTCCACTGGCCTGCGCCACGAGCTGGAGCGCTCCGATCCAATGCTCAGGCGCCTTGATCTCGCTTACGCGCTCAATGCCCATATGGCGCAGGGGCTGACGTCGGATCGAGGCATTGCCGTCATGGATAGCCGGGAACGCAATCTGGCCAATCAGCAAACCTTCCTCGTGACCGTGACCCGGCTGCGGGACCACCTGACCCTTGTCGTCGACAGTACAGACAAGCTCGGGAGGGCGGTTTCGCAGAACACCGGGGAGAAGACCTCGGCGCTGGAAGTTACCGAGCGCCTACGCGAGGCAGCAGCGAAAGGCCAGGCTGCCAGCTCACCAAGCAAGGAGGATCATTCCAAAATGCCGCCAGAACTGATCAAGGAGCGCACCAAGCCCTTCGAAATCGGTATTTAATCTCTGCGAGGTTGAGCCTGGACGGCCGGACATTCTCCAGGCAACCTGGCGCACATTGATTTTGGCTAGGGCGGAACTGTGAAGGGCGTTTTCGAGATCAGCGGCAATTCGCGGTACGATGACGCGATCACCGAGCGGTATCACTTTCCGAGCAATTACCTTTCTGTTGCGCGAGAGCTTGAGAGCGACTGGATCGTCTACCGCGAAACACGAGTTTCTGGCGGGCGAATGGCCTATGTCGCTGCTGCCTTTGTCGAGCGCATCGATGCCGACCCGAGCGATCCCAGCCACTTTTATGCGCGCGTGCGCGACTACCTCGAGTTCGATCAGCCCGTTCCCTACCGCGACGGCAGCGGCCGGTTTGCCGAGCGGTTCCTGCGCGAGATGGCAAGGCCTGGCGATGCCGGTCGAAGCTTGCGCGGCAAGTCGGTCCGCAGGCTGGAAAACGAGGATTTCGTGGCGATCGTCAATGCGGGCCTTGCCGAAACCCTCGATCCCGAAAACCGCATCCGCCTCGAACTCGATGCCCCCCGCATCGATCCGGAGACCAATCTGCTCCTGCACGATCACTTCGCGGAGCGCCGGGTCGAGCAGATGCTCGTGAACCGCAAGATCCGTGACGCGAACTTCCGCAATCACGTCCTTGATGCCTACGAGAACACCTGCGCTGTCACTGGCCTTAGGATCGTCAATGGCGGGGGCAAAGCAGAAGCCCAAGCCGCGCACATCTGGTCAGTTGCGGGTGGCGGCCCGGACATTGTCCAGAACGGCGTGGCCTTGTCAGCGACAGCCCACTGGCTGTTTGACCGCCACCTCATCACCTTCGACGACAACCTCTGCCTGCTCGTATCGCACAACAAGGTGCCGTCCGAGCTTCTGCAGCTATTCCCGCCAGCGGGTCAACAAATCCGCCTGCCGCGCGATCGATCGCTGCACCCAAGGCCCGAGTTCGTTGCCCGGCATCGCGAGCGTTTTGCTGGAATTTGACCCGAGCTCAGATCACACCGACCGGCCGAACCAGATGACCCGGCCGACAACGTGGATCGTCGAGCGATCAACGTCAGACCAGGTCGGATAAGCCGTATTGTCGCTCGAGATCGTGATCAGTCTTCCGCCGGGCTGGATCGTAACCCGCTTCACCACGAGCGCATCGTCGGCACGCAGCACATAGATGCCATCACGCAGGCGCGATCCCTGATCCGAGGAATCAACCAGGACCTCGTCGCCGTCACGTAGCGTGGGCTCCATCGACTCTCCATGAACATGAATGATCGACAGGCTCGGGCTCTTGGCCCGGGTCAACTTGCCCAGCCAGCGTTCGTCAAAGCCAAAGCGGGTATGGCCTGTCTCACTCTCCGCGATCGCACCAAAGCCGGCCGAGGCATCGACATTGAGGATCGGCACTTCAACCAGACCATCACGCACAGGAAGCGCCGGCCCACCGAGCACCTGCTCATCGACCCCGAAGAACTGGGCAAGGATACGCCGATCCTCGTCATCCAGCTTGCGCGGTGAGCCGCGCTTGATGAATTGCTGGATATAAGCGGGGTTGCGATTGAGCAGCCGTGAGACCGCGGAATAACCCACGTTTCTTTGCCGGATCAGGCGATCCAGCTCTTCTCTGACATTCTCCATCGGCGGCGCCTTTCGAGGGGCGGTCCAGGTGGCATGTAGGAATTCATCCTAGACTCGATGGAGTCTTCCTAATAAGAACATATAAAGAACACAAGTCGAATCTGATTCGAGGTAGGACATGAAGCTGCTTGATCGCATTGAGCGTCATCTCAAGGAAACCCATATGTCCGCGACCCGTTTTGGTCGACGGGCGGTCGGCGATCCGCGCTTCGTGCTCGACTTGCGAATGGGTCGACGTCCACGGCGGCGAACGCTCGAAAGGGTGGAGGAATACCTCGGGCGAGCAAATTCGGAGAGGCAGTAACGATTCAGATCTGTGGTTGGTTGCGCTGCAGTTCTTTTGCCTAAATGGAGAACTTCATCATTCATGCATTGCTTTTCTTAAAGCGTCGGCAGCGTCCGCATAAAACAAAACCTGGACTTTTGTGGCCACTTCATCAGAAAGGTCGACTAATGCTCGTCGGCAGGAGACCGGCAACATCACTGTGGCGGCCCCCTTCTCAAGGGCCAATTCAACGACATCAATTGGATTGTGGATCGGTTCGATTGAGCCACCCAGATTGATACCTCCGACGACGATAATGCCCCCCTTTAGTGACCTGCCTAACAGGGCAGAACACAATGCAGTGAGTACAGCAACGCCGACCTGGGAGCCGCTCTTTGCGGCGTCGAAAGACCGAATTTGAACGGCAAATTCGTGCTCTTTCGGATTGCGGTCGCCCACTAGCTCGCGTGATCGGGTATACAGATTCTGTTCCGCGATCTTCACGCTTTCCTTGAATGGAGCTGGTGGCGATTGGTTCAGGATGCGAACACCGCTTCCCGAATTTTCTGTCACTTCGATCCGGAATAGGCCGATTGCCTCATCTTGGCCGCCTGGGCTAATCGCCCAAACCTGTCCTGGTGGCAGCGGATCAGAGCCAATGCTGTCTTCGCTTTGCAATTCTGGCGTGGCGACATATTTCTCGATGCCATCCAAGCCCATGACGTAACTGAACTGTGTGTTGCGGAACTCTGCAGAACCGATACGCTTTTGCTGTTCTTTTACGCGCCGCCGAACTTCAAGCGCGAGGCGCACGGCCCATTCCAGATCCTCGTCGGGAACTGCCATCGAAGGGTCTGGAAATATTAACTTGAGCAAACCGGAGACCGTCTTGTTGACGGCATTCTGATCTCGTCCGGACAACGCACCGCCGAAATGAACGCGGCCAGAAAGAATGTTGACGCGTGACTGGGCGCGAAGCCGAGTAAAGCACTCGGCAAGGACGTCGCTCACCAATCCGAATTGGTTGGTGAAAAGATCCTTGCTCATCTTCGGAACATCCCATCCCGGCAGATAGCAATGGATCCGATCCATGAAGGCCGTATCGTTGCGCATCTCCGGCGGCATCGGACCAAAGAGGTGGCCGACACGCTGTTGATGCTGAACATCAACATCGAAATTGCCGACCATCACGATGCTACCCTCAGCCCGGATGCTCTCGCGGCCGCGCGAGAACTCCCCAGACTCCATGTATCCTTTCATGATGTTTACGCCGTCCTTCTGATCGAAGGAAATGCCTGACACCTCGTCAAAGCACACGACATCATATTGGCAGACCAAGCCGCGCTGGCCGTTCGACATGTTGACGAACATCTGCGCTACCGTCGCCTTTCCACCTGAAACCAGGTGGGCATACGGTGAAACTTGCTGGAACAAATGGCTCTTACCAGTGCCCCGTGGGCCCAGCTCGACCATGTTGTAATTGCTTTCGACGAAGGGAACCATGCGAAGCAAAGTGGCGTCCTGTGCCCGTTGGCAAAGCTTCTCAGGTTCCAGTCCGACACTGCGTAGCAGAAAGTTCTTCCACTCGGGCGTGGTCAACTGTGTCCGCCCAGCTGCGATCTTGTCGAGGATGTCGCGTGTCGAGAGCTGGATCTCTCGGAGGCTCATCACCTCAAAGGGCCGACCACCTTTTTCTTGAGCGATGCTGGCATCGTAGCTGAGCTCAACCTCAGCGTAAAAGCCGCCGGTGAGCATCCGGTCATGATCCAACACAATCTTATCCGCGATCCGGACGTCTTTCAGGCGCAGGCTGGGCAAGGTCGCTAGATAGCTGTCAGTCTTGGAATCTAGCCGCGCGGTGACGATATCAATGATGCGGACTGACCCGCGGTCACGTGCCCTCGACTTGAACAATTCCTCTTCACCAGCGCGGACCGTTCGATCCGATAGCTGGGACTGGACCATCTGGAGACCTTCCTCGATCTCCTCCGGCTCCGTGCTCGCGCAGTAGCGGCCAAGCATGAACTCGACGACGTAGGTCGGCACTGGGAATTGCCCGCGAAAGCGACGAACCAGATCCTTACGAACAATATGGCCCGGAAATGCGTTAGCCGCTTTCTGATCTAGGGCGTCCAAGGCATTCATTTTATTCTCCGCCAACCTTTGTTGTTCGATGCGCAACCACGCGATCGTGATCATCTAAGATCACGATCGACGCTGCATCGCCCTCATGTTCATCACTGAGCAGCACGGATGTCATTCCTTGCTCATCCAACACTCTGCCGCCCTTAGCCAAGCTTATTCCGGCAGTTTCGATGCCTAGCCGGACATCCGCGCGCAAATCGGCACCGCCGACGACAGCGATCCGCAGCCGCAGGCCCTCCCAGCGTGCTTCTGTGATCGAAACATCGCTGCTGGCTGCGCTTCCGCTTATGTCCATTACCGGCAAAATGCATTCCTGCGGGCTAACGCCGCCATGGGCATATTCGTAGGCAGCGTAAAAGGACCGAGCCCCGGTTGCTGCCGCAACATAGACTTGGTCATTCCAAGTCCATGGAAGCTGAAGATAAGAGGTCTCGGCGCGCGATTTGACCATCGCGCAGCGTGTCCGTTTCCCATTAGCTTCGGTCAAACCGGCATCGAGGGTGGCTACCTGCAAACCTCCCGGCATGAGCAGCCACCCATGGTCCGTCACAATTCGCACATTCCGGCCGGCCCGGATTAGTTGCATGACCGAATCTGCCGTATCCCGGATGCCGGCATCAAGTCGCTCCGCGAGTTTTGCGCCGAGCGCATGTCCCTCTTCGTCAAAATCTGCCGTTTCGGCCCAGAGTTTCTGGTCGGGAAGAAGGGCGCTGTCAGTCTCCCATCCCTGGTTCTTCATCAACTTGTAGAGCACAGATTTACTTGCAGCCTTTCCATCGGGCGCAATTGGAAGAACGTCCGAAGTTTGCGGAGGACCGGAGAGCAAATGCGCGACGGGCGTCACCATCGGTTTGCACGTTGCGGTTACGGTCGGAAAGCCCGACCAGGACCAATTGAGCGCAACATTTAGACCTTGGCCGGCCAATCGGCGCTTCAATTCGTGGGCCAAGTCCATTCGGAAACCATCGACGAAAAGGATCGTGGTCGCATCTGGGGCAGCCGTTGGTGGAGTTGCAAGCTTAAGCTTGCCGGTCTTCAATAGTTCCTGGAGCGCCACCGCCCCCTCCTCGAGCCAGGGCAAATAAATGGCCCGGATCGCTGCCGTTACCGCCTCACGATCAATTTGGCGGGGAGCCGCAGCTAGCGCCTGCATGGCAGCCCAATCGATGGTACAGCCGTGATCCACATAGGCTGTTGCCAAGGCTTGACCATCGTGTGGCGGTAGTGGTTTCGCAGCAGCTACCGCGACGAGATGCGTGAGTGCCTGTGCTAGTGGTGCGTCTCCTCGGCGTGCCCAAATCGTCTGGCGACGCCAGCAGTGTTCATCTTCCAACGCCATGATCCGTGCTTTGGCCGTTTCAGGTGAAAGATCGGAAAGGCTTAGAAGATCTTGCCGAAGCTTTGTCTCGCCCTTGCTGTTAAGCTTCGGGTAGGCGTCTGGGTTGTCCCCGTGATCGAACAGGTTCGTCGGTTCTTGTAATGCGAGCGCAGCAACCACGCCTTCATATCCGTTGGCCCCTTCGAAACGGGCCCAGATTTGGCGCCATCGTCCATCACGTTTGGTCAGCCTGCGAACGGCATCTGGGAAGCCTAGCTTTCGAGGATCAAAATCAAGTTGTTTTGCGGAGAGGTTGGCGAAAGCCTGAAATCGGGCAGGATCAGCTGCTTCATTCAAATGCCCGTCGATCCAATCCAGCATATCCGCGTCGAGATCAGGTGCGAGTAGGCTGTTGAACTGATCAGCGTCCCAGGTCTTGGTTTTCAATTCATCGACAGGCCGAGAAAAAAAACGGGGCGCTGCAGCGGCGAGCGCGGAGCGCGTTGCCGCATCGTCATTGATTCGAAGACGCAGTGCACCACGCTCACTCACCAAGAAAGCGCGAAGCGTCCAATCTTTGCCGTTCACATGGCCAAAGAACGATCCGGCGACGGTGAACCAAACAAGCGGCTGCAACAGGGCCGGACAGTCTTCGGCGCCCTTCAATATCTCCCGCCCGACGCCCGGGAGATAGATGATAGGCGTCAGGCCCTCTGGCCACGTGACCCCATTAATCGCTCCGGCTGTGGCTGCCCGAAGCCAGACTGCTGGGCCGGTGCGGTCCGCAAGGCTGTAGTCACCGTACGTAAAAAGTTCCGGAAGGCGATCGCGCAGTGAGGGTACTAGCGATAGAAAATCGTTGTTTGTATCGCACCAGACCGCGGCTTCCGGCGGAGCTTCGGCCGCTGCGTTGTAGCTTGCGGATTCTCGCAGGGAGGCGACAAGGGCGTCGAGAGGCGTGCTCATTTTGTCGCCTGTTCGCGCTCGCCGGCGGCTTCGGAAGCCGCGTGCTTCTCGGCCAATGTGGTGTGGTGGTCGTTGCGCCTTTCGCCCTTGAACACCGGATACCAGGGTGCAGAGGCGACATCGTTGCCGCGATCCTTGTCCTTCAAGATCTTCGATAGGTCGTGGGTCAACACGCCTGCCTTGATGAAAGGGCGGATGTTCTGTCGCACGCCGTCGTCTAGGTCGGGCTCCCAGCCGAGCGGCTGTTGGGCAAGCGTTTTCCAGCGCACGAAGATGTCGTAGGGCTTCTCGCCCTCCAGCACCTTTTCCAGCGTTTGCTGCAACTCGCGGCCCTTCTCGTAGCGCAGGGCGTTGTTCTCGGCCTTGGCTCGGGCGAGCCAGTCGCCAAGGAGCGTGTAGGTGAGCTTGCGCAGATTGGCCTGATCGAAGCGGTGGTAGTGGACGAAGACTGAGAAGCCGTCCTTCAACCCGTCAGTGATATGCCACAGGAAGGGACGTTGGCCGAATAGAGCGCAGTGTTGACGGAAGGCGCGGTCCCGCACCCAAGATTCGAGCGAACCGTCGCGGGCAACCTTCTTGTCGATCAAGTCGTCGGCCTCAGAAACTAGACGACCTTCTAATGCATCAGACCACTCGCCATCGAATGAGGCAGCAAGGTATGCGCGCAAGCGGTCGGCGAGCGACTTTTCTCCAGCGACAGGAGGGACGCCGACTAACCCATCATTGTCACCGGCAGGTAGCTCCGCTGACTTGGCAACCCAAGCTCGCGCCTGATCCGAAAGGCGAAGGGCGTGATCTGTTTCTGCAGGCCATTGGTATCCAAGAAGCCGCGCCAATGCTACGTGCAAAGCTGTGCCTGCATCGGAACTTCCGGGATGGCCATGGAAAAGCCATTGGGTTGGGTCAGATGACCATGGCTCTGGTAGACCGTCAGGAAAGGTCCGTAATGCGGCATCTTTCCAGTATTCAATGTCAAATGGAATCTTTATCAGACTTTTTGGGGTAACTTTCAGACTTCTATCAAGTTTGCGAACTTCGTGAGCCAAGCTTCCAGACGAACAAAAACACCAAAGCGCTGCCAAGTGAGCGGCGTCATTTGGGACAAGTGCACAGGCGTTGCAGTCATATATTTCACCGGTGTATACAGTAGGGCACAACGCACCCATTTGACTTACGCAAACTCCTTGGCGACCCCAATTCGGTTTGCCGCGCAGCCAGTTTTGCGCGGCATGATTTAGGTGTTTTACACTTTGTGCAACTTCATACATTGCTCCTCTTTCGTTTTGCCAGAATATTATTTCATCTTTTCCGGAAAAGAACGTAGTTTCAGAAACAGTACTTTGATGAAACTCCCAATTGAACTCTCTGTTGGCAACCTCCCAAACTTTACGGATGTAGCGTGGAGCATCACCTGCTGAACAACCTGATAGTGCGGTGACATATTGCTCGAGTAAAGGTAGTTTTCCAGCGCTCTCGCTGGAAATTCTGTGGTCTGGATTTCTAAATTGATCTGACTGTGACAGAAGGCTCGCATTAATAGATCGAAGGCCGTCCGCCTTTGCTTCTGGTCCTGAAGCGTCGTTTACGTCTAAGCTCGCGAAAATGTTCGATGGCGCTGAACACTCATCAATTATCGTCATGCCAATGTTGAAGAAATACATAGGTGTCTGGAAGCTATTGTTCCCGAGCGATACAAAAAATCTAAAGGCTGTCTCTTCGAAAAACTCCATGCGGAACTTCTTAAATCGTCCGAGATACCACCAGCCTTGCGGAGATACGGATGCAATCGTTCCACCGGGCTGCGAAAATTTTCGCATCCTCGACAGCATTGCGGACGCTAAGTCAGCCTTTGCATTGAAATGCTTGAGAGTAATGTACTCCGCGATTAGATCACTCTGCTTACCTTGCCCCAGAAAAGGCACGTTTGTAAATTGCAGGGTATACGTACGACTAAGGATGGAGGCAGCATCCGCCATCCCTCGCGCGGCTATGCTTCCTTCGGAAAGTTCGATTTCATCTCGCTTAGCCTTCTTGACAAGAGCCTCCAAGAGAGGCTCCAAATTCCCAAGCCTCCAGTGGTCGCCAAAATCTCCTCCTCTTGGATCAAGTAGACTTCCAAGCTCTGGTGCCTTTTCAAACAAATCATAAAGAGCAGCCATACCAGCCTGCAGATTGGTGTCACCGCTAGCAAGGTTTACAAAGTCCGCTTTGGGCAGCGGTGGTGGTGCGCCAACCCAAGCAATATGTGGTCGAGGTAAAGGCTGCCAGCCCCCAATCCGCCAAGCTGTCAATGCCACTGAAAATGCAGCGATCTGCACACAACGACCGTCGATCTCAAGCCCATGAAGATTGTCGCTTAGCACGACACTGACCGCAGCAGCAGATGACATCTGGTCCTCTGCCTGACGAAGCGCCGCCAAAATCGCCAATGCCTCGGTCAGGAAGTGACCGGACCCGCAGCAAGGGTCAAGTGTGGTGATCGCCTTAGCCTCTTTCGGCCAGGCGGAAAAGGTGCCTGATGCTGGTCGCCAAGGGCCCGTTTCGCCTTCACGTACGAAACGCAGCATGTCGAAGCTATAGTCGGGCAACGAACAGGCCGCACGTAAGGCATCCTCGTCCACTGCCGTCTGCGCCAGGGCTGGGTCCGCGGCCAGAACCTTGCCTGCCCACCAGGCACCAAGCGTGTTGTGCAGCAGGAAGCGTACCATGTAGGGCTCGGTGAACAGTTGCGTGACTGCAGGCAATTCATCTGCCCCGATCTTTACGCCCGACGCATTCACGGCGTCTTTCTCTGCCGCGCGCCAGAATTGATAGGTCCAGCCGAGACTATCTTCAGCCTGGAAAATCTCGGCGTCTAGACCGGTGACTAGCTTGTGCAGTTTTTGTGTGTGAACGGGGTCGAGTTGCAGGGCAAGAACTGGATCGTCTATCCGGAACACCGCAGGCAGCATTGATGCCGCGTATCGCTCCGCAATTGCCCAAGCGTCCGTCAGTCCCTCGGCCTCCGCCAGCTCGCGACAATCCTCGAGCGAGACGGGAACGTCATACTCCGGATTTCGCAGCAGCCCACGCTCGGCCAGGAACCGTGCAAAGAGCATCCGATGCCAATGCGCATAGGCCGAAGCTTCGACCAGCCGCTTCGTCTCCTGTGTCTCATCAGACTTGTCGAATGCGTCGCCCAGCGCCCGGGCATGTGCACGCAGGCGACGGCGAAGCTCTTTTTCCTCGTCCTTTAGATACGCCGGGGCCTTGCTATCCGCGACCCCGAGGCGACGGATTGCGTCCAGTGCACCTTCCTCGGCGACGATCCGCGCGTCTTTCGCCGCCTTCTCGAGGGCGCGACGCAGAGTGGTTGAGAGATAGTTATTGCTCACTGCATCATACCTTCGGAATAACAGGGCCATCAGCCAGCGCCACAAAGATGGCAGCGCGAACCTTAGTCAGCCATTCATCGATCTCGGTTTCCGACTTCAGCATTGCACCCGGCAGTGAAACAGTGCGCGCCTTGGGTTCCAATAGTGCGGCTGCTGCCGCGAGCGCATCGTCAATGCGTGCGGGAAGTGCCTTGGTCATGTTCTCCCACTCAGAGAGACCGCGCTGAGTCAGGGTGTCGGCGATAGCCTGGGGCGTCTCCACCGAAGGCTTCGCCACCAGCAACAGCCCACTATCTTGGCGAATGCTGTGCTTCTGCTCTGGGGACAATTTCGCCCAGGTAGGGTTGTTCCCTAAGCGTTCATCACCCTTTGCCCAGGCGGCCTCCCAGGCCGCATATGTGGTATTCAAGCCGGTGCGTAGTGTATTGGAAGCCGCGGCAATCAGCGGAGGCACTGGATCGGGATCAGCCAAGAGGCTGCGGCCAGACCGAATGCTTTCCAAATCGCCTTCTTGGTCCTTGGCCCCAAGGCGGACAAGACGCTCGGCAAGCCGCCAATTTGGCAGGCGAGCTGTTATTTTCTCCCCAGCTGCCTTCCAAGCCTTCAGTTTGTCGCGCAGCTCTGCCGCGTCAATCGCAAGTGCGGCCAACAGGTCATTGCCCGACAAGCCTTTATATGTGCCAAGATTTGGAACGGTTTCGGCTTCGGGCGCCGGAGCCTCGCCACCCGACAACCGCGCTGCGCTTTCGAGCCGATCAAGCAACGCGGAGAGCGCTAGTTGCTCCTGATTGTTTTCGAATGGCACCTTCGTATCGGTCAGGAGACCCCGAACCGGCATACGCTGCGCGATTGTGATGATCGTTGTTTCAGCGCGGAACGTACAGGTTCCCAGCTTCTGACGGGGAAGATCGGGCAGCGAGGCTGGCTTTCCATCATCGCCCGTCACGCGCAATAGGCCGGCGTTGGCCAAAGCGATGAGCGCGCCATCGACTGTATCTTGGGACCAGCCATAAGGAGGGCTGGTGAATTTGGTGCGCAGATCTGCCCCCTTCCGGCCAGGGCCAAGGTCAGCGAGCAGCGCCTTACAAACCGGATGACTTTCAGGTGCGCCGCTATGGTCGACGGCCTTCATGGCATCTGGATCTTTGCGTACGGCACGCTCGCGAACCTTGTCCCATCCGGCGTTGTCGCCATCCGCGAACTGAGGGTAAAGGCGTGCTAACGCGTTTGTCGCGGCTTCCTTCACGGCATCAGCCGGGGCACCGTTGATAAGCTTACCGCCCGCTTGGAAGACGCGAGCTTGTGCCACAGCCTCGCGAATAATTTCCTTTGCTGCTGCCTGGGCCTTATTTGCCCTGGACAGCATAGCTGACTGCGCCTCACGGCCAGCGTCCGTCTGCGGCACACCGCGAAGCTGGAGGACATGGTCGGCAGCCCGCCAGGTCGTAAGCGCAGTGGTCAGTTCGTTGTCGCGTGTTGGATGGCGTGGGATGAGAAGGTGGACACTCGCATCTGTTGTTGGAGCAGCGGTAATGACCTTCTCAACAGCCGTGAGATCTTCACTCCAACCATTGCGCAGGCGGAGTTCGATGCCATCGCCAGGCGCCTTATCCTCGGGCTGTAAACGGTGGATGCGCCGCTGCTGACGGCTTGCCCCATGGGGTACGTTCGCCGCGCCGGCCAAGGCCAATTCAATAGCCTCTCCAAGCAAATCACGCCGCGTGCGAGCAAGGGCCGATTGATCAGCGAGAATGGTTTTCTCTTCACTGCGATAGCCAGATTCCCATTCAGCGCTCTCCTTCGTCTGGAGCCGCCATTCGCCTCCGACTTCAATCACGGCGCCATCGACCTGAAGTTCGTTCAATAGTTCAGGTACACGGCGGCGCAATTCGGCCTCTCCGCTAAGATCGACGATTAAGAGATCGGCGATCATTTCCGGCTGGGCACGAACGCCATGCTGATCTGCTTCCGGAGCAATGCGCCCGAGCATATAAACCAGCATCAAGATGCGAGCCTTTAGCTGTTCGGTCTCGTCTCCGCCTTTCAGCGCCTCGATTCGATTCCGGGTCTCGCCCGGCAGCAGGCCTGCATTGTAAGCTTCCGTCGCGAAGCGGCCGTAGAGAAAATCCACAGGCACGGCATAACCGAGCGGTTTTTCTCCATATGTTTTGGCCGCATCCAGCGTCGTGCGGAGTTGGCCGCGCAAAGTGCCGCCCAGGCCCGTACGGTCGAGCTCGCGCAAAATCCGTTCCCAAACCCGACGGCGAGCTGGCAAAAGCGGCCAATCTAGGACGGCTTCATCATCGTCCTGCATCGTATGCGCGAGACGGCTACCTCGAAGCTGCCGACTGATTTCACCGGCATTCTCGCTCAGCATCTTACGAACGATTGGCTCAGAACCCGCCTTCTTGCGCAAGACAGTCTTCCGGATAACCGAATCCACGTCGGCTTCCCCGAGCGCGATCTGGACCGGAAATCGATCAAGCAGTTTTTGGAGGTTTTGCACGTCGCTCAAGGCCTGTTGGCCTGTCGCAACCAGCAGAACGCGGCCATCAAAACGACCGGCCAATCGCTCGGCGATCGTTTGAATCTTCAGAGTTAGACTGGGATCCTGGCGGATAAATTGCTGAACTTCGTCAAGTACGACGAGCGTCAGCGGTATTTCCGTTCGGCCAAGCATAAGCGCTTGGCGCGCCACTGTTTCGAGCAAGTCCACTGTTACGGGTGGAGGCTCTGGGAATTGCGACTGCAGGAGCCGGCTCAGCTCCTGCGGTGAGCTGGCCAGCTCTGGTTTTGCCGTCAGGACAGCTGCGCTAAACCGCGGAGACAGAATGAAGTTTCGAATGTCCGTCAGGAATTTATCGCCGAGCTCATCTCGGACCTGGTCCAGAATATCGAGGCCCGCGAGCCAGAGCGCTACCTGCGCTGCACGGAGGTCGCTCGGCAAGCCGACCGCGCGAAGAATAATGCCCAGTGTTGCTTCGGCGGGATCGGACGGCCCCGTGCCAAGCGTGTCACCGGCGGCGACCACGCCACCGGCGCGCTTGGCGGCAATCCGGAGTTCTTTCAGCGGAGCGGATACCTCGGGCGGCAGGTGCGGAATCAGCCCTTCTGCCGTCGCGCCATCGGAAAACTCAAGATTTGTCCAAAGCGAAGCCAACATGCTCGCCAGATGCGATTTACCGGAGCCGTAAAACCCTGAGATCCAGACTGCTGGCGCGCCACCGCCCTTGCCGATCGAGCCCAGGAAAGCCTCAAGAATACGTGCTAGGCCATTTGCGTAAGCGCCATCACAGACGAACGTTGATAGCTCGCCACGCAATGTTTCCAGCGCCTCAGGGGCCGGCGGGAACGAAATTTTCGCGACGCCCTGGTTTGCCAGCTGGTAGACAGACGGATCAGTATGAAAAGTCTCGCGGTTAAGCATGGATGTCTGCCTCACAGTGCACTGTCTGGGGGAATGGGGATCGCATGATAATTCCAGCCATCTCTGGCATCGAGTAGGCGGTAGACCCCGCCTGAATGTTTGCCTGGAAAGCCGATCACAAGGCGGCCGGGTACGGCGTCCGCTATCCTACTAATCAGGGTGGAAACGCGGGCGACGCCAAACAACGCCCCGCATCCATCAACTGCCATGACATCATTCGGTGAGCAGGCCTTCAACGCCTTCTGCAGCTCAGAAATTACTGCATCCTCGATGTCTGGTAGAAGGCCGCGGAGCTCCTTGGGTTGTTGGACCAAGGCATCAAAAAACTCGTGTTGGGCGATCCACTGTCCGAACCATTGAGACAAGTTGATATGATGCCAGCCGTGCCCAGCTTTAAGCGTCGCATGCTCGAATTCGCCGATGCGGCCTGTAAATCGGCGCTGTAACGCTTTTTCGTACCAGACGAGCCAGATCCGCTCTGCCGGAGAAATATCGCTCGCCCACGGCAACTGGACCTGCCGAGTGTAGGCGCCGAGAATGTCGTCAAACGTGTTCAAGTTCCGGCACCCCCAAAGTCGCCGCCATAGACTGGCGAACTAATATTTCGGTTACATCACCGGCTGCACGGATCTTTGCCAAGCCCAGGCCTTCGGCCCTCCGAAGGCAATCCAAGGCCTGATCGGGGCTTAAGTCCAAAACTTGGAACCAAATCGAAGACAAAATAGACGGCCCGCCAAAACCGCAAGCGGTCGCGATCAAGGCAGCCAGCGCGGCATTAGAGGGCGTCGGAGACACCCGCCGACGTGTTTTTTTCACTCGACCTTCCAGATGACCACTTTGTGTCCAGCTTGCGTTGCAATTTTGTGCGAGCGAACGCACCGTTTTTTCGCTCATGCGATCGGGGTGTGCCGTGTTGAAAGCAGTTTCCACCTGCTGACGGTGAAGCTGACTCCCAATTGGCGTTCCGAGAACTATCGAGGCGCTGTCACGGAGAAGCGGATCGCGAGCCAGCGCAATCAATAGACCATTCAGACGCCGGCCAGCCAGGTCTTCCCTCCACAGTCCCATGAACACCTTTGTAAGTGCTGGTTGGGTATTCAAACCATAAAGAGAGGCCATATGCCGGTAGGTTAGATTGCGGGAGTTTTTGGTGCTTTTGCCGAGAACGTTATCCTCCACTGCCGCGTGGGCAAGTTCCGTCGCCGATCGCGATCCTGTGCCTAGGAGCAAACCTAATTCATCAAACATCATCGTTTTGGATTGGTGTGCGCCGCCGCCGGTCAGACGCATGCCGAAGGCTGTCGCGGCATTATTGTTGCAGCCTGGTCCCATCCAGTTCGGGGTCGCCTTTAAGTCCGTCATGCTCCACCCTTTGGTGGAGATCCGTTACTCGCCGCCGACTTTTGCGCCTCGATCCAATCGTCAATATCTGATCGCTTAAACCGCCACTGGCCACGGACCTTGAACGCAGGAATCTCCGATCTCTGGGACATGGTGTAGACAGTTTTTTCAGCAATCTTCAGCAAATTGGCGACCTCGGGCAGAGTCATAATCTCGTCAGGCATGACGAGCCCCTCTTGTTGTTAGGAGCGTCAGGGGATGGCAGATTTTAGCAAAGGATGCCAGAGCTTCACACGCGCCATCGTACCGCCAGGTTCCAAAGCCGCTCAATCGTTCGATGCTGTGCCTAGCCCACAGAGCCTGCGAATTTTTCAACCGTTCAGCACGTTGAGCAGCAAAAGCACGACTAAGGCAGTGCGGCAAAATCGGACCTCCGGTAAGGGTGAACCATGCCAGCCAGACTGGGTGGCGAAATCACCTCGACGCAGTCGCCCCAAGCGTAAAGGTGCCAGCTCATCTCGAGGTGACCAGAAGCTTGGAAACGGACCAGCATTGATCCATCGTCCAGCCGGTCAATCTCCTGGGTCGGATGAAACTGGAACCTTGCAGCCCTGTCGGCAGCCTCTGGCGAGAATTTCCAGACGACTTCGCCGTACTCGGCGTCGTGGTGGTAAGAACCAAAGGCCCGGGTGGCATACTCCCTGAGGTCGAATTCGCCCGGATAGGTGAAGACCTTTGGCTGCACCTTGGCCTCCAGAATGTCTTCAACCCGATAATGCCGGTAACGACCGTCGCGCTTGGACGTATCGATGCCTACGAGATAGCGGCGGGAACCCAAGAGCAGGCCAAGCGGCTCAATCGATCGCCAGCTCGGCCCTACGTCGCCTCGGCCTTGGTAGTGAATTCGCAACTCGAACGGACCCTTCAATGCCTCCGAGATTGCAAGGTCTACCTCCTCATTCATGGATGGGCGCGGGCCCGGGCGTGCAGCAAAGCCCATAGCTTCGAGCAGAGCTTCCTCGTCCGTCGCCAGGCGAAGCGTGCGATCACTAGGAATGAGTGCCCGAACCTTGCGGTCGAGGCTACGTAGCTGAATCGCCTCGCCGTTCATGTCGGCCCGCTCCAGTTCGGCGATGGCCGACTTGAGGCTGACGAGCTCTTCAGCCGAGGGGGTTAGAAGCGGTGCGACTGACCGTGACGGTAGACGCCAATAATGGCGCCCATCGTCTCCGATATGATGTTCGGTGGCCGGAAACGCCTCTTCCAGGGCTGCAATCATGCGCTGCGCCGTCCGCCGAACACCGCCGAATTCTGCTTCAACGTCATTGAGACATACCCCTTGTCGTGACGTGGCCATCATCGCAAGTCGCAAGAGATCCACCGCCTTGGCAAACGACATAGAAGTCCCCCGTGACAGTTTCTGTCGCCCCCATCCTCTAGACCCGATTCGTCAGCAATGGAAAGGACGACCCGATGTTTACGCACCACGCCGAAGCCCGCATGCAGCAGCGCGGGATTTCTCACCAAGCCGTCGATGCCTTAATGTCATACGGCGAGTACCGGCGCCACCACGGGGCAGAGGTTTGCTATCTCACCAAGCACAGCCGCACGCATATGCTAAAAGACATGGGCAAGCGGGCATTCCTCCAGCTGGAAAAGGCGCTGGACGCGTACCTCGTCGTGAGTGACGAAGGTGCAATCATTACGGCGGGCCATCGCCATCATCGTCTTAAATTTTGACGATTTACTTGTCGGTTAGACTTGACCGCCAAGGTGCGCTTCGAACAGCTTGATACCTGGAAACTGAGGGGGACTACTTTGCAACCTGGTACGCGCGTTCGGCTGAAGGGGGATCCTTCTTCAATCGGTGTGATCACCGCGAAGCCCCCACGGGAAACGGCCGGCCGCACATTCATCGAAATCGAATTGCCCGCCGGCCGACGGACCGTGCCTCTGATCGAACTCGAGGAAGTGCCTGAAACGGCCGACGCTTTTGCCGACTTCAAGGCGGGTAAACTATCTGGGCCAGATGATCTCAGGCGAGCGCTGACCCATATGCGGATGACCGGCAAGCTCGCTGATATCATCTACAGCATCGGCGCGACCAACACGGAATTCCATGCCTATCAGTTCAAGCCTGTGTTGAAGCTGCTTAACTCGCCGTCACGCGGCGTACTCATCGCTGATGAGGTGGGGCTCGGTAAGACCATTGAAGCTGGACTCATCTGGACTGAATTGGTTGCGCGCTTCGATAGTCGGCGGCTCCTCATCGTCTGCCCAAAGCCGCTCACTGAAAAATGGCGTGAAGAGCTTCGATCAAAATTCAATGTCGACGCTCGAATCTGCGATGCCGCGGACCTTCTGGACAGGATCAAGGACGACCAAGCTAGGCGTGAAGGGTTCGCCGCCATTGTGTCTATCTCCGCGATCAGGCCCCCGAAAAACTGGAACAACCCTGATGAGCCGGCAACGGGGCCGCGAGCAGAGCTTGCGCGTTATATCGCCGATGCCGAGGAAGAGCTCTTCGATCTCACCGTATTTGATGAGGCGCATCACCTACGAAACACCGAGACGCTCAACCACAAGCTTGGGCAGTTGGTGAGCGACGCATCCGACTACTCGGTCTTCCTATCGGCCACACCGATCAATCTGCGGGCAAACGATCTGCGCGCCATCTTGAAATTGATCGATCCCGAAACGTTTGAGCGCGAATGGCTGTTCGACGTCCTTCAGGCCGAAAACGCACCCATGATCGCAGCATGGGAAGCGGCTCGAGACCCACGGAAATCAATGGCTGAGCTGATCAAGCTGGTCGACGAACTTCCAGAGGGTCAGATCCTGAAGACCGGGGGGCGCCTGAAACGTCTGCGACACGAGCTCGCGCAAGGCATGGAGGATACACCTGCCAATCGCGTAGCAGTGGCAGCCCGTATCGAGGAAATGTCGCTGCTTGGATCGCTGATCAACCGTACTCGGCGACGCGACGTTGCGGAATTTCGCGTAGAGCGTCGACCGCAAGCCCCACGCTGGGAAATGTCGGAGACCGAGCGTGAATTCTACGATGCCGCGACACGGCGGATCGAGGAATATGCGTTCAGTCACGACATCAACGAGCGTTTCCTCCTCGCCCAGACACAGCGATTCCTGGCATCGAGCTTGCCATCCGCTTACCGGCACTGGGGCGAGCGCAGCGGGTCGCTCGAGCTCGACGAGCAAGAGGACGATCGTCCGAACGCAAAAGTCCCCGGTCCGTTGATCCAGGCGCTTGGCGAAATTTGCGACGACACCAGCATGCTCCAAGGGCTTGAAGCATCGGACACCAAATTTGCTCGATTGATCGAGTGGCTCGGGCGTGTCCGAGGAGCGGATGGCGATCAACGCATCATCGTCTTCTCAAGCTTCCGCCGGACCATCTCGTACTTGGCACGCCGCCTGCAAGCTGCTGGTTTCGGGGTGATCGAACTCCACGGCGGTATAAAGGACAATCGCCAGGCCACCATCGCGCGCTTTGCGGATTCACCGGGCGGGACCATCCTGCTGACCTCTGAGGTTGGTGGTGAAGGCCTCGACCTTCAGTTCTGCCGTATTCTCTTCAATTGGGATCTTCCCTGGAACCCAATGAAAGTCGAGCAACGCATCGGTCGTATTGACCGGATTGGCCAGCGATCGCCATCCATCGAGATCATCAATCTGATCGCTGCGGATACGATTGAAGAGCAGGTCTACAACCGTCTCTACGAGCGTCTCGGGATCATCCGGGAAGCGCTTGGCGATTTCGAACCGATCCTGGGCGAAATGATCCGGGACATCGAACTGGTCCTCACCGATCCGGAACTCGGCCCCGAACGGCGAGCTGCGGAGCTCGATCGTGCAACTCAGGCTGCTGAACAGCGCAAGCGCGAGAGCGACGAACTCGAGCGAGAAGCTCCGGGGCTGGTCGCCCATGGTGACAGTATTCTGCAGAAGATCAAGGATGCCCAGGCTCCCTACAAGCGACTGACCGGGGATGATCTGCGGGACTACGTGTCCGCAGTTCTGACACACAGTTATCCCGGCACACGGATCGAACCGATCCCGAACCTCGACATCGACGCATATGACATCCGCCTGTCACCCAGAGGGCAGGCGGACTTCGAACGCTATCGCTCGCAGCACATCCGCCGGTATCCCACACGCTTCAGCCGTGATGCCGCCTCCGGTGTAAAAGTCGTATTTGGGAGCAACCCGGATCCCTTGCGGTATCGCGCGCTGGAAGCTGTGCCGATGACGCACCCCCTGGCGAGATTCTGCGCAAGGATACTTGATGATCGGCAGGCGCGCATGGAACCCCGCCCGGCGACGGCGTTTCAGATCGCCAAGCCTGCGGGGCTAAAGCTCAAGGCAGGCAGCTATGCCGTGGCGGTCCAGCGTTGGTCTATCGATGGGCTCCTGCCCATTGATCGCTTGAGCTTCTCGGGCGTGAATGTGATGACCCAAAAAACCATCCCGGAAGACGACGCAGAACGTCTGCTCATGGAAGCCCTATCCGGCGCGCCACGACTGCACAGTCTCGATCCGGCAGAACGCGATTCAGCAAGTGTCGTGATCTCGGACCGGCTCCTGCCTACCCTTGAAGCGATGTGGGATAACTTCCAGCAAGCGACTGCTGCGGACCATTATGACCGGGTCGAGACACAGCGCGCGCTGATCGTCGAGCACAAGGAGCGCCGCCGCCGTGAGGCCGAAAGCCGGATCCGAGATCTGCGCCTGACTGGCGGCGATGGCCGAATGCGCATCGCGCTCCTCGAACAGGGCAAGCTCAATAAGTTCCTCGCACGGATGGACGTCAAACTGGACGAGATCGCCGAACGCGAGAGGCGGCTGACATTTGAGGAGCCCGTGCTTGTCGGCATTGCCGTTATTGTCGTTGGGGGGCGCTGAGAATGGGAAAGAAGGGCCAATCCTTCGGCTCCTTTGCCGAGGCTGCGGAGGCACTGAAAACCATCAAGGGCAGTCCTGCGCCATCGCGTCAGCGGCAGTCGGAACGGCGAGAAGATCGGCGTCCCGCGCCAGCAAATGCCTTCGCGGATGTAGAAGCAGCAATGATGCAGAAGGCGGCGGAGCCGTCGGCTGCAAAGCCGTCAAAAAACAGACGCCTGGAGTTTGAGGTTCAGAATGAGGGACGCGGGCGTAACAAGATCATCGCAATCCAGCTCGAAGCGCCGATCTCTCAGAAACTCAAGGCCGGCCTCCTTCCAAAGCGCCCGATCGAACAGCGACAGAAGGCGCCGCCGGTGGCCGCTGTCGAACGCCATTCACCAAACGGATCATCACCGATCCAATCCTCACCCGTTCAGATTGACGATGCTGCAGAAGCGAAAGCAGCTTCTGCGAAATCCAAATTGCCGTTCCTCCCCAATCTGATCAAGGCCAAGCCCAAAAAGGCAAAGGTTGCGGCAGTGGTCGCTGCCTCGACGCCCGTAGCGCCTACTCCACCGCCGCCACCTCCACCGCCGACGACCAAGCAATTGCTCGACCGCATTCGCGAACTCTTTGGCGAGGCACCGCCACCGATCGAAGCTCGGCCGAAAAGGGCGTTTCCTTGGGTTCGTAGCGAGGTTGAGGAGTGCATCGCCCGGGGTTCTGAGATCATCACAGCAAGTCCAGAGCCTAGTTACCCAGGTTACATCATCGGCTGTGACTTTGGGACCAGTTCGATCAAGCTTGTGGTTCGTCAGCCCTATCGGGCCGGCAATCCAACGGCAGCACGGCCTGCGCCCAACTTGCTGCAATCAAATCGGCACCCTTACTTGTGGCAGAGTGTGCTGTGGTTCTCGCCGGATTCCGGTGAGTTTTCGCTGCTTCCCGGCAAGGGAAAGGTGGCGCTTGAGGGCTTCAAGGCCGGCATTCTTGCGGGCGGCGGAGGCAAACGCGTTATCCCTGATCTGCCTGTCACGCGCAATGAAGCGGCGGCCGCCTTTCTGGCAATGCAACTGAGCCATTGCCTGGGCTGGTACGAGAAGACTCTGCCGCTCGGTGCCGACGCCGCGAGGAATTTCCTCGCGATAAATATGGGGATTCCGGTCGCGGCCCAGGACGATACGAAGACCTATAGGGATTTCAGGCACATCGTTAGCGCCGCGCGGGCTCTAATGCCCCACGCCAAATGCCTCACACACAGCAAGGTGCGAGAGAGTTATCAAGCGTCGAGCCATGACTTGCCTGCCGGATTCGCCCTCATTCCAGAATTGACCGCAGCCATTTCGGGCTACGCCAACGAGCCATTTGCCAGAGACGGCGCGCACATCCTTATCGACGTCGGCGCATCCACGCTCGATGTGGTGGCATTTAATTTAGTCAATCGAGAGCGCGTGGCCGCCTTCGCCGCCGAGGTGAACTTACTGGGCGCCGCGGCTCTCGACGCCGCTCGTGCCGACGGTTTTTCCGAAGACTTGTTCCGTGCAGCCTGCATCGGACAGTATGATCAGGTCTTCAACTATGCACGGCACCCTCGCGTTGCTCCCCGCAATTTTGATGCCACGCTTCGGCGAAATCCCGTGCAACTCATCACCATCGGTGGAGGGTGCAAAACTTCCGTGCACAAGAACGTCATCGCCCGGGTTCACCCAACACTTGGGGATCTCAAGCTCGTGAACCCGAGCCCGCCGACGCAGATGACCAGCCTCAAGTGCGATGCCTCGCGATTGCTCCTTGCCTATGGCCTAACTTCGGACATTCCCGAGCAGCTTGAACTGCGCCGGCCGTCGGAAATTCCTCTGATCGACGATCAACAGAGCGCGCCGATTTCCTTCGTATCGAAGGATGATGTTTAAGGGGTGACAGGTTTTGACATCTCCGAGTGCTATCGGACTGTCTGCGCATTTGCGATCGAGGGGCATCACAAGATTCAATGAGTACCAGCAGCCGGCATTTTGGCTTGTCCAAATCGAAGATCACCTCTTTTGAGCAGTGCTCGAAGCGGCTCTGGCTTCAAACCCATCGGCCGGGATTGGCGGAAGTCGACCTTGGTGCTGAGACACGCTTTGCCGCCGGGCACGAGGTTGGCGAAGCCGCCTGTGCTCTTTGCCCTGGCGGCGTCATGGTTGAGGCCGATCCTGACCTTTTAGCTGCCCTTGAGCAAACCCAGGAACTGATAAGTTCAACGCTCGAGGCCCCCCTCTTCGAAGCGACATTTGCTCATGATGGCGTTCTTGTCCGAGTTGATATCATGGAGCCCGACAGTGATGGCGGCTGGCATGTCGCGGAAGTAAAGAGCTCGACCAGCCGGAAAGACTACCACGTCGCAGACCTCGCAACACAGCTATGGGTTCTGCGAGAGGCGGGCGTTCATGTAAGCTCGGCGTCGATCCGGCACCTCAACAATCAATTCCTGTTGGCAGAAGAAGGTCTCTACGACGGGGCATTCGTTGACACGCCTTCCCTGGACGAGGCGAAAATCATCGCAATGCGGCGACCCAAGCTTGTCGCCGAGATCCGCGCTGCCCTGGCGGGGCCTGAACCTGCTCGCGACCCTGGCCAGCATTGTAGCGATCCTTTCCCTTGCGAGTTCCTCGCCTATTGCTCACGCGAGATCGAGCCGATCCGGTATCCCATTGCGTCTTTGCCCCGCACGGGAAAGCAACTGGCCGCCAAGTGGGCCGAGCGCGGCGTGGTCGAACTCGAAGACGTGCCGCCTGGCAGCTTTACCAATGCGACCCACGCGAGAATTCATCAGGCCATTCTGGCAGGCGTTCCCTACCATGACGAGAACGGCGCGCGCCGCATCATCGACACGTGGACCTATCCGCGAACCTATCTCGACTTCGAGACGATCGCCTTTGCATTGCCTCGCTGGCTTGGAACAAAGCCCTGGGAGCAAGTGCCGTTTCAATTTTCCGCCCATATCGAGGACTGTGAGGGGCAGATCGTTCATCGCGAGTTTCTGAGCCTCGACGGCAGTGATCCGCGCCGCGCATGTGCTGAAGCATTAGTGGAAACCATCCCTAACGAAGGGGCGGTCATTGCCTATAACGCCGCGTTCGAGCGGACTTGCGTCCTTCGTCTGGCGGACCGTTTTCCTGATCTTGAAAAAGATCTCAGGGCGATTGCATCGCGGATCGTCGATTTGCTGCCTGTGACGCGCGAGCATTGGTACCACCCCGATCAGCATGGGAGCTGGTCGATCAAAGCCGTTCTGCCGACAATCAGCGAACAGGGCGATTACTCTGCGCTGCGCGTGTCAGATGGGCTCGCGGCACAATTGGCCTATCTCGAGGCGATCAGTCCTGTCACTTCGCTCAATCGATTAGCAGAAATTGATCGGGATCTCAGGACCTACGGCGGCAAAGACACGTTCGCCATGATCGAAGTTTTGCGCCATCTCATCGGCATGAATTAAACTACTCCTATCGCTCCCTTTGCATTCGAAGAATTGTTAGAGATCGTTGATGAATGAAGCTGAATTTCGAAAGTGGATGGTTGATCAAGGCCATTCCTTGGCCACGCAAAACACGCAGGCACAAGACGCAAAGCGCCTTGAGGCCCATTATGGCGACCTCGACGAAGCCTTCGATGCTGACGGGTTGGAAGGTATCAAAGCTGAGCTTGCTTATTCGAAGGCTGATGAGCGTGCAGGAAAGAAGAATCCGGCCCGCTTCCCAATCGACGGCAATCTATATGCCAACCTGTCACATTATCGCTCGACGCTGAACTACTACATCCAGTTCCGCTCGGGCACTGCGGTCAGCGGCTACGACAGTTTGGAGGCGGATAAACGGATCGCACTGTTTGACGACGCGGGCACGGCACACTGGCCAGTTCGGCAAACCAACCGTCAGTCGGGCGTCAAAGCGTTCCGGATAATGGGATCGTCGAACCGAACTGAAGATGCCATCGAAACGGACGATATCCTTGCGGTTGCGCGAGCGCTCTTCAAGGAGCAGCGCCTCGTGCGGGTGCTGCGGTCCAACAATGGACGACGGCCCTACCTCGGCTATGGCAAGCAGAAACTCACCTCTTATGAAATAGACGCTGAAATCGCCGCTGCCTTGGGAATCCCAGCGAAGGGTTCCATCCATGGCAACGACCTGATCTTGGACCACGCTGAGCTCGCCAAGCTCAAGGCCCGCTTTCTGCGCACATATCCCGACTTCGAACCACACGGTTTTGCTGGCAGTACCTCGCGGGTCTTCGATGATGTCATCAACTACAAGCGAGATGCTGTCGCAAAAGTCGCTGCGCTGATCCAATCAGAGCCACCGCTGGCTCTGGAGGCCCTCGGTGCCGCGCTGTTCGACATCCTGACGGGCATAGATTTGCCCGGTTGGCGGACCAACAACCGTCTTGCCGCCATTCGCAAGCAACATCCCAACGTCCTCGAGCATGCAGCTGCCGAATTGGCGCGTTCAATTTCTGACCCGCCAGCTGCAGCCCATCGTATGGTCGAAGCGATCTGGCCAGTCCTGGTTGAAGGTCAGGATAAGAGCAAACCCTACTCGGAAAGCCGAAACATCCCCTCGATGTTTTTGGCTCTGGTCCGCCCGCGCGATGCTCTGGGCATCAATACCGACCCGTTGTCACAGGCCTACAAGGCATTGGTTCGCAAGCCGCTGTTTGGCTGGAATCCGCTCACCGCGAACGAATATGCGGAGGCACTCCGGTTCGCCAACACGCTGTTCGACGAGATGGTTAGCTGGGGCTGGCAGCCCCGGGACCTGTGGGACGTCCAGAGCTTTCTCTGGGTCGTGAAACAGGAAGACCAAGCTGCAGATGCAATTCCAACAAGTTCAGAAATGAGGCCGTCCATGCCGAGCGCAACCAACCTGATTCTGTACGGGCCTCCGGGAACGGGGAAGACCTACGCTACGGCCGCGGAAGCCCTGGAAATCTGCAATGGGCCAGGATCTGCGCCGCTCGAGCGCAAGGAGCTGATGGAGGTCTACCAATCGCTTCACCGCAAGGGACGGATCGGGTTTGTCACGTTCCACCAGTCGTTTTCGTACGAAGAGTTTGTCGAAGGTCTGCGGCCCGTCACTGGCGAAGAAAGCGACGACGGCCCAGCTACTGGAGGTTTCAGCCTCAAGCCGCACGATGGCATCTTCAAGCAGATTGCCAACCTGGCAGCGGAAAACCGAGGCCACGCGGTAGCGGTTGAGAATTCTCTGCTCGATCGCACCCAGAAGATCTTCAAGATGTCGCTGGGCAGAAGCTGGGCGGCAGAGGATGACGCAATCTTTCAGGACGCCATACGCGATGGCTACATCGTCCTGGGATATGGCGGCGAAGTCGACTGGTCAGATCCACGCTTCGACAAATGGGAAGCAATCAAGGAGCGTTGGCGCGAGGATCATCCCGCAGCTACCGGGAACGATCCCAATATGTCCCAGATGTATGCCTTCCGGATAAACATGGAGGTTGGCTCCCTCGTCGTCGTATCCGACGGCAACCGAAAGTTCCGTGCGATCGGGGAGATCACCGGGGAATATCGCTTCGTCCCGGGTCCCAACGGGGAATACAACCACCGCCGTTCGGTCAAATGGCTGTGGCATTCCGATGAGAGCCTTCCGCGCGAACGAATCTACGGGAAGACCTTCAGCCAGGTCTCGGTCTACCAGTTGAACAGCCGCTACATCGACTGGGACGCTCTCGAGCAGATTGTCACGTCCGGCGGGGAGGCGGTCGCCACCACAGGAGTTCCCGAGCCCTATGTTCTCATCATCGACGAGATCAACCGGGCGAACATTTCCAAGGTTTTCGGTGAGCTGATCACGCTGCTCGAACCGGACAAGCGGATCGGCGAAGAAAACGAACTGCGTGTGAAATTGCCGTATTCCGGCGAAATCTTTGGCGTCCCTGCGAACCTCCACATCATCGGCACCATGAACACCGCCGACCGTTCTATCGCATTGCTGGACACTGCGCTGCGCAGACGCTTCACCTTTCGGGAACTCATGCCGGACGCCGAGGCACTGCCCGAAGCGGTCGATGGCGTTCCGCTCAGAAAGGTTCTTGCCGCTCTCAACGAGCGTATCGAGTACCTCTTCGACCGGGAACATCAGATCGGGCACGCCTACTTCATGGGATGTTCGACCCGTTCGGACGTCGATCAGTGCATGCGCCACAAGGTTATCCCTCTCCTTGCCGAATATTTCTACGAGGATTGGTCCAAGGTTGCGGCCGTGCTTGGCGACACTGCCGGAGAGCGCTTTCTGGAACGACGAGAGCTGAAGGCACCTAACGGCCTCGATTCTGATGGCGATGCTCCGCCTCGCTGGCGCTGGCAGGTGCGGCGAGCGTTCACGGACGACGCATTCAAGGGCTTTGCGTGATCCGGCGATCACTCCTCGAGTGGCAATCCCTCGCCTACGGCGACGATGAGGATTCAATTCCTGCCTGGGCCGCAGATAGGCTGGTGGCAGTTGCTCGCCGTTCCCCTTTGGCCGGGAAGAATGGCAAAGGGATACTGGAGCACGGCCGGCATGCGCTAGGCGTCCGGCAGGTAGTGGGTGTCATTGTCGCCGACGGTTGCGCCTTGGAGATCCTGCCCAAGATCGATTCCGGCCATTCCGACAGCAATCCAGACGATCGCGGTTACTTACGGGATCGGCTGGTTCATATGCTGGCCGTCGCGCTGGATCTCGAGATCGACAGCGGCACGATGACGGCCCTTGGGTCTCAGCGTGATACGCTGCTGGAAGTCCTGATCGGCCTGTTTTCTCGAAAGCTCGCGGACGCCCTGCGGCAGGGAATACCTCGTCGCTACAAGGTATGTGAGGATGAGCTGCCTGCGCTTCGCGGTCGTCTCGATGTCGAGCGGCAGTTCACGCGCCTCGCCGCCTCGCCGCAGCGTCTTGCCTGCCGCTTTGAAGAATTGTCGTCTGACACCCCGCTCAACCAGATCATGAAAGCTGCCGTTTCCCGGCTGATGCGCGTGTCACAAAATGCTGAAAATCAGCGCAGGCTTGCTGAGCTGGGCTTCGCATATGCCGATATCACGAATATCCCGGTGACCGGCTTGCGTTGGGACGATGTTCATATCGACCGCACCAACTCTCGCTGGAGAGAACTGGTCACACTTGCCAAGCTTTTGCTCGGCGAGCGGTTTCAGACAAGCTCAATGGGCCGACAAGACGGCTTCTCCCTGCTTTTCGAAATGAACACGCTTTTCGAGGAATACATTGGCCGCATGCTCAGGCGTGCGCTCGCCGGCACAGGGTACAGCGTAAGCCTTCAAGGCGGCCGTCTCTTTTGCCTCGAGAATGAAACCGATGGCCGCCGAGTGTTTCAGACCAGGCCTGATATCCTGGTGAAGCGCGGCAACGAGGTCGTGCAGATCATCGACACGAAGTGGAAACGGATTTCGTCCCAGATCGATGATCCCAAGCGTGGGGTCTCCCAAGCGGACGTCTATCAGATGATGGCCTATGGTCAGATCTATGACTGCAATTGCCTGAGTTTGCTCTATCCGCATCACGCGGCGCTGGCCGATAGTCCGGGTGCTCTCGCCTCGCACCGAATTGGCTCGGATCAGGCCCGGCTCCACACAACGAGTATCGAGCTTGGCTCCGGCCAGGCGGTATTCCAACAGTTGCGGCAGCTCACGCTGGGGCTCGCTGAAGCCGAAATGTGCTGATTTTTTTGGGGGCTACTGCGTGCAAATTCAAAATGGAAAGCCGCGTCTCAGCGCAACTGATCTGGTGGGGTATCTGAACTGCCGCCACCTGGCTCAGCTGGAGCATGCAGCAGCACGCGGAGAACTATCACGCCCCAAATTCTTCGATCCAGCGCTTGAGGCGCTCTGGGAGCGCGGCAAACAGCACGAATTGGCCTATGTCGACCATCTGCGCGCCCAGGGCCTGACGTCCGTTCTGATTGAAGGCGTTGATGTCAGCGAAGATGCTGTTTCGCAAACCGTTGCCGCCATGCGCGCAGGCGTTGAGGTGATCGTCCAGGGCGCACTGCGAGGGGGTTCCTGGGCGGGCCGTGCTGATATTCTGCGCCGCGTTGAAACACCAAGTGACCTCGGCAATTGGTCCTACGAGGCCGCCGACACCAAGCTTGCCCGGGAAACCAAAGGCGGCACCGTACTCCAGCTGTGCCTTTACTCCGAACTCATTGGAGAAGTGCAAGGCGTGCTGCCGGTCTTCGCCAGCGTCATCCCGCCTTGGACCGACTTTGAACCCGAGCGTTATCGGCTTGCAGATTTTGCCGCCTATTATCGGCAGGTGAAGCTCGGTCTGCTCGGAGCGATCGGAAGCGAGGAACCCGCTCAAACCTACCCGGAGCCGGCGGCAAACTGCGATATCTGCAATTGGAGCGCCCGCTGCGACAAGCAACGCCGCGATGATGATCACCTCTGCCTTGTGGCAGGCATTTCCTCCATGCAGATTGCCGAGCTCAAGGATCATGGGGTTACAACGGCAACGGGGCTCGCTGAGCTACCGCTACCGCTGCAATGGAAGCCCGAGCGAGGATCAAAAGAGTCGCTCGCCCGTGTCCGCGAACAGGCGAGAATCCAGCTTGAAACCAAAGCTAGCGGTGAACTGCGTCACGAGCTTCTAGCGCCGGTCGCAGGGTTTGGCCTCAATTGCCTGCCCGAGCCATGTGATGGCGACATCTTTCTCGACTTCGAGGGGGATTCCTTCGTCGGCCAACACGGGCTCGAGTACCTTCTGGGCTTTCACTTCCACGAGAATGGTGAGCCCCATTATCGCGGGCTTTGGGCGCTCGACCGGGCCGGCGAAAAGGCAGCATTCGAGACATTCATCGATTTCGTGCTCGAACGGATGGAGACTTACCCGCAGCTCCATGTCTACCACTATGGGGGCTATGAAACCGGTGCACTCAAGCGGTTGATGGGCCGATACGGCACTCGCGAAGACGAACTGGACTCGTTGCTGCGCGGCCTAGTCTTCGTGGATTTGCTGAGCGTCGTGCGTCATTCGCTGCGTGCCGGCGTAGAGAGCTATTCCATCAAGAAGCTCGAGCCGCTTTACGGATATATACGGGACGCTAGTCTTCCCGATGCAAACCTGGCGCTTAACCGTCTGCAGGTGAGCCTTGAGCTCAACGATGCCGCCGGAATTCTCCCGCAGGATAAGCAGGCCGTCGAAGCCTATAACCGCGACGACTGTGTTTCCACGCAAGCCCTGCGCGATTGGCTCGAAACCGAGCGGGCCAAGCTCCTTACTCAGGGCATTGACATAACCAGACCAGAGCCGGGGGAGAGCGGGCCGAGCGAAGGCCTGTCCGAATGGCTGGAGCTGATTACTCCACTGATCGAACAGTTGACCGCCGATGTGCCAGTCGACCCTGCCGAGCGCAGCGCCGACCAGCATGCGCGCTGGCTGCTTGCCAATCTTATCGAGTGGCATCGCCGCGAAGAAAAGGCGACCTGGTGGGAATACTTCCGCCTCAGCGATCTCTCGGCTGAGGAGCTGCTCGACGAGCGCTCGGGCCTCGCCGGCCTCACCTTCATTGAGACCGTAGGCGGCACTGCCAAGTGCCCTGTCGACCGGTACAGCTTCCCGACCCAGGAAGCTGATATCCGCGCGGGTAAGGCTCTGAAGGTGCAAGGCGGTCAGTCGTTTGGGACCGTCGAGGACATCTCGCGCGAACAACGGACCGTCGACATCAAGAAGGCGTCGGCGATGGCTGGCGAACACCCTGCAGCAGTTTTCGTGCACGAGTTTATTTCCTCCAAGCCGATGCAAGAATCACTCGTCAGGCTGGCAACCTACGTCTGCGAGAACGGCATGATGGAAGGAGAATCGTATCGGGCTGCGCGTGACATGTTGATGCGTGTGGCGCCCCGCATTGCAGATGGCACCGCAGTTCGGCTCGAAGGGGAAAAGCCGCTCGATGCGGGTGTGCGTATCGCCCCGCTCATCTCAGCGGGGGTGCTGCCAATCCAGGGGCCCCCAGGCACTGGCAAGACCCACACGGGCGGGCACATGATCTGCGAGCTGGTCCGCCAAGGCAAGAAAGTCGGCATTGTCGCCAATGGCCATGAGGTGATCCGCAACCTGCTGAACAAGGTGGTCGAGGTTGCAGACGAAACCGATACTCCGCTGGTCTGCATTCAGAAGCCGAAGGGCGGGAACAAGGAAGATCCGACCGACCGGTTACGGTTCGCCAAAAAGAGCAATGCGGAAGTCTTCGCTGCGCTCAAAGGCGATTGCAGCGTCGCGGGAGGAACCGCTTGGCTATGGTCGACAGAGGACGCCTTCGAGTCTCTCGATGTCCTTTTTGTCGATGAGGCAGCGCAGATGTCCCTGGCAAATGTGCTTGCGGTTTCGCAGGCGACAAAGACCCTCATTTTGCTTGGCGATCCCCAGCAACTCGACCAACCAATGCAAGGCAGCCATCCGGACGGCACCGGCTGCTCAGCTCTCGATCACCTGCTCTCCGGCAAGCAAACCATTGCACCGGATGAAGGCCTGTTTCTCGACGTCACTTGGCGGCTTCACCCGAATATCTGCGCATTCACGTCAGAGCTGTTCTACGAGGCAAAGCTTGCATCGAAGGCAGAGGCGGCAGGGCAAACCGTCAAAGCGACCGGGATTGCCAATGGAACAGGCCTGCGGTTCCTGCCTGTCGAACATACCGGCAATCAGAATTGTTCGACCGAAGAGGCAGATGTAATCGCCGAACTTGTCGGTAACATTCTGGCGCAAGGCGCAACATGGGTCGATCGGGCCGGCGAAGAGCGCCAGATCGGGATCGACGACATCCTGATCATTGCGCCCTACAATGCTCAGGTTTTTGAGATCCAACGGCGGTTGCCGCAAGCGCGCGTAGGAACGGTCGACAAGTTCCAGGGTCAGGAAGCGCCCATCTCGATCTACTCGTTGGCAAGCTCCTCGCACGCCGATGCCCCGCGCGGTATGGAATTTCTCTACAGCCTCAACCGGCTCAACGTCGCGACCTCGCGCGCCAAATGCGTCACGATCCTAGTGGGGTCGCCGCAAGTTTTCGAGGCCGAATGCCGCACACCTCGTCAGATGCAGCTCGCAAATGCATTCTGCCGATATCTCGAACTGAGTTCATGAATTAGCCGCTCAACCAACGCGTGGCGGCCATGATTTTATGTGTCAGAATCAGCGTATAAAGCCCCAAAATGCGCGATAATGCAGCAGTCTTGGAGCCGCACTCACTTCGAATAGGTGCCTCATGTTGAAGTCCTCTGACCACCACGCTGCGACCGAGGATTGGAAGGGTCTCAAGGAGCTCGATCGCGCAATCGCAGAAGATCGTTTAACTGCCTACCGGTGGAAGAAGACCTGGGCCGATCCCTGGGGCCGGGCTGCCATGATTACAGTCTTTGCTCTGCTGGCGAGCTATGTGACTTTTGTGGTCATCTACGATCTGGTCCTGTGAAGATTCACCATTCTTTGACGTCGTCTGCAGCTTCCTCGCTCGCGCCCTTTGCGCCTCGGGTGACAGCGTCGAGATTGCCCCTCGACTGATCGATCCGCCCGCGACCGCGCGTCTGTGCCGCGTGCACCTCTTCGCTGATCCCCGACGGGTCGAGAGCAGCACCGACACTGCCTGATCCGCCGCCACCACCGGGACCGCGCGCGCGCACGTCGACATGGCCCGCGATGCCGGGACGGCTCACCGGTGCAAATTGGGGCAGAGTCAGCTCTCCTTCGATCTCGTCGTGAAGGCGATCGGCGTAGGTCTCCACGAACCGAGCCTGGAGCTGCTGGCCCTGTGCGCTCATCTGGAAGTTAATGTCGTCGAACCGGACCGGTCCATAATAGTCGCGGTTCGCCTCGATCTCCGCCATGCCCCATTCGCGATAGGCTTGGCTGAGGTTGAGGGAGCCGGCAGCGTTGGCGCCCTCATACCAGGTAGCCTGGTTCTCGAGCCGGCTGGCCAGTTCTTCCGCGCGGCGCGCCTCGACCGAGTAGGTTTGCGCTTCGGTCAGCGAGCGGCTGAGGCCTGACGCGCTGGTCGAGACCTGCGAGCTCGAACTCGAACTCGTCTGGCGCAAGAAGCCTTCGCGGGTGCTGGACCAGTTCCGGGTGTCTGAGAGCTGCTGGAGCGACCCAACAATGCGGTTGCGGTCCTCGGATGCGATGCCGACGTCGCTGTCTGTCCAGCTTTGATTACGCCCGCCACGGGCCTTAGCGCCAAGCTCGACGGGGCCGAGGCTACCACCAACGCCGGCAGTGGCCTCACCATTGAGAAACCAGGAGACGGTGATGTCGTCGGCAGCACGCCGCGACAGGCCGAACTGGCGTTGCAGGCTGGTGGAGGCATTGTCGACTTCGCTGTAGGCCGTGCCGATGCTGTCGTTGCTGCCTGTGCCGCTGACCGTCTCCGCGGAACGACCCTGGCTGTAGGCGTTGCGGATCTCGTTGAACTGGGTGACGGCCGAACTGGTCGATTGCTGGGCAAGGTTCGAATAAGTCTCGCTCTGGCCGCGGCTCTGGCTTGCCATGGTCGAGAGCCTGCTCGTGAAATCCTGCCCTAGCGTCGGGGTGAACGGGTACTGCGAGTTCGGCACGGTCGCGAATTCTGCCTCGCCAAAGCTCGTTGTCTGCGTGCCAGCTTCGGTGAACCCGCGTGTCTGCGGTGCCCCATAGGCAATGCTCGGGTTAAGCGCCCCTTGGGAAAACTGGCGCGAGAACACCGTCGAATTGTCGAGGTTGCTGTTGCCGAGCGATACGTTGCCCGTACTGGCCTCGCGCGCCGCTTCCTCGGCCGCATTCTGCGACGGGTTGAGGTACGAGGTGGCCTGCCCGGAAATCGCCAGCGCGCCCTTGGCAATGCCGCCTGCAAGGAACGGCACTGAGGCCACGAGATAGCCAGCCAAGAGGCCGATATCGCGGTTGACGTCGGTCATGCCAGCAAAGGTCGCGAGGGAGAGCCCGGTTCCACCGCCAGCGGCCGCGACATCGCTGGCACCCTTGAACATCAGGATCATGTGCAGGATCACGAACAGCGGACCCCAGGCGGCCAGATAAAAGAACCCGGTGACATAGCCCCGCAAGGCTACTGGCCCGGTCTTGGGCATCAGGAACAGCGGGAAGATCACCGGGAACATCGCGTAGAACACGACCGTGAGCACGACATTGAGGATCGGCACCCACTTCATCGCATTCTCGGAGATCGACGCATAGGTCCGCTCGGTCTGGATGTCGGCGCGGGTCTGGGCAAAGACGTCGACACTCGACGTGCCGCTGGCGCCCGCGAACCCGTGCATGGCCTGGTTCATGGCATTGATCGTCAGGACCTGGCGAAAGATGTCGCTCGCGTTCTTCGAGACCCCCGAGAGATATTGGTAGGCCACCGGCAGATCAGCGAGCAGCTTGGTCTTGGCTAGAGCCGCCGTCTGGCGCGGATAGAGCTGCCGCCCGGCGTTGAGCGCCATGGAGTCGACGAGGCCCGCCCACTGGTTCGAAAGGCTGGTATAGGCATCACGGCAGGTGACGATCGATGCGGTCACGCTGTCGTCGGCCTGCCGGGTCACAAACTTCTGCGCCCGCGCCGCGCTGCCGGGTGCGATTGTCGTCCAGATATCATCGCTCTCTGCCAGCTGCTTCATCGAATAGCGGCCGAGCAGGAGATCATAGAACACGCATTGCCGAATATGCTCGTCGAGATTGGCGGCAAACTCGGGGTCCGAGATGCGCAGTGAGCGCGTCGCTTCCATCAGCCGCGCGCCATAGATCATGCCGTTCTTCGAGTAGTTGAGGTCGTCCGGCAGGCCGAAGACCAGCTCGGCCGAGCGTGTGAGATAGTCGCCAACCTGGCTCGTGAAACTGGCCATGAGCGCGAGCCCCAAGGGCACGTTCGCGACATTTGCGGGGGCAAGGCTCGGGTTGACCCGGTCGGTCACATGGACGTCCATGCGCGGCACCATCAGGCACATGTAGATGAGCGTCGCACCAAGGAACCAGTTGAGCCAGGCCCGCCAGTCCTGGTTGAAGGCGAGTACGATGACGGCCAGTGCCAGCCCCATCACCATGGTCACCTGGATCAGGCTTTTGTAGCCGCCGGCACCCGTCCAGCTGGCGACGGCATTCAGAACATTGACGATGTACTCGCCGCCGCCGACCGTGAAGATCTCGATCATGGATTGTCTCGCCTTTAAGGGACGATGGAACGGGACTGGAGCGCACGCGACCAGTCGAGCGATGCAGCCATCGAGGGGGACATCGAGGCCGCCAGCATGTTCTCGATCATCGCTGTCTTCTCGATGATCTGCATGATGGCCGAGACCTTGGCTTGGCCCGTCGCCTGGCGCTGCGCGAGGCTGGACCGAACCTCTGCAACCTGCGCGCGCCAGATCGCGAGCTTGGCTTCGTCCGCGGCGATGAAGCTCGCCATCGAGCGGCCTGCCTCCGACACGATCCGGTCGAGCACCGCGTAGAGCAGGTCGATGCTGGTGATCTCGGCGAGCGTGTCGCGGTCATCGGTCGCCATGCCCCGACCGTAGGCGGCCTGGACCGTCAGAATCTTGTAGAGCGGGACCGAGGCAACCTGGAGCAGCTCCTTCTCGGCATCACCAATCGCCGTATCCGTGCGGATCGCAGCCACCATGCTGCCGATGAGCGCCGCCACCCTGGGTCGGATGGCCTTGGCTGAACTGAGGCTCATGTCCCGAAACGTCGGATTGAGGCACTGGTCCGGCTCTTCGCAGGCAAAGACCCGGACCGTCTGGCCCTGTGTGCCATCAAGCAGCGCGGTCACCAGCGTTGAGGATGCATCGCCTGCAAACGGCACGAACTTGCCCGGCTCGTCGTCCTTCGGCGGCACGTAGATTACCGTGCCGATCAGCGTCATCGCATATTCGGCAAGATCGCGATCGAACGTGCCATTCGGCGAGAAGAAGGCCGACTTCTTGAGGACGTGCCAGGTGTAGTTGCGCGGCACAGCCGGGTTCACATCAGCATAGTTTGCCCCGGCCCCGGAGTTGGTCGAGCTCCTTTGACCGCGCGTCCCGCAGCCATGCTTAGCCGCGGCATAGTCCGTGAAGATGCCCTCGCTGTTGCCGATGGCCTCGCAGATCGCCTTGTCGGCAAGGTCACCCTTGGGCCAGATCCCGCCGACCAGGCCCTGGGCCATTTCGCAGCTGTTGATCGACAGGTTGTTCATGAGCTGCGCCTTCTGCGCAAACTCCTGCATGATCTTCGAGCACTCGGGGCAGACGGTGTCGATCGCCAGGCTGAAGGCAAAGCCAACAGCATTGTTGGCGACCGCTTTCAGCAGCGCGACAATCTCGCTCGCGTTGATGAAGCTGAAGCTGCCGGCAAAAATGTCGATGCCGCCGCAGCCGGCCCGGGCCCGGGGCAGCTGGAGATTGGCGATGTTGGTCGTCTTTTGCGGGAAGCGCGTCCAGACATTGCCGAGGCTATAGTAGCCCGCCGACTGGCCCTGGAAGGCGCTCGGACCGGTGACATTCGCGGCTCCGCCCATGTCGTTCATGAACCGGTCCATGCTGTCGCCGACATTGGCCTGGAGCGGGGTTACAACGAGGCTCGTGGCGGCAAGAACAAGCGCCGCCGTGCGCAGCTTAGAAATCATGGCCGGCTTCCTTCGAGGTCAGGAGAAAGATGCGGTCCTGCAGCTCGTCGGCCGACAGGACACCGTATCCGATCGGGATCGCGCGCCCCGCTTCGCTGTCCCACAGGACCAGGGCCGGCGTGATCTTGGGCTCAAGGCCCATGCGCGGGCGCTGCCCGCTCTCAACCGTGTAGTTCGGGAAATGACGCGAAGGGCCGCCGTCGGTGGAAATCGCTCTCACTGTGAGCTGCCAGCGATCGGCAACCGCCTTGACGATCGGACTCATCACCTCGCAGGCCCCGCAGGTCTGGGCGAAGAAGTAGAACAGCCCGTAGCGATCCCCGAGATGAGCCATGACGCTATCGCGCTCAGCCGCCCGGGCATCCTGCCATTGCCGCTTGGCGACCGCGCCAACCGGGCGCTCGAGCGTGTAGTCGAGGCCCGGATCCTGCCAGATCGCCCGCTGCCAGACATCGGAGAACAGCGAGGCCCGGTCGAGTTGCTCGCGCTGGAAGCGGATATAGGCCGTCACATTCGCAGGCGTCGGCTCGATGATCGCCCGCGCCTTGAGCTCGCGCAGCGTCGCCGTGATCGCATCGAGCGCGGCCGTGGCCGTCGGTGCCGGGGACTGCTGCTCAGCGGTTTCCGGCGGCGCGGACTTCGGCCGGACGCAGTAGAACCAGTAACCGAGCCGGCGCTCACCGCAGTAGAATGCGTCGCCGGAGTCGGTGGCAGAAGCGCGTGGCGGAGTGACCGCATCCTGGGCGCTGCTCGGGACTGCCTGGCCAAGCATGGCGGCCAGCATGATGGCCGTGGAGGTGCGACGGGCGCTCATTGGCTGCTCCTTTCGTAATAATCGCGGATTTTCTGCTGGATGAGCTCGGAGGTCTGGAGCTCGTCGGGGAGCCGCGCCGCATCGGCGAACTCGGCATAGACCTCGGAGAAATCCATGCGGCTGAGATCGAGGCGGGCGAACTCGTCGAGGGTGAAGCCGAGGCACTGCTCGGTCTTGGGCTTGCCCCAGGGTTTGGGAAGCTGCGCGCGGCCCTGTTCCTGCAGGATGCGGGTCAGCTTGGACTCAAAGCAGCAGTAAACCTTCTGCTTGGTCAGGCAGACGCCGAGGAAGCTCGAAGAGCAATAGGTCCCGACATAAGCGCACAGGCCTTGCGCATCGCGCTGGTGAAGCAGAACCTCCTCACGATTGCAGCCCAGCATGACCAGGAACTGGATCCCGGGGATCAGCGGGAAGCCTTTGCCCTTGCAGCAGTTGAGCACGCCGAAGACCTTGGACGAGCACGTCTCGCGCTCGCCCTTGAACAGGGTCATGGTCGCCGGGTCGAACTCGCGCCGCGCCTGGTCCATCGCGTTGAGGGCGACGACCGCATCCTTGAATTCGTCGTTGGCCTCGCGGGCGATCGTCTCGCACGAGCCGTCGATGCAGTAGACGTCTCCGTCGCAGACATATTGCTGGCCTGCGTTCTCGCTGGGAGGCACCGGGCACTCATAGACCCGCTCGGCCGTCGAGCAGGGGCTATCGCCCGTCAGGCAATCCTCGCGCACGAAGCGGCAGCTGCCGTTTGCATCCAGTTCGCCGCAGTCATTGCCGGGCGTCTTGGCCGAGCAGGTATAGCTGCGCTGCCAGGCCCAGCATGGCTGGGTGACCGCGACGCCATCGACGATCCGGGTGACGGGGTCGCTGTCGGTGCAGACTTCGGTGTCGAGCGTGCAATTGGCATCACCAGCCAACGCGGAGCACTGGCTCTCGTTTCGCTCGGCGGTGATCACGGTTTCGGTGGTGGTCGTATAGGGCGTGGCCCCTTCAACCGGCGCGGTGCAGCTGACCAGATCGACGCGCAGGTCGCCGGAGTTGCAGCCCCAGTAGATCCCGAAATAGGGATCGCACAGGTTAATCGGCCAGGACTGCGTGACCGTGCACTGCGGTGCCGGATAGTGGTTGCAGGCATAGATCCCGGTCGGATCGACCCCGCTTCCCGCAACGCAGTAGTAGCCGTAGACTTGGCGCGGCTCGGCGCGCACCTCGAGGGGCACTTGGCACGTCGCCGTCTTCTGCTCGGCCGTATAGCCGGTGTTGCAGGTCGCCATGTAGGTCCCGACCGAGCCGGTTCCGGGCGGGAGCGGGACGCAATTGCCCTTCGAGCCCGAAACCGACATGCCGCTCGTGTAATCGAGCGGGGTCTCGCTGATCTCGCCAGAGCGGGCGAGAATACTCTTGATCTCCTGGGGTGAAAACCGGGCGCGGTTATCCATGCTGTCCTCGATCGTCCGGATCGCGGTGTTGCCGGTTGCAGCGCTATGAGCGGCGCCCTCAATCCGATCGGGATGGTCGGCCAGGTCCTCAAGGCTTTGGGTGGCGGCAGGATTGAACCCCGGAACGCGCGAAGCATCGGGCGCTGTGGTCGCCGCGCCCTTGGCGCGATCAATCACGCTGCCGCCGAACGCCTTGCCATCGGCTTTTGCATCGGCCGTCGTCTGGGCCGAAGCCGCCTGGGCCACTCCTGCCAGAAGCAGTAGAGCGCCGAGTATCGGACGAAGCCAGGTCATGGGCGCAGCTCCTGTTCGAGGCGGGCAATGTGTAGCCGCGCCAGCTGGGCGCCTGGGCCGTTGCCATCGCGGAAGGTCTCGAGGACCTGGCTCACGGTCACATTGCCTGAGAGCCGGTCATGCGGCGGCGGGGCGTCGCGGCAGTCGAAGCCGTCACACGGCGCAAAGTCGCTGCCCACCATCACGAAACTGGGGGCGGCCTCGATGCCGAAAGCCCGGAACAGGCGGGGATCGATCCCGAGCGCCTGGGGGGCATCATCGCCCTGCCAAAGCGCCGCCAGCGTTGCCTTGAACTTTGCAGAGTCCCCGGCCGGGAAGCCGCGCAGCACGGTTACGCCGCCTGCGCGCCCCATGTCACGAACCAGCGCTTTGAGCGCCTCGGGCGGCATCGATAGGCTTGCAAAAGCAATGAAGCGCGGGCTTTGGGAGAGCGGCGCCTTCTCTGCCTCGGCGCGCTCGCGCACCATCGCGTCGAAGTCGAAGACCTCTGAACCTTTGGCCGACGCCGGGACAGTCTCGGCAAACCGCGTGGCCGCGGCCTGTGCGGCATTCTGGCTCTGCAATGCCTCGTCATGCACGGCCTCCGCTCGGGAGCGGACCGTGCTCGCAAGGGCATCAGCATCCTTGGCATGCTCGGCCGAGCGGGCACGGATGGCTTCGAGGTCGATACCTTCGGGCGCGCTCTGCGCGAGCGCCAGGCCTGCGAGAGAAATGCCCGCAGCGAGCGGGATCAGGAGAAGTTTCCGGTTCATAGCGCGCAGCAGTTCCGCTTGCGCCAGACGAGGTATCCCATGTCTTCACCGATCGCGGGGATGACCTGTCCGGCTGATTGAAAGGTGGTGGAGGCGCCGATTGGTGGGCACGCATAACGCCCCTTGGTCGCTGGGTTCGGGTTGGTGGCCTGGAACCGGTATTGCTGCTTGCGCATCACCGGCATCAGGTACTTGCCGCAAAGCCCCTTGCCGCCCATCGTGCCCCAGGCAACGAGCTCGCGGTGGAGCTTGTAGGCAAAGCGCGAGAGCACGAGCCGCGAGGCCTGGACATGGCCGATCGACGCCGAGACGTTGCCATTCATCGGGTACATCGAGCCCTGGCAGCCAGCGCACCAGAACATCTCATCCACCGGAAGCTTGACCGTGGCCGAGACGCAATCGGCCGCGCAGGCAGCTAGCGCCAGGGGATTGGCGAACAGCACCGCCTCGGGGTTGATGATCGCGGTAAGCTCGCTGTCCTGCCAGAGCGGATCGATCTCGGAAATGTAGAGGATGTCGATCGAGCCGGACTCAAGGCACAGGAAATCGGCGATGATCTCCATCCAGTAGATCAAGGGGTAAGCATACCAGTGGACATGCCAGCTCGAGTAATTCTGGCTGGCTCCGCCCACGGCGGACGGGCCTTTGATCGAGCGGAAACCGATATCGAACCCGGGATCGAGCTTCATCCCGCCCAGATTGACGAAGCACCACGGCTTCATGCTGACGTCGGCAAGCCGGACCGGCTCCCAGAAGCCCATGGCAATCCCTGGCCGCAGCCCGCAGAGGCAGAGCGGCAGATCAGGGTTGTCAGGATCGGGCCGGTTCGAGGGCCAGATCTTCAGCCCGCCGACTGAAATCGGAAACAGGCACGACCAGCAGATATCCGTGATCGGGTTGACGAAGCTGCCGGTGCAGCGACCGGGCCCGGCATCGGCGCTGGCCGGACTGGCCAGCGCCAGCCCGAGGCCTGCGAGCAGGCTCGCAGCGAGGCGACGAAGCGATTTCATGGGCGGGCTCCTTGTCGGGAAGGCAGGACGACCTCGCTGACCTCGAGCACCCGGCCATTCTGGCGCACGCGGGCAGGCAGCGCCCTGATCCCGAAATGCGCGATCAACTTGCCGCCCTGGTCGAAGTAAAAGCGCCGCTGCTGCGCCTTCATCAGCTCCAATGGTGCCCCCTTGGTCAGGATGAGCTTGGCGCCTGGCGATACCTTGAGCGCCCAAGCGAGCTGGTCAGGATCGTCGCCATCGAAGAACAGGAGCTCGCTGCGCAGCGGTACGCTGTCGAGCGGATTCACCCGGGTCCCGCGGGCATGGATGAGCTCGCCCTTGGCACCCCGGATATCGGTCTCGAGCGTGATCGTCGGATCAAAGCTCCAGCGGCGAGCCACGCTCGCCCGGACGAGGCCTGCCACCGGCTCTGGCCGGTTGACGCGCGCCGCCGTGCGCCGCTTCAGCTCCTGATTGAGCCGCTGGGTCTCACCTGATTTTTCCATGGCAGTGAGCCGCGTGTGGATCTGTTCCAGGAGATCGCGTTCGATCACCGGGAACACGGCACCTTGCTGGCCATAGTCCCGCGCATCGGCCGGAACTGCGAGGACAAGCGCAAAGGTTACAAGCAGGGCGCGCTTCACAGGATCGCCCTCCCGCTGCCGAGAATCTGCCCGCTGCAGGCAAAACCCACCTCGGCGTAGCGGCTGTCGAACCCGCGCGGATGGTCGCTGCCGACATAGTAGCAGCCGCGCGGGATGAGGCCTTCCGGCCCGGGACTGAGCCTGAGCCCAAGCCGGGTCTGTTCGAGACGTGTGCCAACAACCCGGCCATTCACCCGGACTTGCGCGCCCTTGTGGCTCACGACATCGCCCGGAAGACCCAGCACACGCTTGCCGAAGAGGTGCGGCCCTTCGCCGAAATGCTTGTCGAGCAGCGGCGAGCCCGGCGGCTCGAAGAAGATCAGGCTGCCACGCGCAATCGGCGCCGACTTGTCGAGCCAGAAGGCCCAGTTTGGCAGGCTCGGGCTCGAATTGATCAGGAAGGCATGGTCCTCGCTGAAGGCCGCAAGCGGCGCCCAGGCGAATGGCAAGGCAACGATCCCGGTCAGGAGCAGCGGACGCCGGGCTCCGCGCAGCAGGTGGGCGACGTGGATCATGGCTTCGGCTCCCGGCCGAGCCGAGCGGCAATGCGCTGCTCCAGTTCGGCGGTCGCGTCAGGCACTTCCCCCGCCAGGACCGCCTCGGCCACCAGCACCACGCGGCCATTCTTGCCCATGTCCTGGACCGCCGCCTCGGCCGCCTTGAGATAAGCGAGCGTGCGGGCCTGCCCGACTTCAGGGTCTCGGGCCGCGCGGGCTTCAGCATCGACGAACCGCGCAATGGTCTCAGCCAGGCGCACCGTGACGATCTGTTCACGCGGACGGGCCACTTCGCGGCTGACCCAGGCCCCCCACAGCAGGACGCAGACCGCGAGGAGAACCCCGCCAAGCCGGAGCGCAAGGGTGCGATTGATGGACTGCGATGGACGAGCGTCAGCCATTGGTGGTCTCCTTGGATGCCGGAGCGAGGGCTGCTTCGAGGCGCTTCAGGAAGCGCGGGATCCGCACCAACACCACGCCGAGCACGGCGGCGATGAAGGCACCCTGCAGGTCCTGGGAAAAGGCAATCCGGCGAATTGCGTCCGCCTCGCGGTAATGGTCGGCAAGATTGCCGAGCTGCGCGAACAAGAGCCCCATGTCCCAGCCCGCGAGGAACAGGAACGCAAACAGCGGCAAGCCCAGGACGATGAGCAGGCTTGAGGCCGCAAAGCGCGATGCCTCGATGAGGATAAAGCACGTGCCCTGCAGGAACGGGATGAGCCGCATCGACGGCGACCACACACCGATATGGTCGAACGGGGTTTGATGGAAGGCCATCAGCGCTCTCCCGGAGCCAGGCCAGCGACCGTTCGGATCGCGTCAGCGAGCGGCATGCCCTTCGCTTCGAGCGCCTGGATCGCGGCATAGGTGCCCGGATCGGACGAGAAGATCGTCGCCGAGAGCGGATCGAGCACGAGGCGCCCGATCGCTTCGGTCTCCGGGCCCTTGATGAAGATCTCGGAGTATTCCGCACCTGAGCGCTTCAGCGAACGGATCAACGTCTCTGTCCGGTCGTCCATGTCGAGCCGCGCGCTCTGCCGGAAGTCGGAGATCGTCTCGGCCTTCTGCTGGAGGATCAGCATCCAGTCGCTGTTCTCAAGCGCGGCGCGCGCGCCGTCCGACTTGTAATAGTCATTCAGGGACTGGGTCGCGGTTGCGAGCGCGCCCCCGTATTTGCGGGCGGTGCGGGCATAAGTCTCGACGAAATCGCCCATCGAGCCGCCCTTCAGCATCGACCAGGCCTCGTCGATCAGCAGTAGCTTGCGGGTCGCTCGCGAGGTCCGCGTCATGGCCTGGCCGGTCATGAACATGATCGCCGAAAGAACGACGCTTCTGAGCTCCTCACGGCTCGCAAGGTCACTCATCTCGAAGACCGTGAAATCGTCATCGAGCGCGAAGCTGGCCTTCCCTGAGAAGAACCCGCCATAGCTGCCGCCCCGGCAATAGGGCGCAATCGCGGTCGCCAGGTTTGCCCCTAGTTCGCCGCCGCCCACTTCGAGCGCTGCCGCGATGTCATCGATGCTGCCGCCGCTCCCGAGCGTATTCCAGACCGTGGTGACCGCCCGGTCGATCAGGCCCCGCTCGGTATCGCTGGGCTTGTCGTCATGACGGGCCATCTGCCCGATGATCGCCTTGATCATGGCAAAGCAGTCGAGGCGGTAATCCTCGTCGGCCTCAGCCCGCGCATCGTCGACCATCGAGAAGGGATTGAGCGAAAAGCCCGCAGCAAGCGTGAACTCGACGAAGCGCCCGCCCTGAAGCTTGACCGAGTGCTCGAACGAGCGGCCATCGTCGATGACCACGACTTTTGCCCCCGCACCGCGCAGGGCCGCACACAGCTCCTGGAGCAGGACCGACTTGCCCGACCCGGACTTGCCGCAAATCGCGATGTTGTGGTTGCCAGCTCCGTTCTCAAACGGCGACCACCAGAACGGCTGCCCCCGCCGGCCAACCAGCAGGAGGTGGGGAACCGTGCGGCCCAGGTACTCGCCCTGCATCGGCGCGATATTGGCGGCGGTCGTCGACAGCATCGTGCGCATGCGCTTCAGACGCAGCATGTCGTCCGCCAACCCATCGGCGAGACTCAAGGGGAACGCGGCGACCAGACCCTGGAGCTGGAGGAAGCGCTCATCGGTGAGGTCCCATCCTGCCGCCTTGAAGATCGCCTTGATCACGCGCTCATGGGCATCGCCCGAGCCCAACGGCGAATAGCTGGTCAGCCCGTAGAATAGCTTCACCAGCTTCTTTCCGGCCTGGAGCTCGTTCTGGACGTGGCGCCACTCGGCCGACTGGTCGGCAAGCTTGGGGAGGAAGCGCGCGCTCTTGGTCTGGCTGAGGCTCGTCGTGCGCATGAATTTATAGCCCGCGCGCGCCGAGGCTGCCTCCTGGTCCGGATAGACGAGGCACAGCATGGTGGCCGTGGGACAGGGAAAGCGCAGCTTGTCGGCGAACATGTCACCGATCAACCGCGCGCACTCCCACGGTGCCCAGCGCTCAGGAAACGAGCGCACGGCAAAGTGGCGAACATCGAACGTATCGGGGAGGCACACCCCAACCTCGGGGTTGCCGGCGCTGTCGCGGCTCATCTCACGGAACCGCTCGGTCCGCAGCACCATGCGGTCGTCCTCGACCTCAAGCTCGATATCGGAGCGGATCGCCTGGACATCGATCTGCTCGAGCGGATTCCAGGTCTGGCGCTCGGGCTCGCGCGCCGTGGTCGGCGAGGTCAGCTCATCAACGAGGCCGATCAGCGCCGAAGGGCGCAGCGGATGCGCATCGAGCCCCAGCGAATGGATGAGACCCAGTAGAGCCTCGCGGCATTCGGCAAGCTCGGCATCGGTGACATTCGTGTTTTCCGGGACACCGAGCGAGACGATCAGGCGGCTGCTCCGCACATGGAAAGGGGCGAAGGCCGAGCCGCTTTCCCAGACCAGATCATAGAACCGGGCAAGCCGCTCCCGGGCGATCGCCTCGTAGATCCCGCCCTGTTCATAGCGCGGCGCAAACCACGGGGAGACGATCTGCCCGATCCGCGGGCTCGCGAAATTGAGCACCTGCAGGCAGGCCCCCTGGGGCAGTCCTTCAGAGAAGAACTGTCCCAGGATTTCGCCGGTGCGCTCGTCGGCACCTATCAACGGCGTCACCTCGAGGATGAAACCCTTGGAGCGGGCGTTGCGGTAGAGCCCGGCGCTTTCGTCGAAGACCCGGTAAGGCAGCCAATCGGACAACATGTCGAGACCGAAGCGCGCCCGCGGCTTCTCGGCTGACGCCGTATCGGCAAACAGCGCACCCATCAGGGCATCGCGGGCTTTGGCAAGGGAGAGGCTCACGGTGTGTTTCCTTCCTGGGGAGCAGGCTCCCCTTGTCCTGTACTGAGGTGGGGGACCCGGGGCGGGAGGGGGGCAGTCCCGGGTCCCCCGGCCGGCGCGTGCTGCAAGGGGGCAGTCAGCACGTCCGGCAAGGCGGAGTTGGTGTGGTCGGTGGTGTCTGTGGCGGGCGGCGGCGCTTCGCCCTGCGGCTCGCGTGCCGTGGCGACGGCCCGGGCAAGCGCCCGCGCAACCTCGCGGCGGCTTGCCGGATCCTGGAATTGCGCGCCTGCCGGTTCCGGCAGCGGCACTTCGACCACGCGCGCCTCGTGGTTGCGGCCCTGCGCGTCGCGATAGGCGGCCAGCACAACCTTGAGGCTGCCCGAAGTCGAAGCGGCGGTCGCCGGATGCTGCACGGAGAGAGCCTCGATCTTTTCGCCGACAGTCTCGGTTGCCCGCCCATCGATCACCGAGGTCGGCGCGCAGTCTCCCTCCGGTGCCCGGCATGAGAAGTTGCCCTTGACGTTGCCGCCGAGTACCGCGCAGCCGCTGGTCGCCAGCAGGAGGCCGAGCAGTGCCGCGCAGCGAGGCACATGGCTGAAGCTGCGCATCAGCGGCCTCCCTTGTTCGAGGCGAGGCCAAGGAATTTGCGGATTTCAGCAGCCGGGCGATAACCCTGCAGCACGGCGCCATCGCTGGCGCGCACCAGGACTGGCGTGCCCGAGAAGCCCTGCGCCCGGGCAAACGCCTCATTCGCATCGAGGCCCTGGGCCGTGCAGCCGTTACGCTGCGGCACCGCCTCGCCGGCGTAAGCCTTATGCAGGGCTGCGACCGGATCGGCAGCGCACAGCACTGCTTCAGAAATCTCGCGGCTCTTGGCCCCGAAGATCGAAATCGGCCGCTCCTCGACCCGGACGCCTGCCTTGACCAGCTCCCCGGTCAGGCGCTGGCAGTAGCCGCACTGGAAATCCGAGAAGACGACGACCTTGGGAGCATTCGCCGGTCCCCACTGGATCGCGCCTTCCGCCGGTAGACGGGTCAGGTCGACCTTGGTTGCCGTCGGTCGAGCTTCGGCCTCAGTCTCATGCCGGGCATTGTCTGCGTCCGCGCGTGCGGCCCCTGCCGCCAGGAGATCCGGGTTGAGCTCGAGCAGCCGCGCTGCCGTGACATCGCGGCGCGTCTCCATGTCATAGAGGCGGCCGACCATGAGATATCGGGCGGTCTCATCGACGTAGAACAGCGTGTTGCCCGAGACCACTTCGCACAGCCCGCCAAAGCCTTCACAGGACAGGCCGGTGATCGGCGTCTTGGGCAAGCGGGCCATGAGCGCTGCGCGCACGGTGCTGGCCAGGCCCTGGGCCCGTGCCGGCTCAGCGGTGACCGCGGCGAGGCCGAGGCTGATCACGGTGAAGGCTGTGGTGACAGCGAGGGCCGCAGTCGCGGCGCGCGCCTTCAGGCCCGGCTGAAATTCCGAATACTTCATTTCGTATTGCTCCTGACATGAACGCCGTCGAGGAAGACGATCTCGACCTCGATGCCGGTCGGCATCTCGACGACGGGTTGGTATTGTTCGGCGCGTTCGATGAGGTATTTGCTCACCGTGTCGGCAGCTTCGCCCGCGCCCTGGCCAAAGCCGCCCGCGACAATGTCGGTGGGCGAGAGCGCCTGGCGCTTGCCGTCAGCGCCGATCTGGCCCATGAAGACGCCATTGGCGTTGGCGGAAAAACCGCGACCAAAGCCGCCGACGATCCCGGCAAGCAGGGCCTGGCCCACGAGGCTGCCCTCGCGGCTGACGACGCGGCCGCGCACGCCCGACTTGCCGGCAAAGCTGATGAAGCCCTTGACCTCGCTCACCGCATAGCGGCCGCCGGGCTGCGCGCAGGTCATGCGGGCAAGCTTCACATAGACCTTCTCACTGCTGAGATCGCCGCGCGCTGCGCCATTGACGAGGCAGCCGGTGAGATCGGTCGTCAGCACCTTACCGCCCCGCATGACCGAACGCGCTGGCCCGGTGATCCGGAGCACCACGGGCAATGGATCGGTCTGGCTGGCAACGCCGGTCGAGGCATCGACGCCGACGATCACGCGCGCCGGCGCATAGCTGTTGGGCGGCAGGTAATCCCGGCTGTCCTGCAACACGAGCGGCGGGGCTGCATTGTCGGGGGCGGGCTTCTTGGGACCGGCAGCGCCGGTCTCGAAGCTCATCAGGCTGACCTTGCCCTCCTCGGGCAGCGGACCGCTCGCTGCCGTCCGGCCAGGGACAGGCGCTGCGCCAGGGGCCACGCCGGGGCCGTAGGCCGGGGGCGGCGCGGCCACCGCTGCCGAGGCACGCGCGGCCTGGTCGAGCTGCGCCTTCAAGGCGGCATTCTCGGCCGAGATGGCGTCGATCGCGGTTTGGCCGTCGGTCCGCATCTGGCTGTTCTCGGCCTTGAGCGCGGCGAGCTGCTGCTCGAGCTCGGGCCGCGAAACCTGGCCCTCCTTGAGCGCCTTGATCTCCCGGTCCTGGGCATCGGCCCGGTTGCCGTAGGTCGCGACGAACTCGCGTTCGGACAGGTTGCGATTGACCAGCCCGCCCGTGTCGATGCTCACGGTATCGCCAGAAGCGTCCGCGTGTCTGTCGTCGTCGCCGCTGAACAGGAAGGCTGCCCCGCCGATCAGCGCAATAGCGCCGACGCCTGCGAGCAAGGCCTTCTGCCGTTGCGCGATCTGGTGGTTCAGATTGCGCCTGCCAACCTCACGCCTGCTTTCCGGAGTGGCGCTGGCTTCAGCCGTCTCAGGGGTCTGGGGAACCGGATCGGTGGCCGGCTTGTCTGCGTTTGCCATCATTCCAGCCCTCCCTTGCGGAAGACGAGGAAGGCGCTGGTCACTTCATTGGGCGCGAGAACATCACGGCCATAAGCAAAGGCAATGGCGCCAGCGGGGCCTTCGCGATCCTGGCCGAGCTCAAGCGGTGCCTTGCCGAGATTGCGCAGGCGGAAGCGCTGACCAGTCAGTTCAGCGCCGGTGTATTCGGCGACCAGCTGGACCTCGATGGTGCCGGTCTTGCGCGGCAGGCCGAGCTCAGTCCGCCCCACAAAGCCTGGCAGTACCGCGTCGCCCGCCATGGCCTCGATCAGCCGGATGGCCGCATCGTTTGGACCGGTTTCCCGTTCCCATTCTTCGGCATCACGGACCTTGAGCGCCGGATTGGTGACGAAGACTTGGCTCGCCTCTTGGGGAACGGTCCGGCAGGCGAACTTGTAGACGAACCCGGCCTTGCTCGTGGCAAAGAAGCTCACCCGGTCCGAGGCAAATTGCGGCGGCACCGAGATGTAGATGTCGCCGCGAACCGGCTCATGGGTGATCGTGAAATCGTTGTAGGGATAGGCGCTCGCGATCTTCGAAACGTTGGCAAAGCCATCGTCGATGAGCGCAATGCGGGTCAGCTCGCCGCGCGAGAGCGTGCAGTCGATCTTGGCATTGTCGGCTGCCTCGACAAACTGGTCAGCACGAGCAGGGGCTGCGCTAAACGCGAGAGCGCAAAGGGCGAGCCCGAAGGCTTTCCAGCCCGTATCGATGCGCCTCGTCGCGCCAAGGCTGAGGCAGGCGACACCGGCGCCAAGCGCCGTTGAAGCATAAGGTGTGAGAGCACTCATGGCCGTTTTCAATCCTTCTGGCTGGGGTCGGGCAGCTGCTCGAAGCCGGTGAGCGCGAGGGAAAGGCCCCGCCTGCTCCAGCTCAGCCGGAAGCTGCGATCATTGCTGGCGATCACCTGCGCGCCGACGAAGGTCTTGAGCGTGCCGGTGACGGTTGAAGTGAGGCTGCCTGGGTCGACATCCATTCGGCGGATGACGAAAGCCTGGCTGATGTCGGAGCCGCGCTGCTCCTCGACGATCTTGACGAGCTCGCCCTTAAGCCGCCCATGGGCAGCCGGATCGGCGAGCTTCAGGATCTCGCCCATCCAATAATCGAGGCCCTGCGGGCTGCGATTGAGCAGCATCAGCGCGGTGTCGCGGGTCACGAGCTCGAGGTAATGGGTGTCGGGCCCCGCACTGGTGAGCGACAACCGCTCGCTCGTCACGGGCACGAGAACAACCTCCCGGTCCCGTGTGGCAGCAGCACCAAGCCCAAGCAGGCTCGCAAGCCCAAGCACCCCGGCTACCACCGCCAGGCGATTGCGCTGGCGCAGGTATTTCTGGGCCTCTTCGTAGGCGAATTCAGCGCGCATGGCGTCCCTCCCTCAGCCGGCCAGGAGACGGCAGTGGGAGGGCGGCGTGGCCTTGAGCCCGAGGAAGCCCCCGGGCAGGTACCAGTAGGCAGCATGCACCAGCGCCGAGCCCGCGTTTCCGGATTTCGCCTTCCGCAAGACGAACCAGGCCGCAAAGGCGAGAGCGATCCCGATGAAGATGTGCTGCGCCAGGATCCCCCAGGCAAAGGGGATCAGCAGCCCCGCGAACTCGTCGATGGTCCAGAAGCCGATGAGCTCCGGATCGTCGAGCCGTTGGGGTACGAGGTACTTGTCAGCCATTATGCCGCCCTCCCGCCGTGACCGGATCCGCTGTTCAGATGACCGCGGTCACGACCGAGGTGACGATCGGCACGCCGGTGCCGACGCCGATACCGACGCCCACCGGAACGGCGACCTGGCCGAGCGAGAAGCGCCCGGAGGCAAGGCCGATGAGGCCGCCCGCAAGGCTGAGAACGGTGATGATCTTGCCGCCCGAGCCTTCGAGGAAATCAGTGAATTTGGTGAGGGCCGGATCGAAGGTGGTGTCAGCGCCGGCATAAGCCGCACCGGCACCGGCGAGCGCCACGAGAGCGGGCAGGATATAGTCCTTGGGCCGGGAACGGCGGGCAAGCGGAACAGGGGTATTCATGGGCAGGACCTTTCGAAGGTTGGTCAAACAGCAAGCGGCCTCGCCGTTCGCTGTCTGTTCTTCGTGATCCCTCGATGGCCCTGTAGGAAATCGAGACCTGCTCTTGCGGCAGCGCGACCAAGCAAAAAGCGACGTGAAAGACCCGTCGTGCCGACCTTTGCGCAATGTCGAACGGTCAGAGCGCCAATTGGGCCGGATCCCGCGCGGCGCTCGCCGGAATTTGCGCATCGGCGTCGGCTTTCTGCGCGAATCGCCAAAGCGGAGTGATTCGGCCCTTCCTCTATGTTCCTTTTATGTTCTTTTCATTTTCCTACACCCTTCCTCTTGGCTTAGCCGACGAGTCGATCATTTCAGCCAGAGGAGAAACAGCTATGATCGACATGGGCGTACTTGGTGAAACCCAAACCCGGCAGGAGCTCGCGCACCTGCTGCACACCGCCGTTGAACGGAGCGGGCGCAACCGCTGCGAAATTGCGCGCGAGGCCGACATTCATAAGGATGCGCTGCGCCGGACACTGATCGGGGAGCGCAGCCCCAGTGTAGGAGAAGCCTTGCGGATTCTGGCCTCATCCGGGATGCCACCGCACGCTCACATGCTTTTGTTTCTCGGCGCTGGCGGAGACCAGGCAACTCGCTGGCTTCAGACCGACATCGCAAGGTTCTTCGAGGAGCTTATCTGTGAATTGCCCGCCGCTCTCGAGCGCGTCCTTGGCAACCAGGTACATGACGTCAAGCCGCGTTGGGCCAAGGGAACCGCGCACCGGGTGGCCCGGCTCCTCGCTGATCATATCGACGAACTCGAGCGCAAGGATGCCCTGCTGGGGGATATCTTCGCGGCGACCGTTGGAGGTCGTCATGACTGAAAGTGCTATGCCGCAGCCAGCAGAGCCGAAACGCGTGACGCGCCTCATCCGCTTCAAGGAAGTTCAGCACCGTGTCGGGCTGGGCCGGTCGACGATCTATCGCTGGATGGCCGAAGGGAAGTTTCCCAAGCCGGTCCAACTCGGCGGCTACGCCGTTGCTTGGGCGCAGGAGGACATTGACGCGTGGATCGGCGACAAGGGCACCAACTGAAGGGCTAGCACTTTCATAAAAGTGCAAATCCGGTGTTCGTCGGGCAGCAGAATGCCGGATTTGCGGGGGGCTCAGCGTAGTCTGGCCGAACTCACCAACGCCCGAAAATCCGAAATGCTACGGTCAAAATAATGAAGACGCGGTGCGTCAAACGTGATCATGTACAGCTTGCCAGCGATGATCGCGGCCCGAGCCTCACCTCTCCGCGTGAGCAAATCGGCATCCACATATTCATACGTGAATGACACGCCGTCCTGGCCCAGGAACTTTGCGGGCTCCGTGGTCAGCAGTCTGAAAGCACCGATCTGCTTGTGAGTGCGGTAGGTCCCTTCCAATAACTCTGGGATCTCGATGAGCAGGGTCGAGCTCGTAAACTTGGGCAACGGATCGCGCTTCCTGTCGCGCTCTTTCACCAGCGGTTTGCCAGCTTCGATCCCGCCGAAGAATGTAACGTCGTTGAGTTGCTCCCCGTCCAGTGTCCAGGTCTCGGTATTCTTGCCCGCCTTGGCGTCCAGACGATTCCAGTCTCTGCCAGGTGTTACCGTGACCCCCGAGTCGGCGACCGCAACCGCTTCGCCGCTAACGCGCAGTTTGTGAGCGGCAGCCGGAGAGGCAAGGAGAAGGATGGCTGCAGTGGATATCACCGCTGCTCGAATGTTGCCCGTCTTCTTCACTGAAATTACTCCCCCGGAACCATCAGTCGGATCATGCCCGCATCATCTGCGCCAGGCTTGATCTCCAGATATGTGCGAAGCGCTGCTTGGCCGGCTGCACGTTCGCCAGTTTTGATAAGCGACAACCCCAGTCCGCGATGTGCCTCTGCAAATGCAGGGTTGAGACCGATCGCGCTGCGATAGAATTGCACCGCGTTCACCAGATCGCGCTGATTGCCGCGGGTGCGATAGAGCTCGCCTCGTGCAAACCATAGATCTGCGGTCCACCCGTTCTCAGCCAGACGATTGATGAGGTAATCGCTGCCACCGAAATCATTGAGCTTGATCTGGTCCTGCAGGAAAATCGGGAGCCAGGTTGCCATGGCTGCGCGGTAGCGGTCCACTCCATCATCACGGTCTTTGGCAGACGGATCGGCTAGCTCAGCGAGGTATTCGGCCCGCTCTCCCTGAGGAGGGTGCGACGCCGTGAATGCAATTGCCTTGAAGTCTGGCTTCCGGATGCCTCGGGCTGTTGTCGAGGCCTCGATCTCACCCATCAAATTCTGCCAGACTTGGGCTGCAGCTTGCGGGCGCAGATCGCTAGCATTGAGATACCCGAGCCCGAGCAGGTCAGCTTCGCGTTCCTGATCCCGGCCAAAGCGAAAGAAGCTGCCGTAGACTGATATTTGCAGATCTTGGTAAGCTCTCTGGGTATTGTAACTGGGGGACATGCTGGCGAGCAACGCACTCCAGGCCAGCAAATCGCTACCACCTCTCGCTGCCTTGAACTGCATGAGAGAGTGCCGCTTTTCGAAATGGCCAAACTCATGGCCTAGCACGGCTGCCAGTTCCGCTTCGCTACGCACCCGCAACAGCAAGCCGCTATAAACGCGCATCGTTCCATTCGGCGACATGGTCGCGTTGAACGTGGGCTCTCGAAGAATGTAGACACGCGTTGCATCGCAACGATCAGTGCCGACGGCTCGGCAGAGCACACTCTTCACGTAAGCGGACAGGGCTTCATCCCGGATGACGACCGGTGACGCTACCAACGCGCGCTCGTACTCGTCATCCCTCTGCCACAGGCCGATCTCGTCCACGCCCTTGGGCTGATAAGCACCCTCGTATGGCGGAGGCGCCGATGCTGGTGCCGCATGAGCAGTGGAACCGAGAAGGCTGGAGACCAGCAACGCCGCCGCTGCAATCGCTCGCGATGGTCTGGTCATCATTCGGCCTTGATATTGCTGCCCGGGAAATCTTCGAGCAATTGACGAATTCGTTTCTGGGCGCCGTCAGGCTCGCGAACATCACCGCCCATGGCACCGTCGGCATTGAGCCAGAGCAAATCCCCGGTCTTCAGATCAACCAGGCCGGCATAGCCGATGTGCTCCCCCGATTGGACAGCGAGACCAGGACCGAGAAGCGCCATTACCTGCAGGATCTTCCGACCGGTCGAGCCGTAGGCATCCTTCGTGAAAATGAACAATCCGTAGTCAGCGTCAGCAGCCCCTGGCAAACTGGCCACCGTTGACCCGAGGGACCAGTCAAAAACGCCCTCCCGGTTATCGCGCTTTTTGGTGGGAAGCCGATTGCCAACGAAAAACTGATACTGAATCACTGCTTCCGAAACCGCAGCGAACAGGCTCATGTGCTCCTGGACTGCGAGAGCATCGTCACCATAAGCTTCGGGGGCTTCGACGACCTGATTTCCAAGGCGTTGCTGGAGTTCCGCCAGGGAGGATTGCATGTTGAGCTTGGCACGATCTGTCCACCCGGCGTTCGGCTCGAACATTCCGCCTGTAGACTGTGAGCCGACGCTGATCCTTGGGCGAAAGATTAGAATTTTCTTGCCGCTGTTGGCAGGCAGCTCGAACCCTGCCCGGACCGCCGACCTTTCTTGCGCCTGAAGAGGTGATGTCCAAAGGATCAGCGATCCAAAGCAGATCGCGATCAGGCGAATTAGTCGATTCATCCAAGCCCCCTCGTCGAACACCAAGATGTGCTAACGCAAAGCCTGCGCTAAAGCATCGAAAAGCGAAGGGGCAAGAGCTATTTTACGTTTACGTTATGCCGACGATTTTAGCAGATTTAGTGCCTGACCTGAATGACTTGCCAGCTGCGCACAACATGTTGTGGTGAAGAGGCCCAAGAGCATCATTTGACCTGTAATGTTGTGGGGCGCTCGCGATCTTGTCGACAGATTTTCTCGCCGCTCAAGCGCGTCGTTTTCTGAGTGTGGCTACATTCTGGAAACTGGTTGCAGCCATAGAATGTCGTGTTGTTCCGCCCTTGGCGCTCGACCATCTGCCCGACAAGGCAGCGAGGGCACTGATCCAGTTCTTTGCCGTCAACCGCCTCGAAGCGAACGTCGTCACCGGCAATCTCGCAAAGCTCGCGGATATAGCGTGAGGGCTTGCGCCGGTTGCAGAGGATGAAGGTCCCTCTGCTGGCGCGGGTCAGCGCCACATAGAAAAGACGCCGCTCTTCAGCGTAGGCATAAGTCTCCGGCCGCGGGATGACGAGGTTGAGCAACTCGTCATCTTCGATCCGGCTAGGAACGCCGTAGTCGCCTTCGCTGACGTCGAGCAGGACCGTGTAGTCTGCTTCCAAGCCCTTGGAACGATGGAAGGACAGGCCCGTGACCTCGATGTTCGAGAACTGCGGTATCTGCCCGCCGAAGGGATCAAGCAGGTTATAACGCCACAGCACGAGGACTTTCAGCTTGTGTCCCTCCTGTTGGCGCCATTGCCCGGCGATACCCTCCAGGAAAGTGTCAAGGCGCTCGAGCAGCTGGAAACATGCAGCCGGAAAACTCGGCTTACGCCATTCCACCGTGACGGGAATCACACGAATTGATCGCGGGATGCCGGCACGCGTCGAGCGAACGGTTTTCGTGATTTGCGCGGGATTGCGCTGAACGAAGCGCGCGGCAGTATCAGCCAGCAGCTGGTTGCAACGATAGGTCTGCTCGAGGCGTCCTTGCCAGCAAGCCCCAAAGTTGGCCTCGAACTGGGTGAAGATCGTGATATCCGATCCGGCAAAGCGGTAAATCGACTGCCAATCGTCTCCGACGGCAAAGACCTTGGTGAATGGTTTCTGGTGCTTGAGCGCCTTGATCAGGTTGGCCCGCGGATCCGAGATATCCTGGAATTCATCGACGAGAATGAGCGAATAGGGGCTCTGATAGCGGCCTGTCTCGACGAGGCGCACCGCGTCGCCGATCATGGAATCGAAATCGATCCGTTTGGCCTCGTCGAGTTTCCTCGAGTAGGCTTGCGTAATCAGCCAGACGGCCCGCGCGAAGTGCTGTGCACGGGGCTTGTCATGCAGGGATTTGGCTCGCTCGAGCAGCATCTCGAGGGTGAGCTGACTGGCCCTGATATGCTTGATGCACACGCCGATCAGCTTCTGGTAGTGCGTAATCACCACCGGCTCGATCGCTTTCAGGATCTCTTCGGTGCTCTTCTCGGTCAGCGGGATGTCCCGTTTGACCAGCTCGGCCTCGAGCCGCTGCAAAAGTGTCCCGTCTCGCGCCTGCGCAGAGGTCGTCTCGAAGAAATCCAGTTCTTCGCGTTTGTACCCGGCACGCTTGCCCTGCATGTGTTCCAAGTAATTGTCGAAGGGCGATGAGCCGTCTGCGTTGATCGCGAAATGCTCATGGAATGTGTCAGTCAGAGGGTAATGGAAGTCGGGCTGAACGAACCGCTGGCTTCCGTCCTCCTCTTCGAATGAGATCTGCTTCTCATACTCGAACTCGACCGAGTGGACCCACAACCAGTTCGCGATCCGTTGCTCCTGAAGTGACCGAACATAAATCTCTGCGAGAGTGCCGATGGTGCTGCCACTCTGGTCGTTCCGATCGGCGATGTAGCGGTTGTAGTCCGCCTCGGAGTCAAAGACCTCAGCTGGAATATCGGCTTTGGGCAGGATGGAAAGCAGGTCGATCCAGAGCCGCTTGAACTCCTCGTTCGTATCCATCAGCTCGCGTGTGATCTTGTCGATGACGCGGGCTTCGCCAGCAGGGTGTTCGACCCAGTTGGCCAACTGCGGCGGCTTTCCCTCGGTCTCCTCGATAATCCCCCGGCCCAAGGCGTGAAAGGTGGTTACCCGGCATTCCAAGGCATCCTCGTCGATGCCGAGCTGCTTGGCGATACGCTCCTTCAGCTCGTCGGCTGCTTTCTTATTGAAGGCAAGAACGAGAATGTCGCCGGGCTGGTAAAGCCCCTTCTCTAGGACATAGGCCACTTTCCCGACCATCGTCGCGGATTTGCCCGAACCGGCCGAGGCGACCAGAAGATTGTTGTCCTCGAGACGGATACAGGCCTCGCGCTGCTCTTGCGAGAGTGAGAAGCCACCCAGGTTCGAGAAGAAACCGTCGAACTTCTGCATCTCGTGAACCACGAAATTTTCGTTGTAGCGGCTGCGGACAGCCGGGTCCGTGAGCATGGAAAATGAGGTCGGGAGATAGGCCCTCAGCGTAGCCGGGATCAGATTGGCGTCGAACAATGGGTGCGCCAGGGCAAGCGAAGCGTTACCCGGAACGCTTGCGATCGCCCGGCTGACGTCGGCATGCGCCAGGTACTGTTGGTTGCTGTCCGTGATGGCGCGGATCTTGGTGTCCACTTCACGGAGACGTTCCTTATCGGAATCAATGAGCTCCGCGAGATGCTGGTTTACGAAAGCCAACAAATCGTCGCGTAATGTCTGAGCGGACTTGGCAGTCAGGCCTGACAGCGCGTCGACGCGGCCCTTCGACCGGATTTCAACCGTGTGCCAGAGCAGCGCCTTGCTCGACGAAACCTCTGCGACATCGACGCAGGGAATGTCGTCGTCAGCCCCCGGCTGCAGTCGAATGCGGTCCGACGAGGAGGCGCCAAGGACGAGCTTCCAGCTCTCTGAAAGGAAGAGGCGCGCCCACAGGCTGGGCCGATAAGTTCGGGATCGTCCAAGCATCAGGAAATGTGCTGCCACAGTTGCCAATGTGCGTCATGGCTGTGGTTGGAATTTGATGGCTCACTCGCGCTCGAAGCGAGATACCAATCCAGCATTGGCAAGTTCACCCTCAACGTTGCCTCCTGACCGCCGCCATGCTTTTATGCCAAGTAACGTTTTGGGGGACTGCCGGCTAAACTTTTCTTAATCGTAGGAACTGATTATCCAGCCTTCTTTGATCTAAATTTCTGACATGAAGTGTGGAGTGAATTGTAGTGGCGGCGTTTGACTTAACGAAAAATGCCTTCGCACTATTGAATGTGACGCCTCGATCAAATCGGTCACAACTCGAAGATGCCTATCAAGATGCGCTTCTGGAGGCTGATGATCATAATGCTGAAGCCGTTCTTAATCGTGCACAGCAATCCCTGATATCGCCACGTGACCGGCTCGAAAGCGAGTTGGGGTTCTTCATCGAAATGAAGCCTTCGACAGCCAAGACCATCCTTTCGCACCTGAAAAACGGTGCTCACGGGCTCCCTTTTGATGAGGTCGCTGGCTTAGACCTGATAAACCTGTCAGCGCACATGTGCGGCATTGGCAATCCGACCGCGCGCTTTAAGCATGCGAAGCAGGTGGTTGCCGCCTACGAGGCATTGGATTTCGACGAGATATCGGGGTCTTTGAATATCTTGCGTTCAGTCTCTGGCTTCGGCCTGGTCGAGCCCGCGCAAGTCAAAACGGCCCTTAATCGGCTAAGGTTGGTTCATGCCCGCGCCGCTTTGGATGCGATCCTAGCGAGTAGTGATGGTGTAGACCATCTCGCCACTTTGGCCGACGAACTCTCCTGCGCTGGTCCGACCGGACGTGCTTTCCTGGAGACAATGCTTCAGGAGTATGAAACTCGGATCGCTCCCGAACTTGGGCATGCAGCGTCCAGGGTGAGAGAAAGTCTGGCTGCCGTTGATGTCGATCCTGAAGACCGGGGCTTGGTCACGGCGCTGGCGGTTGATCTTCGTGCTTGGGACAGGCTCGCGCAGCCCCTGCAGAACGCGGATCGCGCGCGTGGCATTGACGAGCATCATTCCCGAGAACTGTTTGGAGAGATCCGGGACGTCTGCCTCTCATTCGCCAATGAGCGAGGGCTATATGCGCAAGCCTTGGCCATCAGTGAACTTGCTGCCGAAGTCTTCTCGGAGCTCCCTGATGCAGCAGGTAAGCTCGAAGAAGATATCGAGACGCTTTCTGACTTGTCCTCCCAGAAAGCCAAATCAGAACTACTTGCTCCACTCGGCAAGGCCGTATCGGATGCAGACGGACGCCATTCCGAGACCTGTGCGGGCCTCAGAAAGTCTGGGTTCAGTGCAGAATCGCCCTCGCCGGTTCGAGAAATGCACGGTGCGTTTGCTTCCCTGATCCGCATGTCGAGCGATATCGAACTCAACGGCATGGGTGCCCGCCTGGTTCGTAATCTCGGCATTGATCTGTGCAACGAGTCCAACGACAACCATGCGGCACTAGCGATCGTGAAGGGGCTGTTGAAGCATCGCTCCTCATTGCCGGTTGATGTGGTCAAGGCGCTGGAAGGCGACCTCAAGACGTTGCAGCGCAATATCGATTTCAACGCAATGACCGAGGCGATGAAGCTCGGCCAGTTGGACGAGGCCGATCGCCTTGCCGAAGGCATGCTTGATGGCGCTGACACAGAGACCCGCGGGATCCTTCTTGGTGTCCGTTCGGCTGTCGTCGAGCGCAAGAAGGCCCGTAAGCAGAAATTCATCGGATGGGGCGTTTTTGCCGCCATTGTCCTCGCGCTCATTGTCGCCAACGACAACTCGAATTCGGGCTCAAGCTACGACACATCGGCCAGCACGGCCTACGACTATCCGAGCGACCCGATCGAGGTTACGGCCCCGGTCAATGATACGGGCGCTTCAGCTGACGCTGCTGCGGCGGGGTCTGACGCGGCCGCAGCCGCATCCGAAGCTGCCGCTGCAGCGTCCTACGCGGATGATCCAGGCGGTTCTCAGATCGAAACTCCACCCGCACCCTATCAGTCCTATCGGACGGTTTCTGTCTCTGAGCTTCGTTACTGCAAACGGCAAAAGGCACGGCTTGAAGCAGTGCAGAACGAGCAGATGTCCAACCCACAGATCGACCGGTTCAACTCCGCCATTGAAGACTATAACTCGCGGTGTGGGAGCTTCCGTTACCGGGAGTCTGATATGGATACCGTCAACCGGGAAATGGCGAACGATCAGGCGAACATTCGCGCTGAGGCGCAAGACATTATCGGGAGCGAGCAATGAGTGCGGATGCAGAGACAATTCTGGGGGCACTGGCCGTCGATTACTGGAAGCTTCTGCGGTCCTTTGAACGCCTTGCATCCGAAGCGCCGACAGAAAAATCTGCTCGTCTTCAGGCTCAGGCGCGGTTTTCGGTAGGTCGCCTCTCTACCCATCTGGAAGCCTGCGGGCTGCAGCTAGCGACCTTCGAAGGACAGGCGATCACCGCGGAGATGCCGGTCGTTGCCATCAACGCGGATGAGTTCGATGGGCAACCTGGGGTTATTGTGGAAAGCACCATCGAACCCGCTGTCGTTGCAGGGTCACGGATTGTTTCAGTAGGTCGCGTCGTAGCGGCTGCAGGGGGCGTGTAATGTACATTGGGATTGATCTTGGGACTTCGAACTCGGCTATCGTCGGTTGCGACAGGGAGGGGCTCCGCCTGTTCAAGACTGATGACGGGCGGGATGTCCTGCCAAGCATGATCTACTTCGATCGACGCGGCCACATGCTGGTAGGTAGCCGGGCTCATGCGCAGGCGGAGCTTGCTCCGGGAAATGTTGCTCAAGGATTCAAGCGCCTGATGGGCACTTCGAGCCACCTTGATCTGGCTGCCGCTGGCAAGAGCATTACGCCCGAGGAAGCGAGCGCTGAGATCGTAAAGACGCTACTGCGGCAGGTTGAGGCCGAACTGGGCAAGGTTGAGGTAACGGGCGCCATCATCACGATTCCGGCAGCCTTCAACCAAATGCAGTCCGAGGCTACGATCAAGGCGGCCCATATGGCCGGCCTCGAGCAAGTCGGATTGCTCCAGGAGCCGATCGCCGCAGCCATGGCAGCCCTCGAAGGTGCAACGAGGCGGGATGGCCGGTTCCTGGTCTATGACCTTGGAGGCGGTACCTTCGACGTGGCCTTGGTCGAGGCAACGTCGGGCTCTGTCACAGTCATAGCCCACGAAGGCATCAACATGCTGGGCGGTCGTGACTTCGACCGGGTTATCGTCGATTCCGTTATCCGGCCTTGGCTGGATGCCCATTTTGCGCTTCCCGCAAATGTCACGACCCTGCCTGCCTACAAGCGCCTCTTTGCTGTGGCACGGCTCAAGGCCGAGCAGGCGAAAGTTGAGCTTTCCACTAAGCAGGACACGGTGATCTTCCTCAGCGATGAGGACGTTCGTGCGGAAGACAGCGACGGAGAGCCGATTTACGTCGAGTGCCGGCTGGACCGTAAGACCTTGGAGGGACTGATTACCGACCGGATCGACGACAGCATCGATCTGTGCCGAAAGATCCTAAAGGACAACAGCCTCAGTCATGAAGACATTGACCGGATCGTCTTCATTGGCGGACCGTCGAAGATGCCAATCGTGCGCGATCATGTGAGCACTTCGCTCGGCATTCCTGCTGATCTGAAATGCGATCCGATGACTGCAGTCGCGCGAGGCGCTGCGATCTTTGCCGAAAGCCGTGAATGGGACGAGGCCAAGGGCCGCCGCAAGAGCGCGCGCGGTTCAAAGGCCGTGAAGGGAGAAATCGACCTTCGCCTGGACTTTACCGCACGTGCCTCGGATGAACGGGCCAGGCTAAAGCTACGCGCAAACCTGCCTGGTGGCGGCTGCAAGGTCAGAGTCACCGGCCCGGGAGGCTATGATTCGGGGTTTGCGCCTTTCAACGGCGACGAAACACTGTCCCTTCCTCTTGCCGTCATGGGCGAAAACGCGTTTTCAATTGAGGTTGTCGGTGAGGATGGGCGCAGGCTGTGCGACGTACAACACATCGTCATTGTTCGCACTGAAGCGACCGCCACCGCCATTCCGGCAACCCAGACCGTATCGGTGAAAGTCGCCAAAGGCCCGGCCGCCGAACGACGGAATGTTCTGGTTCCGCTCATCGCCAAGGGCACTTCGCTTCCCGCTCAGGGCACGGAGAACTTCCGCCTCCGCGAGTCCTTGATCGGCGGGGAAGAAGGCAGGTTTGACGTTGAGATCTACAATCAGGCTGAGGGCGTAGATGATCCCGTGCTCAACCTGCCGATCGGCGTGTTCCGCATTGCAGCCGAGGAAGTGCTTGATCCCGGGCAACGATTGCAGGCGGGTTCGCCGATCAATATCCATTGGCAGATGGATGACAACGGCCTGATTGCCTGCGAAGTCGAAATCCCGGACCTCGGGCTCAGCATTCAGCAGAAGAACTTCTATGTCCCGGAAGTAGGGCACCGCAACTTCGACGGCGAGGAAGGAGCTGAACTCGCGCGGGCACAGCTCGATAGCGCCCGGCAAGCCCTCACCGAGACCCAGGAGGCTCTGCGCCAAAAGAACCCCCCGGAAATCTCCACGCTGACGCGGCGCCTCACCCGGATGGAAGAACTCCTCGAGAACTCCACTGACGCCGAGGCCCGCCGTGCTGCGACCGAAGAGGCATTGCACATCCAGCAGGAACTGGCCCGGTTGCGCGACGCTCCGGACAATCGCCACGCTGTCATGCTCAGGGACCTGGCGGCCTTTGAGGATTCTGTTTCCGAACTGGTCGAAAAGCTTGATCGCGGCACTGTAGAGCGCCTGAATCAGCTCGGGCATAGCGCCCGCGAGGCAATTGGGCGCGAGGACTGGGCCAAGGCCCGCCAGATCATCGACCAGATGTACGCGACGTTCTACAATGCACTTTACGAGCAGCCGGAGTTCATTCTTGGGATGTTCGCGGATCTTGCGGGGGAACGCTACGCCGCGCTCGACAAGTCCTTGCACGACAACATTGTGCAACGGGGCATGACCTGTGCTGAGGATGGCGATATCGACGGTGTCCGGGCCGCAGTTCGCGACATTCTCAACAACCGCATGCCCAACCAGGCTGGCGCGAAGAAGGTTGCTGTTTTGTCGGGCCTGATGGTCTGATCAGCCCGGAGGTGAGCCATGACAGCGCAAACGCCTGAGCGGTTGATTTTTGAGGGTCGCGAACACTCAATGTGCTCGGAGCCATTGGGCGATTTCTTCGGTTTAGGCGGTAGGCGTCCCGAATTCCGTTCGCCGCATACGGCTTGCTGGAGAGGGTACATCGGCACCTGGGAGGTCATCGACGGACGGCTTTACCTAACGCAGCTGAGGGGCTGGCTGAAGAGCGGAGAAAAAGCGACACTTGAAACGGTGTTCCCGGGATATGGCGAGCGAGTTTTCGCCCATTGGTTCACCGATACGGTTCGGCTTCCTCAGGGAAAACAGCTGAAATACGTCCATATGGGCTATGGCAGCACCTATGAGCGCGACCTTCTCCTGCGCTTTAATAAGGGCGAATTGATTGAGCGCTCGGTCCGGGAGAACGGAACGGGAGAGCCGGACGCGCCAGAGGGGTATGGCATTGCCGCACTGACAACGCTCGGCAATCACTCGGGCGAGAGCTGACACGATGTCTTACTGGCAATGGTATCTTGTGATCGGGCTGGTTCTGGCAGTGCCCATGGTCGCCATTCTGGCGAAGGAAATCTGGGTCAATCTTTCTGCGAAGGCCAAACGGCCCGTGCCGGCTCAGGCGCTCCGATCCTACGCCCTAGTTGTGCTCGTAACCACAGCCATTTGGCCGCTTTTCGTTCCTTTCGTCACCTATGAAAAGTGGACCTCCCGGCGGAATGAGAAGCAGCGGAGGAGCGAAGAGCGCATCTTTGCTCCGGGCAATGAGGATCTCGTCAGCTGTTTCGCGGTTGAGGAAATCGAGGCGCACGAAATCGTCAACGATCCCTTGGGCGGAGCCCCACGACTGCCTTTTGGTCATCTCCACGAGGCGTGGGGAAAATTCGTCGCAGAATTGCCTGCCGGAGCCCAACTCTGGTCATATGCCGTCGTTTGGGAAAATCGCTGGCGTACCCAAGAGCAGCGCGAAGGCTACGTTGCCGTCGTAGCCGACGGAATTGGCCCATTCTTCGAGACCGTGAATTATCGCTTGGAAGACCAGGCCTGACAGCCATTCTTTGCCGTGCCGACCGATTGAGCGAGTCTGTCGTCAAGGCTGCGGTAATTGACCAAGTCGCCACGCGTTTCGGCGATTACCGAGGCGGCCTGACCCTTCATTGTCGGCTTAAAACAATCGGCCTTGCCCCTCCGATGCGCGGCTCCTGCGCCTTTGACGGCGCTTGAAGTTCCAAGGCGGCTCTGGATTGTCCATTGCCCATAACCCGCGCCGGTTGTTGCGGGCATCGTCCTGAGCGTCGAAGTATTCTGCCTCGCGGTCAAACGCGTATTGCTCGGTCACCCAGGCCCACCCGTTCACGATCATCTCGAGCTCGATGTTCCGCGTGACAGAGCGGGCTCGCTTGATTGAACCGCCGCCCCGCTTGCCTTCGTGATAATAATCGACCGTGCCAACGTCCATTTGTTCGGTCAGGAACGCCATGCACAGAACCCGTTTGTACGGGTCGATGGGTATGTAGCCAGTCGACTCTTTGCCGACGGGGTCGAGGCGAAGTTCCTTGTCCGCGATGAGTCCTGCCAAGAAGTCCCTGGATTCCGGACCGAACGGTTGTTCCATCTCGGGGGCATCAATGAACGCAAAGCGGAAGGGAACTCGTTCGACCCAAGCCTGGCGATGGGGATGCCAGACGTTTGCAAGGAAGCCGTCGCCGTCGAAGACTTTTCGGACGGCCGCCTTCAATACCTCGTCGGGACCAGCAGGGCCTGGATCATCGGGAACGATGATCATGCCTACCTGCCTCGGCGAATTCGGAGCGATCCTTACTCTTCGCCGCTTGCACAGACTTCGAATTGGCGGACGATGGACGGTTGCCGGGCCAACGCCGGAGCCAAGCAAAGCGCTCAGGATCCTGGCGAAGTAAAAATTCCCGAATGCGCTGCTGTTCCTGAATGGAAGTGCGCATCAGCAGCCTTCGCAATTCATGGTCGATCGCTTGGCGCGGCGCTCCCAGGCTCTCGGCCTTTGCGTACCATTCGTGCCCTGTCGGGAGGTCCCCAAGCTCGATGTGGACTGCGCCCAACAACGTGCATGGTCTATAGTCGCTTGAGGCCAGTTCATGCGCTTCGCTTGCCAGTGCCTTTGCTTCGTCGAGGCGGCGCAGGTCACGCATTGCTCCACCGCGCGTCGTTGCCAATGCCGACCTGAGCTTAGGACTCGGCCCGATCCGCGCCAGTGCTGCTTCAGTCAGGCGCAAGGCTCGCTCCGGTTCACCGGCCTTACGCCAATGACCGCTCGCATTCACGGCATTCCAGGGATCACCGCTGCTTTCCCAAGCTTCGGTCAGGGCTGCGGCTTCCAATGCATGCCAGGCTCTCTGCAGTTCATCGGTCCAGCAGTATTCGGCCTCGGTCTTGAGCCATACGAGATCCTCGACTTTGAGGCGTTGCCCGTTGGCGACTTGCCTGAGAAGGGCCATCGCACGCGGATAGTCTTCGCTTTCGATATATCCCACGCCGAAGCGCTGTCGCAGTTCCTTGGCCTCTCGCTTTCGGCGGAGCGCGGGGTCGTTCGCCATGGCGGCGAAGGTTGCCTTGACCGCAGCGGCTTTCGCCTCAGCGCGTTCCGCCAATTCTGCCGCATCCTTCAGGGTCTTGACCGCAGCCTCCTCAATGCGCGCTGCCTGCTCCTGCTCGGCCGCCGCCCGAAACTCTCCCAAGGTTGTCTTACCGTCGGCCAAGGTGATGAGCGCATGCAGGCCTGACATGGCGAGAAACTGCCGCTGTAGGGCAGTCACCTGCTCGCCTGCGTCAATCTTCAAGAGAATCCCGTTCAACCGGGCGCCCAGTTGAGTGGCGCCAGGGAGGTCCTCAAGAAAATAGCGTTCCGCTAGGTCGGCGTGCAGATATCGTGTCATGGCCCTATTTTACGTTCGTGGTCCTGCGCGCCGAGGTTATCGCCAATTCCGATCTCGTGCGACTTTCTATGTGGCACGCTGGCCTTTTGGATCCCTTAACATCTCGAGGCGAGCTCGTCGTATGACCGTGGGCCTATTGTCTGCTGTTGACATAGTGCTGGAAGAAAAGAAGCTCGGTGCCATGCAAAGTGAATCGACCATCCGCCGCCTGCATGTCCCGGTATTGCGACCCGAAGACGTGATCCATCACCTCGGATCTCCAACGCATTGGCAGCCAGGTCGTTCTGCCAAATCGGTGGCCGATCTCTGGTTTTCTGCGAACGGGCTTCCGCCTTCAGTGAAATCGGCTCTCGATCATGACCCCGCGTTCAAGGGAGCCACATTGGTCGATGCGTTTTTTGAGCGCCCGGTCGACCTTGGTGATGGTCAGCGACCGAGCCAGACCGATCTCATGGCGATCCTTCGTCTTGATGGGCGTCTTGGCGTTCTGGCCGTCGAGGCGAAAGTGGACGAGCCTTTCGGTCCAACAGTCCACGAATGGCTTTCAGAGGCAAAAGGGGATGCAACCGCACGCCCGGCACGCCTGGAGCGGCTATGCCGAATTCTCGATCTCGATCCGTCGACGGTCGGGACAATCCGATACCAACTCATCCACCGCACGGCCTCCGCTGTCATCGAAGCCCAACGCTATTGCTCGCGCGATGCAGCGATGATCGTTCAGAGCTTTTGCCCCAAGCGCTCTTGGGTTGACGATTACCGGGCCTTTGCCGAGGCCCTGGGTTTTCTAGATGCGCCAGTCGGCGCAATAAGTCCGGCAAAGATCTGCGACGGTGTTGCACTGCGGATCGGATGGGTGGCGGAGCCAGGCGGGGGCCCGGTCAAGCGGCTGGGAACGGCACGCACCGTTCCTTCGCTCACAGAATTGGGGCGGGTACAGCTGTCCAAATCCTTTTTCATGCGCGACATGCTCTATTCCGAAGTCGCCATGATCCACGGGCTTAATAACGCGCCCGATGACCCTGACCTGGCCGTCAAGGCCGGCAAGCGGCTCTGCGAGGAACTGCTCGAGCCACTGCAGGATCACTGGGGACGGATCGCCATCCGCTCCGCCTACCGCTCGTGCGAAGTCAACGGCTTCTGCAACGAAATGCAACGCAAGAAGAAGGCCGGCTACACCTGCGCGTCCAACGAGAGCAACTACGCCGGGCACATCTGGGATCGCCTTGACGCCCATGGCCACATGGGAGCAATGGCCTGCGTTGTCGTTCCCAGTTTCTGGGCAAAGCATCAAGAGCCAGGTGATTGGCGGATCCTGGCTCGATGGATTCATGAGCATCTGCCATACTCGACGCTCTACTTCTTCCCCACCTACTGGGCGTTCAACATCGGCTGGCATGAACGGCCCGAGCGCACAATCAAAAGCTATGCGGAGCCAGCAGGCCTATTCACGCCTTAGTCGGAAGCCGATCAAGCGACGTGCAAGCCGGCCCATATCACCCGACCGACGATCTGGACCCCGTTCCTCGGCAAGCCATCCCAGTTCGGATAGGTAGGATTGTCAGTCAGAACGGCAATGCGGTTTCGGGTCGGTTCGAGCGCAATCCGGCGCACAAGTAATCCGGCATCGGCCCTGATCACATAAAGTCCGTCACGAGGGTTCTCGTTGGCCAGGTAGCGCTGGATCAGCACTTCATCGCCGTTCCGCAAAGTCGGATACATCGCATCGCCTTCGACCATAACGATCGAAACGCCGGTCGGCTTGTGACTGAGACTACGTAGCCACGCCTCGTCGACTAGGCGAACGCGGCCCAGAGTGTCCTCTGCATCGGTGGCGCCAAGAACAGGGATCGCGATCGTCGACAGCCCGGCGCTTTCCGGAACCTCGTCTCCGCCAAAGATTACTCCGGGAACTCCAAAATGCACAGACAGCTGCGCAATGTCGCTGTCGTCGAGGCGCGTGGGACTGCCGCGCTTGATGAACTGCTGGATGTAAGCGGTATTGCGGCTCAGCAGACGCGAAACCGAAGAATAAGATTCGCCGCGCTCCTTGATGAGCTCATCAAGTGCACGGCGGGGGTCCAGTTTGGCCATTCCTACGATTTCCTAGAACATGTTTCGCAATTCAAAGGAGCAATCCCATTCGCTGAAACCAACGCCGATTGCTACTCTGGTCGCGGCATCTGGACGTCGGAAGTTTGCAGGGCTCCTGCCGCGAGATTAGGTGACGCCGTGCCAGAACTCCATGGTTTCTGGGGAGATCGAATTGGCTGTTCGAAGATACTGGGTTGGCTTGGATACGGGAGTTACGGAAACAGCAGTGTGCCTCATCGATGAATTCGGCGAAGTCCTGTTCGAAGGAAAACGAGACACACACGCTGGTCAGATAAAGGATATCCTGCGTCCCTTCGGTGTCGAAGCCGTGCAGCGTATCACCATCGAAGCCGGCGTTGGCACGCACATGGTGAGGGAACTCCAATCCCAGGGCCTTCCTGTTTATGTCGCGGAGGTTCGTCGTGCCTCCAAGTTCCTTGCCATCCGGCGGCAGAAGACTGACTCCAACGATGCGAGAGGGCTTGCGGAGCTCGGCCGCGTCGGCCGCACGATCGGTGCAGAGGTTTTCGTGAAGCCACTGGACTGTCAGAACCTGCGCAGCCTTCTCAATGTCCGCAAGAACCTCATTCAGCAGCGCATGAAGCTGGACGCCCTGATTCAGTCTATCGTGCGCTTGCACGGAGGAAAGCTGAAGACGAGCACCGGTGTGGGCAGGCTCGCCAGCGGCGTCGAAGATCAGTTGGAAGTTTTGCGGGCAGACGGCCTCAACGTCGACGCCGATGTCCGGCCACTAATTTCAATCGCTGAGGATCTACGGTCGCATATCGCTGCGATGGACAAGCGTCTTCGCGCAGCGGCTCTCGCACATCCGGTCTGTTCGAACCTTATGACCGTTCCCGGAGTTGGTCCGATCACCGCGCTGTCCTTCTACAGCGCGATTGGCGACCCATCGCGCTTCCAGCGAACGCGGGACGTCGGTCCCTATTTCGGACTGACCCCCTCAATCCATCAATCCGGCGTTCTCGCCCGGGCCGGCCGGATCAGCCGGTTCGGCAGCAAGCTTACCCGGACCCACCTGGTCTCGGCTGCCACTGTCTTGTTGTGCTCGACGAAGGCAGAAAGCGGGTTGCAGACATGGGGGCTGGCACTGAGGAAGAAAGTCGGCTTGTCGAAGGCCAGGGTTGCTGTTGCCCGAAAGCTAGCCGTCGTCATGCTTCACATGTGGAAGTCCGGATCCTCCTTTGACCCGGCTCGCACATGACGAGTTCCTCCTGCGGGAGGGGCAGGCCTGGACCCCGCATCGTTTTCTGGGGCGCTCACCCCGGCGTAGGTAATTGGGCCAGGCCTGCCAAAGTGGCGGATCTTGACTTCCCGATCGGTAAGAAATCCTATTGAAGACTGATCGTGACCATGCGATCTTCCCGCTCGGTAAGAATTGTATGATTGAAGACGCCTCCCAGTTCGGCGCCGCCGTTGCCTCCGCTCGCAAGGCCTTAGGACTCACCCAGCGGGAACTGGCGCTCGCCATCAACAGCGGCGAACGCTTCATTGTCGACTGAGAAGCAGGCAAGCCCAACGCACAACTCGGTAAAGCATTGGCCGCCGCCAAGGCCGTAGGCCTGCGACTGACGGCCGCTGGAAGTCCGCAGGTCTGACAGTGGAACTTCTGGTTGTCAGCGATGACCGCATGGTCGTCCCAATCAGCCGGGACGCGTAGGCAACCGGCCTTGCCTAAGGCGACGCTTAGCGTTCATCTGCCGACAACTTCCCAGTCTCGCTGGCGATGCCGATCCGGCCAGGGTCCTATGTGGCGAGCAAGCGAGCTTGATCGGGATGGCCGGAGGCAACGTTGTAAACCGGCCCGGCTCGATCATGATCAGCTAATTGGTTTCGTTCCGATCGGCATGTAGCTTCCTCGAAAGTGGCGATGCTCACCATCGCATTGTCTGAGAGAGTTGAGATGACCAAAGTCAGACGCAAAAAGAAGGCAATGCTCAGGCCAGTCTACTGCCTCAAGGCTGAGATTCAGGCGGCTTCACCTACATATTATCTCGGCGACGACGGGCCGGAGCGCCGACTAGACGAGACATTCGTCCGGCTGAACTGCTTGATCGTGGAGACCTGTGAAAAGCTTGAGCAGCACAGGGGAAAAGAGATCGAAATTAGGCTGGCCTGCGAGCGATTTCTGCCCGACGTATCCCAGTCTGCTGAGCGCGCGCATTTATCCTTGACCCTTCGCAAGAACCTTCGTTCGATGGTGGCTTACTTGCCCTCGGACGCAATTTGGGCATTGCCAGGGCTGATCGCGTCCAAGGCGATTACCCATGTCCAGGTGGATTGCGATGAACTCCACCGAGGCGAGGCCACTGGCTTGAGCATCTACTTCTCTACGCTTGCCGAAATGCGCTCGCTCGAGGTGAGTCTCGTAGAGGGGAGGCCGCGAGATGCATGACGAGATAAGGGGCCGTCCTGGGCCCGAATCAAAAGGCCCACTTTCTGCATTTGTTCCAACGCAGGAATGGCGGAATTCTGAGACTTTGAAATTGCCAGAGTCCCTAAAAAGGCATCGAACCAATACGTTAGTTGCCTACAGCGGGCGGAATTGTGGGCCTTTCCAAAAACCACATCTCCTAAGATACTGATTTAAATACAGAAAGGATGGTAGACGTGAGTCCTCTTCTGGGCACCAGTTCTTAATCTAAGTGTTTCAAACACTTAGATTTTTTGGCACTTTTGAAAGCGCTCTTCCACCCTCCATTCCACCTTTTGCAAGATGCCCTTGATATCAGGGGATTCTTTCCTATATTTTTGGCGGTTCAGGAAGAAATAGGGGGCTCATTTGTCGAATAAGTTTAATAAGGGCGACGTTGTCGTCATGAAGTCTGGCGGTCCACCGATGACCATCGACGAAGTGCCAGGGGAAGACACTCGGTCATACCCGCACAAGACGCGGACTGATTACGCCTGCCGTTGGTTCAAAGGTGCGTCTAAGGAACATGGTGACTTCCAGGAGCATCTCCTTGAGACGTACACCGCCCCAACAAAGAAATGACCCCGCTCGATGCGGCTGAGTGGATGCTCGCTCAGTTTGAGGCAAAGCGCTTCCTGTATCAGGAGGAGGCAGCAACGCACCTATTACACCTACACGATGATGAACTTGCCTACTACGACGGCAACGGCAATGTGTGTGTAGGCAAGGGCGTACTGAAGGAGTTTAATAAACTCACTCCTGATGCCGTGTACGAACGTGCTGCAAAATTTTGGCGTGACAGACTACCAAGCGATCAACCAGGTAGACAGCAGTAGTAACTACTACGTATCCACTTCCCAGATTTGCATGTGCGATACAGCCATGTTTCACTTTAAGAGTGAACACAGATAAAAAGATACTAGATGCTTGCTGTGGTGGAAGGATGTTTTGGTTTAACAAATCACATCCTGATGCATTGTATATCGATATTCGAGAAGAAAGTCATTTTGTCTCCAGAGGAAACCACGGCGTAGACAACCGCCATCGAGCTATCTTACCAGACAAAGTGATGGACTTCCGGAAGATGGATTTACCGGACAATTCGTTTTCGCTCGTGGTGTTTGACCCACCTCACCTGAAATGTGGCAGAAAATCCTACTTCGCTCAGATTTACGGCTCTCTTGAAGACACCTGGGCGGAAGACCTGAGACAGGGGTTTTCAGAATGCTTCCGCGTTCTAAAACCTGACGGTGTCCTCGTCTTCAAATGGAATGAAACTGACGTCCCTCTTAAAGAGGTGCTTGCGCTCACGCCTGAGCAACCGTTGTTCGGACATAGGTCGGGCAAGGCGGCAAAGACACATTGGGTCGCCTTCATGAAGGCGGTACACTAACCTTTCCCAGTTCTAATCCGCTCCACCTTCTATTCCACCTTTTGAAGTGCGCTACCATCCGATGTCATGAAGCGGCATGAGAGCTAAGTGACTGAAACTGCAATACGCGGCTGTGAACCGGCATGCAAGATTGACCCCTGTATTGGGGTAATC
>TARA_R110000782_G_scaffold117364_3_pt1 | contig 109377 bp, 125 predicted proteins | sample TARA_R110000782 | Tara Oceans TARA_R110000782 (sample SAMEA4397859) | marine metagenome | biome: Polar Biome; feature: [SRF] surface water layer (ENVO:00010504); material: water (ENVO:00002006), including particulate matter (ENVO:01000060) such as... | depth 5 m | reverse complement strand
GCGAAGGCGTGGGTGATTTCGGGGGCGGTTTCGGGGGCGACACGCCGCCGAGCCGCGACGAGATTGCGCGATTGATGGAGATATATCCCGATGGATGAGGAAATCGACCGGCTGGTCGTATCGGTGCGGGCCGATACGCAGGGCTTTGCCAAGGACATATCCGATATGCGCGCCGGGCTTGAAGGGCCGCTGGCGGCGGGCGCCGACCGGGCGGGACGGGCAATCGAGCGGGGGCTAATGCGTGCGGTGCGAACCGGCAAATTCGGCTTTGAGGATTTGCGCCGGATCGCACTTTCGGCGCTCAATGCGATTGCGCAGGATGCGCTGAAAGTGGGGCTGGGGTCGCTTGGCGGCGCAGGCGGCGGAGGCGGGATATTGGGCGGTGTGCTGAGTATTGCGGGCGCGGCGCTGGGCGGATCGCCGGGGCGAGCGACCGGCGGGCCGGTGAGCGCCGGACGGGCGTATCGGGTCGGCGAGAGCGGGCCGGAGCTGTTCGTGCCGGGGGCGAGCGGGCGCATTATTGCGGCTGGCGGCGGCGGAGCTGGCGGGCGCGATGTGCGCGTGACGATCAATGTGAATGCGCCTGATGCGGGCGCGCCGCAAGCTCTCGCACGCAGCGCGCGGCAGATTGCGCGCAATGTGCGCTCAGCGCTGAGCGAGTAGTTTCGCGCAGAGGCGCAAAGGACGCAGAGGCGTTGCGCAAAATGCTCTGCGTTCTCTGCGCCTCTGCGCGAACTTTATTTCTCTTCCGGGGATTTCGATATGGCATATTGGCTGGCGTCCGAAGCGGGCGGGCAGGAGAGGGGCTTTATCAAGCGCTTTTCGCCTGCTTACTGGACGGTCAATTTCCCGCGACCGATGATGGCGGGGGTGGTGACGAGCGCGCCCGATGCGCTGCGCGTCGATGCGGTGTTTTACGGGTCGGGCGATCTCGCCGGGCTGATCTGGGAAGCGCAGGACAATTGGAGCCATCCATTGCTCGCTTATGAGACGAGCCGGGATTTTCGCAACTGCCAGCTCCGTTTTCACTGGAAGAGCAGCGGGTTGAAGCCACTCGACGCGATCAACGGCCCGACGCTGACGATCGAGGGGCGCGATGCGGAGGGTGTCCCACGCGCCTGGTATGTGCGCTTGTGGAATTATGCGGTCGGGACGAACGAGGAGGCGGACATCAGCCTTGATTTCGGGGCGATGGACGGGGGCTTTCTGCTGCCTTCGGAGGCGGACCCGGTGTGGGCGGGGGATGTCGACCGGATGTTCATTTCGCTCGTGCCGCCGGGATATGATGCGGGATCGACGCCTTTTGCTGCCGGGCAGGAGGGCTGGGTCGAGCTGAGCGCTATGTGCTGCGACGGGTCGGGGTCCGTGCTGTCGGTGGGCGATGTGATGCTGCCTGAACATGGGCTTTGCATGGCCACGGGATATGATGACGGTTACAACCAGACGCCCGAGCGGCTGGTGCAGCAAATTCATGCCTTGGGCTATCGCGGCGATATTCTTCATTATGTCGGGATGAGCCATTATTTCCGGCTCGAAGCGGATAGCGGCGGCTGGTATGCGAGCCTTGTCGGCGGGGCGTTGAATGCGCCGTGCGCGGCGTGGCATGCGGATTTCGCGGGCCGCGCCAAGGCGCTGGGGCTGGGGATCATCTGGTCGCTTTCCTATGAACTGTTCGACGAGCATTGCCCGGACGACTGGAAGCAGCGGGCGGAAAATGGCGACCCGGCGCTGACTGGGTGGGTGCCGCCCTCGACCTTGCTGTCGCCTGCTCATGCGGATGCGATGGGCTATTTGCAGACGGTGGGCCGGGCGTTTGTCGCCATTGGCGTGGCGGCGGGGCTTGCGCCCAAATTCCAGGTCGGCGAGCCGTGGTGGTGGGTCATGGGGGATGGACGCATCTGCCTCTATGACGATGCGGCGAAGGCGGCTTTTGGCGGCGCTCCGGTGTCGATCCCTGACATAAGCGCGCCGCTCGATGCGGGGCAGACGGCGCTGCTGGATGAGGCGGGTGTGCTGCTCGCCGGTTCGACGGCGGCGCTGGTGGGGGCGGTGGCGGCGGAAGCGCCCGGCGTGGTGGCGCATCTGCTCGTCTATCTGCCGACCGTGCTGGACAGTCAGGCGCCCGAAGCCAAGCGGGCGAACATGCCCTTGGGCTGGGCGAAGCCCGCCTTCGATGTGCTGCAACTGGAAGATTATGACTGGGTGACGCAGGGGCGCGGCGCGCTGACGGTGCAGGGCATCGCGGCGGCGAGCGCGCGGCTTGGCTATGATGCGGACGAGCAGCATTATCTCTCCGGCTTCGTACTCAATGCGGGGGATGCGCAGGCGCACTGGCCGCGCATCGAGCAAGCGGCGCGGGCGGGGCAACAGCGCGGCGCGGCGGCGGTGTTTATCTGGGCCTTGCCGCAGACGTGCCGCGACGGCTTCACGACATTCATGCTGGAAGGGGACGAAGACATGCAGGCGTTCGACGATGTGATCTTTCCGATAAGCATCGGGCGCGACGCGAGCGTGATCCCGGCCTTTTCGACGCAGACGGTCGAGAGCCTGTCGGGCCATGAGCGGCGCTCGTCCGACTGGGCGGACGCGCGGATGCGCTTCGATGCGGGGCCGGGGGTGCGGTCCGAGGCCGATCTGGTGACCTTATTGGAGTTTTTCCGGGCGCGGCGGGGTGCGGCGCGGGGCTTTCGTTTCACCGATCCGTTCGACAACCAGAGCGCGGCGACGGGTGAGCTGCCGAGCGCGATCGACCAGAAGCTGGGAACGGGCGACGGCGCGACAAGCGAATTCCGCCTTGCCAAATATTATGGGACGGGGGCGGACGCGCAGCAGCGGTTTATTACGCGGCCGGTGGCGGGGACCATCCGCGTGGCGGTGGACGGCATCGAGATGATGACTGGCTGGCAGCATATCGGCGGCGGGGTGATCGCGTTTGACAGCGCGCCCGCGACCGGCGCGGCGCTGAGGGCGGGCTATCGCTTCGATGTGCCGGTGCGCTTTGGGCAGGACGCTCTGGAGATCAGCCGCGCGACCTTTGCAGCGGGCGAAGCGCCGTCCGTGCCGCTGGTGGAGATCCGCGAATGAGCGCGGATGCGATATTGGCGCAGGAGCTGGTGGCGCTCGCCTTTTGCTGGCGGCTGGAGCGGCGCGACGGCGTGACGATCGGGTTGACGAGCCATGACCGCGATCTGACGGTGGGCGGGGTGGTCTATGCCGCCGCGCCGGGGCTGGTGCCGTCCGCGATCACGCGCGGGATCGGGCTGGACCCGGAGAGCATGGAACTGAAAGGCGCGCTCACCAGCGACGCGATCAGCGAGGCGGATTTGCGCGCGGGCAAATGGGACGGGGCGGCGCTGGCGCTGCACCTGACCGAATGGAGCGCGCCGGGCGAACTGTGGCTGGAGCTGATGCGCGGCGAGCTGGGCACGGTCGAGCAACAGGGCGAGAGTTTCGCGGCCGAGCTTAACGGGCCGAATGCGGTGCTGGGCAAGGCGGTGGCGCCGGAGACATCGCCGGGATGCCGCGCGTGGCTGGGCGACAGGGCATGCCGTGTCGATATGGCGCAGCATCGGCAGGTGGTCAGCATAGCGGGCATGACCGACGAGGTGGCGAGCGTGACCGGCGGTGGGCTGGCGGCGGGGGACTTCGTGTTCGGATCGTTGCGCTGGCTTGAAGGGGCGAATGTGGGGACCGAGCAGAGCATCGTCGCCAATGATGCGGGCAGCGTGACGCTCGCCGATGTGTCGGCGTTTGCGGTGGCGGCGGGGACGCGGGCGCTGCTGGTGCAGGGGTGCGACAAGCGCATGGAGACCTGTGCGACGCGTTTTGCCAATGCCGCCAATTTTCGCGGCGAGCCTTATTTGCCGGGGAATGATCTGCTCACAAGATATCCCGGCGCGAGTTGACGCCGTCTGTTCTCGTCACTGTGTTCCTGCGAAGGCAGGAATCCAGCGGCGTCACGGTTTTTCGGCTTTTATTCTGGGCTCCGGCCTTCGCCGGAGCACGTCTCTCGAGGGTCGAGGAAAAGCGACATGCATAGGGCGGAGAGGATCGTGGCGGCGGCGCGGGCGTGCGTTGGCGCGCCGTTCCGGTTGCACGGGCGCAGCGTGGAGACGGGGCTGGATTGCATTGGGCTGGCGGCGCTGGTGTTGGCGCGGGCTGGGCATAAACGGCTGGGCGCGGTTCCGGCGGCCTACAGCATTCGCGGCGGCAGCGTGGCGCGTTTCGCGCAGGCGATGGAGGCGGCGGGTCTGCGGCGGGTGCGTGGCGAGAAACCGGGCGATCTGGTGCTGGTGCAGGCGGGTGCGGCGCAGTTTCACCTGATGATCGCAACCAATGCCGGGCATGTTCATGCGCATGCGGGGCTGGGGCGGGTGGTGGAAATGCCCGGTGCGTCGATCTGGCCGGTGTTGGCGTGCTGGCGCTGGGGCAGATAGTTCGCGCAGAGGCGCAGAGGACGCAGAGAAGACATTGCCGAAGCGCATGCGGGGGCGCTGGTCGATAGATATGAACTCTGGGTTCCTGCCTGCGCAGGAACACGCAGCTTTTCCGGGGATGAAGAATGGCGACTATGGTTTTGACCGTCGTGGGCACGGTGCTGGGCGGGCCGATTGGCGGCGCCATCGGTGCGGTTGTCGGCAATGTGATCGACAATCAGGTGCTGTTCGCGCCGAAGGGCAGACAAGGCCCGCGCCTTTCCGATCTGCGTTTGCAGACGTCGCGCTATGGCGACCAGATACCGCACTTGTTCGGCACCATGCGCGTCGCGGGGACGGTCATCTGGGCGACGGACTTGCAGGAGCGGCGCAAGAAGAAAAAGGGTGGCAAGGGTCAGCCGAGCGTTACGACCTATAGCTATGGCGCGAGCTTCGCAGTGGCGCTTTCGACGCGGCGGATTGCGCAGGTGGGTCGCATCTGGGCGGATGGCAATTTGTTGCGCGGCGCGGCGGGCGATTTCAAGACGGCTGTTGGCGCGTTCCGGCTGCACGACGGTAGCGAGGATCAGGCGCTCGATCCCCTGATAGCGGCGCACAAGGGCATGAGTGTGACCCCGGCGCATCGCGGCATCGCCTATGCGGTGTTCGAGGACATGCAGCTTGCCGATTATGGCAACCGTATCCCGTCGCTCACGTTCGAGGTGATCGCAGAAAGTGGCGCGGTGCCGGTGTCGGCCATCGCCGCCGCTTTGAGCGAAGGCGCGATATCGGCGGAAGGCGTGGGCGCGGTTCCGGCGGTGAGCGGCTATGCGGCGAGCGGGAGCAGCTTGGCCGATGCTCTCTCGCCGCTGGTGGATGGGCTGGGCATAGCGCTGCGCACCGATGCATCGGGGCTGCGCCTTGCAATGGGTTCGGAGAGCGAAGCGAGCGTGGCGGCCGATCTCGTCGGCGCAGCGTTCAACGGCAAGGCCGAGAACGGGTTGCGCCTGACGCGGGGGCGGGCGGAAGATGTGCCGGTGCGGCTGAGCCTGCGCTATTATGATGCGGGGCGCGATTATCAGGCGGGTGTGCAGACGGCGCAGCGGCCGGGGCCGGGGCGCAGGGAGGGCACTCTCGATCTGCCCGCCATGCTCGATGCAGGCGAGGCGCGCTCGCTGGCCGAAACGCGGTTGCAGAGCCTGTGGAGCGGGCGCAACGTGCTGGAGCTGCGCTGCGACTGGCGGGCGTTGACGCTGGAACCGGGCGCGGTGGTTTCGGTGGCCGGGCAGACGGGGCGCTGGCGCATCGAGCAGAGCGAATGGGAAGGCATCGGCGTGCGACTGCGCATGCGGCAGGTGGGCGGCGCGGGCGTTGCCGCGCCCGCCGCCAGTGCGGGCGACGGGGTGGCGCAGGCCGATCTCGCGCATGGCGCGACCAGCCTGCTGGTGGCCGATCTGCCGGTGCCGGGCGACGATATGCCCTCTGCGCCTGTCGTCGTTGCGGCGACGGCCGGGGTGGAGCCGGGGTGGCGGTCGGCGGAGATTTTCGTCGAGGATGTTGCGACGGGCGGGCTGACGTCATTGGGCGGCAGCGCCGCGCCCGCGACCATCGGGACGGTTTCGACCCTGCCGGTTGCAGCGGCATCGGCCGGGTTGTTCAACATGGCTTCGGTGGTGGAGATCGATTTGCTCCATGACGGCATGATATTGGCAGGCGCTGACGATATGGCATTGCTGGGCGGGGCCAATCGCGCTTTGCTGGGCCGTGAGATCATCCAGTTCGGCATGGCGGTGCAGACGGGCGCGGCGACATGGCAATTGCGGCGGCTGTTGCGCGGGCGGCGCGGGACCGAATGGGCGATGGCGGCGCACAGCATTGGCGAGCGCTTTGTGCTGCTGGAGGAGGAAAGCCTGCTCTCCGTTCCATCGGAGCATGTACACATAAGCGCGACCCTCACTCTCGACGCCATCGGCATTGGCGACCTCGTGCCGGTGCAGGCGGAGGAGATGGCGCTGGGGCAGGCGGTGTTGCCCTTGTCGCCGGTGCATGTGCGGGGGAGTTTTGCCGACGGGGACTGGCGGTTCGACTGGATACGCCGCAGCCGCGCCGGATGGCGCTGGAACGATGGCGCGGATGCACCGCTGGGCGAGGAGCAGGAGCTGTATCGCATCGCCCTGAGCCAGGGTGGCGCGACATTTCGCAGTGCAGAAACGGCGGTGGCGCACTGGACCTATGACGCCGCGAGCATCGCCGCCGATATCGGCGCGGGGATCAGCGGCGCGGTGTCGGTCGAGATCCGGCAGATCGGCACCTATGGCGCGGGCCATCCGACGGCAATGGACATTACCTTATAGACAGCCCCCCATAGACAGCCCCCCAATTCAATGACGGAGACCTTCTTTCATGGCCGAAGATATGAGCGATCGTTATGCCTTGCCGTTGCTGAACGCAGCGCAGGCGCAGAAAGAGTTGACGCATAATGAGGCGCTCGCGCGCATCGATATGCTGCTGCATGCGCAGGCCGAGAGTGCGGGTCTTGCGGCTCCGCCCGGAACGGAAACGGTCGGGCAGTGCTGGATCGTCGCGGCGGGCGCGAGCGGAGACTGGGCCGGGCAGGCGGGGGCGCTCGCCTGCTTCACATCGGGCGGATGGCGATTTGTACCGCCGCGCGCCGGATTGCGCGTGGCGGTGGCCGACGAAAACAGCATATATGTCCATAATGGAACGGATTGGGGCATCGATCCGGTCCATTCCGACGGCTTTTATGTGGCGGGCGAGCGTATAGTCGGCGCGCGGGAAGCTGCTATCGCTGATCCCGCAGGCGGAAGCACGGTCGATGCAGAAGCGCGCGCGACAGTTGCACAAATTCTTTCCATGTTGCGGACCCATGGCTTGATCGATCCGGCATGAGAATAGTGTAGCAATAAAGATACTCTACAAAATGTTACTCTATCATTTCATATTCATGAAACGTTAAAGATCGCCAATCCGCGTTATTTTGTAGAGGGGCGCGACTGATGACTATTAAAAAACGTGTCTTGCCATGCAACTTTTGCGGGAGTAGGGAGTTCTCGCAGTCTTAGTGACCATTTTGAAAGGGGAATGATATGCGGAAGCTTGCTCTTGCAGCGGCTCTTGCGACGACCGCAATGGCGTCGCCTGCTCTCGCGCGTGACGATGCCTGGTATATCGGTGCTCATGGCGGCGCAATGATTGTCGAGGATCTCGACATTACGACAGCTGATGGCCTGTCCGACGCAACCGCCGATTACAACACCGGCTATGATATCGATGGCGTGATCGGATATGATTTCGGTATGTTCCGGCTTGAAGGTGAAGTCGGGTTCCGCCGCGCCTGGACGGATGCCGTGTCCTATGTGAATGGCGTAGACAGCACACGCGGCAATGTCCGTTCGCTCAGCTTCATGCTGAATGGCTTGCTGGACTTCGGTCCCGATGACGGCCTGCAGGGTTTTGTCGGCGGTGGTGCCGGTGTTGCCCGCACGCATCTCTATACGCTTACCACGGATGATTCCGATACCGGATTCGCATGGCAGGCTTTGGCGGGAATTCGCCTGCCTCTGACCGACCGCGTTGATGCAGAGTTGAAATATCGCTTTTTCAACCATCGTAATCTTGACCTCGTCACCAGCAATCAGCCGGATGTGAGATTTTCTCCGGCCGGAACTCCGGTCGATGCCGATGTGCGCACGCACAGCCTGCTGGTGGGTCTGACCTACAACTTCGGCGAAAAGGCTGCACCGCCGCCTCCGCCGCCGCCACCGCCCCCGCCCCCGCCGCCTCCGCCGCCGCCGCCTCCGCCGGTCGTGGAATGCACGCCTGGGCCGTATATCGTGTTCTTTGAATTCGATAAGTCGGACATTACGCCTGATGCGGCGACCATCCTTGACAATGCCGTTTCTGCCTATGGCAATTGCGGCAGCGCGCAGGTGATGCTCGCGGGTCACGCGGACAAGGCTGGCCGCCCCGCTTACAACGTTGCTCTTTCGCAGCGCCGTAACGAGTCGGTGAAGGCTTACCTCACCTCGAAGGGTATCTCGGAGAGCGTGATCTCGACCGAAGCCTTTGGTGAAAGCAAGCCGCGTGTCGAAACGGCCGATGGTGTTCGTGAACTCCAGAACCGTCGCGTGGAAATCACCTACGGTCCGGGTTCGGGCATGTAAGATTGCTTTGGAACCTTGTGGTTCCAGAAGCGCTGAACACAGAAGGGGGCTGGTCGAAAGACCGGCCCCTTTTTGTATATTCCGGTGACGCCGAGGCGCGATATTTGCCGTGGCGTCCATGACCGGGTATCGATGTTTTCTGGCTGATCGGGCGGCTGATCGAGAAAATTGCCCGGTGGAAAGGTTAAATTATGTCTCGTGCTTTTATCTCCGTCCGCAGTCTGTTGCTGGCTGCGCCTTTCGCGCTTTCTCCCGGCATCGCTTTATCCATGGCGGCCCCCGTCGCCCAAGCGACGGCTACCGCCACGGCGACGCTGAAAGACGCCGCCGGCAAGGAGGTCGGCAGCGCGCGCCTGGTGCAGCAAAACGACGGGGTCGCGGTCACGGTATCGGCGAAGGGGCTGACGCCCGGCGCGCATGGCACCCATGTGCATATGACGGGCACATGCGAAGCGCCGGCTTTCACGAGCGCGGGCGGACACTGGAACCCGACAGACGCGCATCATGGACTTGAGAACCCACAAGGACATCATGCTGGCGATCTTCCTAATATGACTGTGCAGTCAGATGGCACGGGCGAGCTTTCCTTTATGATCGCCAATGCGCGGGTTGCCGGCGATGACAAAGCATTGCTCGATGCCGATGGCGCGGCGATCGTCATCCATGCCGGGCCGGACGACATGATGTCCGATCCTGCCGGAAATTCCGGCGGGCGCGTGGCGTGCGGCGTGGTCGAAGCTGGATAAGGCTGCGCTCCGGCCCCGGTATTCACGGGTTGTTCACCGCGAATAGTGTAAGCCTGAGGGCCACTGTAATGCGGTCATTGGGTGGCGGTCGATCGCTTCATGTCCGGTTTTGCTTGAAACCGGACGGTAATCATCCGATATTATACCCATTGGCAACAGCGCCAATGACAAGGAGTAGAGTTACAATGGCTAATTGGTCTGACCCCCGGACAGGTGGCGTCGGTTTCGGCGGCGTAGCTGCGCAGAGCCGCGGTGCGGCCTATGATGCGGGGCTGCGGTCCTACATGCTGTCGGTCTATAACTATATGGCGAGCGGCGTATTGCTGACCGGCATTGTGGCGATGCTGTTCGCGCAGAGCGGCCTTGCCTACCAGATTCTCGCCGGACCCGGGATTTTGAAATATGTCCTGATGTTCGCGCCACTGGTCTTCGTGATGGTGTTGAGCTTCGGCATCAACCGCTTGTCGACACAGACGGCGCAAATGCTGTTCTGGGCCTATGCGGCGGTGATGGGGCTTTCCATGGCCTCGATCTTCCTCGTCTATACCGGCACATCCATCGCCCAGACCTTCTTCGCCACGGCGGCGGCCTTTGCGGGCCTGAGCCTCTATGGCTATACGACCAAGAAGGATCTGTCCGGCATGGGCACGTTCCTTATCATGGGCGTGATCGGTCTGCTGGTGGCGATGGTCATCAACATCTTCCTGCAATCGTCCGTGATGGACCTGGCGATCAGCGCCATTGGCGTGCTGATTTTCGCAGGGTTGACCGCTTATGACACGCAGAAGATCAAGAGCATGTATGCACAGGTCGCGGGCACGGACATGATGGGCAAGACCGTGGTGATGGGTGCGCTGAGCCTCTATCTCGACTTCATCAACATGTTCATGTTCCTGTTGCGCTTCATGGGCAACCGCGAATAAGCAACCGCACTTCGGTATCGAGGAGGCCCGGCCACGCGATTGGCCGGGCCTTTTGCTGCCCGTTCATGGAACGCATGACAGGAAGCGTCCCTTGCTTCATTTTTTGCCGGATTTTTGCTAAGATCGCCTTATGAGCCTGTGGCAACGTCTTCGTCAGGACAAATCGCGCACTACCAACGGCTGTCGCATTTATGCGATTGGCGATGTGCATGGCTGTTTCAGCCTGCTGGTGCAGTTGCTGCAGCAGATCGAGCGCGATCAGAGCGATCGTCCGGCGATGGAAACCCATGTCGTGATGCTGGGCGATTATATCGACCGCGGGCCGCAATCGCGCGATGTCTGCGAGCTGTTGCAGGCGATGGCGCCTTCCCCCTATTTCCACTGTCTGCGCGGCAACCATGAACAGGTGATGCTCGATGTGCTGGACGGCAACGCGATGGCGTTGCAGCACTGGCTTCAGTTTGGCGGTGTCGAGGCGTTGCTGAGCTGGGGGGTCGCGGCTGAGCTGATCGAACAGGCGCAGCACGATCTGGATAGCGAGGCCTGGCTGATCGAGGCTTTCCGGCAGGCGGTTTCCCCCGAGATGATTACATGGATGCGGGGGCTGCCCTCGTTGCATCTGCATGGCGACTATCTGTTCGTGCATGCCGGGATACGCCCGAAAAAACCGCTGGACGAGCAGCATGACGACGACCTGCTCTGGATAAGGGAGCCGTTCCTTTCCAGCTCCGCGCGTCACCCCTGGTGCGTGGTGCATGGCCATAGCCAGAGCGAACAGATCGATATCCAGAATTACCGTATCGGCATCGATACCGGCGCCTATCGCACCGGCATATTGAGCGCCGTCGGTATTGAGGAAGATCGGCACTGGACGATACAGACGGCGATTTAGGGTATCAGTCTCGCGATTTGGCGGGCGCCCATGTCTGGTAGGTGCGACCGCACAGCGCATCGAGCACGCCGATGAAGGTGGCGAGGATCGAGACCAGCATGCCGGTGATGGTGGCGAAGGGACGCCATTTCAGCCCTTCGCCCAGCAGCAGCGCGATGCCGCCCGCCAGCCATAGCAGCACGGCCAGACGCCCATGGCCATCACAGGCGAGCGCGAGCGTGAGCGAGAGGATCGAGAGCATTAGTATCGGCGCGCCGAGCCAGCGCAGCAGCTTGTGCGAGACATATTTATATTGGTCCGCCAGCGGGAAATGCCGCGCGATATGCGGCCATAAATGCCGGTGGGAATTGAAGGCGCGGCAGGCGATGCGGCGCTTGCGGTGGAATTCGTCGCGCGGATCGGTGGTATTGCGTTCAAAGGCATGCACATCGGGCGCGCTGATGAGGCGATAGCCCGCGAAGGTGACGCTCAACGACGCGATCATGTCGTCGAGCAGATGCGGCGGCACCACCGGATAGAGCGCGCGACGGGTGGCGAAGATCGACCCGTCCGCGCCCATCATCGAGCCGCAGCGCGATTCGAGCGCCTTTATCTTTTCCTCCAGTCGCCAATAGAGGCCGCCGACCGCCGCCGTAGGGCTGTCGGCATCGTTGATGTAGCGCAGCGTGCCCGACACGCCGCCAATGGTGGGATCGCGGAAATGGTCGAGCAGGCGCCCGACCGATTCCGGCTCCAGCAGCACATTGGCATCGGTGAAGATGCAGACATCGCCCTTCGCCTGTTCGACCATATTGCGCATGCCCGTCGCCTTGCCGGTGCGCTGGGTTGCCGGAATGACGCGCAGGAGATCCGGGCGGCTTTCGAGGAGGGCGAGGGTGCTATCGCTGCTCATGTCGGAATAGGCCAACACTTCGAGATCGGGGAAGAGCGCCTTGATCGCCGCGATATTGGCGAGCTTGGCGGGGAGAGCCTGTTCCTCATTATAGGCGGAGAAGAGCAACGTGGCGGACGGACGCGAGCCATCGCCGCCGCCAGGGGGGCGCGCCCTGAACAGGCGCAGGCTGAGCGGGTAGAAGAGATAGGGGTGCAGGAACAGCACGGCCAGCAGGGCAGAGAGGCCATAGAGGCCATAGAGCAAAGGGACGCAGGAGAGGGTCGACATCGCGCTTGGCTAACGCTGTTTTCGCAAGCTGTCCCGCATTAATTATCCGCCGGAGCAGCGGAGACCCCGCATATGGGGCGAAAAGCATCCAATTGGTTGACGCCCGAAGGCGAAACCGTTATGGGCCACGGCTTCACAGAGTCAGGCGCATCTGGTGCAGGATTCGTTTTACCGCATATTCTGGAATATTTGAGGACGACATGGCCAATACGCCGCAGGCAAAAAAGCGCATCCGCCGCAACGCGCGCCGGACCGAAATCAACGGCAACCGCATGAGCCGTATCCGCACGCTCGTCAAGAAGGTCGAGGGTGCGATCGCTGCCGGAGACAAGGCCGCCGCTGTCGATGCGCTGCAGGGTGTTCAGCCGGAACTGGCGCGCGGCGTGGCGCGCGGTGTGCTGCACAAGAATACGGCTTCGCGCAAGTTCAGCCGTCTGACCAAGGCTGTCAGCAGCCTCGCCTGAGGCAGCAACGCCGCTTATCTGGCAATCGGACCCGTCGGATCGCTTCCGGCGGGTTTTTCGTGTCGAATCGAGTCGGGCCGGTGGAGGCTTCTTGCATGGGTCCTGACGCGGGCGATGCGGTTTCGATTTTTGAGCATGAACGATACATAATTCGGCGGCGTGGAGGGGGCTGTCGACGAACTGAAAGCGAACCCTAGGTTTCATGCTGATTCGCCGCATGTGCGAAATAAAGTCCCACAAATAATCATTTAAAATCAATATATTAAGTTTAGTGACGCATTTCTGCGGGGTGGGTGCTGTCAAACCATTTATTTCACTTTTTTGACGCCTCGGCACTTGATCCGGCCATTAACGATTGCATAACGTCCCCCTTCCACCGCGATCCACTTCAGAGTCGCGGTCATCATGAGCCGCAAGCGGGCGACGCCGTTTTGACATGTCAAAATGGCGGGGGGAGAGCTTTGCATCGTGATGGGGCATGCCTTGGTGAGCCAATGAGAGGGGTGCGAGTGTCGGAAACAGAAGAGTGCGTGATGGCCGAGAGGGCAAAAGGCCCGACGGAGGAGAGCCATATTGCTGCGGATCGCATCGGACAGCTTGAAGCGGCATGGGAAGCCGTGCGCACCGACCTGCGCCGCAGCATCGGGGTGCGGATGTTCGACCAGTGGCTGAAGCCGCTGCGGCTGGGCAGGCATTGCGCGCATACGGCGACGCTCGACCTGCTCGCCCCTTCGGATTTTTCCGCCAGTTTCGTGACCAGCCAGTTTGGCGACCGGCTCCGCTTGTTGTGGCGCGCGGCCGATGCCGGAGTGCGGGAACTGCGCGTTGTCCGGGCGAGCGGCTTGATGGAGGCGCGGGCGATCGAGACGTCGCGCGTCGTTCAGGCCGAAAGGGATGTCGCGGCCTTGGCGCATGCGGACCACGAGGCGGAGGAAGCGGCGATTGTGGCGGGCGCTGCGCTGCGCGAGGCGCTGCACCTGCGGCATGTTTTCGACGATTTCGTGGTGGGGGAAAGCAACCGTCTGGCCTTTTCGGCCGCGCGCGCCATGGGCGATGTGACGGCGCCGCTGTTCAACCCGCTCTATATCCATGGCGGCACGGGGCAGGGCAAGACGCATTTGCTGCATGCCATCGCGGGCGAATATCTGACGCATTTTCCCGGCCACCCGATCATCTATATGTCGGCGGAAAAATTCATGATGGAATTCGTCACGGCGATGCGGGCGAACGACAGCATGGCTTTCAAGGCGCGGCTGCGCGCGGCCAAGCTGCTGTTGATCGACGATATCCAGTTCATTGCCGGAAAAGGATCGACGCAGGAGGAATTTCTCCACACGATCAACGAGCTGGCGGGCAATGGCGCGCGCATTGTCATCAGCGCGGACCGGGCGCCGCATCATCTCGATTCGGTCGATCCGCGTATCCTCTCGCGCCTGTCGGGCGGGCTGGTGGCGGACATTCAGCCCGCCGATCTCGACCTGCGGCTGGCGATATTGAATGCCAAGCGCGCGGCGGTGGGCGCCGCGGACATCTGCGACAGCGTGCTGGATTTCCTCGCCCGTTCGATCCGCACCAATATCCGCGAGCTGGAAGGCGCGTTCAACAAGCTGCTCGCTTATGCGCAGCTGACGGGGCGCAAGGTCGATATGGAATTCGCGCAGACGATGCTCGCTGATTCGGTGCGCGCCAATGCGCGGCGCATCACCGTGGATGACATCCAGAAGGCCTGCGCCGCCCATTATCGCATCGAGCCGTCGGAAATGCGCTCCAAACGGCGCGCGCGTGCCGTGGCGCGGCCGCGTCAGGTAGCGATGTATCTGGCCAAGAAAATGACGCCGCGTTCGCTCCCGGAAATCGGCCGGATTTTTGGCGGACGCGACCACAGCACTGTCATCCATGCCGTGCGCACGGTCGAGGGGCTGCGACAGAGCAACCCGGAGATCGATTCCGATATCCGCGCATTGCAGCGGCAGCTGGAGATGTAGAAGGCGGAAAGCGTAATATTCGTCCTGCTTTCACAGGCTTGCGCTCTTTGAAGCCTTATACGAAATGCGGCCGTGATGATTATCGCGGGGCGAGCCAGGCGGTCGCCTCGGCTTCGGACTCGAAATAGGTCACAGCATAAGGAACCATCAGCCGCTTCATCTGGATGCGAAGCAAGGCGGAATGGGGCAGGAGCATTCCATATTCCTTTATCTGCCCGGCATAATTGTCGATGACCTTCTTCATGCTTTCGAGCACGGCAAGCGACTGGATCGAACAGTCCAGTAGATCGAGCAGCACCCGGCTTGTGGGCGTTGACCCACCAGCGACAAGCGCACGCTGCCGCAGAGCCTGCTGATAGGCCTGCATCACGGCTTCGTCCCAGAAGCCGCTAAAAACGATTCTCAGAGTGTGTGGATCGGGGGCCTGCACGAATTTGAATTGGCCGGACGCTCCGGATGATCCTACATCTTTAGGTATATTTATAGCCATTATCAGTTATTTGCCTGTGCAAAGCGATATGCGCTCTCCTGAATTCAACATAGGATGACAATTGCAAAATTGGATATAAAAAGGGGGTAAACGCGCAGTAACCATAGCTGCGCGTTTGATATTCCGATCGTAAAACCGGTTGGGGTGCGGTCAGTTCCGGTCTTTTTCAGGTGCGAGCGTGATTTTCACTGTTTCGCCCGAGGTGCCGGGGAAATTGACGAACATCGCATCGATCAGGTTCGGCACCAGATAGGTCAGCTTGTTGCTGAGCGACTGGGATTCGGCCTTGCCCTCGAACAGGCGCTGGTTGTCGCTGACGCGATCGATTTTCAGGTTCAGCGTGCCGGTATAGACGGTGTAGCTTTCGATATCCTGATAGCCGGGGCCGAACAGGAAGGGGTCGTAAAACCCCCAGCGATAGGGGTAGCCCCAATAGCCATAGCGGCCATAACCGCGGTAGAAGGGATCGGAGCTGAAGCCGGTGGTCCGCACTTTTTCACGGCCATTGTCGACAGCGTAATTCATCCGCACGATGAGATCCGCCTTGGCGGGGTCTTCGGAAGGAACATAGCCGACGCCGCCCAGCTTGTGCGCGACGAGGCTGGCATATTGATCGAATTCCAGCCCGCCCGCGAGGCGCGGATCATCGGCTACGATGATGAAGCTTTGCCCCTGCGTGGCCGGCAGTTGCTGAAAGCGGGCGACATCGGCCTTGAACGGCTGCGCGCATCCGCCGAGAACGAGCAGCGCGGCAGTGGCGAGAGCGGCGGCGATAGTGGGGCGTTTTTTCATTATCCTGTCCTGCATCCTTGGGGTGTGGCGACAGTGCGCGCACCCATGATCATGATGGACCGGAATATGCCATCATGCAACTGAACAGGGTTTGAACGGATGAGCGGCGAAAAGGCTCCGCCTACCGCAAGGTCTTAGAGCGGGTGGAGTAAAATCTGACTCACCCCGTTCATTCTATGTTTTTGTTATCGCATCGTTTATTGCGGAAAACCCGAGCCGGAGGCACGTGACTCCGGCCCGCCCACTTTTCCGTACGATGCTCTATCGCATCAGGCCCATCGCATCATAAGCGCCCGCCAATGTGGGTGCCGCCGCCGCCGCCGCCTTTTCCGCGCCCTTGACGAGAATGTCATCGAGTGCTGCGTCATCATCCTTGAGTGCGACATAGCGCTGCCGGATCGGTCGCAGATGCTCCACCAGCACTTCCGCGAGCGCGGGCTTGAACGCGCCGAAGCCCTGCCCCGCAAATTGCGCGCAGACGGCATCCGGAGTCGATCCAGTCAGCGCAGCATAAATGCCCACGAGGTTCAGCGCCTCGGCCCGGCCTTCCAGCCCGGCGGCTTCGGAAGGAAGCGGTTCCGGGTCGGTCTTGGCCTTGCGGATTTTCTGCGCGATGGTCTCGTCATCATCGGTGAGGTTGATGCGGCTCATATCCGAGGGATCGGACTTTGACATCTTCGCCATGCCGTCGCGCAGGCTCATGATGCGCGCCGTCTCCTTCGGGATGATCGGATCGGGGATAGTGAACAGCTCAACGCCGAAATCGGTGTTGAACTTCGCGGCGATGTCGCGGGTCAGTTCGAGATGCTGTTTCTGGTCTTCGCCGACGGGCACATGCGTCGCCTGATAAAGCAGCACGTCGGCGGCCTGCAGCACGGGATAGACATAGAGGCCGATCGATGCGCCCTCGCGGTTCTTGCCCGCCTTGTCCTTGAACTGCGTCATGCGGTTGAGCCAGCCGACGCGCGCCGTGCCGTTGAGCAACCAGCACAGCTCGGCATGGGCGGGCACGCGGGCCTGATTGAACAGCACGGAGCGATCGGGGTCGATGCCGCAGGCGACCAGAGCGGCGGCCATTTCACGGACATTGCGCAGGCGTTGCTCGCGTTCCTCATGCACGGTGATGCTATGCATGTCGGCGAGGAAGAAGAAGCATTGCGAACCAGCCGTCTCCATCTCGTCCTGCATCTTCACCCAATTGCGGATCGCGCCGAGATAATTGCCCAGATGGAGATTGCCGGTCGGCTGGATGCCGGAAAGAACACGCATGATAATCAGCTCGCTTTTGATGCCGGACGCCGGGTGATGAGCGCCCTGAGTTCGGAAAGGCGATAGGCGCCCGTGCCGAAGATGGCGCCCGCATAGACCAGAGCACCCCCGCCGCACAACAGGCTTAGCGCGATTGCGCGGTTCCACACACCGCCCGCCATATGAGCGTCGGCGAGCGGAGCGATGAACCAGAGCGCTGCGCCCATCACGGCGCTCGCCGCGATGATGCGCGCGCCGCGCGAGCGCAGGCGAGGATCGGCCTTCAGATGATTGTCGCGGTGGAGCAGCCAGTAGAGGATGATGACGTTGACCCATGCGGCGATCGCAGTCGCGGCGGCGACGCCGACATGGCCCAGCGGCCAGATAAGGATGAGGTTGCCGACAAGGTTGAACAGCATCGAGAACAAGGCGACGCGCACCGGCGTTTTCGTGTCCTGTCGCGCATAGAAGCCGGGGGTGAGCACCTTGATGAGCACATAAGCGGGAACGCCCAGCGCGAAGACGGCGAGCGCCGAGGCCGCGCCCACGGTATCGGTCGCGGTGAATTCGCCATGCTGGAGCAGGCCGCGAATGAGCGGCGTCGAGGCGATGCACAGGGCGACGGCGGCGGGCAGGCCGAGGAACAGCGCCAGCTCGATCGCGCGGTTCTGTGTGTCCTTGGCGGCGCTTTCATTGCCCGAACCGATCTGGCGGGAAAGGGCGGGCAGGATCGCCGTGCCGACGCCGATGCCGATGAGGCCGAGCGGGAGCTGATTGAGCCGGTCGGCATAATAGAGATAGCTCACCGCGCCCTGCGGCAGAAAGCGCGCGGCGAGCGAGGTGGAGATCAGCAGGTTGAACTGGATAGCGCCCTGACCCACGGCGGCGGGCAGGATGAGGATGAGCATCTGTTTGACGCGCGGGCTGAGGCGCGGCAGGCCAAGGCGCAGCACCACGCCCGCACGGGCGCAGGACCACATCAGCCAGAGGAGTTGCAGCACGCCCGAAACGGTAACGGCGATGGCCTGCGTGTAGCTGGTTTCCAGTGGGGTATCGCCGCGGAAGAACAAAATGGCGACGATCATGCAAATGTTGAGCAGCACGGGCGCAGCGGCGTTCACCCAGAAACGGTCGAGCGAATTCAATATGCCGCCGAGCAGCGACACGAGGGAAATGAGCGCCAGATAGGGAAAGGTGATTCGCGTAAGATCGACCGCGAGGGCGAATTTTTCCGGTCCGCCGTCGGGGAAGCCGCCGGTCATCGCCCATACGACCGGCGCGGCGAGCAGCATCATCGCTATGGTGAACAGCACCAGAAACGGGAAGAGCACCGAAAGCACCTGCCCCGCGAACACAGTGGCGGCGGATTGGCCGCTGCCGGGGTTTTCCTTGTCAGCCTGCGCCATGGTGCGGTTGAACATCGGCACGAACACCGCCGAAAAGGCGCCTTCCGCGAACAGCGCACGAAAGAGATTGGGCAGCCGCCATGCGATCAGGAAGGCATCGGACGCCAATCCCGCGCCGAGAAAGCGGGCGACGAGAATGTCGCGCACCATGCCCAGCACGCGGCTGACCAGCGTGAGGGCGCCGATCGTTCCGGTTGCGCGGATCAGGCCCATAGGATCATTGCCCCCCCCCCGCGCGCTCCGGCTGGCTCAGGCGTTGCCGACGACCGCTTCGCCCTGTTCGGCCGCTCGGGCCTGCAATTGCTGCATGTAAAGGCCGTTAAAGTCGATCGGGTCGAGCATCAGCGGCGGGAAACCGCCATCGCGCACCGCATCGGCCAGCACCCGGCGGGCAAACGGGAACAGCAGGCGCGGCGCTTCGGCATAGAGAAAGGGCTGGATCTGATCTTCGGGAACATTGCGGATGCCGAACAGCGCGCCATAGAGGAGATCAACCGCGAAAGCGGTGCCCTGACTCGCCTTGGCCTTCACCTCGATCTTCAGCGCCACTTCATATACATCCTCGCCGGGCTTTTCCGAGCTGATGTTGAATTGCACATCGATGTCGGGCTGTTCCTGCCATTGATAGACGGCGGGCGCGTTGGGATTCTCGAACGAGAGATCCTTCACATATTGGGTGATGAGGCCGATGGCGGGTTGCGTGTCCGCGCCATTGGCGAGGGGATCGGTCGATGCGGCGTCTTCAGCCATAGAGGAATCTTTCCTTGTTCACAGATGCGCCGGCAGGTGCGGGCGCGCTTTCAAATCGCGCGCTTAGCAGCCCGGCAGGCCAAGAGCAACATGGCGCGAATGGGCAAGGGGGTGCGCCCTATCTGCGCTTCGGCAAGAATTGCTGCAAGCCATGGTTTGAAAATGCCGAGCAATATGCCTATGTAAGGGATTGCGCTCCTGTTTATATAAGGTCGGTTTTCGCGTGTACATGATTGTCATCCTCGCTCTGGTTGCGGCTTTTCTGGCATTGAGGCTCTATTCGGTGCTCGGCCGCCGCACCGGCCATGAGCAACAGCCCGCGCCGTTGCAGCACGACGAGCGCGTTGTCGTAAAACCGCGGCAGCAGGCGGTGCCGCTCTCGGCCGCGCCCGAATCATTGCGCGCGGGAGACGTGGCCATCGTCCCGGAAGCGGAAAACGGCATCCGGGCGATTATCGGCGCGGACCGGCATTTCGATGTCGCGCAGTTTCTCGATGGCGCCCGTTCCGCATATGGCATGATTCTCGATGCGTTCTGGAAGGGCAAGCGCGACGATCTGCGCTGGCTGTGCGATGCGGATGTCGCGCAATCCTTCGAGGAAGCGATCACGCAGCGGGAAGAAGCGGGCCATGTGCTCGACAACCGGCTGGTGCGCATCGAGAAGGCGCAGATCATCGAGGCCGCGTTGCGGGGCCGGACCGCGCATATCACCGTGCAGTTCGACGCGGATATTGCCGCCGTCACGCGCGACAAGGATGGCACCGTGGTCGCCGGAACGATGAACGATGCGGTGACATCGCACGACATATGGACGTTCAGCCGCGAAATCGGCCATGCGGACCCCAACTGGAAATTGAGCGAAACCGAAGAGGCAGCCTGAGTGCGCCAGCGCGGGGGGAATGAAGGGGCTGCGACGCCTCTCGTTCTGACGCGATCCTTTCCGTTTTTGCTTGTGGCGGCGATGCTGCTCTCGGCCTGTTCGGGGAGCATCATTCCGCCGTCCGCCGGGCCGCCGCCGCCATCCACAACCCGGCCTTCGGGCGAAAGCGCGGCGAAGCCCGTTCCCTCCACGCCGCGTCCTCCTGTTGTTCCCGCCCAGCCTGCTCCCGTGATCGCGGGTGAAAATGCGCTGGGCGCGGGGCTGACGCAGGGGCCGCCCGTTGCCGAGATCGTGCGCCAGAACGACCATATACGCGCCGCGCTGCAGGCGTTCCGCCTGTCCTGTCCGGCGCTGGTGCGGCGGACGGACGCATCCGGCCTGACATCGGGCGGCGATTGGGCGCAGGCGTGCGCGGCCGCATCAAGCTGGCCCGAAGCGATGGCCGCCGAATTTTTCGCCCGCTATTTCGAAGCGGTGCAGGTGGGCGATGGCAAGGCCTTTGCGACGGGCTATTTCGAACCGGAAATTGCCGCGTCGCGGATGCAGCAGGGCATATATCAAACGCCGATATATCGCCGTCCGCCCGATCTGATCGATGTCGATCTGGGGCAATTCAGCGATAGCCTGAAGGGCAAGAGGATCAGGGGCCGCGTCGAGGGGCGGAGCTTCGTGCCCTATGCCGACCGGGCGCAGATCGTCGATGCGGGCGCGTTGGCGGGACGCGGGCTGGAGCTGGCATGGGCCGCCGACCCGGTCGAGTTCTTCTTTTTGCAGGTGCAGGGCAGCGGTCGGTTGCGGATGCCTGACGGATCGGTGATGCGCATCGGCTATGACGGGCAGAATGGCCGCGATTATACCGGCATCGGCAGGCTGATGAAGGATCGCGGGTTGATCCAGGCCGGATCGATGCAGGACATCATGGCCTATCTGCGCGCTCACCCCGAAGAGGGCCGCGCGATCATGAACGAAAACAGAAGCTTCGTGTTCTTCCGGGAGCTGACGGGGGCGGGGCCGATCGGCGCGATGGGCGTGCCGGTGACGGCCGAGGCGAGCGTGGCGGCCGATCCGCTGTATATCCCCCTTGGCGCGCCGGTTTTCCTGTCGCTCGACCGGGCGGAACCCGAAGGGCTTTGGATTGCGCAGGATACGGGCGGCGCGATCAAGGGCGCCAATCGCGTCGATACGTTCTGGGGCGCGGGCGAACGGGCGCGGAGCATCGCGGGCGGCATGTCCGCGCGTGGCAGCGCCTTGCTGCTCCTCCCGATCGGCACCTATGCACGGCTGGCGGCGGAACATGGCTGGTCGACCACTCAGCCCTGAAGAAAGGGAGATCTGGTCGAAAGTGACGCAAAGCGTCCTGCCGCTTGACGGGCGACGCAAGGCGATGCCGGTCGAGCCCGCGCCATTGCCCGGCGCGGCACGGGACGCGACGGCGCGCCCGAAGCCGACAGGCGGACAGACGCCGCGCCCCGCGCCCGCTCCGCCCGCCAAACGAAGCAGAAGCCCGTCGCCCGTTCTGGACGACAATTGGGAGCGCCGTATCGCCACGGGCGCGCTCATTCCCGAAATGACCATCGATCTTCACGGGCATACGCTGGAAAGCGCGTATAAACGGCTTAACCAAACCCTTGCCACGGCAATTGCAAGGGATGTCAGGGTGTTGCTGGTGGTGACAGGCAATCCGCGCCCGCTTTCGCCGGTCGCGCATGGGCAGCGGGCAAGGGGTGCGATCAGGGCGGAAATTGGCGACTGGCTGGCTCTTGGCGGGCATGCGGACGCCATCGCCAGCGTGCGCAATGCCCATCCCCGCCATGGCGGGCAAGGGGCGCTTTATCTGATATTGCGTCGCAGGAAATAGCACCATTTCGGTTCGAACCTGGGCGCTCTACCCCATTTATTAACCTGTTTCAGGCATATCTGGCCCTCGGTTTGATGCGTGGTGGCGCATTGCGGGACAGGACGGGCATATAAGCGATGAATCCCTGGCGCAGCATTGATCGACAGGCGACGGTGGTCGCCACGGGCGTTGGTGCGGCGACGATTCTGGCGGTGCGAATCGGCATGGCGCTGGAGAGCGGCGAGGGCGTCGTATATAGCGATCTCTTTCTGGCGCTGGTCGCAGTCGGGGCGTTTTGCACCCTGTTGTTCTACAAGCTCATCAGCCATGGCGCCCGCGCTATCGATGCCGCGACCGACCGGTTGCTTCAGGCCGCGCATGGCGACCTGAAATCGCCTATCTCGCCGATGGTGACGAAGAGATTACCCGATCTTTCGGTGGCGATGGAGAGCCTGTTCAGCCAGACGCGCACCAATCTCGAGAATGTGCAGACGCTGGCCATGTTCGATGCGGTCACCGGCCTCGCCAATCGCACCAATTTTTGCCGTCAGGTGGAGCGCCTGCTCGCGGAGCGGGAAATAAACGGGCCGGCGGCGATGTTCTTCATCGATCTCGACGGGTTCAAGGCGATCAACGATACGCTGGGCCATGCGGCGGGCGACCATATATTGACGCGGGTGGCGGGCAGGCTGCGCGAGGTGGCCATCATGCAGGCGCGCGCGGGCGTGGGCGACGCCGTGATCGGCCGCCTTGCGGGCGACGAATTCACGATGTTCTTTCCTTCCATGCCGCCAGACACATCGGCGATGCGGGTGGCGCGCGCGGTGCAATATGCGCTGGGCGAACCGTTCGACATTGGCGGAACGCAAGCCGAGGTCGGCGCTTCGATCGGCGTTGCCTATTATCCCGAACATGGCGCGACGCTGGCTGCGCTACTGCGGTCTGCCGATCATGCGATGTATGACGCCAAAAATGCCGGACGGGGGCAGGTGCAGCTTTATAGCAGGGATATGGAGCTGCGCATTGCGGGCAAGGCCGAGATGGAACGGGAGCTGCGCCGGGCGCTCGATCACAACGAATTCCTGCTGGAGTTTCAGCCGCAGATCGACATCGTCAGCGGCACGGTGGTCGGTGCGGAGGCACTGGTGCGCTGGGCGCATCCCAAGCGCGACCTCATCATGCCCGATGCCTTTGTCTCCCTCGCGGAGGAAACCGGCATGATCGTCGAGCTGGGCGACTGGATCATGAACCATGTGTGCGAGACGGCTTCACGCTGGGCCGCCGCGGGCGTTCGTCATCGCTTGTCGATCAATATCTCGCGCCGCGAGCTGACGCAGCCGGATTTCTTCATCCGTCTGGCCGCGATAATGGCGCGACATGGCACACCGCCCGACATGATCGAACTGGAGCTGACGGAAACCCTGTCGATGAAACTGGGGCAGGACGTGATCGACGCGCTGATCGAGTTGCGCCAGCAGGGGGTGCGCGTGGCTATCGACGATTTCGGCACCGGCTTTTCCAATCTGGCGCGGTTGCGCGACTTGCCGGTCGACCGGGTGAAGATCGACCGCAGCCTTGTGCGCGATATCGCGGTTTCGGAAGAAGCGCGCGTCATCTGTTCGGCGGTGGTCGGGCTGGTGCAGGGCCTTGGCCTCGACATCGTCGTGGAAGGGGTCGAGAGCGAGGATCAGGTCAATATATTGCGCGTGATGGGCTGCACGATTTTCCAGGGGTTCCATCTGTCGCGCCCGATTGCCGAAAGCCGATATTTCGAGCAATTCGGTGACGTCGATGCGCGCGAGGAAATCGTCAGCGCCTGACCTTTATGCCGACAGCGCGGCGCGCAGGATCGCCGCGTAAATATCCCGCAACTGAACAAGATCCGCGATCGCCACTGCTTCGTCGAGCTTGTGCATCGTCGCGTTGGTGAGGCCGAATTCGACGACCGGGCAGAGCGCGGACAGGAAGCGGGCATCCGATGTGCCGCCTGTGGTCGAAAGCTCCGGCGTGAGACCAGTTACCTGCGTGATCGCGTTGGCGATGAGCGTGGAAAACTCTCCGGGCGGCGTCAGAAACGCCTCGCCGCTGATCTTCGCTTCGAGCGTTCCGCCTTCCGCTTCGACGATGGCACGGATGCGCCCGGTCAGGCTCGCGCCGCTATGCTGGTCGTTGAAGCGTATGGAGAGGCGCGCGCGCGCCTGCGCGGGGATGACGTTGGTGGCGTCGTTGCCGACGGACATATCGGTGATCTCGATATTGCTCGGCTGGAACCAGTCATTGCCTTCATCGAGCGTGATTGCTTCGATGGCGGACAATATGCGCACCAGCTTCGGGATCGGGTTGTCGGCAAGGTGCGGATAGGCGACATGGCCCTGCGCGCCATCGACGGCGATCCACATATTGACCGAACCGCGCCGCCCGATCTTCATCATGTCGCCGAGGCGGTGCACCGATGTCGGCTCGCCGACAAGGCACAGATCGGGCGCGATGTTGCGCGCCTTCATGCGCTCGATGATCGCGCGGGTGCCATGGACGGCCGCGCCTTCCTCGTCGCCGGTGATGAGCAGGCTGATCGTGCCGGGCAGATCGCTGACGGAGGGCAATGCCGCGACAAAGCTCGCTATGCTGCCCTTCATATCGACCGCGCCGCGCCCGTGGAGCAGATCGCCCCTGATTTCCGGCGCGAACGGATCGCTGGCCCAGCCTTTGCCGGGCGGCACGACATCGAGATGCCCGGCGAAGGCCAAATGGCGGCCCGCACCGTTCGAGCGCAGCGCGATCATATTCTCGACCGGGCCGTCGGGCGCTTCGCCAGTGACGAAACGTTCGACCGAAAAACCCAGCGGCGTCAGTATCGTTTCCAGCGCATCGAACACCGCGCCGGTCGCGGGGGTGACGGACGGGCAGGCGATGAGTTGCTGCGCCAGCGGCAGGGGATCTGCGGGTGAAGGATTGGGCGAGGGATTGGACAGAAGCATGAGGCTGCGATAGCGAATGATTCGCGTCAACGCCAGCAGGGGAGTGCGCCATGCCCAGGATCGATCTCGACAGCATCCCGCCCGCCAACACGACCGGCTATCCGGCGCCCCATGCCGAGGCGGTGCAGGGGCGATGGTTCCGCCGCCTCGCGCCCGTGGCGGGCCTTACCGATTTCGGCGCCAGCCATGTGACGCTCAAACCCGGCGCATGGTCGTCGCAGCGGCACTGGCATGAGGATGAGGACGAGATGGTGGTGATGCTTTCGGGCGAGGCGGTACTGGTCGACGACAGCGGGCGCACGCCGATGCGGGCGGGTGACATAGCGCTTTTTCCGAAGAATGACGGCAACGGCCATCATCTCGTCAATGAAAGCGATGCCGATTGCGTTTTTGTTGCAGTTGGACGGCCGCCTGCTGGCGTCTGTCATTATTCTGACATTGACATGCTGTTCACGCCAGACACGCTTTACACCCGCAAGGATGGCTCGCCATGCTGACCGAACTGGAAACCAATGCCGATCTTGCCGCGCTGGTGCGGGCGATCCCCGATTTTCCGAAACCCGGCATATTGTTCCGCGATGTTTCGACGCTGCTGCTCGATGGGGCGGGCTTTCGCAGCGCCATCGACCGGCTGATCGCCACGTTCGACCCCGACGACGTGGACCTGATCGCCGGGATCGAGGCGCGCGGGTTCATCGTGGCCTCCGCGCTGTCTTATGCGCTGTCGAAGGGCAAGATCATGCTGCGCAAGTCGGGCAAGCTCCCCGGTGCGGCGGTAGGCGTGGATTATGCGCTCGAATATGGCACGGACCGGATCGAAATGCATGTCGGCGCGGTGCGATCGGGCGCGCGGGTGTTGCTGGTGGACGATCTGATTGCGACGGGCGGCACGGCGCTGGCCGGGGCGAAATTGCTGCGCGGCGAGGGCGCGGTTGTTCGAGAAGCGCGTTTTCTCGTCGATCTGCCCGATCTGGGCGGCGCGGCGCGATTGGCCGAGGCGGAGATCGCCAGCCGGGCGCTGCTCGCCTTTCCGGGGCATTGAGCGGTGCGGATCGCCATCATAACCGGCGTGGAGGAAGAGGCCGATGCGTTCGCGCCGGGGCGTCATGACCGGATCGAGCAGCATGGGCATTTGCGGGTGCGCCATGTCGACCATGCGGGGCATGCGGTGGCGTTGAGCTGCTGCGGCGTCGGCAAGGTCAATGCGGCCATTGCGGCGACGATGCTGGCCGCGCTGCATCATGCCGAGCTGTTGATGATTATCGGCACGGCGGGGAAATTATCGGACATCGAGGGTGATTGCTTCCTGCTGCATGAGGCGGTGCAGGGCGATTATGGCGCGCAGAAGAGCGGCGGTTTTACCCATTATACCGCCGGGAGCTGGCCTATCGGCCCGGCGAGCGTAGAGGCGTTTCGCGCGCATCCGCTGCCCGACATCGGCCTGCGTCAGGCGCGGATCGTGACCGGCGATGCGTTCGTCGAATGTCCCGACCACAGCATGCGCTTGCGCGAGGGGCTGCGCGGCGATCTGGTCGATATGGAAACGGGCGCGCTGGCGCAGGTGGCGGCGCGGCTGGGCCTGCCCTGGGCGGGGATCAAGGCGACGACGGATGAGGCCAATGGCGCGAGTGCCGGGGATTTTCAGGCGAACCTGCTTGCCGCCGCGCGGCGGGCGGCGGAGGCGGCGGAAAAATCTATAGCTCAGCTATAATCCGGGCCGCCCTCATATTGATCGAGCACCCAGCTTTCCGCTTTGGCGCCTTCGACCCATTCGGTCATCCACGGGTGCGTGAGCATCGCGTCGACATAGTCGCGCGCGATGGCTGAAGCGATGGGGAGTTGATAGCCCTGAATGCGAAACACCACCGGCGCAAACAGGATATCCGCCGCGCCGAATGTGCCGAACAGATAAGGGCCGCCCGCGCCGAAACGGCTACGCGCCTGTTCCCATAGCGCGACGATGCGCGCGATATTCTCCTGCACCGCCGCGCTGGGGCTTTGTGCCGGGAAGATGCGGCGCACGTTCATCGGGCAGGCCTTGCGCAGCGGCATATAGCCGGAGTGCATTTCCGCCGCCATTGAACGCGCGAGGGCGCGCGCCGCCTTGTCCTGCGGCCAGAACCGGGTGCCGCCGGTGATGTCGTTGAGATAGTCGAGGATGGCGAGGCTGTCCCACACGGGCACGCCGCCATCCCAGAGGGTCGGGACTTTTCCGGCGGAAACGGAGAGATCGCCCTGTGCCTTGCGGGCGGGCCATGCATTGTCGAACATCGAGACGACGACCTCTTCATGAGGCAGGCCGGATTGTTTTACCGCGAGCCAGCCGCGCAGCGACCAGCTCGAATAGGCCTTGTTGCCGATGATGATCCTGAGCATCTTTTGCTCTCCGTTCGTGTATTCTTGTGTTCCTGCGCAGGCAGGAACCTAGGGATTGGATGTGACGCCTCGCTGCCCTAGGCTCCTGCTTGCGCAGGAGCACGGATCAGTCAAGGGCTTCTATCACCACGGCTCTCAGCTCCGCTATCCCCATGCCCTTTTCCGCCGAGGTGGCGATGATGTCCGGGTGCGCGGCGGGATGCAGGCGGGCCTCGGCTGCGGTGCGCGCGATGACATCGGCAAGCTCGGTCGCCTTGACCTTGTCCGCCTTGGTGAGAACGAGGCGATAGCTGACGGCGGCATCGTCGAGCATCTTCATCACGTCCTGATCGACTTCCTTGAGGCCATGGCGGCTGTCGACGAGGAGAAGCGCGCGTTTGAGCACGGCGCGCCCGCGCAGATAATCGTTCACGAGGAAGCGCCATTGTTTGACGACATCCTTGGGCGCCTTGGCATAGCCATAGCCGGGCATGTCGACGAGGCGGAACAGCGGCGGGCCAGATTGCTGAGCGCCCTCGTGCGCGCCGACATCGAAGAAGTTCAGTTCCTGCGTGCGGCCCGGCGTGTTCGATGTGCGGGCGAGATTATTGCGGTTCGTCAGCGCGTTGAGCAGCGAGGATTTGCCGACATTGGAGCGACCGGCAAAGGCGATTTCATTGACTATGGGATCGGGCAGGAATTTGAGCGACGGCGCCGATTTGAGGAACGCGATCGGCCCGGCGAAGATACGCCGGGCGTTTTCGATCAGTTCCTCACGGTCGGCCTCATCGCTCACTTCGCAATGGCCTGCTTCAATTGCGGATGACGGCTGTAGAGCCAGCTCTGCTGCGCGATCGTAAGGATGTTGGAAGTGATCCAGTAGATCAGCAACCCGGCCGCGAACGGCGCCATGATGAACATCATCATCCACGGCATGATGGCGAAGATTTGCTTCTGCATCTCGTCCATCGGTGCGGGGTTGAGACGGAACTGCAACCACATGGTAATGCCAAGAATGATCGCCAGGATGCCGATGCCAAGGAAACCCGGCACCTCAAAGGGCAGCAGGCCAAAGAGGTTGAGCACGTGCAGCGGATCGGGCGCAGACAGATCCTTGATCCACAGCACGAACGGCTGATGCCGCATTTCGATGGTGAGCATCAGCACCTTGTAGAGCGCGAAGAAGATCGGGATTTGCAGGAAGATCGGCAGACAGCCGGAGAAGGGGTTGACCTTCTCCTTCTTGTAGAGGTCCATCAGCTCCTGCTGCAGCTTGGGCTTGTCGTTCTTGTGCTTTTCCTGAAGCGCCTTCATCTTCGGCTGGATGGCGCGCATCGCGGCCATCGAGGCGAACTGCTTCTGCGCGATGGGGAACATCAAAGCGCGCACGACGAAGGTGAGGCAGATGATCGCCACGCCGAAATTGCCGATTTGCGTGAAGAGCCAGTGAAGCAAAGCGAAAATGGGCTTTTCGAACCAGTAGAACCAGCCCCAGTCGATGGATCGGTCAAACAGGGCTATGCCTGAAGCCTGATAGGCTTCGAGCGTCTTGACTTCCTTTGCGCCGACGAACAGGCGGGCGCTCTGGGTGAGAGATTGACCGGGCGCGACCTGCGTGGGCTTCAGGCTGAAATCGGCCTGATAGCTCTCGCCGCTGCCTTTGCGGAACTGGCCGTCAAAAGTCGCTTTCTGATCCGGCACCAGCGCGGCGAGCCAATATTTGTCGGTAAAGCCGATCCAGCCGCCCGTGCTGGGCAGCACATCACTGGTGCTGTTTTCATCGAGATCGTCGAAATCTATGTCGTAATTGGCGGCGCCATTGAACACGCCGATGGGGCCGGTATGGATGGTCCAGGTGGAGACATCCTTCGAATGGCCCACGCGGCTGATCAGGCCATAGGGGCGCACATCCAGCGCGGCAGAACCATTGTTGACCAGCTTCTGCGTGGCGGTGATCATGTAATTTTCATCGATGGCGAGCGCGATTTCGAAAATCTGACCCGCTCCATTGTCCCAGCGCAGCGTGACGGGCGAGGTGGGGGTCAATTTGGTGCCGCTCGCTTGCCACAACGTATTGCCGTCCGGCGCTTTCAGGCCCGTGCCCGCCCAGCCGAAGCTGGCGAAATAGGCGTCCTGCGTTCCGCTGGGCGAGAACAGGCGGATCGGCGGCGAATCCTTTTTCATCGTCTCGCGGTAGGTGGGGAGGGTGATGTCGTCGATGCGCGCACCCTTCAGCGCTATCGAGCCGCGCAGCTTGGGGGTTTCGATGGCGATGCGGGGGCTGTCCTTCAGCGCGGTGGCACGATCGCGCGGGGCTGATGCCACTGTGGGCGCCGCGGCGGGTGCGCCCGGTGCTGCACTGCCCGCAGACGGCTGGCTTGCGGAGGGCTGGGCAACCGGGGGCGGCGGGGCCTGCGGGAACAGCCGGTCCGCAACATAGGGCCAACCGAACAGGATCAGCGCGATCAACACTACCGCCAACAGGATATTCCGCTTGTCGTCCACTGTGGAAATGCTCCCCAAATTCATGCTGCCCCGGCAAGGGCGATAGTCCGTTATTTCGTGGTCATGGCACCGGATCGTAGCCCGACCCGCCCCATGGATGGCAGCGCAATAGCCGTTTCAGCGCGAGCCAGCTACCCTTGATCGCACCATATTTTTCAAGCGCGGCGATAGCATAGGCCGAGCAACTGGGATGATAGCGGCATGTCGGCGGTAGGATACGCGAGGGGCCGATCTGCCAGAAACGCGCGAGGAGAATGAACAGACGGGTCATCTATCGGCACTTTTGTGTTCCTGCGAAGGCAGGCACCCAGGGTGGCGAGGGGTATTGCCCTCGACATTGCCCTCGACTCTGGGCTCCTGCTTCCGCAGGAGCACGTCGCTTTTGTGACCGAGTTTGCGCAGTGCCTTTTCCAGCTCGGCGGCAAGCTGGCCGTAATCCCGCTCTATGCCGCCTTCCCGGCCGATCAGCACATGATCGGCTCCGGGAATACCCGATGCAGGGAGAATCTGCCGCGCCAATGCACGAAAACGGCGCTTCATCCGGTTACGGACGACAGCGCCGCCAATCTTCTTGGTTACCGTGATACCGATGCGCATGGCGGGATCTTCATCCCTGCGATTTCGCACCAGCAGGACGAAGCCCGGCATCGGTTGTCGCTGCGCCTTGTTGCAGGCGAGGAAATCCGCGCGTTTGCGGATCGTGCCGAGGGCAGGGGACGAGGCTGCTTGCTCGCCCCGGTCTTCGCTCAGGCGCTCAGGCTCTTGCGGCCCCGTGCGCGGCGTGCGCGCAATATCGTGCGGCCTGCCGCCGTCGCCATGCGGGCGCGGAACCCGTGGCGCCGCTTGCGGACCAGGTTGCTCGGCTGAAAGGTGCGCTTCATCGCTCATTCCTCAAAATTCGAATCATACGTGACAAAAATGGGCCACCAACACGGTTTTCCCGCTGGCAGCCGCTTATCGAACGGTGCCGATAGGGAAAGGCGGAGCAAAAGTCAACGGTGCGCCGCCCGGAAATCCGCCCGGAAATCCGTCAGCGGCGGTCGCTCTCTCTTATGCCCTTCGCCAGCCGATTGCCAGCAATTTGCGGCGTGTCGCGGGTCCAGTTGGCGACGAAGCTGCTGATGCGGGAGAGGCCGGGCACAAAGGCGGCGTGGTTGTCGCGGATGACGAGGGCCGACGAATCATGCTGCCGCCCTTCCGGCGCAATGGTGATGAAGGCGCTGTAATTCTCCTTGTCGCGGCCCTGCACCATGACGTTGCCAGCGATGAGGCCCGCCGCGCCATTGGACAGGTCGATCATGTAGTTGGTCGCGCGCCCCGCGCTGTCGTCGAAACTGGTGTTGCGGATGTCCACGCGCGCGGCGCGGCTTTTGATGTAATGGCCGCCCGTTCCCGCCTCGAACCGGCTGTTGGTGACGATGAGCGCGCCATAATGGCCGATATAAATGCTGTGCGCGCAATCGAGATCGCGGTCGCACCGGCCGAGATGGCGGAAGGTCGAACGGTCGATGCGGATCGTGGCGGCGGGGTCGTTGCCAGTAAGAATTCCCTCCTCGCTGTCGCGGAAGAGGCTGTCGCTCACCGTCAGATCGCCGCGCTCCAGCCTGATGCCCGCGCCATTGCCATCGGGCACACGCAGATTCTGGAAGACGATGCCCTCGACATGGGCAGAGCGCCCGCGCAGCACCAGCGCCGCCTTGCCTTCGCAGATTGCGCCATCGAAGATGACGCTGCCCGGCTTTTCCGCGCGATAGGCGATGGCGCCCGCTTGCTGCACCGCGCACTGGCGATAGGTGCCGGGCGCGATGGTGATGGTGCCCGCGCCGGAGCCGATTGCGCGGACGGCGTCGGCGATGTGCGGATAGGCCTTGCCGGTGCCGGAAACCATGAATGGCGCAGCGGGAGGCGCCGCGTTCAGGGTGGTGGGAGCGAGCAGCAGCAGGGCAGGAGCGAATCGCGCGGACCGGAACATGGCTTCTCCTTCAATTGCTGCATCGCAGTGAAAATGACCCTTATCAGGGACACGATAATCTCGTTCCGTCCCATATTTGGGGCAACAGACGGTAGAGGATGTCTTTGTTCTTTGACACCAATTCTCTTCTCTGATCTAGGCTCGCATCGGAATTTACCATTCCTTAACCATAGTCCAAGGAGCTCATTCATGAAGATGAAACTTGTTGCGATATCTGCAGCGGTTGCCTTTTCAGCAGCCGCATTGCCCGCTTCGGCGGCGGTTTTCATCGTCGACGCGCAGGCCAACAGCTCCAGCGGCGGTGCGGGCCTGAACACCGGCCTGACGTTCACCGCCGGCGACGCGTTTACTGTCAGCTCCAGCCTCAACGATCTGTGGAGCGCGGGTGCCCTGCCGCGTTTCTCGGACGGCAATGGTCTTACCGCAACGCAGCGTTTTGCTGTCGCGGGCGATGATTCCGGGCAGCCCGTGGGCACATTGATCGGCGGCGATTATTTCGGCACATGGACGCAGAACGGCCTCACGTCGAACTATGGTTCTCTGGTGGGAGAAATTGGCGGCGTGTTCCAGACGCTGGGCGCCAATTTCGCCGGTCCGGCATGGGCGAGCGGAACGTTGCAGCTCTATTACTGGGATTCCAACAATGGCGACAATAGCGGCGCAATCGCGTTCGACATTGCTGCCACCGCCATTCCCGAGCCTGCGACCTGGGCGATGATGCTCATCGGTTTCGGCGCGGCTGGCGTGACCATGCGCCGTCGCAAACAGATAAGGGTCAGCTTCGCCTGATCGCTTTTCCGTGATGAAGGGAAGGGCGTCGGGAGACCGGCGCCCTTTTCCTGTTCAGTCGAGATTGGGGCGCAGCCAGCGTTCCGCCGTCGCGATGTCGACGCCGCGCCGGGTAGCATATTCCTCAAGCTGGTCCCGCCCGATGCGCGCGACGCCGAAATATTCGCTTTGCGGATGGCCGAAATAAAAGCCGCTCACCGCCGCCGTCGGCCACATGGCGAGGCTGTCCGTCAAGGTGATGCCGGTGTTATGGGTGGCGTCGAGCATCGGGAAGAGCAACTGCTTCTGGCTGTGGTCCGGGCAGGCGGGATAGCCCGGCGCGGGGCGGATGCCGCGATATTCTTCCTTGATGAGCGCCTCATTGGTGAGCTGTTCCCCTTCCGCATAGCCCCATAATTCGCTGCGCACATGATGATGCAGCCGCTCGGCAAAGGCTTCGGCGAGGCGGTCGGCCAGCGCTTTCAGCAATATATCGTTATAATCGTCATGCGCCGCCTTGAAGCGCGCGAGATGCGGCTCGATGCCATGGCCCGCCGTCACCGCGAAGCCGCCGATCCAGTCGCCATCATGGGATATGAAATCGGCGAGGCACATATTGGCGCGGCCTTCGCGCTTGGCGATCTGTTGCCGCAGGAAGGGCATGCGGACATGTTTTTCATCCTCGACATGGATGATGACATCGTCGCTTTCCCGCCTGCAGGGCCACAGCGCGGCAACGCCCTTCGCCTGAATCCATTTCTCTTCGATTATGCGATCGAGCATCGCCTGCGCGTCCGCGAACAGGCTCGATGCGCTTTCGCCCACCACCGGATCGGTGAGGATCGCGGGGTAATTGCCCGCCAGTTCCCATGCGCGGAAGAAAGGCGTCCAGTCGATATATTGCCGCAGATCGGCGAGATCCCAATCGTCGAAAACATGCAGGCCGGGCTGTTTGGGGGCGGGGGGCTTCAGGCTTTCATCGATGGTGAAGGCATTGGCGCGGGCATCTTCCAGCGAGATGAGCGCGCTCTGGCCCTTGCCCGCGCGCACTTCGCGGATATGCGCATATTCCGCCGCGGCCTGACCGACGAAGCCGTCTTTCTGCGTGTCGGACACCAGCGCCGTTGCCACGCCGACCGCGCGGCTGGCGTCGAGCACATGGATGACCGGGCCTTCATAGGCCTGATCGATGCGCAGCGCGGTGTGGACCTTCGATGTCGTTGCGCCGCCGATGAGCAGAGGCATCGTCATCCCGGCGCGCTGCATTTCCTCGGCCACCGTTACCATTTCATCGAGCGATGGGGTGATGAGGCCGGACAGGCCAATCATATCGGCCTTGTTCTCGTTCGCGGCCTCAAGGATCGTGCTCCACGGCACCATCACGCCCAGATCGATCACCTCGAAGCCGTTGCATTGCATCACGACGCCGACGATATTCTTGCCGATGTCATGGACGTCGCCCTTCACCGTCGCCATGATGATGCGGCCCTTGCCCTTGGAATTTTCGTCTTTCTCCGCTTCGATATAGGGGAAGAGATGGGCAACCGCCCGTTTCATCACGCGCGCGGACTTGACGACCTGCGGCAGGAACATCTTGCCCGATCCGAAGAGATCGCCCACGACATTCATGCCGTCCATCAGCGGACCTTCGATTACATGGATCGGGCGTTCAGCCGCGAGGCGCGCTTCCTCGGTATCCTCGATCACATAAGCGTCGATGCCCTTGACCAGCGCATGTTCGAGACGTTTTTCGACCGGCCAGCCACGCCATTCCTCGGCGGCCTTTTCGGCCACGGCATCGGTGCCGCGGTATTTCTCGGCCAGCGTCACCAGCCGTTCCCCGGCTTGCGCGTCGCGGTTGAGGATCACATCCTCGCAGGCCTCGCGCAATTCGGGGTCTATCGTGTCGTAAACGTCGAGCTGGCCCGCATTGACGATCGCCATGTCCAGCCCGGCGGGGATGGCGTGATATAGGAATACGCTGTGCATCGCGCGGCGCACCGGTTCGTTGCCGCGAAAGCTGAACGACAGGTTCGAGAGGCCGCCCGAGATATGCACATGCGGGCAGCGCACACGAATTTCCTTACACGCCTCGATGAAATCGACCGCGTAATTATCATGCTCCTCAATGCCGGTGGCGATGGCGAAGATATTGGGATCGAAGATGATGTCTTCGGGTGGGAAGCCTATTCCCACGAGCAGATCATAAGCGCGGGCGCATATCTCGACCTTGCGCGCCTTGGTGTCGGCCTGACCTACCTCGTCGAACGCCATGACGACGACGGCGGCGCCATAGGCCATGCATTTGCGGGCATGATCGAGAAAGGCTTCTTCGCCTTCCTTCATGCTGATCGAGTTGACGATGGGCTTGCCCGACACGCATTTGAGGCCCGCCTCGATGACCGACCATTTCGAGCTGTCGATCATCACCGGCACGCGGCTGATATCGGGTTCGGCGGTGATGAGCTTGAGGAACTGCTCCATCGCCGCTTCGCTGTCGAGCAGGCCTTCGTCCATATTCACATCGACGATCTGCGCGCCGTTTTCGACCTGTTGCCGGGCAACCTCGACGGCGGCGGCATAATCGCCCGCCATGATCAGCTTCTTGAACCTGGCCGATCCGGTGACGTTGGTGCGCTCGCCGATATTGACGAAGGTTGCGGTGGTCTGATTGGAGGGAGTTTGTTGTTCGGTCATCTCATTCTTTCCATGTCATCCCCGCGGAAGCGGGGATCCAGAGTGTCACGGGCACTGTTGTGACCCTGGATTCCCGCTTTCGCGGGAATGACATTAAGTGTTTACGCGGCGATGTGCATCGGTTCGAGGCCTGCGAGGCGGGTGATGACGGGCAATTCGGGAATGGCGCGCGGGGGGGCGTCCGCCACCGCCCTCGATATCGCGCCGATATGCTCCGGCGTGGTGCCGCAGCAGCCGCCGACCATGTTGACGAGGCCATCGCGCGTCCAGACCCGGATCAGCTCGGCGGTCTTTTCCGGCAGTTCGTCATATTGGCCCAGCTCATTGGGCAGGCCCGCATTGGGGTAAGCGAGGATCAGCGTGTCGGCGATCTTCGAGAGTTCCGAAAGATAGGGCCGCAGCTTGTCCGCCCCGAACGCGCAATTGACGCCAATGGTGAGCGGTTTCAGATGGCGCAGCGAATACCAGAAAGCCGCGATGGTGTGGCCCGACAGGTTGCGGCCGGACATATCGGTGATGGTGAAGCTCATCATCAGCGGCACGGAGCGGCCGGAAGCGGCTTCGGCTTCCATCGCGGCCATGCCCGCCGCCTTGGCATTCAGCGTGTCGAAGCAGGTCTCCACCAGCAGGAAATCGACCCCGCCTTCGATCAGCGCTGCGCATTGTTCGCGATATTGCTCCTTCAGCGTATCGAAATCGACCTCGCGGAAGGCCGGATCGTTGACCTTGGGCGAGATCGAGAGCGTCTTGTTGGTGGGGCCGATGGAGCCGGTGACGAAACGACGGATGCCGTCTTTCGCTTCCGCCTCGTCGCAGCATTCGCGCGCCAGCCGCGCCGCCGTGACGTTCAGCTCGTGCACCAGATGTTCGCAGCCATAATCGGCCATCGCAATGCGCGTGCCGGAGAAGGTGTTCGTTTCGATCATGTCCGCGCCGTTTTCGAGATAGGCGCTGTGGATCGCCTTCACGATGTCGGGGCGCGTGAGGCAGAGGAGATCGTTATTGCCCTTCTGGTCCTTTTCGAGTGAGAGGTCGCCGCGATAATCGGCTTCGGTCAGCTTATATTTCTGGATCGCCGTGCCATAGCCGCCGTCGAAGATGAGGATCTTTTCGGCGGCGCGCTGGCGGAACAGGGTTTCGGCTGTTTGCATCGTTCGTTTCCTATCTCGGTTCGTCACCCTGAACTTGTTTCAGGGTCCATGGATGCTGAAACAAGTTCAGCATGACGAGAAAATTAGCCACTAATCACGTTTCGCCCGGAGGCCGAGCAGGTGGCATATCGCATAGCTCAGTTCGGCGCGGTTCAATGTGTAGAAATGGAAGCTGCGCACGCCGCCCGCATAGAGCTTGCGACACAGTTCGGCCGCGATGGTGGCGGCGACGAGCTGGCGCGCGGGGGGATGATCGTCCAGCCCCTCGAACAGATGCGCCATCCAGCCGGGCACGTCGGTGTTGCATATGGCGGCCATTTTCTTCACGCCCGCGAAATTGGTGACCGGCATGATGCCGGGGATGATTTCCGCCTCTATGCCCGCCGCGCGCGCGGCATCGACGAAGCGGAAATAGCTTTCCGGCGAGAAGAAGAACTGCGTGATCGCGCGGGTGGCCCCGGCATCGAGCTTGCGCTTCAGGTTGTCCAGATCGCTCTGCGCGCAATCCGCCTCCGGATGGACTTCGGGATAAGCGGCAACCGAAATTTCGAAATCATGCAGGGCTTTCAGGCCCGCGACCAGTTCCGCCGCGCCCGCATAGCCTTCCGGGTGAGGCACGAACTTCGTTCCCGCTTCGGGCGGGTCGCCGCGCAGGGCGACGATATGGCGCACGCCGGCCTGCCAATAGGCATGGGCGACCTCGGCGATCTCGGCCTTGCTTGCAGCAACGCAGGTGAGATGCGCGGCGGCGGGGAGCGAGGTTTCCTTTGCGATGCGCGCCACCGTATTGTGCGTGCGTTCGCGGGTCGATCCGCCCGCGCCATAAGTGACGGATACGAAACGCGGATCGAGCGGCGCCAGGGTCTTGATGCTTTCCCACAGCACCTGCTCCATCTTTTCCGTCTTGGGCGGAAAAAATTCGAAGCTGACCTGCGCGTCGCCGCCCAGATCGGCGTAAAGCGGCGCGTCCAATATGCGCCGGGCTTCGGCGAGGGCGGTCATCTCGGCATTCATGATATGGTCTGGTCCTTGGTCGAAGAGATTGGGGTCGAGGAAGGGATCGGGGCGCTGGTGCGCCGTCCCAGCCATAATTTGACGGTCAGTTCGCCGCCGGGCAGCGTTTCGGTGCGCTCGAGCGCAAGGCCCGCCGCCCCGAACCAGCTGCCGATCTGCTCATCGGAAAAGCCGAGCCGCTCATGCCGGTCGCGCGTGCGCAGGTCTTCGCGGTCATGCGGCGCGAAATCCGCCAGCAAGATGCGCCCACCCTGCGCCAATGTCCGGCCCGCCTCCTCGATGGCGCGTTCGGGGGTGGGGGAGTAATGCAGAACCTGATGCGCGGTTATGAGGTCGATGCTGCCGTCCGCCACGGGAAGATCGCAAAAATCGCCCAGCAACAGATCGACTTTCTCGCCTTCGCCTTCGGGCAGCTTCGCGCGCGCGAGCCGGAGCATGTCGGAGCTGCGATCGATGGCGCTGACCCGCGCCGCCTGACGGCCAAAAAGCTCGATCATGCGCCCGGTGCCGGTCCCCAGATCGAGCAGGTGGCGCACCTTCTCCGGCCCCAATAGGGCGGCCATCGCCTGTTCGACTTCGGCTTCGGGCACATGGAGCGAGCGGATCGCATCCCATTCTTCGGCATGTTGCGCGAAATAGTCTTCGGCGGCGCGGCGGCGATCGGCGCGCACGGCGGCAAGGCGCGCCTGATCGGCCGCGAGCCACAATCCTTCGCTTTCCGAAGGCGGGATGCTGTCGAACAGCGTTATCACCTGTCGGCATGCGGCAGTGGTGCCGATGCGCAGGAACACCCAGTTCCCTTCCTTCCGCCGCTCGATCAACCCCGATTCCGCTAATATCCTGACATGGCGCGACACGCGCGGCTGGCTCTGGGCGACCGCCTGGGCCAGTTCCCCGACCGACAGCTCCATGGTGCCGAGCAGATGCAGGATGCGCATCCGCGTCGGGTCCGCCAGGGCGCGGAAAATGTCGAGAAGCTCGGTCATGACAATGCATATAAAGAATTCTTTATATTGGTCAACACCAAGATTTTGCCGATGGCGTCATACGCCCATATCTCAGGCATTGCGGGCCGCCGGAAGGGGCAGGACGCAATCATCGGCTTGCGTTAAGGGGTGCAAGGCATTAGGACTCCCCTCGCAGGCTTAATGGGGGTGAGCTTTTCTCCGAGATAAGTCTGCGCTGGTTTTTATCTCAGAGAAGGGGGTTTGCCCATGACCAAAACTATCGCACTTTCGCTCGTGATCGCCGCGTCGCTTGGCCTCAGCGCTTGCTCAAAGGAAGAAGCCGAGAACAACATGGACGCCGTTGCCAACATGTCGGACAACGCCATGGATGCCGCCGATAACGCCATGGATGCCGCGATGAACAGCGCTGACAATGCCATGGACGCTGCGGGCAATGCCACGGACAACGTCGCCAACGCGATGTAATCGTTCCTCACTGCTATAGTGATCGGAAAAGGGTGCGGCTGCTGGTCGCGCCCTTTTTTAATTTTGAAGGGATAACCATGAAGCGCCCCACGCCCAGATGTGAATATCTCATATTGGCGCTGGCCTGCCTTGTCGCGGGATGCGGAAGATCGGATGACGGCGCGGGTGCTGGCGGGGTCACTCCCGATGAAGCGCGCGCGCTCAATGAAGCGGCAGCTATGCTGGATGCGCGTGGTGAGGAAGCGCGGAACGCCCTGCGCAATGAGGCGGCTGCGCGGTAAGCGATCTCCGGTAACCGCCGTCTGCGTTGTCATGTATATATCTGCCTAAAAAACAGGCAATCGTGTTGCCCTGCACAATTTTGCGGCGATGGATTCGTTTCGCCTTGCCGTAAACCCGTATTAACCCGTCTTTAATAAATTGGCACGGCTCTTGCTTCGTATCCCCTGCACACCAGAAAAGGGGGTAGCATGAAACTGATCATGGCAATCATTAAGCCGTTCAAGCTGGATGACGTTCGGGAAGCATTGTCTTCCCTGGGCGTCGCCGGGATGACGGTAAGCGAGGTAAAGGGCTTCGGTCGTCAAAAGGGGCAGACCGAAATTTACCGTGGCGCGGAATACAGCACCAACATGGTGCCGAAAATCAAGGTCGAGGTCGTCTGCGACGATGCCCTCGCCTCGCGTGTCGTCGAAGCCGTACAGCAGGCCGCCAACAGCGGCGCGATAGGCGACGGCAAGATTTTCGTTCTCGATGTTGGTCAGGCAGTGCGCATCCGCACCGGCGAGACCGGCGAAACCGCGCTGTAAGGAAAGGGGAAATAATGACGATTTCCAAGAAGCTTTGCGGCGTGATGGGTGCCTTGGGCGCCACACTCGCCACGACAATGCCCGCATGGGCGCAGGAAGCGGCAGAAGCTGCTGCTGCCGCTCCGGTTCCCAACCCCGGCAACAATGCCTGGATGATGACGGCCACGATCCTCGTGCTGCTCATGATCCTGCCGGGCCTCGCACTCTTCTATGGCGGCTTGACCCGCTCGAAGAACATGCTCGCCACCATGACGCAGATCGGTGCGGCGGCCTGTTTCGCCATGCTCATCTGGGTGATGTGGGGCTATGGCACCGCATTCGGCCCCGAAGGCAACGCCTATTTCGCATGGGGCAATTACTTCCTCTCGGCGGTGACCACCGACAGCACGGCGGCGACCTTCTCCGACGAAGTGATCTCCGAATATGTGTTCGTCAGCTTCCAGATGACCTTCGCGGCGATTACCGTTGCGCTGGTACTGGGTTCGGTCGTCGAGCGCATGAAGTTCTCGGCTATCATGCTGTTCACGCCCATCTGGCTGACCATCGTCTATTTCCCGGTCGCGCACATGGTGTGGGCGGGCGGCGGCCTGTTCTTCGAAATGGGCGCTCTCGACTTCGCCGGCGGCACCGTCGTGCATATCAACGCTGGTGTTTCGGCGCTGGTCGCGTGCATGATCCTCGGCAAGCGCGCGGGTTATCCGAAAGAACCGATGCCTCCGCACAGCATGACGCTGACCATGGTTGGCACGGGCCTGCTGTGGGTCGGCTGGTTCGGCTTCAACGCCGGTTCGGAACTGGAAGCGGACGGCACGGCCGGTCTTGCGATGATCAACACCTTCGTCGCCACGGCATCGGCTGGCCTGTTCTGGATGCTCGCTGAAAAGCTCAGCGGTCACAAGGGTTCGGCTCTGGGCTTCTGTTCGGGCATCATCGCGGGTCTGGTCGCGGTCACACCGGCGGCGGGCAACAGCGGCCCGTTCGGCGCGATCGTGCTGGGCGCGGTTGCTTCGGTCATCTGCTTCATCGCGGTTGCCAAGCTGAAGCCTGCGCTCGGCTATGACGACTCGCTCGATGCATTCGGCATCCACGGCATTGGCGGCATGGTCGGCGCGATCGGTACCGGCATCGTCTATTCGCCGAGCTTTGGTGGCCCCGGCGGCGACGATTTCGTGATGAGCGCTCAGGTCATGACGCAGATTGCAGCTGTTGCAACCACTGTCGTGTGGGCAGCGGTAGGCACTGCCATCGCAATGTTCATCGTCAAGGCGGTCATTGGCATCCGGGTCAGCCCGGAAGTCGAGCAGGAAGGCCTCGACCTCGGCGAACATGGCGAACGCGCTTACAACTGATTGAGATCGGGAGGGGGCGGAGAAACGCCTCCTCCCTGCAGAGGTTCCTCCTGCGAACATAACTTGGGCCGGTGCAGCAATGTGCCGGTCCCATTTTTTTGAGGTTATGAGTGGGGGACAGACATACCCTTCGCTGTCATCCGCGTTCGCGGGAATGACCGGGTTGGGTGCGCCAGTCGGGGTTCAGCCTTTATCCGCCGCCAGCGCATCCATGATCTGACGCACGGGGGCGAGATCATAACCTGCCGCAGCCGCCGTTTCCGCCAGTGCATCGGGATTGTCGCCTGCGCGGGCGCGGGCGAGCGACCAGAGCAGGGTCGAGCGGGTGCCGGAGCGGCAATAGGCGAGCAGCCTGCCGCTCTGCGCCGCCGCCAGCGCCTCGTCCATGCCGTCGAGCTGCCATGGCGCGAAGCCGCTATGATTGACCGGCACGGCGGCATAGCCGATGCCCGCCGCCGCAGCGGCTGCCTCGATTTCGTCGCCCGGCGTCTGGTCGGGCGTTTCGCCTTCCGGGCGATTGTTGAGAATGAAGGTGACGCCCTGTTCCTTTGCCCACGCGACATCGGCAACCGAAATTTGCGGGGCAACCAGCACGGCGTCGGTCAAACTGCGGAACATGGGCATTTCTCCAATGGCGGTGGTCGGTTCACCGTCATAGACGGGCGGGATCGAAGTTCAAGCATCGACCGGCTCCGCGTGCTCGCCTTCGCCGCTGCGTTCCATGGCCTGTCGCGTCCACATTTGCGCATAGAGACCATTATGGGCGAGCAGCACGGCATGGCTGCCCTGTTCGACGATAGCGCCCTTATCCAGCACGATGATCTCGTCGGCATCTATGACAGTGGAGAGGCGGTGCGCGACGATGATGGTCGTGCGGCGCTGGACGATGGCGCCGAGCACCTGCTGGATAGCCTCTTCGGTGCGGCTGTCGAGCGCGCTGGTCGCCTCGTCGAGGATCAGGATCGGCGGGTTTTTCAGCAAGGTGCGGGCGATGGCGACGCGCTGCTTCTCGCCGCCCGACAGCTTTAGCCCGCGCTCTCCCACGCGTGTGTCGTAGCCCTTGGGTAGCGAGGCGACGAAATCATGAATGGCCGCGCCGCGCGCCGCTTCTTCAATTTCGGTTCGGCCCGCGCCTTCGCGACCATAGGCGATGTTGTAGCCGATAGTATCGTTGAACAACACCATGTCTTGCGGCACGATGCCGATGGTGGCGCGCAGCGAGGCTTGGCTGACATGGGCTATGTCCTGCCCGTCGATCAGGACGCGCCCGCCCTGCGGATCGTAGAAGCGGAAGAGCAGGCGCGCGATGGTCGATTTGCCCGCGCCAGTGGGGCCGACGATGGCGAGGGTCTTGCCGGGCGGAATAGTGAAGCTGAGGCCGTGCAGGATTTCGCGGTCCGGGTCATAGCCGAAGCGGACATTTTCGAAGCGGACTTCGCCCTGCTTCACCAGCAACGGCGCGGCGTCGGGCGCATCGGCGATTTCGGTGGGCGTGTCGATAAGGGCGAACATCGCCTCCATGTCGATGACGCCCTGCCGGATGGTGCGATAGACCATGCCGAGCATGTCGAGCGGGCGGAACAGCTGCGCCAGCAGCGTGTTGACCAGCACGACGTCGCCGGTGGTGAAGCTGCCCTTGCTCCAGCCCCAGACGGTATAACCCATCGCGCCCGCCATCATCAGGTTGGTGATGAGCGACTGGCCGATATTGAGGGCGGCAAGGCTGTTTTCCGATTTGATCGCCGCGCGCGCGTAGCTTTTCATCGCGGCGCTGTAGCGGTGCGCCTCACGCTTCTCCGCGCCGAAATATTTGACCGTTTCGAAGTTGAGCAGGCTGTCGACCGCATGGGCCATCGCATCGGTATCGAGATCGACCATGTCGCGGCGCAACTGGTTGCGCCATTCGGTTATGATGCGGGTGAACCAGATGTAGAGCGTGACCATCGCCAAGGTCGCGGCGACCAGCCCCGGCCCGAATTTGAAGAAGAAGATGATGCAGACGGCGGTAAGCTCGATGATCGTCGGCGCGATGTTGAACAGCAGGAAATAGAGCATGGTGTCGATGCTCTTGGTGCCGCGTTCCATCACCTTGGTGACGGCGCCGGTCTTGCGGTTGAGATGAAAGCGCAGCGAGAGGCGGTGCAGATGGACGAATACATGCTCGGCGAGGCGGCGCGTGGCCTCCTGCCCGACTCGCTCGAAGACGATATTGCGCAGATTGTCGAACACCACGCCGCCGAAGCGCGCGGCGGCATAAGCGCCGACCAGGGCGATGGCGAGGCCCACTTGCGGCTCCAGCCCCGGCGTCATGCGGTCGATCGTGCCCTTATAGGCAAAGGGCATGATGAGGGTGATGCCCTTTGCGAGGAGGACCAGCAGCATGGCACCGATCACGCGGGCGCGCAGCGCGGGCGCATCGGCGGGCCAGAGATAGATCAGAAAGCGCCTGATCGTTGCCCAGAGCGGCGGCATGCTTTGATCGGGAGTCGGGGAATCGGGGGGCATCGAGGGGATGTAGTGCGGCGAAGCGACAAAACCAAGCGAAGGCCGCTTTTCTCCTTCGCCTGGACCGGACATGGCTGCTGTGGGGTTCACCATGTCCGGTCCAGACAGGCCCCAAAGAGCCCCGCGATTCGCCGTCAGAGTGGGGTCAAACGGCGACCGCGGTGAAATCGATGTCATGTGATCCGATGGATCGCAAGCCTAATGTTATAGAATCAGGGAAAATTTTCGGTGAGACGAGCACGACGCCGCTGCCCGTGCCCGTCTTCATCGGATACGATTTAATCGCGCAGCAGATCGTTGATCGCCGTTTTTGAGCGGGTCTGCGCATCGACCCGCTTGACGATCACGCAGCAGGCAAGATTGGGTCCGGGCGTGCCGTCGGGCAGCGGCTTGCCGGGCAACGAACCCGGCACGACGACGCTGTAGGGCGGCACTTCGCCGATGAAGATTTCGCCAGTGGTGCGGTCGATGATCTTCGTCGTCTTGGTGATGAATACGCCCATGGACAGGACCGAGCCCTTGCCGATGCGGACGCCCTCCACCACTTCGGAACGCGCGCCGATGAAGCAGTCGTCCTCGATGATGACCGGATCGGCCTGAAGCGGTTCGAGCACACCGCCGATGCCGACGCCGCCCGAGAGATGCACATTCTTGCCAATCTGTGCGCAGCTGCCCACCGTCACCCATGTGTCGACCATCGTGCCTTCATCGACGAAGGCGCCGATGTTGACGAAGCTGGGCATCAGCACGACGTTTTTCGCCACGAACGATCCGGCGCGGGCGATGCTGCCCGGCACCGCGCGGAAACCGGCGGTGCGGAACTCGGCCTCGCCCCAGCCGGAGAATTTGCTGGGCACCTTATCCCACCAGTGCGCCCCCCCCGGCCCGCCTTCTATCAACGCGTTGTCGTTGAGGCGGAAGGAGAGGAGGACTGCCTTCTTGAGCCACTGGTTGACCTGCCAGCCGTCTCCTGCCGGTTCGGCCACGCGCGCCGCGCCCGAATCGAGCAGCGCCAGCGCCTTGTCCACCGCTTGCCGCACTTCGCCCTGCGTCGCGGTCGAGACGGCGGCGCGGTCTTCCCATGCGGCGTCGATGGTGGCGATCAAAGTGGCGTGGTCGGTCATATTCAGGCTCCCAGTATCTGGCCCAGAAAGGGCGTGAGATGCGCGATCTCATGGTCGATGAAGTCCGGATGGGCGTCGACATGGCCGCTTTCCGACCCGTTGTTGAGCCAGATCGTCGTCATGCCCAGCGCCTTTGCGGGCTTCAGGTTGCGGGCCATATCCTCGAAGAAGGCGGCGCGCGCAAGGTCAATCCCGTGCTCGTCGCGCAATTGATGCAGCCCGTGCGGATCGGGCTTGGGGCGATAGCGGCAGGCGTGGATGTCGTGGATCAGCTCGAAATGCGTGCCCAGCCCGATCCGGTTCAGCACCCGCCGCGCATAGGGGGTGTCGCCATTGGTGAAGACGAGCTTGCGACCGGGCAGCGCGGCGATATGCGCGGCGAGATCGGCGTCAGGGCTCAGGCGATCGAGATCGATGTCGTGGACATAATCCAGGAAATGATGCGGATCGATGCCATGATGATGCATCAGCCCGGCGAGCGTCGTGCCATGATCCATAAAGTAGCGTTTCTGGACGGTACGGGCTTCCAGTGCCTCGCAGCCGAGCAATCCGGCGATATACTCGCCCATACGAACATCGATCAGTGCGAACAGATCGGCGCTGGCCGGGTAGAGCGTATTGTCGAGATCGAAGATCCAGCAATCGACATGAGAGAGGCGCGGGTCCATGCGAAGGCCCTGCCTCTATTTGAGGCAGGCGTCCAGCCCCTCATTCCGCACGACGGAGATGCGGCGCGCGATCGTGTTGCCATAGCGGCGGGTGAAGCCGCTGGGCGCAACAGCGGCGCGTCTCTTGGGCAAGGGCAGCACGGCGGCGATGCGCGCGGCCTCGGCGGGAGAGAGCTTGCTTGCGTCATGGTTGAAATAGCGCATCGCGCCCGCATTGGCGCCATAGGTGCCGATGCCGGTTTCCGCGACGTTGAGATAGACTTCCATGATCCGGTGCTTGCCCCACAACGCCTCGATCAGCAGCGTGAACCACGCCTCCAGCCCCTTGCGGAAGAAGCCGCCATTTTGCCAGAGGAACACGTTCTTGGCGGTCTGCTGGCTGATCGTCGAGCCGCCGCGTATGCGCCGTCCGCGCTCGTTATGCTTGATGGCCTTCTCGATCGCCTCGGCATCGAAGCCGTGATGCAGGCAGAATTTGCTGTCCTCGGCGGCAATCGCGGCGCGGGCCATGTCCGGGTCCATATCGGACAGGCTCATCCAGTCCTTGGTAAAGCCGTTCTTGTCGAAGAGCATGGTCAATGTGACCGGCGGCGGCACGAAGCGATAGAGCGCGACCATAAAGACCGAGAGCAGCAGGAGCCCGCCGACGATTCGCAGCGGCCAGCGCAGCACGCTGCGCCAGGAGAATGATCGGGTGCGGGCAATCTGCCGTTTGCGAGCCATAAGCTGCTGAATAATCGTTGGCGGGCGCGGGGGGAAGCGGGAATTGCAGCGCGCGCTACAGGCCCGCTTTCGTGCGCAGTTCCTTAAGGTCCGCCTCCGGCCGCGCGCCATAATGGGAAATGACTTCGGCGGCGGCGAGGGCACCCAGCTTCAGACAGGCGGGGATATCCTGCCCTTCGACATGAGCGGCGAGGAAACCGGCGGCGAACAGATCGCCCGCGCCGGTGGTGTCGATCACTTCCGAAACGGGGGCGGCGTAGACTTCATGGCGCGTGCCGTCATGAATCGCGATCGCGCCCTTTTCGCTGCGGGTGGAGATGAGCAATGGCACCTTGGGCGCGATGGCGGCGACCGCCTTGTCGAAGCCGTCGATCTGCGTGAGCGCCTGAATTTCCGCCTCGTTCGAGAAGAGAATGTCGATCAGGCCCTGATCGATCAGCGCCATGAAATCGGCGCGGTGCCGCTCGATGACGAAACCGTCGGACAAGGTGAAGGCGATCTTGCGCCCTGCCGCGCGGGCCATGTCGATGGCGGCGCGCATCGCCTTGCGCGGTTCTTCCGGATCCCAGAGATAGCCTTCAAGATAGAGGATGCCGCCGGCGCGGATCATGTCCGGGTCGAGCGCGCTCGCCGGGAGATGCTGCGACGCGCCGAGGAAGGTGTTCATCGTGCGCTGCGCATCGGGCGTCACGAGCACGAGGCAGCGTGCGGTCGGTTCACCTTGTGTGGCGGCGGGCGTGGCGAAATCGACGCCCAATGCGCGGATGTCATGCGCGAAAATCTGGCCCAATTGATCGTCGCGCACCTGACCGATGAAACCGCATGTCTTGCCGAGCGCGGCCAGCCCGGCCAGCGTATTGGCCGCCGAGCCGCCGCTCACTTCCATCGCCGCATCCATCTGCGCATAGAGCAGGTCGGCGGTCGCGGTATCGATGAGCTGCATGCCGCCTTTGGTGAGCGCATGTTCGGCGAGAAACGCATCGTCGGTCTGGGCGATTACATCGACAATCGCGTTGCCGATGGCGACGACATCATAACGGGGCTGGGTCAAGGCGCGGTTTCCTAATAATGTGGCGATGGTTCGCCCCTAGCTTGAGGTGAGTGCGGGTGCAACCTTCGGCAAGGCGGATTGACGAATGGAAGCAATCCTGCCTAGGACGGCGTCGATGGCTGACAAAACCAACGCACTATTGGCGAACATGACGGGATTGATGCTGCTCTCCGGTTGCGTCGGCGCGCCGGGGGGCAATGTCGGTATGACGCCGCCGCCGATGGCGACCGCTTATGGCAAGCCGCAGCCGCTCGTGGGGTGGGATGCCAAGCGGCTGATCGCGCGCTATGGCGAGCCGCGCCTCGACATTCAGGATCGCACGGTGCGCAAGCTGCAATTCATGACCGGCCGGTGTGTGCTCGACACCTATTTATATGTAACAGCGCGTGGGCGCGAACCGACGGTGACACATATCGACACGCGCCATAGCGACGGATCGGATGCCGATCCCGCGAAATGCGGGATCAGGTAGAGCAGGCGGCAAGACGGTCGAGCGCCCAGCGGGCGGCATCCTGCACGACTTCATCTTCATCATCCAGCAACGGCTTTAGCGCAGGGACAAGCCCTATGTCCTGACTATTACCCGCCGCGATGGCGGCGTTGCGCACCATGCGGTTGCGGCCGATGCGCTTGATCGGCGAGCCGGAAAATATTTCGCGGAACCCGGCATCGTCGAGCGCCAGCAGATCGGCCAGCGACGGCGCGGCCAATTCCGCACGGCCGACAAAGGTATGGTGAGCCTGCGCGGCCTTGGCGAATTTGTTCCACGGGCAGACGGCAAGGCAATCATCGCAGCCATAGACATGATTGCCGATGCCGGGGCGCAGATCTTCGGGGATAGGCCCTTTATGCTCGATAGTCAGATAGGAGATGCAGCGGCGCGCATCGAGGCGATAGGGCGCAGGAAAGGCATCGGTGGGGCAGGCGGTCTGGCAGGCGGTGCAGGAGCCGCAATGGTCTTGCTCCGCCGTGTCGGGCGCGAGCTGCGCGCTGGTGTAGATCGCGCCCAAAAACAGCCAGTTGCCATGATCGCGCGAGATGAGGTTGGTGTGCTTGCCTTGCCAGCCAAGACCGGCGGCGGCGGCGAGAGGCTTTTCCATGACCGGGGCGGTATCGACGAAGACCTTGAGCGCCCCCGCGCCTTCCTCATCGACCATCCAGCGGGCGAGCGCCTTCAGCGCCTTTTTTACGACATCATGATAATCGCGCCCCTGCGCATAGACGGAGATGCGGGCGCGATCCGGCTGATCAGCGAGCGCCATCGGATCATGCGCGGGGGCATAGCTCATGCCCAGCATGACGACCGAGCGCACATCGGGCCAAAGCGCGGCGGGGGCGGCGCGTTGCTGCGCGCGTTCCTCCATCCACAGCATGTCGCCATGGCAGCCTTGCGCGATCCACGCGTGCAGCCGCTCGCCCGCTTGCGGCGCGGCATCGGCATCGCATATGCCGCACGCGACAAAGCCGAGGTCGGCAGCCTTGGCCTTGAGGCGATTTTCGAAATCAGGTGTAACCATATGTGGTTTTCGTTCGTATATAAGAGAACGGAGGACGCAATGGCGATTTCACGACGCGAATGGCTTGTCGGAGGCGCGCTGACCGGATTGGGTGTAGCGGCTGCGCCCTGGATGCTGGCTGGCGACGATGTGCAGGCGCGGGAATTTCCGTATCGATTGAGCGAGGCGCAGTGGCGCAAGCGCCTCAGCCCGCAACAATATGCGGTGCTGCGCGAGGCGGCGACCGAGCGGCCCTTTACCAGCCCGCTCAACAAGGAAAAGCGCAAGGGCGTGTTCCATTGCGCGGGATGCGACCTGCCGCTGTTTTCTTCTGCCACGAAATATGAGAGCAGCACCGGCTGGCCGAGTTTCTGGCGGCCTTTGCCCAAGGCTGTCGGCACCGAAACCGATTACAAGCTCGGCTATCCGCGAACCGAGGTGCATTGCGCGCGCTGCGGCGGGCATCTGGGCCATGTGTTCAATGACGGGCCGCGTCCCACCGGCAAGCGCTATTGCATGAACGGCGTGGCGCTGCGCTTTGCTGCGGGTTAGCGCTTGATTTCGTAAAGCTGCATCGCCGTCATGCCCTTTACCGGAACGGGCGTGAGCCAGTCCGGCGGTCGATGCGCGAGCAGGCGTGCGCCCAGCCCGTCGGGTTCGGTGCGGCGATAGCGTTGCACTTCGTTGAGCGCGGGGCAGAAGAGCAGATAGCGCGCGCTGGTGCTGGTGACGATGGCGCGCGCCTTGTCGGGGCTGGCGAGAAAGGCATGAATGACCTTGCCCAGACCCGCGACATTGCGGTGATGCGCGGTGCCGATGACGCTGTGCCCGGTGCGCTGGAGCACGGCGGGGCCGATGTCGATGGGCGCGAACAGCGTTGCCGTGGGCACGGCCTGCAAGGCGGCCATCTGCGCGACATCATTGCAGGATTGCAGGCCGGGGTCGGTCGATTTTTCTGACAGGCTTTTGCCGGAGATGGCAGCACCGCCGAGAAAACCGGCGATGGACAGCCCGGCCGGGCTGAGCAGGCACAATGCGCTGGTCAGCAGCACGCGTGAAGCCATATGCGGCAGGGCGGCGATGCGGGGATAGAGGCGCGCGATGATCCAGGCGAGGCCAGGCAGGGCGAAGAGATGCGCGACCGACATGGCGCGCATCACCAGCAGCGCGACGAGGATGCTGCCCGCTGCCAATGCGAGCAGGCAGTGCCACAGGATGCGGCGGTCGCTGTCTTGCTCGGCGCGCGCGGCGAGAAGGAAACCCGCCATGCCGAACAGCGACGGCACCAGCATCACGCCGCGCGTCTGCCAGTCCTGATCCCAGATCGGCAGGCCTTCGAGCACGCCCCGATACCAGAAGCTGTAGACCAGCGGATCGAGCGTCTCGAACGGCCCTGCAACGCAGGGACCGGCGGTGGCAAGGAAGAGGGCCGCGCCCGCGCCGCCTGCTATGGCGACCGGAGCTGCGCGGCGCAGGATAGTGGCGTCGCCCGCAATCTGCCTGCCGATCGCCATCAAAGGAAAGACCAGTGCGAGCGGGACGATGTAGACTGGCGACATGCTGTCGCAATAAGAGACGAGGCTCGCCCGCCAGCCATGGGTGACGAGCAGCAGGGCCGCCGATCCCGCCGCAAGCACACCGACATAACCGAGGATGCGCGGCCATTGTGCGGGCCGCAGGGCATAAAGCGCGCCTAGCACCGCGCCCGCCAGCGCGGCATAAGGCAGGCCTTCGCTGGAGATATGCAGCCAGAGCGCCATCGCGCCGCCCATGATGAGACCGCCCTTGCGCGGATCGGCGTGGAGCAGGCCGAGCAGCAGCACTGTCGCCATGGCGATCTGCCACGCGTGATGATCGATGCGCAGCGGGGTCACCTGAACGAGGATCGGGAAGCAGGCCATGAGCAGCGCGACGCAAAGCAGCGCGCGGTGAACACCGATAAAATCGCGCATCGCCCGGTATAGGCCAAAGGCAATGACCGCCAATGTTGCCATCGGCACGGCAAGGCAGGCGATGATTTCTCCAAGCGCCGTGCCGACCAGCGGGCGCAGCGCGACGATGATCGCGGCGACCGGCATATCGACGAGCCGCGACCAGTGCATCGGACCGCCAACGGGCGGGTTGACGCGATGCTGGCTGACATCGAACCAGCTCTGCCCGGCGAGGAAATCGCGCACCTGTACCAGCCGCATGGCATCATCGGGATCGCGGAAGCCGAGGGTGGCGAAATGGCTCCAGCCCCAGATCATGCTGAGGATCACATATTCGAGCCACAAGGCGCCGACGATGAGCAGCGCGTTATGACCGCGCAGCAGCCAGGGCGTTTCAGTGCCGGCGGGCTGTGCGGTCCCGTCTGCCGGGGCGAAGGGAGGGGTCACGCAAAGACGACCGTGCGGCGCAGCAGATAGGTCGTCTGGAAGCTGACGGCGATTGCGCATAATTTCGCCAGGCGCGGGTCGAGGCCCATATGGCTGCCCAGCCCGACGATGATGCTGGTGATGGTCAGGCCGATCAGCGCCGAGGCCACGAACAGCGCTTTCTGTCGCCTGCGCCGTGAGAGGAATATCGTGCCATGGCGGCCAAAGACGAAGCGCGACGAGACGAACCAGTGGACGATGAGGCCGAGGCTATAGCCCGCGGCCGAGGCGGGAACCGGGGGAACGCTCATATTGAGCAGCAGCATGAAGAGCGCGAGATCGGCGGCCAGTGCCAGCGCGCTCGCCATCACATAGCGCGCGTAGGTGATGCGCCACAGGAGGGAGGTCGCGCGCGCGATCATCGGCTTCAGGCCACCCTGGAAATCTTGGTTGCGGTCGCTGGTGTTGCCGTCGGTTCTGCCTCGGTATCGGGGCCGATGCGGGCGGGAACGTCGCGCACGCTGTCGAGAGCGGCGCGCTCGCCCGTGCTGAGCGCCGCGTTGCTGACCGCGCCTTCATCGCCCGCCTCATGATATTCGGCGTCTTCATTGACGGCCCAGATGTCGTAAATGCGCTGGCCTGCCTCGATATTGCGGACGGTGAGCATCGCCGTCATCATCGCATGATCCTGATTATTGTAGCGGTGCATGCCGTTGCGGCCGACCAGATGCAGCGTCGGATATTTCTCCTCCAGCTCGCTGCGCATCGATGCCACGTTGGCGGCATAGGCGTCGTCATAGACCGGATAGGCCTTTTCCTGCCGCACGACCGCGCCGCCGACCACATCTTCGGGCTTGCACAGGCCGAGGATCGCCATTTCCTTCTTGGCGAGTTCGATCAGGTCGGCGTCGGACGAGGACCAGAGGCCGTCACCTTCGAAGCAGAAATATTCGAGGCCGACGCAGGCGATGCTCTCATCGGGCACCATCTCGGGCGACCAGCTGCGGAAATTCTGCACCCGCCCGACCTTCACCTTGCTGTCGTGGATATAGATCCAGTTGTCGGGAAACAGGTCGTCGGACTTGATCATCAGCGCGACGGTGAGGAAATCGCGATATTTGAGGTCGAGTGCCTGACCCATCGTGGCGGGCAGCGGGTGGATGCGTCCGGCCAGCTCGCGCATCGGCGCGGAGCTGATGACATGGCTGGCGTTGATCGTGACGGTGCCGTTCGCGCCCTGCGCCTGCACGCGCCAGCGGCGGCCCTGCGTATCGAACGCGAGCTGCTTGAGGCTGTGACCCATCAGCACGCTATTGCCCGCTTTCTCGACATGCGCGCGCGCGGCGTCCCACATCATGCCGGGGCCGAGGCGGGGGTAACGGAAGGTTTCGAGCAATGTCTTGGCGCCCATGCCGTCATTGGGGCGCTTGTTGAGGCCGAGGCTGCGCTTGAGGCCATCGATCACCGCACCGCCGAGCGACAGGCCCTTGATGCGCTGCGCCGCCCAGTCGGCGGACATTTCATCGCAGGGCATGCCCCACACTTTTTCGGTGTAGGTTTTGAAGAAGATCGAAAACAGTTTGTGGCCGAACTGGTTGACGGTCCAGTCCTGAAAGGAGCGGACGTTCCTGTTGGGAAACAGCTTGGCCTTGGCAAAGCTCGCCATGCACAGGGTTGAACGCCAGATGCCCAGATTGCGCAGCGCCTCGAAGGCGCGCAGCGGGTAGCTGTAGAATTTGCCTTCATAATAGATGCGGCTCATGCGCGGGCGCTGGATGAAATCATCGGGCAGGATTTCATTCCAGAGATCAACCACTTCTTTCGATTTCGAGAAGAAGCGATGGCCGCCGATATCGAAGCGGAAACCCTCATGTTCGACTGTGCGGCTGATGCCGCCGACATACTGCGGATCTTTCTCGATCACCGTGACGCGATAGCCGCTTTTGGACAGGAGATAGGCGGCGGTGAGCCCTGCTGGCCCGGCACCGATGATGGCAATGTCGGTCGTGTGGTCGCCCAGCGACATGTAGTAATCCCCTGATCCCACGGTTTCGCGCAGTTTCCGGGATGCCGTAAATTGGTTTAAGTCAGGTTAACAGGATGGTAATGAGGCGCCGTATGTCAGGCGGGGACGCCGTTTTTGTGCGCCCTCGCCCGTTTATTCATTGCAACTGTTAACGGCAGACCACGTCGCCACGGTCTATTTCGCGGCCCAATAGCGCACCCGCGCCAGCGCCGATCAATGTGCCGGCAATGCTGCTCTGGCCGCGATCGAGACGGTTGCCGATCAGCCCGCCCAGCGCCGCGCCGACGATGAGGCCGGTCGTGCCGTCGCTGCGGCGGCAATAATAGCGGTCGTCATAGCCGCGATAGATGCGCGTCGAGCGATGCACGCGGATGGGCGCATAGCCGCCGCGATAATAGCGATCGGCATAATAGCCGCGATAGCGCGGGTCCGGGCGGTTATAGTCATAGCGATGGATGATGACGGTGCGGTCATATCCACGGTGCCGGTCATAATCGCGATGTTTGTCATGCTTGCGATGCTTGTCATAGCCATGCGCCTTGGCATGGCGTGGCGGATCGGCGAGCGCGGGACTGGCCGACAGCACGCCGAAGCCCAGCGAAGCTGCAATAATCGAACCGATGAGACGCTTTTTCATTGTCGTTGCTCCTGTGATGTTCTGTCGGAGATAACGCCCGGAGTATAAGAGATGTTGCATGAACCCAGAGCAACAGGGCGTTCAGCCGCCAGACGGGTTTGGCGCGGCATTATCTTATTGTGCCGGCGAGCGTTTGATGGATATTGCCGATGGCATGACGCTTGCGTAATTTGGTGGCGATGGCGCGCCTTGCGCCCCAAGGAGACGATTAGATGACAAAATGGATGATTGGGTTTGCGATGACGGCGGCGCTGGCGCTGTCGGCATGCAATACGGTGAAAGGCGTCGGCCGCGATATCGAGTCGGTCGGCCGCGCGGGTGAGGAAGCTATCGACTGAGCCGCCCGACAGGCTTGCCCGCATGAGCTGTATCCGCGGGCAAGCTTTTGTCAGGGCACAAGAACCCGGCGCATCAGGCGTGCGCGGCCTTTTCGTGGCCGGCGATCATCTGTTGCAGCACGACGATGCGCTCGCGCTCGCGCGACCAGTCATGCGAGGGGCGTTCGCGGATTTTGTCCAGCAGCGTGCGCAATTCCTGCTTGCGGTCGTCTATCGTGACGGGTTCCATCATCCATTCTCCTGTGTCTATGGGATAGAGGGAAAACGGCGCAGCCGGTGCGGAGTTCCCTCTTCCCGGATGAAGGCACCATAGCGTCTTTGGCAGGATTTGGCCAGACCGGCGCGGCTATTACAATGCGCCAGGGCGCTCCCTACATTGAGGATTGCACACTCCCATAAGGAAGGAATTTTTCCTCATGACAGACACGCAGACCCAGAGCCGCATCGACATCCGCCCCTTCGCCTCGCTCGGCCATGCCGACCATGGCTGGCTCGACGCGCGGCACCATTTTTCCTTCGCCCATTATCATGACCCGGCGCGCATGGGATGGGGCGCGCTGCGCGTGTGGAACGACGATGCGATCGCGGCCGGGGCCGGTTTCCCGCCGCATCCGCATGCCGACATGGAGATCATCACCTATGTCCGGCAGGGCGTGATCACGCACAAGGACAGCATGGGCAACGAAGGCCGCACCGAGGCGGGCGACGTGCAGGTGATGAGCGCGGGCATGGGCGTCACCCATTCGGAATATAATATGGAAAGCGAGGAAACCCGGCTGTTCCAGATATGGATTATCCCCGATGCGCGCGGGGGCGAGCCGGGTTGGGGCGCACGGCGCTTTCCGCATGAGGCGGAGTCGGATGAGACCGGCGCGGGGCAGTGGACGGTCTTCGCCAGCGGCATGAACGGCGATGCGGGCGCGCTGCCGATCCGTGCGGATGCGCGGGTGCTGGGCGCGCGCGTGATGGCGGGGAGCAGCATCGATTATAGCGTGGGCGAGGGGCGGCACGGCTATCTCGTGCCCGCGACCGGCGCGGTCGAGATTGACGGCGAACGGGTGGATGCGCGCGATGGCGTGGCGATGCGCGGCGGCGACTATGTAATCACCGTGCTGGAGGATGCCGAGCTGGTGCTGGTGGATAGCCGATAGGGGACGAGCGGGGAGGGAGACGCAGAGCGGCGCGTAGTGCGGCTGGCGTTTCCCTATCCCCTCGGCTTATCCCTCCGCGCGGGCGCAATCGATGCACAGCGCCGCTTCGGGTCTGGCCTCCAGCCGGGCAGACGCGATTTCCTCGCCACAGCGCACACATTCGCCATAGCGGCCTTGCTCGATCCGCAACAAGGCGCGTTGCACCGAGGCGATCTCGCGGGCGAGCAGCGTGCCCTGCGCCTCCAGCCCGGCATCGTCTTCCTTTTCGACCGCCTGTTCCGATGAATCGGGGTTGAGCGGCTCGGCAAGATCCTGCGCGATGCGGGCTTGCCGGGCCTCCATCTCCGCGAGCATGGATTCCAGTCGGGATTGCATGGCGGCGGTGTCGATCATGGAAGCTGCTCCTATGTGTCTGGAGCGGAGACTATAATGGCGCGCGGGCGGCGGCAATGGGGGCGGGGCTGTTGCATCGATATGCATGGGGGGCGTTTTCGCGGGAATGAAGGGAGATCGGCCGGTCATTTCGCTTGAGAAATGAGCCGCAAAAGACGCGAGGACGTGGGGGTGCTTTTTTCGCGCGGAGGCGCAGAGGGCTTGCGCGAGGCGGTTAGGGAGCGCATATTTGCACCGTGAAACCGAACCAGCCTTTGACCGAAAAGCTTGATGAAGCGGGCGGCGCGCCGGAGCGCGGCTATGCTGCATGGAAGCGCGCGAAGGTCGAAAAGGGGCTGGAGCAATCGAAGGATCGGGATGCGATGATCCCGGTGGCGCAGATTTTGCGCGATTTCGGCCTTGAACGTTAATTTCACGCCGCAAGCCAGGGATGATTTGACGGCGTCCGGGGGTGGATCGCGGAGGATGATACGCGTGCCTTGCCTATGTGGCGAAGGCCCTTACAAGCTATATTTGACCAAGGGCCCGTAATTGTGTGTCGAAAGATATTTTATCAATTATACCTTTTACGATTTTATCTAATGGAGACCTCTCATTGTAGTCGGTAGGAACAGCAAAGTTGACTCGCCCGTCAGCAAATATCTGTTGAGCTTGAGTTTTGGTTCTCCGTTTTTTTGGTTCAAACACCGCTATCGAATGACCACGCTGATCCTTGACCAGTCTGAAGCAAGGGATATCTGTTAATCCATCCCCTATAAAAATCATGTTTTCAAATGGAACGGGTCGTTTTTCATGATCAACATAGGCATTAATCACGGAATCATCCCAAACGTCTAAACTCCCTTTGTTAATCCGAAAAAGGTATTGCGTCTTGGTAGTGTAATTCAAAGCCAATGCTGGCCATTCTGCTACACCGTGATGATCATACATAAAAGATGAGGCGTAGATTTTCTTGAAGTATTGAGCAATTTTGGTCCCTTGGATCATTTCCCTAATGCCTGATGAAACGATATAATGTTCTACGTTAACTCCTGATGATCGTCCATATTTGTTTATTCTCTTAAACCAATTATCTTGGTTTGATGCATATAAGCCCGGGAAGAAATCGAGTTTTGATCCATATGCTGCGAAATTTTCTCTTGTAACTTTAACTTTTTGTGAACGCGCACGTTCAAGCATCAGTCGCATATAAACGTGTATTTGATCGGCTTCGTGTTGTTCGGCCTCAGTTCGGCAGGCAGACCAAAATTCATCAGTGTTCATCCCAATATTAGGAATGAAATCTCGCTCCTGCATATTCCCTGGAGCTAGAGTACCATCAAAATCATAACAGATGGCACAAGAAATAAGCTTTCGTGGCAAGGTCAGCCCTTAGGTGGATAAGGATCGTTGCCATAGCTGTTTCGAGCCCGAATCTGACCATTGCGGCCTTGGAGATATGCTTCTCCCTCAGATCCCCTTGCAAGCCTTCGCGCTTCGCTCCAAGCTTCCGTTTGAGTTGAGTGGACTGAACTGGCGCGTGAGTTTCCTGCTCCCTTCACTTGCCAGCCACCCTCATGCTTCGTGGCCCAATAGTCTTTTGCCATTGCGATTCTCCTAATGTTCCCGTTTTAACCTACATATGTTTTTGTTGATGAGCAACCTCCTACTCCGCCGCGACTCCCGCCCGTTTGAACATATCGTCGCCTTCATCTTCGGCGGCGCTGTCGTCGTTGGCCTTGATCCGTTTGCGGCTGTCGAAGCTGTTCCATACATCGTTCCAGTTGCCGCGGGTGGCGCCTTTTGAATATTCCGTGGCGCGGGTTTCGAAGAAATTGGCGTGCTCGACGCCGTTCAGCAGCGGGGCGAGCCAGGGGAGCGGGTGATCCTCGATCATGTAGATCGGCTGGAAACCCAGTTGGCCGAGGCGCCAGTCGGCGATGTAGCGGATGTAGCGCTTGATCTCTTTCGCCGTCATGCCCGGCACCGGACCCATTTCGAAGGCAAGGTCGATGAACGCATCTTCGAGCCGCACCGTCTTCTGGCAGCAGTCGATGATGTCTTCCTTAACCGCTTTCGTCAGGCAACCGCGCTCCTTCACGAAAGCGTGAAACAGGTGGATGATGCCTTCGCAATGCAGGCTCTCGTCGCGCACCGACCAGGTGACGATCTGGCCCATGCCCTTCATCTTGTTGAAGCGCGGGAAGTTCATCAGCATGGCGAAGGAGGCGAAGAGCTGCATGCCCTCGGTAAAGCCGCCGAACATGGCGAGCGTGCGGGCGATGTCTTCATCATTATCGACGCCGAATTGCTGCATATAATCATGCTTGGCGCGCATTTCCTCATATTCGAGGAACATGCTGTACTCGCTTTCGGGCATGCCGATGGTGTCGAGCAGATGCGAATAGGCCGCGATGTGGATCGTCTCCATGTTGGAGAACGCCGTCAGCATCATCTTGACTTCGGTGGGTTTGAACACCCGGCCATATTTGTCGTGATAGCAATCCTGCACCTCGACATCGGCCTGCGTGAAGAAGCGGAAAATCTGCGTGAGCAGGTTGCGCTCATGGTCGGAAAGCTTCTGCGCCCAGTCGCGGCAATCCTCGCCCAGAGGCACTTCCTCGGGCATCCAGTGCACCTGCTGCTGGCGCTTCCAATATTCATAGGCCCACGGATATTCGAAGGGCTTGTAGACTTTGGAGGCTTTGAGAAGAGACATGAGGATTACTCCGGCAACTGGACTGAAGGGAGAGAGGCGGGCGATGCCGCGACAGACGGGCGGCGAATGAGACCAGCAGAGGAACGGAGGCGGCGTCCGTCCGTTCCATGAACAAGGGGCATGAATGCAGGAGACACAGCATGTTGAACGAAACTAGCATCCGCGAACATATGGAAGTGACCGACAGTGCGGGCACGCATCTGGGCACCGTCGATCATGTCGAAAACGGGCGTATCAAGCTGACCCGCAACGATTCCGCCGACAACCGGCATCATTATGTCGATATGGCCTCGGTCGAGCGCATCGAGGGGGATCGGGTTATATTGCGCAACGGCGCTACCGCCGCGCCGATGACCGAAGCGGAAATCGCGGCGGCCAGCGAATTCCACACGACGTCCGACAGCCCGCTTTCCGGCGCTGAGGAGCGGCCCCTGTTCGGCACCAGCGGCACGGGCACAGGCATGGGCGGATCGGGCTCGGGCCAGCATTGAGAAGGGCCTCGACATGGGCCGCGACACGGACATCGAGAGGAGCGTTGAAGGGGATGAGCCAGCGGAAAATGCGCGCCCTTCAACCGCCTGCCTCAAATCGGTGCCGCAGATGCGACGGGCCGTGGAACGGCGCGCGGCGGCGCTCGTTGTCCTGCTATTCCCCATCCATACAGGAGAGAGAGCATGTTCGAGAAATGGCGCATCAAGGAGCATATGGAAGTCAGCGACAGCGCGGGCCAGCATGTCGGCACGGTCGACAAGGTGGAGGATGACAGGATCATCCTGACGCGCAGCGACTCCGCCGACGGGCGTCACCACAGCCTGCCGGTCGATGCGGTCGAGAAGATCGATGACAACCGTGTCTATCTGACGGCGGATGCTCCGGCGCCCGCGCAGGTGTGACAGCCCATGTCTTCCCCCCGCTTTGGCACTAGGCAAAGCGTTTCTTGCCCCGGCATCGAAAGGTGCCGGGGCTTTTGTTTGAGGGAGCAAAGGCGCGCTGGTTACTGGCACGCCAGACATTCGTCATAATCGGTCGTTTCGCCGATTTCGAACTTGGGCGCTTCCGCTGTGTTGTCCGCCTCGACGCCTCCGGCGAACCCGGCGCGCTGCACCGATTTGGAACGCAGATAATAAAGCGACTTGATGCCCAGTTCCCACGCGCGGAAATGCAGCATCAGCAGATCCCATTTCTCGACATCGGCGGGGATGAACAGATTGAGCGACTGCGCCTGATCGATATAGGGCGTGCGGTCGGCGGCGAGTTCGAGCAGCCAGCGCTGGTCGATCTCGAAGCTGGTCTTGAACGCGTCCTTTTCTTCCTGGCTCAGGAAATCGAGATGCTGGACGCTGCCGCCTCTTTCGAGGATGCTGTTCCAGACATTCGTCGAATCCTTCGCCTTTTCGACCAGCAGCTTTTCGAGGTAGGGATTCTTGATCGAGAAGCTGCCCGACAGGGTCTTGTGCGTATAGATATTGGCGGGGATCGGCTCGATGCAGGCGGACGTGCCGCCGCAGATGATGCTGATCGACGCGGTCGGCGCGATTGCCATCTTGCAGGAAAAACGCTCCATCACGCCCATATCGGCGGCATCGGGGCAGGGGCCGCGTTCATGCGCCAGCATCATCGAGGCTTCGTTGACCCTGGCGTTGATATGCTTGAAGATCTTGAGGTTCCAGCTCTTGGCCATCGCGCTTTCGAACGGAATGAGCCGCGCCTGCAGGAAGCTGTGGAAGCCCATGACGCCGAGGCCGACCGAACGCTCGCGCTCCGCCGAATATTTGGCGCGGGCCATTTCATCGGGCGCGCGGTCGATATAGTCCTGCAGCACATTATCGAGGAAGCGCATGACATCCTCGATGAACTGCTTGTCGTCGTTCCACTCATCCCATGTTTCGAGATTGAGCGAGGAGAGGCAGCAGACCGCCGTGCGGTCATTGCCCAGATGGTCGCGACCCGTGGGCAGGGTGATTTCCGAGCAGAGGTTCGAGGTCGAAACCTTGAGGCCGAGATCGCGGTGATGCTTGGGCATCATCCGGTTCACCTGATCGGAGAAGACGATATAGGGTTCGCCGGTGGCGAGACGGGTCTCGACCAGCTTCTGGAACAGCGCGCGGGCGTCCACCGTGGCACGCACCGAGCCATCCTTGGGGCTGCGCAGATTGAACTCCGCGCCGTCACGCACCGCTTCCATGAACTCGTCGGTCAGCAGCACGCCATGATGCAGATTGAGCGCCTTGCGGTTGAAGTCGCCCGACGGCTTGCGGATTTCGAGGAACTCCTCGATCTCCGGGTGCGACACGTCGAGATAGCAGGCGGCCGAACCGCGACGCAGGCTGCCCTGAGAAATCGCCAGCGTGAGGCTGTCCATCACGCGGACGAACGGAATGATGCCGCTGGTCTTGCCGTTGAGGCCGACCGGCTCGCCGATGCCGCGCACACTGCCCCAATAGGTACCGATGCCGCCGCCGCGCGAGGCGAGCCAGACATTCTCGTTCCAGGTGTTGACGATGCCTTCGAGGCTGTCGTCCACCGAATTGAGATAACAGGAGATTGGCAGGCCGCGTCCGGTGCCGCCGTTCGAAAGCACGGGCGTCGCGGGCATGAACCACAGGCGCGAGATATAATCATAAAGGCGCTGGGCATGGTTCTGATCGTCGGCATAGGCAGAGGCGACGCGCGCGAACAAATCCTGATAGCTTTCGCCGGGCAGCAGATAGCGGTCGCGCAGGGTTTCCTTGCCGAACTCGGTCAGCAGATCGTCACGCGACGGGTCGGTCGTCACATCGAAGCGGCGCTCGGCGATTGTCTTGGAATCGGGCGTCTTGGAGCCGGACACGGATGCCGCTTTCGCGGGCTTCGCTTCCGCTTTCGCTGCTGCCTTTTCCGCTGCTGGTCGTTCTTCTGTCATCACTGCCACGTCGCCTGCGTCCACTTCCTGCATATCTCTGAAATCCATCGCATCGACCCTCGATTGTTCACTGTTCGTTCGATTCGGTCAAGGCGCGTGATGGAATGATCCAACCCTACATCTTTTCGAACCGAAGGGAGACAGGTTTTTATCCCGAAATCGGCCCGGAAACAGGGGCAAAACGTCCCCTTCGCCGAATAACCTCGACGTCTCCAAACACAATCTGTTGGGTTGCCCCCGCTGTCCCTGATACTAGGGATAGTGCCACAGTGGTGTGGGGATGCAAGGGGGTAAATGACAATTCGGGGACTCGGTTCGTCGCGGCTGAGATTCGTTTCGTCGACGAATTAGAACGCCGCAGCGCAGCGACGCGCGGTAAAAGCTGGCATGCAGAAATTGCAAGAGAACAGAGGGGGAAGAAAAATAAATATCCGGGGATATATCCATATTGTGGTAACTGCGGCGTTAGGAATGCGACGAAGTTTGCACGACTTAAACTTTCCGCTTCAACCGCATCACCGGCGACACTATCCGTAGTGTCCAAGGGTGGACAGCATCGGTCAAAATCGACATAGGCGGGGCAAAGCCCTATATCCCGTTATCCTATGTCAGAGGACAGCCTCATGATCATCATCAAGGAAGCCGACCTGATCGAGAGCGTCGCCGATGCGCTCCAATATATCAGCTATTATCACCCGATGGATTATATCAAGGCGCTGGGTGAAGCCTATAAGGCCGAGCAAGGCCCGGCGGCAAAGGACGCCATCGCGCAGATATTGACCAACAGCCGCATGTGCGCCGAGGGGCACCGGCCGATCTGTCAGGACACCGGCATCGTCAATGTGTTCCTGAAATGGGGGCAGAATTGCCGACTGGAAAGCGACCGCTCGATGCAGGAGGTGGTCGATGAAGGGGTGCGCAAGGCCTATCTCAACCCCGAAAACCGGCTGCGCGCGTCGATATTGAAAGACCCGGCCTTTTCGCGCGTCAATACGAAGGACAACACGCCCTGCGTGCTGAATGTCGAAATGGTGCCGGGCGATATGGTGAGCGTCGATGTCGCGGCCAAGGGCGGCGGCAGCGAGAACAAGTCCAAGTTCAAGATGATGAACCCTTCTGACAGCATCGTCGACTGGGTGATCGAAACCGTGCCGACCATGGGTGCGGGCTGGTGCCCGCCGGGCATGCTGGGCATCGGCATCGGCGGCACGGCGGAAAAGGCGATGCTGCTTGCCAAGCAGAGCCTGATGGAACCGATCGACATGGCGCAGCTGAAAGCGCGCGGGCCGCAGACGGACATCGAGAAGCTGCGCGTGGAGATTTACGACAAGGTCAATGCACTGGGCATCGGTGCGCAGGGTCTGGGCGGCTTGTCCACCATTCTCGACGTGAAAATCTATGATTATCCCTGCCATGCGGCGGGCAAGCCGATTGCGATGATCCCCAATTGCGCGGCGACGCGCCATGCGCATTTCGTGCTGGATGGTTCAGGCCCTGCCTATATCGATCCGCCCAATTTGGACGAATGGCCCGATGTGCACTGGGTGCCGGACAAGGCGGCGATCAAGGTCGATCTCGACACACTGACGCCGGAAGTGGTGCAAAGCTGGAAGGCGGGCGACCGCTTGCTGCTCAACGGCAAGATGCTGACCGGGCGCGATGCCGCGCACAAGCGCATTGCCGACATGCTGGCGAAGGGCGAGGAACTGCCGGTCGATTTCAAGGGACGCGCGATCTATTATGTCGGCCCGGTCGATCCGGTGATGGGCGAGGTCGTCGGCCCCGCAGGCCCGACCACGGCAACCCGCATGGACAAGTTTACCGACATGATGCTGGAGCTGGGCCTGCTGACGATGATCGGCAAGGCCGAGCGCGGCATGGGCGCGGTCGATTGCATCGCCAGGCACAAGGTCGCCTATCTGATGGCGGTGGGCGGCGCGGCCTATCTGGTCGCCCGCGCGATCAAGGGCGCGAAGGTCGTCGGCTTCGAGGATCTCGGCATGGAAGCGATCTACGAGTTCGAGGTCAAGGACATGCCGGTGACGGTGGCGGTCGATAGCGAAGGCCAGAATGTCCACCATCTCGCGCCCTTGGTGTGGCGCGACAAGATTGCCAAAGAGGGCCTGTTGCAGGGGGCATGAGCGGGCGCTGGACGACCCGGAGATTTCGCGCGCTGGTCCGGCATAGCGGGCCGACGTCGCTGATCTTCCGTCGCCGTCTTGCCCTGATTGGCGGGGCTGTGATCGTCGGGCTGGTGGCGCTGGCCTTTGCCGAATTTGCCGATGGGGCCGGTCATATGTTCGAAGGCGCGGTTGCGCGCTATCCTTATGCGCCATTGGCTGTGACGCCGTTAGGTTTCGCGCTTATCGTCTGGATCACGCGGCGGTTTGCGCCGATGGCCGCGGGATCGGGTATTCCGCAGGTGATCGCCGCGACGCGCGGCACCAGCGGCGCCTTCGCCCGCCTTGTTGATATGCCGACCGCTGCGCTCAAATGCGTGCTGACGACGGGGGCGTTGCTGGTCGGCGCTTCGGTCGGGCGCGAGGGACCGACGGTGCAGATCAGTGCGGCATTGCTGGGCTGGACGCACAGGCTGCTTCAGGTGCCGATGCGCGTCACCGTGATGATCGCGGGCGGCGCGGCGGGTGTGGCTGCGGCCTTCAACACGCCGCTCGCGGGAATTACCTTTGCGATCGAGGAACTCGCCGCCGCCTATGAGCAGCGCATGGCCTTGCTCGTGATTACGGCGGTGATCGTTTCGGGTATGGTGACATTGGGGCTTGCGGGCAATTATATCTATTTCGGCGGCGGCGTGGAGGCGCGGCTCGCCCTGTCGTCGGCCATCCCGGTGGCGCTGGTGGGAGGGTTTCTTGGCGGGCTTTCGGGCGGGCTGTTCGCGCGGCTGACGCTGCAGGCGGCGCGGATGAGCAATCGCTTCACCGATGTGCGCAAACGCTATCCCGTCGCTTTCGCCGCCGCATGCGGGGTGCTGGTCGCGGCGATCGGCGTGGGTACGGGACTGACCTGGGGAACGGGCTATGCCCCGGCGCGCGCGCTTATCATGGGAGAGGATTTGCCGCTCTGGTTCGCGCCTGCCAAATTCATTGCGACGCTGGCGACAACCATTTCCGGCATACCCGGCGGCATTTTCGCGCCTTCGCTGGCGACAGGCGCGGGCTTTGGCCAGACATTGCGCTGGTTCTTCCCGGATGAACCGGCGAGCGCGGTCGTGCTGGTCGGCATGGCGGCTTATTTTACCGGCGTGGTGCGCGCGCCGCTCACGGCCGTCATCATCATCACCGAGACGACCGGTGCGCGTGGTTTCATGCTGCCGCTGCTCGGTGCGGCGCTCGTGGCCGACGCCTCGGCGCAATTATTGTGCAAGGAGCGGCTCTATCACGGTCTTGCCAAAAGCTTTTTGCCCTCTGCGCCGGACGGGCACGCAACCAAGCAGGGGTGACGGAGTTGTGACAGGCACAGGAGTATCTTATGCCATTCACCCAACTGGACCCGCCAATACCACTTGAAGTTATCGACAAGGGCAAAGGCATGGCGATCGGCATGATCGATTACGGCCCGGAGCATAATCTCATATGGGTTACGGCGATCGATGACACGGGCGAGATATGGTGTGCGCCCAATCCCAAGGTGCGGATGCAACAGAACTGGACGATGGGCCGCACGCAACCCATTTATACGCCAGAGCATATATGCGGCGGAACCAATGATGTTCCGTCGATAGCGCATAACTGATTTTGCGAGGGTGGGACGACCGGATGTGCGGGCATTGGTGGATTGCAAGCCGGGGTCGACGGTGCTGGAGGCGCTGAAATAGATCAGCCTCTGTCGGGTGGCGCGACCTTTTCCGGCAACGGGAAAAGGGTGCGGAAATGCTCCGCTTTTGCCCTGTCGCCATGGATACGCAGCGCGCCGGTCTTTTCCAGCTCCGCATAAGGCATGTCGCCATAGACATAGCCGCCGAGCGCATTGGGGTCGCCTTCGAATATCAGGTCGGCCCCGGCGGGATCGCCCTGCGCCACGGTGAAGCCGGATGCGTCGAGATGGCCGCGATACATATCCTCGCCGAAGCGGAAGCCGAGCGAGACATTGAGATCACCGATGCGCGGGTGGTCGATCATCGTACGGAAAGAAAGGAGGATCGATACGCCGCTGATCGGTTGCGTCGGATCATGCCCCGGCGAACGCGTCGCCCAGCGGCCCAGCTCCTGCACAATCACTTCGGCTTCATAGCCCCACGGGGTGAGTTCATAGACCTGCACCGAAGCGGGCGGCGGGAGTTTGCGGCGAATGAGAATGCCGCGCTGTTCCAGTTCGGTGAGGCGCTGGGTCAGCACATTGGCGCTCAAACCGGGCAGGTCGGCGCGCAGGTCACCAAAGCGACGCGGACCCAGCATAAGCTCTCGCACCACGAACAGCGCCCAGCGTTCGCCGAGCAGTTCGAGCCCGTGCGCCATGCCGCAGGCATCGTGATAGCGGCGCTTTTCCGAGGGTTTTTGTTGATTAGTTATTTTTTCTAACGACATAGTTGTGTTTTATAATTTATATGGCATGATTTGTCAACGCCGAGTCGGGGAACACCGACTGTCTCATCCGAGGAGTAATGTGCATGGAAAAGATGATTTTCGTGAACCTGCCGGTCAGCGATCTTGATCTCTCGAAGGCTTTTTATGAAGCGGTCGGCGCGACCAACAATCCGCAATTCACCGACGACAGCGCCGCAATGATGGTGTTTTCCCCGACGATTTCAGTCATGCTGCTGACGCATGAACGGTTTTCGGGCTTCACGGCCCGCAAGATTCCCGATGCCCATGCAACCGCGCAAGTGTTATTGTGTTTGAGTGAGGAAAGCCGGGACGCGGTGGATGCGATGGTAGCGCGGGCCGTCGCGGCGGGCGCAGTTGGCGATCCCAATCCGGCGCAGGATCATGGCTTTATGTATGGGCGCAGTTTTGCCGATCCCGACGGCCATATCTGGGAACTGGCGTGGATGGATGTCGAGGTCGCGATGGCCGCCAATGCTGAAACCGCCGAAGCCTGAGGAGAAATGTCATGAGCTATATCGACGGTTTTGTGATCCCGGTTCCGACCGGCGAAAAGGAAGCGTTCATCCGCCATGCGCGGGAAATGGACCAGATATTCCTGGACATGGGCGCGCTCCGCATCCTGGAATGCTGGGGCGACAATGTACCCGACGGCAAGGTGACCGATTTCCGTCGCGCGGTGCAGGCTGCGGAGGGGGAAACGGTCTGCTTTTCCTGGATCGAATGGCCGGACAAGGCGAGGCGCGACACCGTCTTTGCCAGAATGGAAGAGATGATGAAGACCGACGAGCGCTTCGACCCGGCCAAAAACCCGATGCCGTTCGACGGCAAGCGCATGATTTTCGGCGGGTTCAATATCATCGTCGAAGAGGGCCAGCCGATCGATGACGGGTATATGCAGGGTTTCGTCCTCGCCGTGCCGGAGAGCAAGCAGGATGCCTATCGCAAGCTGGAAGAAGACAGTTGGGGCTATTTCCAGAAACTCGGCGCGCGCAGGGTGGTCGCGGCATGGCAGGATGACGTGCCCAAAGGCAAGCAGACCGACTTCTTCGGTGCAGTGAAAACCGAATCCGGCGAGAAGGTCGTCTTCGCGTTCATGGAGTGGCCCTCGCGCGACGTGTGCGACGCGGCGGCGGAGAGCATGCAAGCTGACGACGCCATGCCGATGCCGGACGAAATGCCGTTCGACGGCAAGCGCATGATCTTTGGCGGCTTTACGCCCGTCGTTACGATGGAGAAACAGGATGCCTAACAAACATGGCGATTTCATCTGGTATGAACTGCTGACGAGCGATGCCGATGCCGCGCAGGGGTTTTACGGCGCGGTGCTCGAATGGAGCTTTGCGGACAGCGGCACTCCGGGCATGGATTATCGCATCATCAACGCGCCGGAACACAGCGTCGGCGGCCTGATGGCGATCACCGGGGACATGGCGGATCATGGCGCGCGGCCGACATGGCTCGGCTATGTCGCCGTCGACGATGTCGATAAATGCGTCGAAAGCATCGAACATGGCGGCGGCAAGACGATGATGGCTGCGATGGACATTCCCGATGTCGGGCGTATCGCCATGGTGACCGATGCGCAGGGTGCACCCTTCTATATCATGCGGCCAGCGGGCGAGGGCGAGAGTCTGGCGTTCGCCTATGACAAGCCGCGCATCGGCCATTGCGCGTGGAACGAACTCATCACCTCCGATCAGGCGGCGGCGTGGCATTTCTATACCCAGCGTTTCGGCTGGGTAAAGGATGGCGACATGGATATGGGGCCGATGGGCAGTTATGACTTCATTCGCCATGGATCGGTGATCGGCGCGATGATGACGGGCACGGCCGAAATGGGGCCGCCGCACTGGAATTTCTATTTCCGCGTGGCGGATATCGACAAGGCGAAGGCTGCGGTCGAGGCGAAGGGCGGCACGATCACCAACGGGCCGATGGAAATACCCGGTGGCGATTTCGCCATGCAGGGCATCGATCCGCAGGGCGCGCATTTCGCGCTGGTGGGTTCACGCGCATAGGAGAAAGCGCATGTTCGACACCCCATCCAAAAACAGGATCTGCCTCTGGTTCGACAGCGAGGCGGAGGCGGCAGCGAATTTCTATGCCGACACTTTTCCCGACAGCGCGGTCGGTGTCGTCTATCGCGCGCCGGGCGACAGCCCCTCGGGGAAGGAGGGCGATGCGCTCACCGTCGAGTTCACGGTTGCCGGCATCCCTTGCATGGGCCTCAATGGCGGGTCGATGTTCACGCACAGCGAGGCTTTCTCCTTCCAGATATTGACGGACGATCAGGAAGAGACGGACCGGCTGTGGAATGCGATCGTTTCGAATGGCGGCGAGGAAAGCGCGTGCGGCTGGTGCAAGGATCGTTGGGGTATTTCCTGGCAGATCACGCCTAGAGCGCTGATCGAGGGCATGTCGAACCCCGATCGGGCGGCGGCCAAGCGCGTATATAAAGCGATGATGACGATGCGCAAGATCGACATCGCGGCGATCGAGGCGGCGGCGGCAGGAGCGGCAGCGGATGCTTGAGCTTTATGCCCATCCATTCTCTTCCTATTGCTGGAAGGTGCTGATCGCGCTGTATGAGCGGGAGATTCCATTCGAATATCGCATGCTGGAGCAGGACAATCCGGATAATTTCGCGGCGCTGAAGGGCTATTGGCCGCTGGGCAAGTTTCCGGTGCTGGTGGAAGACGGCAGGCCCGTGATCGAATCCTCGATCATCATCGAGACGCTGGACGACGACCGGTTCGGCACCGCGCCGAAGCTCATTCCGGCGGACGGGGAGCGGGTGCTGGAAGTGCGGTTTCTGGACCGGATATTCGACAATCATGTGATGAACCCGATGAACGCGGTGGTGAGCGAATATCTGATCGACGCCGCCGCACCCGATCAGACACGCATCGGCAAGGCGAAAGCGGCGCTCGAGGGCATTTACGACTGGCTGGAACAGCGGCTGGGCGATGACGGCTGGGCGGTCGGCGATGCGTTCACGATGGCGGACTGCGCCGCCGCGCCCTCGCTTTTCTATGCGGACTGGGTGCAGGAGATCGGGGTTGGGCGGCCAAGGCTGGCGGCTTATCGCGCGCGGTTGCTGGCGCGGCCATCGGTAAAGCGCTGCGTCGAGGATGCGCGGCCTTATCGCCATTATTTCCCGCCCGGCGCACCGGACAGGGACTGATCATATTAGGGACTGATAATATTTCGAGGAGACTGACATGCTTGCAGAACCGGATTCCAGGGAATTATCTGTCGAATGCACTATCGATGCGCCGCCGCAAAAGGTGTGGGACATCATGACCGGGCAGCAGGAGGAATGGTGGTGCCCCAAGCCGTGGCGCGCAAAGATCGATCATCAGGATCGCCGCGCCGGGGGCCGATGCGACATGACTTTCTATGGTCCCGACGGAGAAAAAATGCCGCAGAACGGCATCTATCTTGCCTATGAACCGGGCAGGCGCTTTGTGACCACGGATGCTTTCACCGCCGATTTCATGCCGCAGGAGCCGTTCATGATCGGCATCTGGGAGTTGATCCCGCAGGGCGAAGGCACGCTCTATCGGGCTACGGCGCGACACTGGACGGAGGAGGCCAGGCAGCAGCACAAGGACATGGGCTTCGAGGAAGGCTGGAAGGCCTGCGCCGCTCAGCTCAAGGCTCTGGTGGAGGGGCAATAAGGCGGGACCAGCCCATGGCCGGATAAAATAATTCTCGACTCCCGCCGGTTCACTCGCCAATAAGAACAAAATGGGTACATATGGCGAAATGAGCGAGGGTGCGGCGTGATCGCTACGGTATCGACGGTCGCCTATCTGGGGCTGGAGGCGCGCGGGGTGGAGGTGCAGTGCCAGCTTGTCGCTGGCCTGCCCAATTTCATCGTCGTGGGCCTTGCGGACAAGGCGGTGTCGGAAAGCAAGGAGCGGGTGCGCAATGCGCTCGCCGCGATTGGTCTCGCGCTGCCGCCCAAACGGATTACCGTCAACCTGTCCCCTGCCGATCTACCCAAGGAAGGCTCGCATTATGATCTTCCCATCGCGCTCGCGGTGCTGGGCGCGATGGGGATGATCGATGCCGAGACGCTGAGCGCTTATGTGGTGGTCGGCGAGCTGGGGCTGGACGGGCGCATCGCGCCTTCGCCCGGCGTGCTGCTCGCGGCGCTGCATGCGAGCGGGCGGGAAATGGGGTTGATCTGCCCTGCCGCGCAAGGGGCCGAGGCCGCGTGGGCGGGGTCGGTGGAGGTGGTGGCCGCGCAGAGCCTCGCCGCATTGCTCAATCATCTGAAAGGCACGGCGCTGCTCTCGCCGCCACAGCCCGGAGAGGTGGAGACCGCCGCGCCGGGGCCGGACCTGCGACAGGTGAAGGGGCAGGAAACCGCCAAGCGCGCGCTGGAAATCGCGGCGGCGGGCGGGCATAATATGGTGATGATGGGGCCGCCGGGCGCGGGCAAATCGCTGATGGCGAGCTGCCTGCCGGGCATATTGCCGGATCTGACGCCCGCCGAGGCGCTGGAAGTATCGATGGTGGCGAGCGTCGCGGGAACGCTCGACGGCGGACGGATGACGCGGGCACGTCCCTTCCGCGCTCCCCATCACAGCGCGTCGATGGCGGCTTTGGTCGGCGGTGGATTGCGGGTGCGGCCCGGTGAGGTCAGCCTCGCGCATCTGGGCGTGTTGTTTCTCGATGAATTGCCGGAGTTTCAGCGCGGGGTGCTCGATTCCCTGCGGCAACCGCTGGAAACGGGCGAGGTGACCGTCGCGCGGGCGAACGCGCATGTTACCTTTCCTGCGCGGGTGCAGCTCATCGCGGCGATGAACCCGTGCCGTTGCGGCCATCTGGGCGATGCGGCACTGGCCTGTTCGCGCGCGCCGCGCTGCGGGGCGGATTATCAGGGCAAGCTGTCGGGGCCATTGCTCGACCGCATCGACCTGCATGTCGAGGTGGCGGCGGTGAGCGCGACCGATCTCACGCTGCCGCCGCCCGCCGAGGGCAGCGCGCAAGTGGCGCAGCGGGTGGCGCGGGCGCGGGACATCCAGACGCGGCGCTATGACGGGCAGGGCGCGCGCACCAACGCCGAGGCGGATGGTGAATTGCTGGAAGCGACGGCGACGCCCGATGAGGCGGGGCGGCAGTTGCTGGCCGATGCGGCGGCGGCGATGCGGCTATCGGCGCGCGGCTATACGCGAGTGCTAAGGGTTGCGCGGACGATCGCCGATCTTGGCGGCGCGGAAAAGGTCGGACGGATTCATATTGCCGAGGCGCTGAGCTATCGGCGGCGGGTGTCGGTGTAGGATAGCGAGGGCTTCAGCCCGCGACGCTGCCCTCAGCCATCACCAGCTTGAGGTCCGCGCCGTCCTGCACTGCGCCTGCGCCCGCGCCGCGCCTGTGGGCGAAGCGGCCGTCGATCTGGCTGCCCGGAGCGACAGAGATGCTTTCATAGGTGACGTCGCCGGTGATGCGTGCGCTTGCCTCGATCATCAGTTCGCCGACGCTGACCGCGCCCTCGACATGGCCGGCCAGACGCGCGGACTGGGCCTGTATCTGACCCTTGATATGGCTGCCACTGCCCTGCACCAGCCCGGCGCAACTGATGTCGCCTTCCACCCGGCCGTCGATATGCAGATCGACTCCGGCGCGGATGTCGCCGCTGATCACGACATCGGCGCCGATCACCGAAAAGGTGGCCGGATTAGCCCCGCTCACCGCTCTGCCCGGTTTTGCGGCGGACGTTGGCGACACGCTGCTTGGCGATTTGCTGGACCTTGAGAACATCTTCCTTCACCTCCAGAAAACGACGCGGGTTGATCGGTGCGCCGTTGACGCGCACTTCGAAATGCAGATGGGTGCCGGTGGAACGGCCGGTCGAGCCCATACGGGCGATCGCGAAACCGCGCGTCACATCCTGCCCCGGACGCACGGCGAAGCCCGAAAGATGCGCATAGCGGGTCATGATGCCATGGCCATGGTCGATTTCGACGACATTGCCATAACCCTGCCGCCGGCCGACATAGGCGACGCGGCCCGCGGCGGCGGCGAGGATCGGCTGGCCATAGGCGCCGGGGAAATCGACGCCGGCATGAAAGGCTGCATGGCCGTTGAACGGATCGCGGCGATAGCCATAGGAAGAAGTGAGCATCGGGCTGGCGGTCGGGCGGCCCGACGGGATCGAGGCAAGGCCGCGCTCCAGCGCGTTGAGGCGAACAAAGGCGTTGGCCAGCTGGGTGAAGGCCGGATCCTGGGCGCGATCGTTTTCCGACCAGGGAATATAAGGGCCGCCCTGTCCGGCTGACGCGGCGCGCGCGGCGATCTGCTGCGGGTTGAGGCCGAAGCTGCGGATCGCGGCCTCTGCGCGAGCGGCACGCTGGTTGATGAGGGCGGCGAGGCGGCGCGCGAACCGCGTCTGGCGCTGCTCCATCATGCGCAGCGCGCCAATGCCCGGAGCGGCCTCGCTGAGCTTGTCGGTTTTCGCATTGTCGGTATTTGCGGCGTCTTGCGGCGCGATGCGGGTCTTGTCGTCCGGCGCGCCGACAACAGCGGGATCGCTGCCCGCCGGGCCGAACTGGCTGTGCACCATGTCATCGAGCGCATCCTGCCGCCGGTCCAGCTCGGCCGCGATATCGCTGACCGAACGCTTATAGGCATTCACCTTGCTGGCTTCCGCGGCGACGCTGCGAGCCTTCGCGTCCACGTTCGCGCGGTCCTGGGCGACGGCGATCTGGCCCCAGAGCATTATCAGGGTGGCGATCAGCCATGCGGTGAGCAGGGCAGCGCACAGGGCTGCGGCAGCGATCTGCACGCGCGCGCTAATGCGCAGGAAATGCACTTTCCCGTGGCTGCGGAAATAGATTTCCTTTTCGGCGAATATTTTTCTCAGCCGCTCTTTCAATGAAGCGGATATAACTCTGCTGCTCGTTGGCACCGCGACCCCGTAATTTTTTATAGCGACCCCCGAGGTCGACAAGCGGCGTTAACAAAGCTGAACGGAGGAATCGAATCCGCGCGGTTGAAGCGGGGCGAATCGAGCCAACCGCACGATGAACGGAAGAATTTCAAGGAACAAGAGTGACGATGCGCACTATTGCGCGGGTGCGACTCGGAAAAGCAGACGTGTTTTCAGCTTATTGGGGTGTGCGTCTTTCCTTATTGACGGAAGGCGACGCCCGGGATGCCGCCGTGCGCAGGAAAATGCGACGCGATGCCCGTGGTTGCGATGTTTCCCGGTGCTTGACCATTGAGGGAGGCGCGGCTATAGGGCGGCCTGCCTTGCGGCCAGTAGCTAGGAATTCGGGCGTTCTTCGGGATGTCGGCGATTCTGAATTGCCGATTGCGGGCAGTATTAGAGCTTGAACATTGCCGGGTATTTTTCTTCGGTCCAGGGGGTCTTATGACTGCCGGGACCATTGCTGTTGTAAAAAATGGCATGATGGAGAGAGGTAGGCCGGTAAAGTAACACTGAAAAGGTGAAGGGCTTCATGCCAACGATTAACCAACTGGTCCGCAAGGGCCGCGAACCGCAGAAGGCCAAGTCCAAGGTCCCTGCAATGGAAGCGAACCCGCAAAAGCGTGGCGTTTGCACCCGCGTCTATACGACGACCCCGAAAAAGCCGAACTCGGCGCTGCGCAAGGTGGCCAAGGTCCGCCTGACCAACAGTCGCGAGGTCATCACCTATATTCCCGGTGAAGGTCACAACCTTCAGGAGCATAGCGTCGTGCTGATCCGTGGCGGCCGTGTCCGCGATCTTCCCGGCGTGCGCTATCATGTGCTGCGCGGCGTTCTCGATACGCAGGGCGTCAAGGATCGCAAGCAGAGCCGTTCGAAATACGGCGCGAAGCGTCCTAAGTAAGGCAGGGGAGAACACACTATGTCACGTCGTCGTCGCCCCGAAAAGCGCATCATCCTGCCCGATCCCAAATATAAGGATCAGGTGCTTTCCAAATTCATGAACAGCGTCATGTATGACGGCAAGAAAGCCGTCGCCGAACAGATCGTTTACGGCGCTCTGGAAGCGGTCGAGGCCAAGGCCAAAAAAGACCCGATCCAGATGTTTCATGATGCATTGAACAACATCAAGCCGGGCATCGAAGTCCGCAGCCGCCGTGTCGGTGGCGCCACCTATCAGGTGCCGGTCGAGGTTCGCCCCGAGCGCGCGCAGGCGCTGGCGATCCGCTGGCTGATTTCGGCGGCGCGTTCGCGCTCCGAAACGACCATGGCGGCCCGCCTGTCGGGCGAGCTGATGGATGCCGCCAACAACCGCGGCAATGCGGTCAAGAAGCGCGAAGATACGCACCGCATGGCCGAAGCCAACCGCGCCTTCTCGCATTACCGCTGGTAACACCTATATACTATAGCAGCCGGGGCCGCGATGCTCCGGCTGCTTTCTTCCCCTGATGCAAACCGCCGCCCCGGATGAGCCGGCACGGCAATGGAGTACAGATCATGGCCCGCAGCCATCCGCTCGAAAAATATCGTAATATCGGTATCATGGCGCACATCGACGCCGGCAAGACCACGACGACCGAGCGTATCCTTTACTATACCGGCAAGTCCTACAAGATCGGCGAAGTGCATGACGGCGCGGCGACGATGGACTGGATGGAACAGGAGCAGGAGCGCGGGATCACGATCACGTCGGCGGCGACGACCTGTTTCTGGAACGACCACCGCATCAACATCATCGACACCCCCGGCCACGTCGACTTCACGATTGAAGTCGAGCGCAGCCTGCGCGTGCTCGACGGCGCGGTTGCGTGCTTCGACGGCGTTGCGGGCGTCGAGCCGCAATCGGAAACCGTGTGGCGTCAGGCCGATAAATATGGCGTGCCGCGCATGTGCTTCATCAACAAGCTCGACCGCACCGGCGCGAATTTCGAATATTGTGTGCAGTCGATCATCGATCGTCTGGGCGCCAAGCCCGCCGTGCTGTATATTCCTATCGGCATCGAGAGTGACCTCAAGGGCCTCGTCGATCTGGTGAACAACCGCGCGATCATCTGGAAAGACGAATCGCTGGGCGCCGAGTTCTTCTACGAAGACATTCCGGCCGACCTCGCCGACAAGGCGGCGAAATATCGCAGCGAGCTGATCGAACTTGCCGTTGAGCAGGACGACGACGCGATGGAAGCCTATCTCGAAGGCAATGAGCCGGATGCCGACACGCTCAAGAAGCTGATCCGCAAGGGCACATTGAACCAGAGCTTCGTGCCGGTGTGCTGCGGCTCTGCGTTCAAGAACAAGGGCGTGCAGCCGCTGCTCGACGCCGTTGTCGATTATCTGCCTTCGCCGCTCGACATTGAAGATGTGCAGGGCGTGAAGATGGACAGCGACGAGCCGGACAGCCGTCCGCCCGCCGACGACGCGCCGTTCTCCGCGCTGGCGTTCAAGGTCATGAACGATCCGTTCGTTGGCTCGCTCACCTTCATCCGCATCTATTCGGGCACGCTCACCAAGGGCACCTATCTGAACTCGGTGAAGGACAAGAAGGAAAAGGTCGGCCGCATGCTCGAAATGCATGCCAATGAGCGCAAGGATGTGGACGAGGCCTTTGCCGGCGACATCATCGCGCTCGCGGGCATGAAGGAAACCACGACCGGCGATACGCTGTGCGCCGAACGCGCGCCGATCATCCTGGAGCGCATGGAGTTCCCCGATCCTGTCATCGAGCTGTCCGTCGAACCCAAGACCAAGGCGGATCAGGAAAAGATGGGCATCGCGCTCAATCGCCTGTCGGCCGAGGACCCGTCTTTCCGCGTTTCGACCGATCATGAATCGGGCCAGACGATCATCAAGGGCATGGGCGAGCTTCACCTCGACATCATCGTCGATCGCATGAAGCGCGAATTCAAGGTCGAGGCTAATGTCGGCGCGCCGCAGGTGGCTTATCGTGAATATCTGGCGAAGCCGGTGGACATCGACTACACCCACAAGAAGCAGTCGGGCGGTTCGGGTCAGTTCGCGCGCATCAAGTTCAAGCTGACACCGGGCGAGCGCGGTTCGGGCATCGTTTTCAACGACAACATCAAGGGCGGCAATATTCCCAAGGAATATATCCCCTCGGTCGAAAAGGGCATGCGCGAAACCGCCGAATCCGGCTCGCTGATCGGCTTCCCGATCATCGATTTCGGCATCGAGCTGTATGACGGCGCCTATCATGACGTCGACTCGTCGGCGCTGGCGTTCGAAATCGCAGGGCGCGCCGGCATGCGCGAGGCGGCGCAGAAGTCCGGCATCAAGCTGCTCGAACCGATCATGAAGGTCGAGGTGGTTTCGCCGGAAGAATATCTGGGCGACGTCATCGGCGACATGAACAGCCGTCGCGGCCAGATCCAGGGCACCGACAGCCGCGGCAACGCGCAGGTGGTCGAGGCCATGGTGCCGCTCGCCAACATGTTCGGCTATGTGAACCAGCTCCGCAGCTTCACGCAGGGCCGGGCGAACTATTCGATGTTCTTCTCGCATTATGAAGAAGTGCCGCAGAATGTCGCGGACGAAGTAAAGGCGAAGATGGCCTGATCGCCATCTTTGTATCGTCGGCCATAAATTTGCGCCCATTCGCATCCGAACGGGCATAAAGGCTGGCATTATCAGATTTTGGTGCTATGGGGGCCAACTCGCGTGGCGCACCCAAGCGGTCAAAATTCAGGCTATTTGGACAAGAAGAGGTAGGAAATGGCTAAGGCTAAATTTGAGCGGAACAAGCCGCATTGCAACATCGGCACCATCGGTCACGTCGACCATGGCAAGACCACGCTGACCGCGGCGATCACCAAGGTTCTCGCTGAAACGACGGGCGGCACCGCCGTCGATTTCGCCAACATCGACAAGGCGCCCGAAGAGCGCGAGCGCGGCATCACCATTTCGACGGCGCACGTCGAATATGAAACGACGAACCGCCACTATGCGCACGTCGATTGCCCGGGTCACGCCGACTATGTGAAGAACATGATCACCGGCGCGGCGCAGATGGACGGCGCGATCCTCGTCGTGAACGCCGCCGATGGCCCGATGCCCCAGACCCGCGAGCACATCCTGCTGGCCCGTCAGGTCGGCGTTCCCGCCCTCGTCGTGTTCATGAACAAGGTCGACCAGGTCGACGATCCGGAAATCCTCGAGCTGGTTGAGCTGGAAATCCGCGAGCTGCTGTCGAGCTATGACTTCCCGGGCGACGATATTCCGATCATCGCGGGTTCGGCTCTTGCCGCCCTCGAAGGCCGCGACGACGCCATCGGCAAGGAAAAGATCCTTGAGCTGATGAAGGCTGTTGACGAATTCATTCCGCAGCCGGCCCGTCCGGTCGACAAGCCGTTCCTGATGCCGATCGAAGACGTGTTCTCGATCTCCGGTCGCGGCACCGTCGTTACCGGCCGTATCGAAACCGGCATCGTCAAGGTTGGCGAGGAAGTCGAGATCGTCGGCATTAAGGACACCAAGAAGACGACCGTCACCGGCGTTGAAATGTTCCGCAAGCTGCTCGATCAGGGTGAGGCTGGCGATAACGTCGGCGCGCTGATCCGCGGCATCGGCCGTGAAGAAGTCGAGCGCGGCCAGGTTCTCTGTAAGCCCGGCACGATTACACCGCACACCGATTTCGAAGCCGAAGTCTATGTGCTGTCGAAGGATGAAGGCGGTCGTCACACGCCGTTCTTCGCCAACTATCGTCCGCAGTTCTACTTCCGCACGACCGACGTGACCGGCGAAGTCGTTCTGCCCGAAGGCACCGAGATGGTCATGCCCGGCGACAATGTGAAACTGGGCGTGAAGCTGATCGCTCCGATCGCTATGGACCCGGGTCTGCGCTTCGCTATCCGCGAAGGTGGCCGCACCGTCGGTTCTGGGGTTGTGGCGAACATCACAAAGTAATATAGGCACGGGGCCGCGCGGGTCGATTGATTCGCGCGGCCTGGTTTTTTGGCCGCCTCGGCCCTTTGCTCGCCGGAGATGATCGGAGCATGGGGTTTCTCGCAAGGGAATGGGGCGGTTTGTTTTTTGGCTCTTTCGCATCGGTAAGTTGGACATGGAAACGCAGAATATTCGTATTCGCCTCAAGGCCTTTGATCACCGCGTGCTCGATCAGGCGACCGGCGACATCGCAGATACGGCCCGCCGCACCGGCGCGCTTATTCGCGGCCCCATTCCGCTGCCGACGCGTATCGAGAAATTCACGGTCAACCGTGGCCCGCACATCGACAAGAAGTCGCGGGAACAGTTCGAGGTTCGCACGTACAAGCGCATGCTTGACATTGTGCAGCCCACGCCCCAAACGGTCGACGCGCTGATGAAGCTCGATCTGGCTGCCGGCGTGAACGTCGAGATCAAGCTCGCTTAAGAGCTAGCACTTAAGGGATACCGCACGGATCGCCTTCGGGCATTTGCCGTGGTCCTGGTCCCCCGTCGCTCTCCCCGAGAGAGCATCCAGCCCGGGCGGGGTGACAAGAGTTTTGGGTTGGCCCCAAGGGAATGTTCCCGAGGGGTTTTTTCGTTGGATACGCCCGCCGGTTTGTCATCTGGCAGCGACGCGGGCCTCTATTGGGAGTATGGATCATGCGCACTGGCGTGATCGCGAAAAAAGTCGGGATGACCCGCCTCTTCAATGAGGACGGACGGCATGTGCCGGTTACCGTTCTCGCTCTGGAGGGTAATCAGGTTATTTCCCGCCGCGAAATTGACAGGGACGGCTATGTCGCCGTTCAACTGGGCGCCGGCGGTGCCAAGGCGAAGAACGTCGCCAAGCCGCAGCGCGGCCATTTTGCCAAGGCCGAAGTCGAGCCGAAAGCGCAGATCGCCGAGTTCCGCGTTGCCGAGGATGCGCTCCTCGACGTCGGCGCGGAAATCGCCGCCGATCACTTCATTGCCGGACAGCTCGTCGATGTGACGGGCCATACGCAGGGCAAGGGCTTCGCGGGCGCTATGAAGCGCTGGGGCTTCGGAGGCATGCGCGCCACCCACGGCGTTTCGATCTCGCACCGTGCCCATGGTTCGACCGGCAACCGTCAGGACCCCGGTCGCGTGTTCAAGAACAAGAAGATGGCCGGCCACATGGGCGACCGTCAGCGCACGCAGCAGAATCTTGAAATCGTCCGCACCGACGTCGAGCGCGGCCTTCTCTTCGTGAAGGGCAGTGTGCCTGGTTCGAAGGGCACATGGCTGCTCGTCAAGGATGCGGTCAAGGTAGCCCGCCCTGCCGATGTGCCGTATCCGGCCAGCATCCGTCAGGCTGCGAATTCCAATGACAGCGCTCCCGTCGTTGCCGACACGCCCGCAGAGGACGTCGCCGCGCCGGAAGCCACCGAAGGCCAGGAGGGCTAAGCCATGAAGGTTGATGTCAAAACCCTGGACGCCAAGAAAAGCGGCGATGTCGAACTGAACGACGCGGTATTCGGCCTTGAGCCGCGCGCGGACATTCTGCACCGCGTCGTCACCTGGCAGCTTGAGAAGCGTCGCGGCACGGCTCGTCCCACCCGCGAGCGCAGCGATGTCGCCCGCACCGGCAAGAAGTTCGGTCGCCAGAAGGGCGGCGGCGCCGCCCGTCACGGCGATCGCGCAGCTCCGGTATTCATCGGCGGCGGTAAAGCGCATGGCGCTCGTCTGCGCGATTTCAACCCGTCGCTCAATAAGAAGATCCGCGCGTTGGGCCTCAAGATGGCCCTGTCCTCCAAGGCGAAGGACGGCAGCCTGACCGTGCTCGATAATCTCGACGTCAAGGACGGCAAGACCAAGGAACTGGCGGCGCAGCTCGCCAAGCTCGGTCTCGGCAAGGCGCTCTTCATCGATGGCGATGCGATCAACATCAGCTTCGCCAAGGCATCGTCCAATCTGGTGGGCATCAATGTCCTGCCTGCGGTCGGCGCCAATGTGTACGACATTCTCCGTGCCGATACGCTGGTTTTGACCCGCGCGGCCGTGGAAAAGCTGGAGGCGCGCTTCAATGGCTAAAAAACAGGCCGCGGTCACCGACATCCGTCATTATGACGTGATCCTCGCGCCGCACATCACCGAGAAGGCGACCTTGCTCAGCGAGAACAATGCCGTTGTTTTCAAGGTGGCGGGCGACGCGTCCAAGCCGGAAATCAAGGCAGCCGTAGAGGCGCTGTTCGGTGTTTCCGTCAAAGCCGTCAATACCATTGTCCAGAAGGGCAAGGTAAAGCGCTGGAAGGGCAAGCCCTATACACGCAGCGACTTCAAAAAAGCGATCGTCACGCTGGCCGAAGGTCAGTCGATTGACGTGACCAGCACGATTTGAGGCGAGCAGGATAATGGCACTCAAGCATTATAATCCGACCAGCCCCGCACGACGCGGCCTGATCCTTGTAGATCGTTCGCACCTGCACAAGGGCAAGCCGGTAAAGGCTCTGACCGAAGGCAAGCGTAAGACCGGCGGCCGCAACAATAAGGGCCATGTGACCAGCCGCGGTATCGCGGGTGGCCACAAGCAGCGCTATCGCATCGTCGATTTCAAGCGCCGCAAATGGGACATGGAAGGCACGGTCGAGCGTCTGGAATATGACCCGAACCGCACCGCGTTCATCGCGCTTGTCAGCTATGAGGACGGCGAGCAGGCCTATATCCTCGCGCCGCAGCGTCTTGCAGCGGGCGACAAGGTGATCGCCGCCAAGAAAACCGACGTGAAGCCGGGCAACGCCATGGAGCTGGGCCAGATGCCGGTCGGCACCATCATTCACAATGTCGAGATGAAGCCCGGCAAGGGTGGTCAGCTCGCCCGCTCGGCAGGCACCTATGCTCAGCTCGTCGGTCGTGATCGCGGCATGGTGATGATCCGCCTGAATTCGGGCGAGCAGCGCTATATTCGTGCCGATTGCATGGGCACTGTCGGCGCGGTTTCGAACCCGGACAACGCCAATACCAATCTCGCCAAGGCTGGCCGCAACCGCTGGCTGGGCAAGCGCCCGCTGACGCGCGGCGTTGCGAAGAACCCGGTCGACCACCCCCATGGCGGTGGTGAAGGCCGGACCTCGGGCGGTCGCCATCCGGTGACGCCGTGGGGCAAGCCGACCAAGGGTGCGCGCACCCGCAACAACAAACAGACCGACCGCATGATCATCCGGTCGCGTCACGCCAAGAAGAAGAGGTAAGCGATGGCTCGTTCCGTCTGGAAGGGTCCGTTTGTGGACCTGCATCTGCTCAAGAAGGCAGAGACCGCACAGGATGCGGGCGGCAAGGCCGGTCCAATCAAGACCTGGTCGCGTCGTTCGACCATCCTGCCGCAATTCGTTGGCCTGACGTTCAACGTCTATAACGGCCGCAAGCACGTTCCCGTTTCGGTGAACGAGGATATGGTCGGCCACAAGCTGGGCGAATTCGCGCCGACGCGCTACTTCCCCGGCCACGCCGCCGACAAGAAGGGCAAGCGCTGATGGGCAAGGTAAAATCTCCCCGCCGCGTGGGCGACAATGAGGCGCTGGCAGTTGGCACGTCCATTCGTGGCAGCGCGCAGAAGCTCAACCTCGTGGCGACGCTGATCCGTGGCCGCAAGGTCGAGGACGCGATGAACATCCTCGCCTTCTCGAAGAAGGCGATGGCGGTTGACGTGCGCAAGGTGCTCGCTTCGGCGGTAGCCAACGCGGAAAACAACCATAATCTCGATGTCGATGCACTCGTCGTCGCCGAGGCTAGCGTTGGCAAGGGCCTCGTCATGAAGCGCTTCCATGCACGTGGTCGCGGTAAATCGACACGCATCCTCAAGCCCTTCAGCCGGGTGCGGATCATCGTGCGCGAACAGAATGAAGAGGCGGAGGCGTAAGTCATGGGTCACAAGAGCAATCCGATCGGTCTGCGTCTTCAGATCAACCGCACATGGGACAGCCGCTGGTACGCCGAAGGCGAAGACTATGGCCGTCTGCTGATGGAAGACATCAAGATCCGCCAGTTCATCATGAAGACGCTGCCGCAGGCCGCGATCTCCAAGGTCGTGATCGAGCGTCCGGCCAAGCTGTGCCGCGTATCCATCTATGCCGCGCGCCCCGGCGTGATCATCGGCAAAAAGGGCGCGGACATCGAGAAGCTGCGCCGCAAGCTGGGTGCGCTGACCTCGTCGGACGTCAGCCTGAACATCGTCGAAATCCGCAAGCCGGAAATCGATAGCAAGCTCGTTGCGCAGGGCGTTGCGGATCAGCTCGAACGCCGCATTGCGTTCCGTCGCGCGATGAAGCGCGCGGTGCAGTCTGCGCTGCGTCTGGGCGCCGAAGGCATTAAGATCACCTGCGGCGGCCGTCTGGGCGGCGCCGAGATCGCCCGCGTCGAATGGTATCGTGAAGGCCGCGTTCCGCTGCACACGCTGCGCGGCAACGTCGATTATGCCGAGGCCACTGCCCACACCGCTTATGGCGTGTGCGGCATCAAGGTCTGGATCTTCAAGGGCGAGATTTTGGGCCACGACCCGATGGCCACCGACCGGCTGATGATGGAGGCTCAAACCTCCGGCGTCCGTCCGGCGCATTGATTGTAAGAGAGCGATAGCGTCATGCTGCAACCGAAGAAAATGAAGTTCCGCAAGACCTTCAAGGGTCGGATCAAGGGCGATGCCAAGGGTGGCAGCGACCTGAATTTCGGTTCCTATGGCTTGAAGGCCATGGAGCCGGAGCGGATCACCGCACGCCAGATCGAGGCGGCTCGCCGTGCGATCACGCGCCACATCCGCCGTCAGGGTCGTTTGTGGATCCGCGTGTTCCCCGACGTTCCGGTTTCGAAGAAGCCCGCCGAAGTCCGTCAGGGCAAGGGCAAGGGCAGCGTCGAATATTGGGCGGCGCGCGTGAAGCCGGGCCGCATCCTGTTCGAGCTGGACGGCGTGCCGGGCCCGCTGGCGGCTGAAGCCTTTTCGCGCGCAGCGATGAAGCTGCCGATCAAGACCAAGGTGGTGGCGCGTCTCGGCGACACCTCGCATCTGGGAGCATGAGCATCATGGCCAAGATCAGCGATCTCAAGACCAAGTCGGACGACGAGCTTTCGGGTGAACTCGTCAACCTGAAGAAGGAGCAGTTTAACCTGCGCTTTCAGGCGGCGACCAACCAGCTCGAAAAGCCGAGCCGTGTGCGCGAGGTGCGCCGCACCATCGCCCAGATCAAGACGCTGCAGACCGAGCGCGCCCGCTCGGCTGCCGCGAAGTAAAGAAGGAACCAGACGATGCCGAAGCGCGTGCTGACGGGAACGGTGGTTTCCGACAAGGGTGACAAGACGGTGGTGGTCCGTGTGGAGCGCAAGGTGAAACACCCGCTCTACGGCAAGATCATCCGTCGTTCGAAGAAGTATCACGCTCATGACGAGGCCAATGCCTATCATGAGGGTGAGACCGTCCGTATCGAGGAGACGGCGCCGATCTCGAAGCTCAAGACCTGGAAGGTCATTGAGCGGGTGGATACGCACAAATCTCCCGAAGTGGCGGCGTAAGCCAGAGATTAGAGGAACTACCGGGGCATAGTCCCGGCAAGCCAGGACAGAAGGAACCGGATCGATGATCCAGATGCAATCCAATCTTGAGGTGGCCGACAACAGCGGCGCCAAGCGCGTTCAGTGCATTAAGGTGCTGGGTGGCTCGAAGCGGCGCGTGGCGGGTGTGGGCGACATCATCGTCGTCTCCATCAAGGAAGCGCAGCCCAAGGGCAAGGTGAAGAAGGGCGACGTGCACCGCGCCGTCATCGTGCGCACCCGCAAGGACGTGCGCCGCGCCGATGGCAGCGTCATTCGTTTCGATACGAATGCCGCCGTGCTGGTCAACAAGAACGAGGAGCCGATCGGCACCCGTATCTTTGGCCCCGTGGTGCGCGAGCTGCGCGGCAAGGGCCATATGAAGATCATTTCGCTTGCGCCGGAGGTGCTGTAATGAGCGCTGCACGCATCAAGAAGGGTGACACGGTCGTCGTGCTCGCCGGCAAGGACAAGGGCCGCAGCGGTGCCGTGCTCCAGGTCTTCCCCAAGGAAGACAAGGTGCTGGTTGACGGCATCAATGTGCATGCCCGGCATCGCAAGGCCGACCAGACGAACCCGCAGGGTGGCATCGACCGCAAGCCGGCGCCGCTCCATATTTCCAATGTCGCGGTGGCAGGCAAGGATGGCAAGGCCACCCGCGTCCGCTTCGAAGAGCGCGACGGCAAGAAGGTCCGCGTGGCCGTCAAGTCCGGGGAGGTCATCTGATGACTGAGAAATATATCCCGCGCCTCAAGACCGTCTATGACGAGACGATCATCAAGGCGATGACCGAGAAATTCGGCTACAAGAACCCGATGCAGGTTCCGGTGATCGAGAAGATCACGCTCAACATGGGCGTGGGCGAGGCGACGCAGGACAAGAAGAAGGTCACGCAGGCCGCCGAGGAAATGGAACTGATCGCGGGTCAGAAGCCCGTCATCACCAAGGCGAAGAAGTCGATCGCGCAGTTCAAGCTGCGTGAAGGCATGCCGATTGGTGCAAAGGTGACGCTGCGCCGCGAGCGGATGTATGAATTTCTCGATCGCATGATCACGGTCGCGATGCCCCGCATCCGCGATTTCCGTGGTCTCAACCCCAAGTCGTTCGATGGCCGTGGCAACTATGCCTTCGGCATCAAGGAACAGCTGATTTTCCCGGAAATCAGCTATGACCGCATCGACAAGGTGCGCGGCATGGACATCATCATCACCACCACCGCGAACACGGATGACGAGGCGCGCGAGCTGCTGCGTCTGTTCGGTTTCCCGTTCCCGGTCGAAGAGGAACAGCAGGCCGCGTGAGCGTGTCTGGCGTCAAGTAAGGAAGAGAGCTTAAGTCGATGGCGAAACTGAGTTCCATTAACAAGAATGAGCGTCGCAAGAAGCTGGTCAAGAAATATGCCGGCCAATATGCGAAGTTGAAGGCGATTGCGGCGGATAAGACGCTTGACGATGGCGAGCGTCTGATCGCGCGCCTGAAGATGGCGGAAATTCCCCGTAACGGAAATCCAACCCGTGTCCGTAACCGGTGTGAGATCACTGGCCGTCCACGCGCTTATTACCGCAAATTCCGGCTCTGCCGTATTCAGCTGCGCGATCTGGCCAACAAGGGCCTGATCCCCGGCGTCACCAAGTCGAGCTGGTAAGGATATCCTCTCATGGCATTGACCGATCCTCTGGGCGATATGCTCACCCGCATCCGCAACGGCCAGACGGCCCGCAAGGATAGCGTTACAACCCCGGCTTCGAAGCTGCGCGCACGCGTTCTCGACGTGCTCCAGCGCGAAGGTTATATCCGTGGCTACAGCGAAGAAGCGCTGGGCAAGCATCCCGGCCTGCGCATCGAGCTGAAATATTTCGAGGGCCAGCCCGCGATCAAGCATGTCGCGCGCGTCTCGAAGCCCGGTCGCCGCGTCTATTCGGGTTCCAAGGGACTCCCGGTTGTTCGCAACGGCCTCGGCATCACCATCGTTTCGACGCCGCGTGGCGTTCTCTCCGACGCGGAAGCGCGGGATCAGAACGTTGGCGGCGAAGTGCTCGCGGAGGTGTTCTGATGTCTCGTATTGGCAAGAAACCCGTTGCGATCCCCGGCGGTGTTACCGCTACGATCGACAATGGCCAGCTTTCGGTCAAGGGACCGAAGGGTGCGTTGTCTCTCGCATTGCGGGATGAAATAACCTACACGCTTGAGGACGGCTCGATTTCGGTAATGCCGGCCGATGGCAGCAAGCAGGCCCGTGCATTCTGGGGTATGCAGCGCACATTGGTGCAGAACCTCGTCACGGGTGTGACCGAGGGTTACACCAAGGTGCTGGAAATCACCGGCGTCGGCTATCGCGCGAATGCGCAGGGCAAGACGCTGAAGCTGCAGCTCGGCTACAGCCATGATGTCGATTTTCCGGTGCCCGAAGGCATCGAGATCAAGACCCCGGATAACACCACGGTCGAGATCAGCGGCATCGACAAGCAGAAAGTCGGTCAGGTCGCTGCCGAAATCCGTCGCTGGCGCAAGCCGGAGCCCTACAAGGGCAAGGGTATCAAATATCGCGGTGAGTATATCTTCCGCAAAGAAGGCAAGAAGAAGTAAGCCATGGCGAAACTCTCTCTCTTCGAACGGCGTCGTCGCCGCGTTCGCACCGCTCTCAAGGCGCACAGCGGCACGCGCCCGCGCCTTTCCATCCACCGCTCCGGCAAGCATATCTATGCCCAGATCATCGACGATGCGAAGGGCCACACGGTTGCTGCAGCTTCGACGCTGGACAAGGATGTGCGCGGCAAGGTCGGCTCGAATTCGGCCGCCGCTGCCGATGTCGGCAAGCGCGTTGCCGCTGCCGCAACCAAGGCGGGGGTCACCAGAGTGGTGTTCGACCGCGGTGGTTTTCTGTTCCATGGCCGCGTGAAGGCGCTGGCCGATGCTGCCCGTGAAGGCGGGCTGGAGTTCTGATATGGCGGATGAAGTGAACATCGAAGCTGGCGCAGCACCTGCCGACGCCCCCGCAACTGAGGGTCGTGGCCCGGGCCGTGGCGGTCGTGGCGGTCGTGGCGGCGGAGATCGCAACCGTGGCGAGCGCGGTGGCCGTGGCCGCCGTGATGATCGTCGCGGCGGCAATCGTGACGAGGAGCAGGGCGAAGAGCTGATCGAAAAGCTGGTCCATATCAACCGCGTTTCCAAGACGGTGAAGGGTGGCAAGCGCTTCGGTTTCGCCGCGCTGGTCGTCGTTGGCGATGGCAAGGGCCGGGTCGGTTTCGGCCATGGCAAGGCGCGCGAAGTGCCTGAAGCCATCAGCAAGGCGACCGCTGCTGCCAAGAAGAAGATGGTCCGCGTTCCGCTGAAGGAAGGCCGCACGCTGCATCATGATGGCCGTGGCCATTTCGGCGCAGGCAATGTGACGCTGCGTAGCGCACCTGCGGGAACAGGCATCATCGCGGGCGGCCCGATGCGCGCCGTGTTCGAAAGCCTTGGCGTTGCGGATGTCGTTACCAAGTCGGTCGGCACGTCCAACCCCTATAACATGATCCGGGCGACCTTCGAGGCGCTGACCGAACAGACCAGCCCCAAATCGGTGGCGCAGCGCCGCGGCAAGAAGATTGCCGACCTGCTCCGTCGTGGTGGTGCTGCTGCTGAGGTCGCGTCGGTCGAAGCCGAAGCGATTGCGGAGTAAGCGAGATGGCAAAGGCAAAGAGCAAAACCATCAAGATCCGGCAGATCGGTTCGCCGATCCGCCGCCCCGAAGCGCAGAAGAAGATCCTGATCGGTCTGGGCCTCGGCAAGATGCGCCGTGAGGTAGAGTTGCAGGACACGCCCGAAGTGCGCGGCGCAATCGCAAAGCTGCCGCACATGGTTGAGATCGTCGAGAGCTGATCTTTATCGGATAGGGTCGGTAGCGGTCCGGCTTGCCGGACACCAAGGCCTCTGATATTCCATTTGAAACCCGCTGGGCATGCCGCCTGGCGGGTTTTTCGTTTCAAGGGCGCAATTCGCGCAGCCAGAACTGCATCACATGACCTGTCTCTTCGGGCTGGTCGATGTCCTTCCATGCGAACGAGCATGTCAACCCCTCGGCAGGGGCATATCCGCGTGCGCGCCAGAACGGATGAAGATCGCGGGTGTTGTCCGGGCGCAACGGATGGTCTGCTGGACGGATGACCGCGCAAAAGCAGCAGGCGCTGGCCCCCGCCTCGCGCGCGGCGGCTTCGCGGGCATCGAAAAAGCGATGCCCTATGCCATGGCCGCGAAATTCCGGCAGCAGGACCGACTCGCCGAAATAGAAAAGACGGGCAACATCCATTGTGCAGGCGGAGAAGGGGCGCTGAAACGCGGCATTCTGTCCTGCCATGGGCGATGCGGTTGCGGCGCCGACAATGTCTCCTTCCGCCTCTGCGATGACCAGAACCGAGCCGGGTTCGGCCATGAATTCGGTCAGATAATCGGCTTCGTAACTTTCGGTGCCGTCATAGAGATAGGGCCACTCGCGGAATACGCGCATGCGCAACCGGGCGAGCGCGGGCACGGCGGCGGCGCGCTCGTCGGGGTTGGCAAGCGTGCGTAGGCGGATCGTCATGAAACCTGCGCGATCCAGTCAGCCAGATTGTAATAGACCGAAATGCGGGAGATAAGCTCGCGCTCCACTTCGAAAAAGGCCCCGGCGGGCAGGATATAGCTTTGGCCATGGGCAGGCGGCAGGCCCTCGTCGCCGGCCTTATATATGCCGTGGACGACGAATTCGGCGGCGGCACGCGCGCCATCCGGGCTCGTCATGATGGCGATATCCCGCAACTGCTCGCTATAGGCGCTGTCCATTCGCTTGAGGAATGTGGCGAACAGGTCCTTGCCCTGTTCCCGCTCGCCCTGGTTGATGTCGTGCCGCAAATCGTCGGCCACAAGGTCGAGCATGGCGCCATAGTCCTGCGCATTGAATGCATCATAATAATGCTGGATCAGTTCGTGGGTCGTATTTCGGTCAACAGTCATGGTCGCTCCTAGGATGGCGCATTTCCTCTATCCAACAGCGAAAATGCTGTCCATCCCGCATCCTCTGTCGGAATTGGCGCGAAAAGGGGTGACAAACCGGCGCTGGCAGGGTAAGGGCGCCGCTTCTTTTCCATCAGCGCGAACATAGCGAAAGCGAGTGCATATTATGAAACTGAACGAAATCAAGGATAATGACGGCGCCCGCAAGGGCCGCATGCGTGTCGGCCGCGGCATTGGCTCCGGCAAGGGCAAGACCGCAGGGCGCGGCCAGAAGGGCGCCAAGGCGCGTTCGGGCGTCGCTATCAACGGCTTCGAGGGTGGCCAGATGCCGCTCCACATGCGCATTCCGAAGCGCGGCTTCAACAATATCTTCGCCAAGGATTACGCTATCGTGAACCTCGGCGCGGTACAGAAGGCGGTCGATGCCAAGAAGCTCGATGCCAAGGGCACGATCGATCATGCGGCGCTCAAGGCCGCTGGCCTTGCCCGTGGCGGCAAGGATGGCGTGCGCCTGCTCGGCAAGGGCGAGCTGACCGCGAAGCTGAGCTTCACGGTTGCCGGTGCGTCGAAGGGCGCAATCGAGGCGGTCGAGAAGGCGGGCGGCAAGGTCGATGTGATCGAGGTCGTTCCCGCCGCCGAAAAGGCGAAGGCCAAGAAGGGCACCGTTCGCGCCGCGAAGATCGCCGCGCGGGGCTGAGCCCGGTTTCACGAGTGCATGGAACCCCGCCGCCCGAATAGGGAAGGCGGGGTTTTGCATGGGCGGTAATGCCCCCTTGCGTTATCGCGTGCAAATCGCCAACTGGATGAGCAGGGAATCGCTTGTCGCTTCATGGCCGCTTCTCGCACGCACTATATGTTTTCCGTGATTTCCGATCCGTGAAATGTTCCATTTCATTCGAAATCACTCTAAGGCACGATTTTCGCGCTCGACAGGGCGCCGGGATATTGAAGGTAGCAGAGAGCAATGGCATCCAGAGCCGACCAGCTTGCATCGAACATCAGCCTCGCCAAATTCGCGCAGGCGACCGAGCTCAAAAAGCGCCTGTGGTTCACGCTGGGCGTGCTGATCGTTTTCCGTTTCCTCAGTCATGTGCCGCTGCCGGGTATCGATCCGACCGTGCTGGCGAGCCTCTATACGCAGACGCAGGGCGGTGTGCTCGATATCTTCAACACCTTTTCGGGCGGCGCGCTGGAACGCATGAGCCTGATCGCGCTCGGAGTGATGCCTTATATCACCGCGTCGATCGTCGTGCAGCTCGCCTCCTCGCTTTCGCCCACGCTGGCCGCGATCAAGAAGGAAGGCGAGAGCGGGCGCAAGAAGCTCAACCAATATACCCGCTATGGCACGGTCGGCCTCACCGCCATTCAGGGCTATTTCATCGCGGTCGGTCTCGAAAGCTTCGGCGCGGCGCAGGGGATGCAGGCGGTGGTCGAGCCGGGCATGCTGTTTCGCGTGGCGGCGGTCGTCTCGCTGGTGGGCGGCACGATGTTCCTGATGTGGCTGGGCGAGCAGATCACCGCGCGCGGCATCGGCAATGGCGTATCGCTCATCATCATGGCCGGCATCGTCGCGCAGCTTCCCGTCACGCTTTCCAACCTGTTCCAGTCAGGCCGCGAAGGTTCGATTTCCGGCCTGCTGATCTTCGGCATCATCATCATCGGTTTCGCTTTGATCGCGTTCATCTGCTTCATGGAGCGGGCACAGCGCCGGGTGCTGATCCAGTATCCCAAGCGCCAGACGCGTCAGGGTCTGATGCAGGCGGACCGCAGCCATTTGCCGCTCAAGGTGAACACCGCGGGCGTGATCCCGCCGATCTTCGCCAGCTCATTGCTGCTGATGCCGCTCACCGTCTCGCGCTTCGCGGGCGACAAGGTGGCGGGCGAAAGCGCGTGGGGCGATTTCGTGCTGACGATGAACCAGTATCTCAGCCATGGCAGCCCCGTTTATATGGCGCTTTATGGCTTCGGTATCGTCTTCTTCTGCTTCTTCTACACGGCTCTGGTGTTCAACCCGGAAGAGACGGCGGAGAATCTCAAGAAGAATGGCGGCTTCATTCCGGGCATTCGTCCGGGCAAGAATACCGAAAATTATCTCGATTATGTGCTCACGCGCATCACCGTGATCGGCGCGGCCTATCTCGCGCTGATCTGCCTTGTCCCGGAATGGGCGATCTCTCAGGCGGGCATCCCCTTCTATCTTGGTGGAACCAGCCTTCTCATTGTCGTCAATGTGACGGTCGATACGGTGACGCAGATTCAGAGCCATCTGCTCGCGCATCAATATGGCGACCTCATCAAGAAGGCGAAGCTCAAGGGGCGTATGCGCTAACCGACAGGTGGGCGCTTCTACAGGGGACGGATATGAATATCATTTTGCTGGGACCGCCGGGCGCGGGCAAAGGGACGCAGGCGAGCCGCCTGGTCGAAAACCGCGGCATGGTCCAGCTTTCCACGGGGGATATGCTGCGCGCGGCTGTGAAAGCCGAAACGCCGGTGGGATTAAAGGCCAAGGCCATAATGGAATCGGGCGGTCTGGTGTCCGACGAGATTGTTTCGGGTATCATCGGCGAGGCGCTCGATGCGCTGTCGCCGGAAACGGGCGTCATCTTCGATGGCTATCCGCGCACGCAGGCGCAGGCCCATTCGCTCGACGATCTGCTCGATGCACGCGGGCGCACGCTCGATCATGTGATCGAGCTTGCGGTGGACGAGGACGCGCTGGTCGAACGCATCACCGGCCGTTTCACCTGCGCGGCTTGCGGCGAAGGCTATCACGACAGTTTCAAACGCCCCAAGGCCGATGGCGTGTGCGACAAATGTGGCGGCACCGAATTCAAACGCCGCGCCGATGACAATGAAGAAACCGTGCGCACCCGCATGGCCGAATATCGCGCCAAGACCGCACCGATATTGCCGATCTACGAAGCACGCGGCATCGTCTCGCGCGTGGATGGCATGGCAGATATGGACGATGTGAGCGCGGCTATAGCGGCCATTCTCGATCGTTGAGGGCAGTCGGCGGTTTGGCCGCTCGTCGAGTGGCCAAATCCTCATCGAACCAGATTATTGCCGGTATAACTGAGCCGGAACACGACAAAGCGTCATTATGGCGTTAGCCTCCCCTCTTAAGCTTCCGACTCGTATCGGGAAGCACGCATAATGTCGCGTCCGCAATCATTTGCCGAGGGGGAGAAAAGCTGATGGCCGTGTCAGACCATGTCGATTTGCCGACATTCATCGAAGGCGTGAAGAAGCGTAATCCGGGGCAGGATGAGTTTGTTCAGGCGGTGCAGGAAGTCGCGGAGGACATTTACGATTTCATCGGCGACAAGGAAGAATATCATCATTATCAGATATTGCGGCGCATAGCCGAGCCGGACCGGATCATATCCTTTCGCGTGTGCTGGGAAGACGACAATAACAATATCCGGGTGCAGCGCGGCTGGCGCGTGCAGAACAACAATGCCATCGGCCCCTACAAGGGCGGCATCCGTTTCCACCCCAGCGTGACGGAGAGCGTGCTCAAGTTTCTCGCGTTCGAGCAGACGTTCAAAAATGCCCTGACCGGCCTGCCGATGGGCGGCGGCAAGGGCGGCGCGAATTTCAACCCCAAGGGCAAGAGCGACCATGAAGTCATGCGCTTCTGCCAGAGCTTCATGACCGAGCTGTATCGCCATGTCGGCGCGGATGTCGATGTGCCAGCAGGCGACATCGGCGTGGGCGGGCGCGAGATCGGCTATATGTTCGGCCAGTACAAGCGCATCACCAACCAGTTTACCGGCGTGCTTACCGGCAAGGGCATCGAATATGGCGGTTCGCTGATCCGCCCCGAAGCGACCGGCTATGGCGCGGTCTATTTCCTCGCCAACATGCTTGCGACCAAGGGCATGGACCTGCACGGCAAGACGGCGGTAATCTCCGGCTCCGGCAATGTCGCCACCCATGCGGCGGAGAAGGTGACGCAGCTTGGCGGCAAGGTGCTCACGCTTTCGGACAGTCAGGGCTTCATCCATGATCCCGATGGCATCACGCAGGAGAAGATCGACTGGGTGAAGGCGCACAAGACGCGGCGGCGCGGGCGCATTTCAGAATATGCCGACGAGTTCAAGAGCGCGACCTTCCATGCAGGCAAGACGCCGTGGGGCGTGCCCTGCGATATGGCGCTGCCCTGCGCCACGCAGAATGAGCTGCTGGGCGAGGATGCGCGCGAGCTGGTGAAAAACGGCTGCGTCGCGGTTTCGGAAGGCGCGAACATGCCGACCAATCTGGAAGGCGTGCATGTGTTCAAGGATGCGCGCATTTTGTTCGCGCCGGGCAAGGCCGCCAATGCGGGGGGCGTTGCGGTGTCGGGCCTTGAAATGAGCCAGAACAGCGAGCGCCGCAGCTGGAAAGAGGCGGAGCTGCAACAGCTGCTGCTCGACATCATGGAAGGCATCCATAATAGCTGCCTCACTTATGGCCGGGTGAGCGACGATTATGTCGATTATGTAAAGGGCGCGAATATCGCGGGCTTCAAGAAGGTAGCCGATGCGATGCTGGCTTATGGCGTGGTGTGAGCACCGCTTCCCACGCATAGCCGCGATAGCGGGAACGGAAGATCAGGCGGCGGTTGTGACGCTGGGCCAGATCTTCCAGCACGGCAGGCAGGGCCGCGCGCGGGCTGACGTGGAATGTGCGCAGCCATGCGAACAATAAGGCGCGGAACCAGCCTGGCAGACGCTCCTGCTGGCCGAAATCGACGATGTGCAGCGATCCGTTCGGCGCGAGCGCGCAGAGCGCTTCTTCCAGCGCCAGTTCCCATGCCGGGATCATCGAGAGCGTATAGGACATGAAAATGCGCTCGAAGCGCGCGTCTTCCAGCACGGGGCTGGAGGAAAAGGTGCAGGCATCCGCTTCATAAAGCGTCATGCGGTCGGCAAGCCCCCGACGGGCGAGGGAACCGCGCGCCGTTTCCAGCATTGCGGCGCTGATGTCGAGGCCGGAAAAGCGGGCTTCGGGCCAGCGGCGCATCGCGGCGATCAGGTTACGCCCGGTGCCGCAGCCAACCTCAAGCACATGCATGCCGGGGGCGACATTCAGTCCGGCGATCATCCGGTCGCGCCCAAGCAGATAATATTTGCGGGTGAGGTCGTAGAAATGGCGCTGCGTCGCATAGACGGCGTCCATGCGCGCGGCGTGGCCGTCTCTTTGCACCGCCGTTCCGCCCGCACGGGTCGCCATCAGGCGTCGCTCTCGCGGATATAGAGGTGAAACCCACCGTAGATGGCCGAACGGTCGCGCCGGGTATACTCCAGAGAACGTTCTTCCTCATAATGCCAGTGTGCGAGGGTTTCGTCGGTGACGCGTCCGGGCAACAGGCTTGGCGCGGCGGCGGTGCGGAAAATGACGCGCGCGCCGGGCCGGGCGGTGCGGGTGATCTCGCTCCACAACGCATTAAGTTGCGCGTCGGTCATCCAGTCCTGCGCATCGAGCAGCACATAGCGATCAAGACTGTTTTCGCCCTGCTGGCGGAGATAATCGACGAAATTGCAGTGATGAATGGAAGCGCGATCGAGATGGCACAGCAGCGCGTCATATTGGCGCGCTTCGAGATAGGGCGGCAGCGAGGCACCGGGTTCCGACGCATAGCCGCGTCCGAACGCCTGCTGCGCGAAATAATTCTCGCGGATGTCGAAATCGCAGGCGAGCTTTTCGAGGCGCTGTTTCAACACGCCGGCCATGCCGGTCGCCTCGCCATTGCACAGCGCCTCATATTGCGCTGGCGGGATGCCGAGGCCGAAGAGCGACGCGGGCTGTTGCGTCAGCCAGCGGACGAATTTGCGATCGAACAACGGGGCCATCTTACGCTCGAAAATATCGCGCTGCTCCTCGATGGATTGCGCGGCGAGCAGTTCGCGCGGGTCGATGCGATAGAGCTTCGCAACGATATGCGCGGCGGAAATAAACTGGCCGAGCAGGCCGCGCGCATAGACATTTTTAGCGAAAGCACTGATGCGCTTGCGTCCGACCAGATCGCGGCTTTCCCAGTAGCGGATGGTGACATCGTCGAGATGTGGGCGGACATATGCTTTATAGGCGGCGATATTGGCGCGCTGCCCCGATTGCGCGAAGAAACGGTGAAAGGCGGCGTGATCGGGCAGATGGCGCGCGGCGGCGAGCTTCAATTTGCCCAGCGCGACATGCGCGGTGTTGAGATCGACGGCGGCAAGCGAACGCGGCCCGGCGGTAAGATAAGAGAGCATGTTGCAGCCGCCGCTGGCGATCGTCACGATATCGCTTTGCGGCCCGATTTCCATCGCCTCCATGTCGATCAGCGGGTCTTCCCATATCTGGGCATAGACAAGGCCGCGAAAGGCAAAAGCGAACGCGCGCTCCATCAGGCCCTTGGGCGTCATATGGTCGTTCTGGACGACGGCTTGCCCCACGGCGCGGGCCGTTTGGGCGCGATGACTGGAACCGACCATATGCGCTTTCTCCCTGTTATATCGCCGCTGGCGCTAGATCAGGCATGTGACGGTGCGATGAAACTTTGATGTCGTTTTGATGAGAGCGACGCGCCCGGAATATTTCACCGGCGCGTGGATCATATTTACATCCATTTTAAGGAAAATCGGATATGGCGCGGGAATGACAATCGAGGCGCGTCCGGACGGCATCATAGCGAGTCGTCCACATGGTCGTTTGCAGGAACTTGATGCACTGCGCGGCATCGGGGCTATCGCCGTCGTTCTGTTTCATTTTACCAAGCGTTTCCGCAGATGTTTCCCAAGGCCGACCCGGTGCCCTTCATTTTCTGGGAAGGGGAATATCGGGTTCTGCTGTTCTTCGCGCTGTCCGGTTTTGCGATTTTCTTCACGCTGGAGCGGATCGGATCGGTCGCCGATTTCATCGTGAACCGGGTTTCGCGGCTGTTTCCCGCCTATTGGGTGGCGATTCTGCTGACCTTGTCGTTCGAATATGCCGGGCATATCGATACGCTCAAGATACCGGCGATCAGCATTTTGGCCAATTTCACCATGCTTCAGGGATTTCTGTATCTCCCCGCAGTGGACGGCGTTTACTGGACGTTGACCGTGGAGCTGGGCTTCTATGCCTGCATGCTGGGCCTATGGCTCGTGCTGGGCAAAGGCATGGCACGGCTGGAACCGATGCTGCTGCCCTGGCTGGCGCTCAAATGGCTGATGTTTTACTGGGAAGGCATGCCTTCGCGCGTGGCAATGCTGCTGGTGCTGCAATTCCTTCCCTTCTTCATCATCGGTATTCTCCATTACCGCATATGGTCCGGCCAGCGGAAATGGCTCGCGCAACTGCCATATCTCGTGGCGGCGCTCGCGACATTGCTGTGGACGGACGGGATGGAGCTGTTTCTGGCCGGATGCGGACTTGTGGTGATCTTTGCGGCAACGTTGCGCGGTGCGCTGCGCTTCCTGACCGTGCGCCCGCTTCTCTGGTTCGGCGCGATCAGCTATCCGCTCTATCTGGTGCATGAGAATATCGGTTTCGTCATCATGTTGCGGGCGCAGGCGCTGGGGTTCAACCGCTGGCTTGGTTTTGCCGCCGCTTTATGTGTCGTTACCCTGATCGCATGGTTGCTGCATCGCAATGTCGAAATGCCGGCCAGCCGCTGGATCACGCGCAAATGGAAGGCGCGGAAACAGCCGCCGCGCATCGATGGCCCCATGGGTGGCGCAATGGGCGCGGTCTGATGCCGTTACTGAGACAGGGCGCGCAAAATCAGGCGCGCAGAACCGATCTTACCAGACGCGGAATATCGCGCCGGTTGCCGCGCTGATAGGCGACATCCTTTATCATCTCGATCAGTTCGTCGGCCTGAGCGACCATGCGCGATTTGTTGAAGCATCCCGCCGCGCCGCGCTGGGCTGCCTGCACACGCAGTTCCGACCCTTCGCGCATCAATGAGGACAGCATGATGACCGGGCGGGGTTCCTTTTTCATGATGGCGTCGAGCACGTCCATGCCATTCATGCCCGGCATGGCGATGTCGAGGGTGATGACGTCGGGATCGGTTTCCTTGATGAGCGCGAAGGCTTCCTCCCCATTGCTGGCGATGCCGACGATACGCAGACTGGGATCCCGCTCCAGCAACACTTCCAGCATTGCGCGGATCGTGACCGAGTCATCGACGACCAATATTGTTGTATATCTCATCCGGATCTCCGTCGGCCCGCGCGTACCCTATTATATACGGACCGACACTCCCGACTCTGCGATATTTTGGTTAATGCAAGGTGAATCTGGAGGCTTGCTTGACAGATTGATGACGAATCGATAAGGACCGCCCCTTCCAACACACTTGGTGAGCGGCGGTGCCAATACTGGGCGTCGGCCGTGCTTTTTGTGTCCCGGAAGATATCGTGTCGCATGCCGGTTTTGGGCGGCTGTGACGAGACGCTTTGAGATGGGGTGCAAAGCCAAGCGCCCTGTGGAGCAGGAGTAAGATATTCATGGCACGTATTGCGGGCGTTAACATCCCGACCAACAAGCGCGTTATCATCGCGCTGACCTACATTCACGGCATCGGCCGCAAGACGGCGGCGGATATCGCCACCAAGCTGGGCATCGACCACAGCCGCCGCGTTCAGGACCTTTCGGATGCCGAAGTGCTCCAGATCCGTGAGACGATCGATGCGACCTATCAGGTGGAAGGCGATCTGCGCCGCGACACCGCGATGAACATCAAGCGCCTGATGGACCTTGCCTGCTATCGCGGCCTGCGTCATCGCAAGGGCCTGCCGGTTCGCGGCCAGCGCACGCATACCAATGCGCGCACCCGCAAGGGCAAGGCGAAGCCGATCGCGGGCAAGAAAAAGTAAGAAATCGTCCGGGGGACGATTTCATCTTTTTCTCCGCCGGAGGCAGCCATCGTTGGGCACCGCCTCGGTCACCAAGTTTCGAAGTAGGAATATCAGGATATGGCACGGGAACCTCAGCGCATAAAACGCCGTGAGCGCAAGAATATTTCGGCGGGCGTCGCGCATGTGAACGCCAGCTTCAACAATACCATGATCACCATCACCGATGCCCAGGGCAATGCGATAAGCTGGTCCTCGGCAGGCACGATGGGCTTCAAGGGTTCGCGCAAATCCACGCCTTATGCGGCGCAGGTCTGCGCGGAAGATGCGGGCCGCAAGGCCGCCGAACATGGCGTTCGCACACTCGAAGTCGAGGTCAAGGGTCCGGGTTCGGGCCGTGAGTCGGCGCTGCGCGCGTTGCAGGCGGTCGGTTTCACCATCACCTCGATCCGTGATGTGACGCCGATCCCGCATAATGGCGTCCGTCCGTCGAAGCGGCGCCGCGTCTGAACTGAATCCCGTTCAGGGCGGCGGACGCGCCGCCCTCGCATTTGCATCGGCCGGGGTTCTCTTCTCCAAAAGACTAGAGCGCTCCCGCCACATTCCCAGGGGAAATACATGACTGTCAACATGAAGAACTGGCAGGAATTGAGGAAGCCCACCAACCTTGAGATCAAGGCTGGCGGCGACGGACAGCGCAAGGCGACGTTCGTGGCGGAACCGCTTGAACGCGGTTTCGGCCTGACGCTCGGCAACGCTCTGCGCCGCGTGCTCCTCTCGTCGCTTCAGGGCGCTGCCGTCACTTCGATCAAGATCGAGAATGTTCTGCATGAATTCTCATCGCTCGCCGGTGTGCGTGAGGATGTGACCGACATTGTTCTCAACGTGAAGCAGATCGCGCTCAAGATGGAAGGCGAAGGCCCCAAACGGCTTCAGCTTTCGGTTACGGGCCCTGCCGAAGTGAAGGCAGGCGACATCGCCGTTTCGGGCGACATCGAGGTGATGAACCCCGATCTTGTCATCTGCCATCTCGACGAAGGCGCATCGCTCAACATGGAGCTGACTGCGGACATCGGCAAGGGTTATGTCCCCGCCGTTTCCAACCGTCCGGCCGATGCGCCGATCGGCCTTATCCCGGTCGATGCGCTCTATTCGCCGGTGCGGCAGGTCGCCTACAAGGTGGACAACACCCGCGTCGGACAGGATCTGGACCTCGATAAGCTGAGCCTGACCATCGAAACCGACGGCACGGTAACGCCTGAAGATGCGATTGCCTATGCGGCGCGCATCCTGCAGGACCAGTTGCAGCTCTTCGTCCACTTCGACGAGGCTCTGGCCGCTCCGACCGCAGTTTCCGCCGGTGCAGGCGCTGGTGCCCAGAGCGAGAGCGAGAGCAATGCGAACGTCATCAACCGCTATCTGCTCAAGAAGGTCGACGAGCTGGAGTTGTCGGTGCGCTCGGCCAACTGCCTCAAGAACGACAATATCATCTATATTGGCGATCTGGTGCAGAAGACCGAAGCCGAGATGCTGCGCACGCCGAACTTCGGCCGCAAGTCTTTGAATGAGATCAAGGAAGTGCTGTCCTCCATGGGTCTGCGTCTTGGCATGGACATCCCCGGCTGGCCGCCTGAGAATATCGAAGAGATGGCCAAGAAGCTCGAACAGGAGCTCATGGGGTGAGATCGGCATAATTTCGCCCATGCGGGCCTGCAAAGCCCGATTTTCTCCGCTCCGGTGCTCACGTACCTTAAGTACGCTGCGCTCCGGTGCTCGAAAATCGAACTTTTCGGCTCCACATGGACGAAATTCTGATCGATCTCACGAACAAGACTGCAAGACAGGCTAAGGGCGGTGGCCTGATCCAACACCGCCTGGTCTGGGTTACCTGATACGGACCCTTAACGAACGAAGGAATGGAACATGCGTCACAAGGTTGGACATCGCAAACTTCAGCGCGCTACCGGGCATCGCAACGCCCTGCTGCGCAATCTGGCGGCCTCGCTGATCAAGCATGAGCAGATCACGACCGGTATCGCCAAGGCGAAGGAACTGCGTCCCTATGTCGAGAAGCTGATCACGCTGGCGAAGAAGGGTGGCCTTTCGAACCGCCGCCTCGCGCACAGCCGTCTGCTGGACGATGCACAGCTCACCAAGCTGTTCGATGTGCTCGCCGAGCGCTACAAGGATCGCAATGGCGGCTATACGCGCGTCATCAAGGCGGGCTATCGCGCGTCGGACGCTGCCCCGATGGCGGTGATCGAGCTGGTCGACCGCGACGAGAGCGCCAAGGGTCAGGACAGTGGCCCGGTGCAGAGCTTCGATGAAGACGAGATGGCTGCGGCCTGATCCGTTTCTTGTCCCGGAAACATTGCAAAGGCCCCGCATCGCTGCGGGGCCTTTCTGTTGCAGGCGCTCGTCAAGCCTGAGCGCGCAGCGCTTGCAAAGCGAAGCGTAGAGCGTAAAATTACGACAAGAAAAGCATAATGCGATATGGAGAGAGCCGGGTGAGAGCGATTATGCAGCGGCTGTCGGCAATATTGGCGGTGATATTAACCGCCCTGATGAGCAGCATGACCTTGCACGCGCAGGACCGGCAGATGCCTGCGCCCGACGCCAACCCCAGCCCCGTCGCATTTGACACCCCGCTTGTTTCGGAATCCCGCCCCATGAAGCCTTTCGCCTATCCCGCCACCCGCGCGCTCGATCTGGTGGAGGAGAAATTCGGCGAACAGATTGCCGATCCCTATCGCTGGCTCGAACGGGATGTGCGCTCCGACAAGGATGTCGCGCGCTGGGTTGCGGCGGAAAACAAGGTCACCGACACCTATCTCGATACGCTGCCGGGGCGCGACATATTGAAGCAGCGGATGCGCGCGCTTATGGATTATGAGCGCTATTCGGTGCCGCGAAAGGCGGGCGACCGCTATTTCTACAGCCATAACAGCGGCCTGCAAAACCAGTCCCCATTATATGTGCGTGAGGGCTGGGGCGGCAAGACGCGGATGCTGATCGATCCCAACGGCTTTTCCAAGGATGGCGCGACGGCGCTCGCCGAATGGGAGCCGTCGCCCGATGGCCGGCACCTCGTCTATGCCGTGCAGGATGGCGGCAGCGACTGGCGCATGGTGCATGTGCTCGATGTCGACAGCGGCAAGCCGCTCGAAGATCGCATCGCGTGGGTGAAATTTTCGCGGCTGGAATGGGACAAGGAGGGCACGGGCTTTTTCTATTCCCGCTTTCCGGCGCCAGAGAAGGGCAGGGAATTCCAGTCGCTCGGTCTCGATAACAGCGTCTATTATCATCGTCTGGGCACTGACCAGAGCGCCGACCGGCTGGTCTATGCGACGCCGGAACATCCCAAATGGAATCATGCGGCGCAGGTAACGGATGACGGCGCATGGCTCGTCATCACCACGTCGGAGGGGACCGATCCGCGCTATGAAATCAGCGTCATCGACCTCGCCGACCCGAAATGGAAGCCGCGCACCCTCATTCGCGGCATGAAGAATGAATGGAAGCTCGTCGGCAGCATCGGTAGCCGGATGTGGTTCGTGACCGACCAGCATGCGCCCTTGTCGCGGCTGGTGACGCTTGATGCCGCGCATCGCGGCCGCAAACCGGTGGAAGTCGTGGCGCAGCGCAAGGCGACGCTGGCCGGAGCGTCGATGGTCGGCAGCCGCATCATCCTTGCCTATATGGAAAATGCGCAGTCCGTGGCGGAGCTGGTGGGGCTGGACGGCGCGTCTTATGGCGAAATACCCTTGCCCGGCATCGGCACGGCGGCGGGCTTCGGCGGCAAGGCGGGCGACCCGGAAACCTTCTTCCATTTCTCCGGCTTCACAACGCCGGGCACGATTTACCGCTTCAACACGGAAACACGAGCTGTCGAGGAATTCGCGCATCCGCAATTGGCGTTCGACCCCGATGCCTATGTGGAGGAGCAGCTATTCTACGCATCGAAGGACGGAACCAAGGTGCCGATGTTCATCGTGCGCAAGAAAGAGCTGGCGCGCACCCGCACCGCTGCGCCGACCCTGCTTTATGGCTATGGCGGGTTCAACATTTCGATCCTGCCCGGCTTTTCCGCGACGCGCCTGACGTGGTTGGAGCAGGGCGGGGTCATCGCCATCGCCAATCTGCGCGGGGGCGGCGAGTTCGGGCGCGAATGGCATGAGAGCGGACGGCTGGCGAACAAGCAGAACGTGTTCGACGATTTTATCGCCGCGGGCGAATATCTGATCGACAATGGCTATACCGGCAAGGGACAACTGGCGATCGAGGGGCGGTCCAATGGCGGCCTGCTGGTCGGCGCGGTGGTCAACCAGCGGCCCGACCTGTTCGCCGCCGCGCTGCCTTCGGTCGGCGTGATGGACATGCTGCGCTTCGATCAGTTCACCGCCGGGCGCTATTGGGTGGACGATTATGGCTACCCGGAACGGGAAGAGGATTTCCGCGTGCTGCGTTCCTATTCGCCTTATCACAACATCCGCAATGGCGTCGATTATCCCGCGATATTGGTGACGACTGCGGACACCGATGACCGGGTGGTGCCGGGCCACAGCTTCAAATATACCGCCGCGCTGCAGGCCGCCGACATTGGCAACAAGCCGCATCTCATCCGCATCGAAACGCGCGCCGGACATGGTGCGGGCAAGCCCACCGAAAAGGTGATCGAGGAATATTCCGATGCCTATGCGTTTCTGGCGCACTGGGCCGGATTGAAGATCGCGCCGGTTCAGCCGCGAAAGTGACTTTACGCGCGCGCGTGCTATATTTCGAATCCATTCAGCCATTGGACATCCCACGCCCGATAGAATGACGGGGATCGCCATAAGGCGGGATGGCTGGGAAGGATGCTCGGATGGGCGGACTATTGCACAACAGGATAGCACGATCCGTGGTGGCGAGCCTGTGCGTCGGCACGCTGCTTGCGGGGAGCGTTGCCCCGGCGATGGCGCGTGACCATGGCCGCTATGGCGGGTATCATGGCGGTTATGGAGGCCATGGCGGCTATGGCTATCCATCCCGCTATCGGCATTACCGACATCGGGACGGCCTGAATGCGGGCGATGTGATCGGCATCGCGGCGCTGATTGGCGTGGTGGCGATCATCGCCAGTTCGGTCAGCAAGAACAGCAAGACGAGTCGCGGCCCGGATAATCGAAACGATGATCGCAGTTATGAGGATCGGGCGGACGACCGGAGTGACTATCCTGTATCCTCTGCCGGTGAAGATGCTGCCATCGATGCTTGCGTGAGTGCCGCGCGTGACAAATCGGAAAGCGAAAGCGGCGGCTATGCCGAGATTCTCGATGTGGAACGGCCGCGCGCTGCGGGCCATGACGGCTGGGGCATCGACGGCCGACTGGAAGAACGCCGGACCTATTCCGACACGCAGGGCGTGACCAAACGCTTCTCCTGCGATGTGCAGGGCGGTCGCGTCGCCTATGTCTACATCTCGCGCGATACCGTCTGATGTTTATCCCGGCATGACTGGACAGCGGCGAACGAGCGGCTTAACCGGCTGTCTCAGTTCCTCCTGACCCGGAAAGCCGATTCTCATGTCCGCCACCACCAGCCATCAGTCGATCCTCATTGTCGATTTTGGCAGTCAGGTGACGCAGCTCATCGCCCGGCGGGTGCGCGAGGCGGGCGTGTATAGCGAGATCGCGCCGTTCAGCGCCGCCGCTGAAGCCTTTGAACGGATGCAGCCGGAGGGCGTCATTTTGTCAGGCGGTCCCAGCTCGGTGATGTGGGAAGACAGCCCGCGCGCGCCGCAGTCTTTCTTTGACGCGGGCGTGCCGATCCTCGGCATCTGCTATGGTCAGCAGACGATGATGGAGCAGCTTGGCGGCAAGGTCGAGGGCGGCGAGGGCGGTGAATTCGGCCGCGCCTTCATCGAGATTACCGGCGAGTGCAAGCTGTTCGACGGCCTGTGGCACAGGGGCGAGAACCATCAGGTGTGGATGAGCCATGGCGACAAGGTGACGCGCCTTGCCGATGGCTTCGAAGTGGTCGCCAAAAGCGAGGGCGCGCCTTTCGCGGTGGTCGCCAACGAGGCGAAGCAGTTTTACGCGATGCAGTTCCACCCCGAAGTGGTGCATACGCCCGATGGCGGCAAGCTGATCGCCAATTTTGTGCGCCATGTCTGCGGCTGCGCGGGCGACTGGTCAATGGCGGAATTCCGCGCGACCAAGATTGCGGAGATCCGCGAATTCGTCGGGGATGGCCGGGTGATCTGCGGTCTTTCGGGCGGCGTCGATTCGGCGGTGGCGGCGGTGCTTATCCATGAAGCGATCGGAGATCAGCTCACATGCGTCTTTGTCGATCACGGCCTGATGCGCCTGAACGAGGCGGAACAGGTGCTCGCGCTTTTCCGCCAGCATTATGGCATCAACCTCGTACATGTCGATGCTGCCGAAACATTTCTCGGCGGGCTTGCGGGCGTCACCGACCCGGAGATGAAGCGCAAGTTCATCGGCAAGGCGTTCATCGAGCTGTTCGAGGAAGAGGCGCGTAAGGTCGGCGGCGCCGATTTCCTTGCGCAGGGTACGCTCTATCCCGATGTGATCGAGAGCGTCAGCTTCACCGGCGGGCCGAGCGTCACGATCAAGAGCCATCACAATGTCGGCGGCCTGCCCGAGCGTATGAACATGAAGCTCATCGAGCCGCTGCGCGAGCTGTTCAAGGATGAAGTGCGCATTCTGGGCCGCGAGCTGGGGCTGCCGGAGGTTTTCGTGGGGCGGCATCCGTTCCCCGGCCCCGGCCTCGCCATCCGTATTCCTGGCGAGGTGACGCAGGAGCGCTGCGACATTCTCCGTAAGGCGGACGCGGTGTATCTGGAGGAAATCCGCAATGCCGGGCTGTATGATGCGATCTGGCAGGCGTTCGCCGTGCTGCTGCCGGTGCGCACGGTGGGTGTGATGGGCGACGGGCGCACTTATGATTGTGTGTGTGCGCTGCGCGCCGTCACCTCGACCGACGGCATGACGGCGGACATCTATCCCTTTGACGCCGCGTTCCTGAGCCGCGTTGCCACCCGCATCATCAACGAGGTGAAGGGCATCAACCGCGTCGTCTACGACTATACCAGCAAGCCGCCCGGCACGATCGAGTGGGAATGATTTGCCTGTCCGAGAGCATCTGACACAATGCGGTTTTCATGGCGATTCCTTGACCAGAAATCGTCGTCCGTCGCCTATTAATCGCCTTATGTAACCGATACGCCGCGATTCACGTTATCGCGGTGGCGCACCCGTTCGCGCCAGACTATGGTGATGCCGCTCATGGCGATGATGATCGCACCGATCCATGTCGTCGGCCCGGGCAAGCTGTTCCAGAGCAGCCAACCCAAAGTCGTCGACCAGAGCAGCGTCGAATAGTCCATCGGCAGCACCAGCGACACCGGCGCCCAGCGTAACGCCGATGTCATGAACAGCTGCGCCAGCCCGCCCGACAGGCCCATGATGACGATGATCAGCCATGTTAGCGGATCATGAGCCTGTCCAAAGTTCAGCATCGCTATCGCCAGCGGAGGGAGCGGGACGGCTGCGAAATAGAAAACGGTGGTGGCGGGCGCTTCGGTCTTGCCGAGCCGGCGCAGCAGCAGTGATACGCAGGCTGTCACAATGGCGGCGGAAATGGCGACGGCTATGCCCAGCGCGGGCAAGCCTGCATGGTGACCCGGCCCAATGATGACGATAACGCCAACAAAGCCAGCCAGAACGGCGAGCCAGCGATGAATGCCGGGGCGTTCTCCCAGAAATATCGTCGCCAATATCGTGGCGAAAATGGGCACGGTGAATCCGATCGTCATCGCTTCGGTCAGCGGCAGAAGAATGACCGCGCCGAAATTCAGGATCATGCCGGTCGAGCCAACGCAAGACCGGCTCAAATGTGCGCCGATTCTGTTCGTGCGGAGGCCGGCCAGACCAGGCCCCAGCATCAGCGATACAAAAGCGACCGGCAGGGCAAACAACTGGCGATAGAACATCGTTTCGACAATGTTGACTCCCCGCTCGCTGAGCCATTTTACAGCGGCGAACATGATCGAGACCACCAGCATCGCCAGCAGCCTCAAACCGATGGCATAGAATGGCCGGGTATCTGCGAGGGGGGAAGTTTGCCCGGATGCCGCCGTCATGCCGCCGGTTTGCGGAACCGTAAGGTCATCCTGTCGCTCTCGCCTATTTCGAGATATTTTTCCCGGTCGACCGCGCCATTGGTCAGTGTCGGCGGCAGGGTCCAGACGCCCTTGTCCCAATCGGCGGCATCCTTGGGATTGGCGTTGATTTCGCTCGCGGCCTCAAGGACGAACCCGGCATCCTCGGCGAGCTTGCGCACGGTAGAAACCTTGAGATAACCGCTCTTCAGCTCGGCGGAACTGTCGGCGCTTTCCGGTAGTCTGTGGTCGACAATGCCCAGCGTGCCGCCGGGCTTCAGCATGGCAAAAAAGGCGGCGAAGGTTTCCGGCGCCTTGTCGTTCATCACCATATTGTGAATGTTGCGGAACGTCAGCACGCTATCGACGCTGCCGGGCGCGATTGCGTCGCTGGCGGGCCATAGCAGAACCTGCGCCTTGTCATAGGGCGCGGGCTGTGCGGCCATCATCGCCTTGAGCGAATCGACGCTCTTCTGGGTTGGTTGCAGGCCGATATACCGGCCATGATCGCGCACCAGCGGCGCGAGAATCTGGGTATACCAGCCACCGCCGGGGATGAACTCCACCACGGTCTGATCCGGTTTGACGCCGAAAAATTGCAGCGTTTCGATCGGATGGCGGTAAATATCGCGGGCCTTGTTCTTCTCTTCGCGGGTGGGCGCGGCGACCGCAGCGCTTATCGCATCCGCTTTGACCTCTTCATGGTGCCCGGCAAGGGCAGGGGCAGACGAAACAAGGGGCGACAGGCCGATAAGGCCGACGAAAAAAAGGTTGCGCATGGGGGATCTCCTCTGACTGACTGCAATGTGCCGTCAGATGGCGCGATGGGCAAGCCCGGAGTCAGGAGTTTGTTGCGATTTCGGTTTGCGCAAATCAGCAGGTCAGAGACAGGCCTCGAGCATCGCCTGATCGAAGCCGAAGCTGCGCGCCTTTTCGAGGCTGTAGGGACGCAGGCCCATCGAGCGATATTCGCCGACGATCTTGCCGTTGTCGTCTTCGGAAATATATTCGAACTTGAACAGTTCCTGTGTGACGATCACGTCGCCTTCCATACCGATCACTTCGGTGATGTTGGTGACGCGGCGCGAACCGTCGCGCAGACGCTTTACCTGCACGATCAGATCGACCGAGTCGGCAATCTGCTTGGAAATCGCTTCCTTCGGAATCTTGATGTCGCCCATCAAAATCATGTTTTCCATACGGCCGAGACATTCGCGCGGGCTGTTGGAGTGAAGCGTACACATGGAACCGTCATGGCCGGTGTTCATCGCGGCGAGCAGATCGAAACATTCCGCGCCGCGAATTTCGCCCAGGATAATGCGATCCGGGCGCATACGCAGCGCGTTCTTGACGAGATCGCCGATGGTGATCGCGCCTTGGCCCTCAAGGTTCGCCGGACGGGTTTCGAGCGGCAGCCAGTGCGGCTGTTGCAGACGAAGTTCGGCTGCGTCCTCAATGGTCAGCACGCGCTCGCCCGGGTCGATCATTTTCGACAGGGCGTTGAGCATCGTGGTTTTACCCGAACCTGTACCGCCCGAAATAACGACGTTAAACCGGCACGCGCCCGCGATCTTGAGCGCGGTGCACATTTTCTGGCTCATCGCACCCCAATCGGCGAGGTTGTCGAGCGTGATCGGCTTCGCGGAAAATTTACGGATCGAGATCGCCGTGCCGCGCAGCGAAAGCGGCGGCACGATGACGTTGACGCGGCTGCCGTCGGGCAGGCGGGCGTCGGCCAGCGGCGTGGTCTGGTCGACGCGGCGGCCGACCTTGTTGACGATGCGCTGGGCGATCTGGAACAGATGCTCCTCGTCGCGAAACTGGATCGGCGCGATTGTCAGCTTGCCCTTTTTTTCGACATAGGTCTGCATCGGGCCGTTGACCATGATGTCGGTGATGTCGGGATCGTTGAGCAGCTCTTCGAGCGGGCCGAGGCCCAGCAGCTCGTCGACCAGCACCTTTTCGAGCGCGAACTGCTCGCGCCGGTTCAGCGTCAGCTTCAGCTCCGCGAGCACTTCCATGATGATCGGGCGGAATTCCTCGGCCAGCTCATCCTTGGTCAGCGTCGCGGCGGCTTCCGGATCGACACGTTCGAGCAGGCGAGGCAGCACCTGCTCCTTGATCTTGTGGACGGACGCCTCAAAGCCTTGCGGGCCGGTATCGCCGCTGTGATCCGCGTTCATGCGATCGGCGAGACGGGTCATCGCCGCGGCATTCTTTACCTGTTGCGGCGAAAGCTCTTCCTGCGGGATTTCCGCGCCGTCGAGCGGGGGTAGATCGGTGGGGTCGATGGGCGGAAACTGATCGCCGCCTTGAGGCTCATGCGGCGCCGGAGCCCCCGTTCCGCCGGATTGCGGCGTGAGGACATGCATGGGCTTCGCCACGCCGAACGCAGGGCGTATGCCGCCAGGCCCGTTTTTCCGTCCGAATGCGCTCATCTTTCCCCGCCGATAAATCCCACCAAGCCCGAACAAGGGCCACGCGACAGGGATAAACGGGAAACTTTTACAAAATGCTAATTGGCTTACGCCTCGCAGAGCGTAAAATTTCATGATCGGCCAATTTGGGGTTTACGTTTTAGACATCGCTTTATGCCAATTCAGGAAAGATATGTTGAATTATGATTCTACCCAATTTTTTTGGTAAAAGTAAATTTCTGGAGCCTGCCGTGATCGAAGTAAATGATAGTAGGCCGCCTAAATTATTTCTCATATATTACTGGTGTGCAGGAGTTATGTTGGCTCCTCTTTTGTTTATTTTCGATTTATCTCAATTGGATGGTTTGCGGCTGTCAGATTCTAAAGTTATGATAGGAAGGGATTTTTTTAACGTATGGACCGGGGGGAATCTTGCGCTCTCTGGACATTTGAACATCCTATATGATTTTCACGGTTATCAAAATTGGCAGCAAGAGCGTTTCGGTCCTTTTGGATTTTATAATTACTCCTATCCACCGCACAGTCTATTTTTGGCGACTCCATTTGCCGTATTTCCATATGCGTGGTCATTGTTAATATGGACGGTGCTAGGGGCGTGTTTTTTTCTCTGGGCGGCTCGTCCATATATGCCCAAGGGATTGTCGCCAGTATATGCTGTTTTAACGCCGGCGGCATTGGTGAATATTTGGGCAGGTCATTATGGATTCGTAGTTGGAGGGCTGTGGCTGCTCTTTTTCTCATCGCTTGAACGTCAGCGAATACGAGGAGGAGTTGTTGCCGGACTTCTTACTTTAAAGCCGCATCTTGGTGTTCTGATAGCAGTGGTCATGCTTTTGAGAAAGCAATGGCTAATGATAGCCGTGGCAGTTATCAGCACCATATTAATTGTATTGGGGAGCGGGCTGTTATTCGGCTTTAATCTTTGGCGTGAATGGCTATTCGAAACCAGTGTGTTGCAGGCCAAGATAATGACTGCACCGGATCCGCAATTCTATTATCTTATGATGCCATCCAGCTACATAGTATTGCGTAATATGCCATATGATTTGGCGGTTATTGTACAAAGTTTTTTTGCTTTAATTGCTATATTTTTATTTTGGAAATGTCGGAATACTACGCCAAAAAATCTTGCTTTTATTTCTGCAACTACAACTTCTTTGATTAGCCCATATATATTTAACTATGATCTTACGGTCGCAAGTCTCGGTTTTTTCTACTTTATGTATTCATATTGGGGACGAACCAATCGTTGGGAACAGCTAGCATTATGGTTTGCTTTCGCATCACCTCTTTTTGTGATGGGCATAGGATTCCTTGCGCCGGTATCCCTCCTGGTGGGTCTATATATCCAGACGCGCATGGTGCTAATTAAAGACAAAAAGGGGCTGCATGCCGCAACCTCACCGCAGTGAGTGAGGCGGAACCGCGATCCGTAAGCGGCCAAATAATTTGGCGCTAAGGTTGTATGGTAGGCTTAACCAGCCCTCTCCGCCAGTACCGTCAGCCCCTTTTCATTGACCTCGGCGAAGCCGCCGATGACGGGGATGGTTTCCGGGGCGCTATTGGCGTCGGCGAAGATCAGCAGTTCGCCGTCGCGCACGGTGGACATGAAGGGCGCATGGCCTTCCAGCACGCCGAAATCGCCTTCGGTGCCGGGAACGACGACCTGATAGACCTCCGCGCTGCGGACCAGCTTTTCAGGGGTTACGAGTTCGAAATGCAATGCCATGTCTTAA
>TARA_R110000782_G_scaffold78276_3_pt1 | contig 109558 bp, 111 predicted proteins | sample TARA_R110000782 | Tara Oceans TARA_R110000782 (sample SAMEA4397859) | marine metagenome | biome: Polar Biome; feature: [SRF] surface water layer (ENVO:00010504); material: water (ENVO:00002006), including particulate matter (ENVO:01000060) such as... | depth 5 m | reverse complement strand
TGCCGCGAGCCGGTCCGCCTGTTCGCGCAGACGCCTGCTCTGACGGCGCATGCGCAGGCCGGTTGCCATCGCATAAAGAGCGGCCATCAGCCACACTGCGAGAATCGCACCGGCCACCGTCAATATCGTTGCAGACACCTGAATCATGCGGCTGCTGCCGTTCCGGCCCGCTCCATCTGGTTCATCATGCTCAAGCGACTACCGCAATTGGCAGGCTTCGCAAAGTATCTGCTGCGAGAGGACAACAAAAAGGGGGCAAACCCATGGTCCACCCCCCTTCATATTTCCGATCAGGAGTCGCTCAATAGCGATAATGATCCGGTTTGAACGGCCCTTCGGTCGGCACGCCGATATAAGCGGCCTGCCTGGGGCTGAGCTTGCTAAGCTTCACGCCGAGCTTTTCAAGGTGCAGCGCCGCGACCTTTTCGTCGAGATGCTTGGGAAGCACATAAACTTCGTTCTTATAGTCCGAAGCCTTGGTGAACAGCTCGATCTGCGCCAGCACCTGATTGGTGAAGCTCGACGACATCACAAAGCTGGGATGGCCGGTGGCGCAGCCAAGATTGACCAGCCGCCCCTTGGCGAGGATGAGGATCTGCTTGCCATCGGGAAATTCGACGAGATCGGTGCCGGGCTTCACCTCGGTCCATTTGTAGTTGTCGAGCGCAGATATCTGAATCTCGCTGTCGAAATGGCCAATATTGCAGACGATCGCCATATTCTTCATCGCCTTCATATGTTCGGCGGTGATGACATCTTCGTTGCCGGTGGCGGTGACGAAGATGTCGCAACGCTGGACCGCCTCGTCCATCGTCACGACTTCATAGCCTTCCATTGCCGCCTGAAGTGCGCAGATCGGATCGATCTCGGTCACCATCACGCGTGCGCCGCCCTGACGCAGCGAGGCCGCGCTGCCCTTGCCGACATCGCCAAAGCCCGCGACGCAGGCAACCTTGCCCGCCAGCATCACATCCGTCGCGCGGCGGATCGCATCGACCAGCGATTCCTTGCAGCCATAGAGATTGTCGAACTTGCTCTTGGTCACGCTGTCATTGACGTTGATCGCCGGGAAAGGCAGCTTGCCGTCCTTGGCGATCTGATACAGGCGATGTACGCCGGTAGTGGTTTCTTCGGAAACGCCCTTGATATGCGCGACCGACATGGTGAGATAACCCGGTTTCGCCTTGACGAACGCCTTCAAGGCCCGCTGGAACTCGATCTCTTCGGCATTGCCCGGTTCGGGCAGCGTGTCGCCTGCTTCAAGGCGTGCTCCCCAGAGCGCGAACATGGTCGCGTCGCCGCCGTCGTCGAGGATCATATTGGCGGTCTGCCCGTCTCCCCAATCGAAGATACGGCCGACATAATCCCAGTAATCGGCAAGGCTCTCGCCCTTGATCGCAAAGACCGGAATACCGCGCGCGGCGATGGCGGCGGCGGCATGGTCCTGCGTCGAGAAGATGTTGCACGTCGCCCAGCGCACATCCGCGCCCAGCTCGACCAGAGTCTCGATGAGCACGGCGGTCTGGATCGTCATATGCAGCGATCCGGTGATCCGTGCGCCCGCAAGCGGCTTGGCAGCGCCATATTCCTGACGCAGCGCCATCAGGCCGGGCATTTCGGTTTCAGCGATCGCAATTTCAGCGCGGCCGAAGTCGGCAAGGCCGATGTCGGCGATCACATAGTCTTTTTCCAGTGCGGCAGTGGCCACGTGTCATTCTCCTTGACGATGGGAATGGCCGCACGCTGTTGGGCGGGCAGCGGTTGACGCCCTTTAGCAATGCCCGCGGCCTCTATCAAGACCATATAAAGATTTCTTTAAATAGATATGGGAAAAGTCGTCGGCCTATAAACCATTTATTTCAGCATTACGATTTAGTGTCGCGTGCAAAGGGTCCATAAATAAGCACGGAACGAGAGCGCGAAGAAATGTCACAGGCGGACGATAAGGCGAAAAACGCATATTCGCTTTCGGCAGCGCGCGTCTTTTGGTGTAAGGACGGGAAAGCGGGATACTCCATGTGGGGGGAGACGCAGAGATGAGAGTGCTGACGATATTCGGAACCCGCCCGGAAGCCATCAAGATGGCGCCTGTCGTGCAGGCTCTGGCCGCAGCGCCCGGTTTCGAGAGCCGCCTGTGCGTCACCGCGCAGCACCGCGAAATGCTCGATCAGGTGCTTGGCCTGTTCGGCCTTACCCCCGATTACGATCTCGATATCATGCAGCCGGGACAAACGCTGGGCGCGATTACAAGCGCGGTTTTGCAAGGGCTTGACCCGGTTCTTGCCGATTTCGAGCCGGACATGGTGCTGGTTCATGGCGACACGTCGACGACCTTCGCCGCCACCCTTGCGGCTTATTACCGGCGCATCGCGGTGGGACATGTCGAGGCGGGATTGCGCACCGGCAATCTTTATTCCCCCTGGCCTGAGGAAGCCAATCGCAAGCTGACGGGCGCGCTTGCCGCATTGCACTTCGCCCCCACCCCGCGCGCATATGACAATCTGCGGCGCGAAGACATCGATCCGGCGCAGATTTATGTCACCGGCAACACCGTCATCGATGCATTATTGTGGATGAAAGCGCGTATCGATGCCGACCCCGCCATGGAAAGCGCGATGCGCGACCGCTTCGCGTATCTGCGCCCCGATGCGCGCCTTGTGCTGATTACCGGGCACAGGCGCGAGAATTTCGGCGACGGTTTCGAAAATATCTGCCGCGCCATTGCCGACCTCGCCAGAAATTTCGCGGATGTCGATTTCCTCTACCCCGTGCATCTCAATCCTAATGTCCGCGAGCCGGTGAACCGCATATTGGCCGGTCTCGACAATGTGCATCTGATCGAGCCGCAGGATTATCGTCCGTTCGTCTGGCTGATGGACCGCGCGCACATCATCCTGACCGATTCGGGCGGAATTCAGGAGGAAGCCCCTTCGCTCGGCAAGCCGGTGCTGGTAATGCGCGATACGACCGAACGGCCCGAAGCGGTGGAAGCAGGCACGGCAAAGCTGGTCGGGGCGGACTTTCAACGGATCATGGCAGGGGTGAGCGCCCTGCTCACCGACGCTGCGCTTTATGCAAGGATGGCGAACAGCGACAATCCTTATGGCGACGGGACAGCCGCCGCCGCAATCGTCGCGGCGCTGGCGGAACGGGCCGGGCTTGATCGGGCGCGGCCCGCGCTGGCAGCAGTCGCGCGATGAATGGGCCGGAGACGATGATGCCGCGAATACACCCCTTTGAAACGATTTCGGTGATCGGCCTCGGTTATATCGGCCTGCCGACCGCGACCATTCTCGCCGCCAGCAAGATGCGCGTTGTGGGAGTCGATGTGAACGCGCAGACAGTCGCCACCATCAACCGCGGTGAAATCCACATCATCGAACCGGATCTCGACCGGGCCGTGCATGACGCGGTGGCCAATGGCACGCTGCGCGCAACAACCACGGCCGAACCGGCGGATGCTTTCCTGATCGCGGTGCCGACACCGTTCAAGGGCGGCAACCACGAACCGGACCTCAGCTATATCGAGGCCGCCGCGCGGCAGATCGCGCCAGTGCTGCGCCCCGGCAACCTCATCGTGCTGGAATCGACGTCGCCGGTGGGCGCGACCGAGCAGATGGCGGATTGGCTCGCCGATGCGCGACCGGACCTCAGTTTTCCGCAGCAGAAAGGCGCGCTGTCGGACATTCGCATCGCCTATTGCCCCGAGCGCGTGTTGCCGGGACAGGTGATGCGCGAGCTGATCAGCAATGATCGCATCATCGGCGGCATGACGCCGGAGTGCGCGGCGATGGCGGAGCGGCTTTACCGGATATTCGTGCAGGGTGAATGCATCGTCACCGATGCGCGCACCGCCGAAATGTGCAAGCTGTCCGAAAACGCGTTTCGCGATCTCAACATCGCTTATGCCAATGAACTGTCGATGATATGCGACCGGCTCGGCATCAATGTGTGGGAGTTGATCCGGCTCGCAAACCACCATCCGCGTGTCAATATCCTGCAACCAGGAGCGGGGGTCGGCGGGCATTGCATCGCGGTCGATCCGTGGTTCATCGTGGCGGGCGCGCCGGAGCAGGCGCGGCTGATCCGCACCGTGCGCGAGGTCAATGACAGCAAGCCGCAATGGGTGCTTGGCAAGGTATATGAGGCGGCGGAGCGATTTGAGCGTGAGCAGGGTCGCCCGCCGGTCGTGGCGGCGCTGGGGCTGTCGTTCAAGCCCGATATCGACGATTTGCGCGAGAGCCCTGCCCTTGCGATTGCGCAACAATTGCACAGCCGTTTTGAGCATCGGTTATTGGTTGTGGAGCCGCATATCCGGGCGGCGCCGCCTGTGTTGGACGGGTGCCGGATGGTCGATATCCAACAGGCCGCGGCCGAGGCTGACATCATGGTCGTGCTGGTCAAGCACAGGATATTCAATGCTTTTTTCCGCGCGGCGACGGTGCCGTGGCGTCATGAGTTCATCGATGCCGCAGGATTGGACATTGCCGCGATCCAGGCCGGAATTTCCGACGACGGCGCACAAAATATCGCCGCAGAATGAAGGCTTATACAAAAGGTGGCGACAACGCCTTACAGCGCCGCCGCCACCGTCCCCATGACCTACTGAATTTCTACTGCCCGCTCTTCATCGCCACCGTCACGCCGCAGCGCTGCCCCGGCAGACGCGGCGCGGAACCGGCGCTGGCGGCGAGCGCGACAAGGGACGCGCGGGCGACCGGAATCTCCACCGCCGCGCGCGCCATCGCCGCATAATCATCGCACGTCATATCCGCCGCGCCGCCGCCATAGCCATTGGCGACCTTCGTCATATAATCATCATAAGCGGAGAGCGCCCGCCCCTGCCCGACCGACAGCGCGAACTGCCCGCGCAATTGCTGGTTCGCCTCGGCGAGGATCGAACGCTTTTCGCGCACAAAACGATTATAATCCGCGCTGAAATCGACATTGTTGATGCGGCAGCGCAAGGTCGCCACCATCAGCATCGTATCGAAATCGCGCAGTTGCGCCGCTTCATAGGATATGTTGCTCCAGCATCCCGCCGCTTGCGCCGGGCTGGCCGCCAGAGCAGCCGCCATCATTATCCCACCCAATATCGCTTTCATCATTACCCCTTCCCGCTTGACCGGGGAAAGGATGACTGAAGCCGATTACCAGTTGTTGACCGCCATTCGTTAACGCGATTTTAATGCGACTGGGGCGTTTGATCCGCTCACGCGGATAATCGGTGCCAGCCCGCTCCCCCTCCCAACCACCCGACAGGATATTCTATGGGTGGTTGGGAGGGGGAGCGGGCTGGTGCCGGACCGTTTCAGCACTGCAAACAAAAGCCCCTCACGCGCGGCCCGCTCCGCCCGTGAGCAGTCGGACATCGACACCGCATGCGGCGAAGCTCTCGTCCCAGCGCCGCCCGGCTCCGGTCGCCGCCAGAGTTTCGGGAATTTCGCCGCCCAAAAACCAGCCATGGCGGGTCATTTCATGCTCCAGCTGCCCCGCGCCCCAGCCAGAATAGCCCAAGGTGACGATATAGCGGCTCGGCCCCTGCCCTTCCCCGGCGATCGCCTTGAGCACATCGAGCGAGCCGGACAGGCCCCAATGGTCATTGACCTGAATAAGGCCCTCGCCGCTCCAGTCGAGGCTGTGCAGCACAAACCCGCGCTGCGGATCGACCGGACCACCGCGCATCACCGGAACATGCCCCAGATGCGGCGCGTCGATATCGAAATTTCCCATGAGTTCGGCCAGACTCAAGCCCTCGATCGCGTGACCGACATTGAGGCCCAATGCGCCATTTTCATCATGCACGCACATCGCAATCGCGGCACGGTCGAAATTGCGATCGCCCATGCCCGGCATGGCGAGCAACATATGCCCGCCATAAAAACGCGGAGAGTCGGCAGCAGGTTCGCTGGAAGCCATCCCGCCATCCTAGCCTTCATCGGCTCATGAGCAACAAAAACCGGAAAGGGCGCTTGGGCTGCGTCCAGAAATTCCGACATGGAATGAATGCGCGGTTTCAGGCGGCGGCCCGAAAGGTTTGAACGGCGGAAAGGTTGTGGAGAGCGGACATTGGCGGTGAAGCCAAGCTATGTTGATTTTCGATCAGACCAAGTGCCTCCACCGCTTGAAACACATCCCTACAAACTCATAATCGTAACCGAAGCAGATGTATCGGATGGGTGTCCGACGAGACGCAATTGTTGGCGATGGCAATAAAGGGCTGAATATTTCGGGCTGATCATTGCTCGATTCGCGACAAAGAAGCCGCAACAGCTTCGCCGATCTGTTCGGCCTTTGCCATTATGCGGATGCGTATGGGTTTGAGCAAAATGTCGCGGAGATATTTGCGTTCCGTCGATTGTCGCAATGCCTTTGGCCAATAGTCCATTCTTATGGGGCCTTGTTCGGCCAATTCCTGCTGAGTAGCCAATATTCCACTGATAAGGTTGCGCGTTGACGGAGGTGCATTGTCTGTCCCATCCTCCTGAAGCTGCGCCAGCCAGTTTATTGCTGCTTTTGGCTTAGTTTCGAGATCGGGCAGTTGCAGCTCTCTGTCGATGTCTTCGGCATCGGCGCTCCGACATCGGTCCAAGACGCCCTGCACAAATCCGGCACTAAAGCCGACCAGCCAATACTGCTCAAGTGGATATAGATTGCGCACGCGGTTGTTCAGGTCGGATCGCATTGCGTTGTAATCGGTGAAACCTGTGTAGCCGTTCGGCTCTCCCGCATAATAGGTAAATGCCTCCACATCCCGACCTTCATAACCCAGAAGGAATGTTTCGTCGCTGAAGCCGGTTATCAGCTCGACAAAACCTTGACATGTCTCCGCGAAATTCCGGCGTGCCTCGCGATTTCGAAACATGATCAGCAGCGATATCAGGACAATCAGGAAGAACTTCATTGCGAGCGATATTTATCATTTGTGGACGGAAGTCTATATACCGTCATTTTATTTCACCCCCGCTAACCGACCCATCATAACAGCATCAAAGGGCCCATACATCTAGCAATGTCCGCAATGTTGTCGTGTCCGGAATGTCCGCCTTTTTATCAAGATTCGGGATTATCGTCATTCAGCATTTGGGGATGCGGCCCAATTTGTTCATGTGACCTGGCGTGGTGGATTTGAAATTCGCCCTTCCCTGCCCGTCTGGTGAACTTCAGATTCGGATCATCAGGCCGTGTTCGATTTTGAGGGAGTCAAAACCGCGGTCATTTCCTTGGTTACCGCGATTTGGCTTCGCCGGTCTTCGGCTCCGAGTCGCCAGATGAGAGCATCTGGCTCGAAATCACGCCATAGTTTTGGCTTACCGCGATTTCTGAGTCGCCAGATGAGAGCATCTGGCTCGAAATCGCTCTGGCCCCCCTTGACTTGGCAGGCATATGCACCACTTGGGAACTGCACCCGATTTCATGCTGAGGAGACTTCCGATGACCATTTCCAAGGGCGACCAGGTTCCCGCCGTCACTTTCGTCAAGATGACCGAAAACGGCCCCGAACAGGTGGACAGCGCCAGCTTTTTCAAGGGCCGCAAGGTCGCGCTTTTCTCGGTTCCCGGCGCATTCACGCCGACCTGCTCGGCCAAGCATCTGCCCGGTTTCGTTGAAAAGGCCGATGCGCTGAAAGCCAAGGGTGTGGACGAGATCGCCTGCACCGCCGTCAACGATGCGTTCGTGATGGGCGCATGGGGCAAATCCGCAGCCGCCGATGGCAAGGTGACGATGCTGGCGGACGGCAATGGCGATTTCGCCAAGGCGGTCGGCCTCGAAATGGACGGCAGCAAATTCGGCATGGGCACGCGCGGCCAGCGTTTCTCGATGATCGTCAATGACGGCGTGGTCGAGGAGCTGAATGTCGAAGCGGCGGGCGATTTCAAGGTTTCGAGCGCCGACTATATGCTGGATCAGCTTGAAGCCGTCAGCGCCTGACGGAAGGAACACCAAGGGGGAGCGCCGGTCGCTCCCCTTTTTCTTATCCGATCAGAAAATCCCGGATGGCCTGCCCCATTTCGGGGCGGGCGATGCAGCTCATATGGGTGCCGGGCACTTCATATAGCCGCGCATTTGCGAGCGCGGCGGCAAGCGCGGGCGCGGAGCCATTGTCCTGATCTTCCGTGCCGCAGACGATGCCGATGGGCAGATCGAGCGCGGCGAGCGCCTCGAAATCGAGCGGATTGCCCGCATGCAGCAGCAGGCGCGCGGCCTGCGCGTCAATCTTCATCGTCTTCATGAACATCACCGCCATGAAATGCGGATCGTCGCGCTTGACGGTTTCGCGCCTATCGATGGCGTCGATGAAGAACTGGCTGCGGCCAGCCCATTGGTTCAGCCCTTCCAGTCCCATGCCCGCCAGAACGGCTTTCCTCGGGCGAGCGCCTTGCGTCAGCAGCGCGGCGGTGGTGCGAGCGCCCAAGGAAAAGCCGCCGAGATCATAATCATCGAGATGCAGCGCATCGATCAGCGCCAGTGTGTCGCGCACCAGCACGCCTGTCGGATAGGCCGCCGGATCATGCGGCGCGGCGCTCATGCCATGGGCGCGCAAATCGGGCATGATGACGCGGAACCCCGCCTGAGCGAGGGTTTCGGCATGGCCATATTTGATCCAGTTGACTTCGGCCGAAGAGAACAGGCCATGCAGCAGCAGCAGCGGGCGCGCATCCTCATCCCCTACCTCATGCACGGCCAGCGCTGCATCGTCGAAGCCGGGGAGCGTGTAGGTGCGCGGGTCGCTCACCCTTATGCCTTTTTCAGGTGCCGCCGTCCGAGCAGTTCGGCGATCTGCACGGCGTTCAGCGCCGCGCCCTTGCGGAGATTGTCGCTGACGCACCACAGGACGAGGCCGTTTTCGACCGTGGGGTCTTCGCGCACGCGGCTGATGAAGGTCGCGTAATCGCCGACACATTCGACGGGCGTGACGTAGCCTCCATCCTCGCGCTTGTCGACGAGCATGATGCCCGGCGCCTCGCGCAGGATCGATTGCGCCTTTTTCGCGCTGATCTCGTTCTCGAACTCGATGTTGATCGCCTCGCTATGGCCGACGAACACCGGCACGCGCACGCAGGTCGCGGTGAGCTTGATCTTGGGATCGAGGATCTTCTTGGTCTCGACGACCATCTTCCACTCTTCCTTGGTGGAGCCGTCATCAAGGAACACGTCGATATGCGGGATCACGTTGAAGGCGATCTGCTTGGTGAACTTGCTCGCCACCGCCGGATCGCCGACGAAGATGTTGCGCGACTGCTCGAACAGCTCGTCCATGCCTTCCTTGCCCGCACCCGACACCGATTGGTAGGTCGAGACGACGACGCGCTTGATCGTGGCGGCATCATGCAGCGGCTTCAGTGCCACGACCATCTGCGCGGTCGAGCAGTTCGGGTTGGCGATGATGTTCTTCGCCTTGTAGCCATCGATCGCTTCGGGGTTCACCTCCGGCACGATGAGCGGCACATCCGGGTCCATGCGATAGAGCGAACTGTTGTCGATGACGACGCAGCCCGCCGCAGCGGCCTTGGGCGCATATTCCTTCGTCGGGCCGGACCCGGCGGCAAAGAGAGCCATATCCCATCCGGAGAAATCGAAATGCTCGATATTCTTCACCTTGAGGATTTTGCCGGTGTCGCCATATTCGATTTCCGTGCCGGTTGAGCGCGCGGAAGCGACCGCAGCGATCTCATCGGCGGGGAATTCCCGCTCGGCAAGGATGTTGAGCATTTCGCGGCCCACATTGCCTGTGGCCCCGACGACGACGACACGATACCCCAATTTGAAGCTCCATAATGGTCTGAGTTGGATGCAAGGCTGCGCCGATAGCCTATTGCGGGTGCGAAATCAAAGGGAGTATGCGAAGGAGATAAAAACGGGTCGCATATTGGGGGTTAGGAACGGGGGTTCACCGCATATGCGAAAATCTTGGGCAATAATGTTGCCGCTGCTGTTGTCGGCCTGCGCGACGCGTGGGGCGCTGGAGGTGGATTGCGCGGGCTTTACGCAGCCGCTGCCGGGGAAGAGCGCGTTTCGCCGCCCGTTGCCGCTCTCGCCGCTGGAAAAGCAGATACGCGGAATTGACGGGCAGCCCGATCCGCTGGGCGATGGGCAGACCGAGAGTGGCCTGCTGACGCGCACCGTGCATGCCTATCAGCAAGCGCTGTTCCGCCAGCAATTGCACAAGGCCGATCCGCTCAAGGACAATCCCGCGCTGAGCGATCCGGCGGTATTGCTGCTGTCGGGCGGCGGGCAATGGGGAGCGTTTGGCGCGGGTTTTCTGTCGCGGCTCGCGGAGAAGGAGGAGATTCCCAATTTCTTCATGGTGACGGGCGTTTCCACGGGCGGCATGCAGGCGATGTTCGTGGGGTCCGACGATGAACGGCGCTGGGACTGGCTGAAGCAGGCTTACAGCATCGGGCGGGAGCGCGAGGTGGTGAAACGCAACAGCAAGCTGGCGGCGATCGTGACCGGCTCGTTTGCGGGCCTTACCCCTTTGCGCGGGCGGATCGAGACGGCACTCTGTCCGGAGGCGAAAGGGAGCGATCCCCTCTCCTGCCCCGCCATCGATGCGCTCAAAACCACGAACCGGCAGATATTGATCGGCTATATCGAGGCGAATTCGGGCGATTTCTTTTATTCCGACATCCAGCAGATCGCGCAGGATGCCGATGCCCCCGATGCGCGCGCCTGCATCGCCGGGACGGCGCTCGCTTCGGCGGCGATGCCGGTGACATTCCAGCAGGTGCGCATCAACGACCGGGCCTATTATGACGGCGGCGTGCGCCAATCGGTGTTCGCCAGCCTGACCGAGAAGCTGGCGCGCACGGCGCGGGCGCTGTCGCCGGGCAATGAAGGGAAAAGCGCGGATGCCATCGAGGACATGCCCTTTTACGTGATCCGCAACGGGCCGACCGCGCTGCTCAATGAAAAGGGCACGGAGAAGGTCGATACGTCGGGCGACGCATTGACAGCGGCGCAGCGGGCGCAGCAGATCGTGACGAACCAGCTTGAGGTCGGGTCGGTGGCGGCGCTAAGGTTGCAGAAGCCGGGCGGCCTCATTCGCTTTGTCAGCGCGGATGGATGGGACAGCCATGATTTCACAACGCGCAAGGGCAAGAGAACGACCTGCGGAGACATCCGCAAGGCCCTGAAAGGCGCGATGTTCGACCCGGATTTCATGGATTGCCTGATGGATTATGGCCGTGAACGGGCCGATGCCGACATGCCATGGCGCGAGCTGATGACGATTGGCCCCGCGCGCGAAGAGATGATGCCGGTGTTCGATACGGCCATTCTGCCCATGCCTGCAAACGACAATTGACGGGCGGAACTCCAATTTGGCAGGGACGCTACCTGCCTCGAAATCACTCCGATACCGCAGGGCCGCGCGCATTTTGACGGAAAGTCTCTTTACCCATCGGGTTTGCCGTCGGCGCGGTGCTCCTGTCCGCTTGCCGCACAGCCGTTTCGCGCTCGGTCAGGCCCGTTATCGCCACCGACGGGGACAGGATCATCGTGCCGTCCTGCCCGACCACGGTGGAGAGGAACACACCCGACCCCGCCTGCTTTGCCTCATACATCAGCGCATCGGCGGCGCGCAGCTCGGCATCGATCGATTTTGAACCATCGGGCAGAAGCAGGATGCCAAGGCTGCAGGAGAGATGGGAAGAATCGGCAGAACCCGCCGCATTGATTGCCTGATGCAGCCTTCGGGCCACGGCGGCGCCCGCATCCTGATCCTTGATTTTCATGAAGATGACAAATTCATCGCCACCCATGCGGGCAAACACATCGTCCTTGCGGATCGTTTTCCTGATGACCTCGGAAAAATGCCTGAGGCCCTGATCTCCCCGCTCATGCCCTTCGGTATCGTTGAGCCGCTTGAGGCCATCGATATCCGCGTAGACGATGGCGGTCCATCCGCCCGTGCCTCGATCTCCGTTGACGATTTCGAAAAAGGCCTGACGGTTCATCGCGCCCGTCAGCGGATCTCTCCGGGCAAGTTCCCATTCCCGTTCGCAGGATTTGCGCGCCGCCGCTATGAAACCGATGACAACGAGCACGGCAGCGACCCTCGCCCCCAGATTCGCCACGACATTTTCGATGCCGTAGGGATAAAGATCGAGGCCGTTCGTCGCGAACTTGATCGCAATGATCAACAGCCCAAGGACGATAGCCAGACGGGCACTCAATGACCAGGTGGCGAGTGCGATGACGACAAGATAGGCCGGACCGAACCAGACGGCTCTGGGCGAATATATTTCCGCCGCCGTCAGAATGATGAGAGCCGCAATGATGAAGCCCCAGGCGTAGCGAGGCGATATGCGGAACAAAAACGAATGTTCCAGCTTCAGCGCACTGTGCCGCGCCTTTCTCCGTTCGATCTGACGACCAAAAACCATGGCGCAGTATAGCCGTTAACGCACTAATTTCGTGTTAAAATTGATTAAGAGGATCTTGCCCGTCACACAGGCCATGGCGACAATGAGATGACCCGCATGCGAACATTCGTTGGCAGCTCATCGAACAGCCACCCGAAGCGCTCGTCACTTTGGCTCCGATGCTGTTGCCTTTACGCCATATTTCTCAAGGAACCGCTCGATCATGCGCCATTCGTGGACATTGACGCCCTCGCCGGTGAAGCGGTGCGTCTGGCCGGGATAAAGCATGAGGTCGAACGGGCGCGCGGCCTCCTGCATCGCGCTCATGAAGGCGGTCGAATGCTCCAGCACGACATTGTCGTCAGCCATGCCATGCATCAGGAGCAGCGGGTCGGTGATCCTGCCCGCCTCGGCAATAGCGTTGGACGCGGGATAGGCGCTGCGCTTCGCATTGGGATCGCCCAGATAGCGCTCGGTATAATGGGTGTCATACAGCTCCCATTTCGAAACCGGCGCGCCGGAAATGCCCGCAGCGAACACGCCCGGCGCTTTTTGCAGCAGCTTGAGCGTCATATAACCGCCATAGGACCAGCCATAAGTGGCGATTTTCATGGGGTCCACAAAGGGTTGCGCCTTCAGCCACGCCACGCCCGCGAGTTGATCCTCAACCTCGACCGTGCCCATAGCGTGATAGATAGGGTCTTCGAACGCCTTGCCGCGATCGGGCGTGCCGCGATTGTCGATGGCGAAGACGATCCAGCCCTGCTGCACCAGATATTGCTGGAGCGCCCCGCCCCATGAACGCGTGACCTGCCGCCCCGCGCCGGGGCCGCCATAATGGATCATGAACACCGGGTAACGCTTGCCCGGTTCGAGCTTGGGCGTGAGCATTTTGGTATAGAGCGTGCTGCCGTCGCTCGCCTTGATCGAGCCGAAGGTCGTTTCGGCATGGGCCGCGCGATAGGGCGCATAGGGATGATCGCCCTCGATACGGTTTTCCGAGAGCCAGCGCAGGCGTTTGCCGTCGCGGTCCGCGAGATATATCTGCGCGGGCTGATCGGGGTTGGAGCGCGACAGGATGATACGGCTCGCCGCGCCATCCATCACGCCATTGTTCCACCAGCCTTGTTCGGAGAGGAGCTTCGCTTCCCCGGCGCGGGCAAGCGGCGCGCTGTAGAGGTGCTGTTCCAGCGGCGTTTCGCGGTTGCCGGTGAAGAAGACGAGGCCACGCTTTTCATCGAGGCCGATGACATCGCGCACCTCCCAGTCGCCGCCGGTGAGCGCCGTCCATTTGCCATTGGCGACGCGATAGAGATGGCCGTGGCCGGATTTTTCGGACCACCACAGGAAACTGCCGTCGCCAAGCGCGCGGAAATTATTGTGCAGGTTGAGCCATGTCTTCGCGGTTTCGGTGAGGATGATCTTCGACGCGCCGGTGGCGGGATCGACGGCGAGGAGATCGAGCCGCTTCTGGTCGCGGCTTTGGCGCTGCACATAGAGCGTCTTGCCGTCCTTCGACCAGTCGACGCGGGCGAGATAGATGTCGCTATCCTTGCCGAGATCGACCTTCACCGGTGCGCCGCCCTGCGGCGTCATGACATAGAGTTCAACGACGGCATTGGGCGTGCCTGCGGCGGGATAGCGCTGCGCATAGATTTTCGTGCCCTCCGCGCCGATGGCCGCGCGGTTGACGATGCCGACGCCGCTTTCATCGACCTTTGCGACCGCGATATGCGTATCATCGGGCGACCACCAGTGGCCGGTCTGGCGGTCCATTTCCTCCTGCGCGACGAATTCGGCGACGCCCCAGTCTATCGTGTCGCTCGCGCCCTGGGTGAGCTGCGTTTCGGCTTTGGTAGCGAGATCGATAACGAAGAGATTGCCTCCGCGCACGAAGCTGAGCCAGCGGCCTTTGGGGCTGACGGTTGGATTGAGTTCGCCGTCGGCGGTGTCGGTGAGGCGCTGCACGGTGCCATCGAGCGCGGCGAGGAACAGGTCGCCGTCGATCGGCACCAATATATGTTGCCCGTCCGCCGCCCAGTCATAAGCGACGATGCCGCGGGTGCCGCCGATGCGGGCGCGCTCGCGCTGCATCTTTTCGGCCTCGGACAGCTCCGCGCCGCTCCCGAGCTTGAGCGAGTCGACCAGCATACGCTCTTTCCCCGTGCTGGTGTCGATCGCCCAGAGATCGTAGCGATCCTTGTCGTTCTTGCGGTTGCGCAACAGCGTGACGAGCTTGCCGTCCGGCGAAATCCTGAGGCCGCGCGGTTGCGACCCGGCGAGATCGGGACTGGCGAAGATGCGCTCCAGCGTCAGCGGTTGTGTGGCGGCGTCGGTGGCGGTGGCGGGGGGCGGCGGCGCTTTCGTGCGCGCCGCGACAGGAACGGTCATCAACAGGGCTCCGGCAAGGGACAGGGCGAATATGCGCAATGGGGAAGAACGGAACATCGGGCGAGCCTCATCTTTTCGGGGAACCTAGACGAAGCAAAGGGGCAATGAAAAGCGCAATCGCATCCGCCAGAGCCTGGGGTCAGGCCCCTATGTTGTTGACGGACGCATGGCGCACCGGCACATAGCAGGTCACCTCTCCTTCTTCCTCATATCGGAGTGTCCATGTCAGTCGGTTTGATCGCGTTGCTCGACGATGTGGCGGCGATGGCGAAGCTCGCGGCGGCCTCCATCGACGATGTGAGTGCGGCGGCGGCCAAGGCCAGCGCGAAAGCAGCGGGCGTGGTGATCGACGATGCGGCGGTGACACCGCGCTATGTCACCGGCCTGCGCCCCGAGCGGGAGTTGCCGATCATCGGGCGCATCGCGCTGGGGTCGTTGCGCAACAAGCTGCTGTTTCTGCTGCCCGCCGCGCTCGCCCTGAGCGCATTCGCGCCATGGGCGCTGACGCCGCTGTTGATGCTGGGCGGCGCATATTTATGCTTTGAGGGGGCGGAGAAGGTTATCGAGAAAATCTGGCCGCATCAGGCGCACGCGACGCCGGAAGCCGCGCCGCCCGCCGACCCCGCTCACATCGAACAGGCAACGATAGCCGGCGCGATCCGCACCGATCTGATCCTTTCCAGCGAGATCATGGCCATCGCCTTGGCAACCCTCGCCGCCGAGACGCTGTGGGAACAGGCGATCATTCTCGTGGTGGTCAGTCTGGTCATCACGGCGGGCGTTTATGGCGTGGTGGCGCTGATCGTGAAGATGGACGACATCGGGCTGCATTTGGTGGCGGAAGGCGGCGCGGTCGGACAAAGCATCGGCGGTGCGCTGGTGCGCGGCATGCCCGTGATATTGACCGCGCTCACAGGCATAGGCACGGCGGCGATGCTGTGGGTGGGCGGCGGCATTATCGTGCACGGGCTGGAAGAGCTGGGCGTGGGATTTTTGGGGCATGAGATTGAGGGGGTGGCGCATCGGGTGGCTGAGGCGGCAGGCCCGATTGGCGGCGCGCTGGGGTGGCTTGTCGGCGCGGCGATGGCGGCGGTGGTGGGGATTGGTATCGGCGGAATTATTGCACTGGCTGCCGCGAAACTATCGACGGCAGGCGGAAAGAAAAATAGCGCGCATTAAGTAATCATTCAGCTCTTTCGGGGAGAATATGCCTCACGAATTTTTTGCTGCGCTGCAAAATTTCCTTGCCTTGCAAGATCGGAAGGCTAATCATCCGTAGATACTTCGCTTCATAGCCAATAAGCCAATATCAATATATCCATATATGGGGACCTAGATGGATACGCCCGCTGCACAAGGCTTCCGCCGATATTCTCCGGAACAGGATTTTCATACCGATGCCGTGGGCAGCGGTCGAGCGGTAATTAGGCAGGAGGCCACGGCCCTATTTGATCTCGCCGATGGTTTGAATGAAGATTTCGACCGGGCCGTGCGGGTTCTGATAAATACGCAACGACGCGTGATTGTGACGGGAATGGGCAAGTCCGGTCATATTGCCCGAAAGATAGCGGCAACGCTGGCGGCAACCGGCACTCCCTCTTTCTTCGTTCATCCGGCCGAAGCATCGCATGGCGATCTGGGCATGGTGATACGCGGAGACTGCCTGATCGCGCTTTCAAATTCGGGCAGCACGTCCGAGCTATATTCCATCGTTGCCCATGCGCGCGCTTTGGACGTTCCGATCATTTCCATCGTCTCGCGCGCTGGCTCACCGCTGGCTCAGAAATCCGACATAACCCTTTGCCTGCCTCAGTCCGAGGAAGCGTGCCCGGTCAGAATTGCGCCGACCACTTCCACGACCATGATGCTGGCGCTGGGCGATGCATTGGCCATATCGGTCATGCGGATCCGGGGCATCACCCGTCAGGATCTGGCGCTGCTGCATCCCGGGGGGACCATCGGCAGGCGCTTCACACCGGTGGATGAGGTATTGCGCTCGACCGATCCCCTCCCCCTCGTCCGCCCGGATTGCCGGATGCGCGATGCCATTCTGGAAATGACATCCATCGGCAAGGGCGTTGCGGGCGTTATCGATGACGATGGTCATCTGATCGGTATCATCACCGATGGCGATCTTCGTCGCGGCTTCGATCGCATCATGATTGCAACCGCCAAAGACATCATGACGACTCATCCCGTCACGATCAGCAGCGGCACGATCGTCGAAGACGCCTATCGTTTGCTGACCGATGCAAAGATCATGGTGGCGTTCGTCATGGATGCCGATGATACCGCCAAGCCCAAGGGATTGGTGCATCTTCACGATCTGGCGATTAATCTCTGATCTGCTAACAGATCGGAATGGACAAGAATTTTCCCGCTGTGCGCACGGCGAGCACCGTCATCATAATCCCGGCGCGCTATGCATCGAGCCGTTACCCCGCAAAACCCCTTGCGCCGCTGATCGGCGCGACGGGGATCGCCAAGCCGCTGATCCAGCGCAGTTTCGAGGCGGCATCGCAGGTGCGCGGGGCAGACACCATCCATGTCGCAACAGATGACGAGCGCATTGCCGAGGCCGTTCGAGGCTTTGGCGGCACGGTACTGATGACGCCGACAAGCTGCGCCAATGGCACCGAGCGCGTGGCGGCGGCGCTGGAAACATTGCCGGACGATACGGACATCATCATCAATTTTCAGGGCGATGGCCTGCTGACGCCGCCCGATCTGGTCGAGCGGCTGATCGAGCATATGCGTGCAAATGCCGAATGTCAGGTGGCCACAGTAGCGGTCCGCTGTTCGCCCAGCGCCTATCGCCATTTGATCGAGGATCAGGCCGCCGGGCGCGTAGGCGGCACGACTGCGGTGCTCGATGCGCGGGACGATGCGCTGTATTTCTCCAAGCGCGTGCTACCGCATATCCCGCCGGGTGACGCGCGCGAATCCGATCCGCCGGTATTGTTGCATATCGGTCTTTACGCCTATCGCCGGGAGGCTCTGGCGCGCTATCTGGCATGGTCCGAAACGGAGCTGGAAAGGATCGAGGGGCTGGAGCAGTTGCGCTTTCTCGTGCATGGGGTGCCCGTTCATGTCGTGCGCGCCGACCCGCCCGAATGGGACACGATCGAGCTCAACAACCCATCCGATACAGCGCCAATCGAAGCTATCCTCAAGGCGCGTTCGATAGTATAGGCGCGGTCATGAAACTGGCAGGACATGCAATCGGGCCATCGGAGCCGCTTTTCTTCATCGCCGGGCCTTGCGTCATCGAGACGGAAAAGCTGGTTTTGGAAACCGCCGAAACGCTCAGGAAAATCTCTGAAAAGCTCGGTATTCTGCTCATTTTCAAGAGCAGCTTCGACAAGGCCAACCGCAGCTCCGGCGCATCCTATCGCGGCCCCGGCATGGACGAGGGGCTGCGCATATTGGAAAAGGCGCGCAGCGAAACCGGCCTGGCGGTGTTGACCGATGTGCATAGCCCCGAACAAGTGCGCGCGGCGGCGCAGGTCGTCGATGTGCTGCAGACCCCCGCCTTTCTTGCGCGCCAGACCGACCTTATCGAAACGGCTGCGGCAAGTGGCAAGCCTGTCAACATCAAGAAGGCGCAGTTCATGGCGCCCGCCGACATGGCGCAGGTCGTAAAGAAGGCGCAGGGCGCGGCCGAGCGCGAGGGCGTTTCGACCGACGGCATCATGCTGACGGAACGCGGAACGAGCTTTGGGTACAACAATCTTGTCGTCGATATGCGCAGTCTGGCGATCATGGCGGAGACTGGCAGGCCGGTGATCTTCGATGCGACGCACAGCGTGCAGTTGCCCGGCGGCCTTGGCGACCGATCGGGCGGCGAACGCAAATATGTGCCGTTGCTGGCAAGGGCAGCGGTGGCGGCGGGCGTGGCGGGAATCTTCATGGAAACCCACCCCGATCCGGACAAGGCGCTTTCCGATGGACCGAATGCATGGCCACTGGAGAAAGCGGAGGCGTTGATGAAGCATTTGGCGGCAGTGCATATGCTGCGCCAGTCGAGCGACGATACCGCCCTTCCGGCATGAACGGTGAAAGCCAGAAACGCCTGATCTGCATCGGCTTCCAGCGCTGGAAACACCCACAGCTTGCGCCCATATTGAGCGTGCAGCCGAGGCGAGCGATATTCGTGCCCGATGCGGCGGCGGCGCGGCGGCTGAACCCCGGCCCCGACGACATGCTCGTCTGGTGGAGCTGCGACCCGCCGCCAGGAGCCATCGAACTGGCGAGGGAAAGCGACGCGGGTGTCCTGCGCATGGAGGATGGCTTTATTCGTTCAGTAGGGCTGGGTTCGGATCTCATCCCTCCCCTCTCCCTCGTGCTCGACCAGCGCGGCATATTCTTCGATCCGCGCCAGATTTCCGACCTCGAACATATCCTGCTGACGGAGAAGTTTTCGCCCGACGAGCTGGAGCGGGCCCGAAATCTGCGCTCCTATATCGTGCGGCACGGCCTCACCAAATATAATCTGGAGCCGCGCATCAGGGCAGAGTGGCCGAGCCAAGGACGCGAAGTCATCCTCGTTCCCGGACAGGTGGAAGACGATGCCTCGATTCGTTTCGGCTGTTCGGATGTGCGCACCAATGCCGGGCTGCTGAAGGCCGCGCGGGAGGCAAATCCAGCGGCGTTCATCGTTTACAAGCCCCATCCCGATGTGATGTCCGGCAACCGGCGCGGCAGGCTGGCGCTGAGGGAAGCGCGCACATGGGCGGACCATATCGAGACAGACCTGTCGGTGACAAGCTGCATCGATGCCTGCGATGCGTTGCATACGATGACGTCGCTCGCCGGTTTCGACGCCTTGTTGCGCGGTAAGCGGGTCGTTACCTATGGCCAGCCCTTTTATGCCGGATGGGGACTGACCGAGGACAGGGATGCGCATGACACGGCGCTGGTGCGGCGGAGCGGGCGGGTACTGACCCTCGATGAGTTGGTGGCGGGCGCGTTGCTGCGCTATCCGCTCTATTGGGATGCGCAGGCGCGGGCCTATACCGATTGCGAGACCGTGTTGCGACGGATAGTCGCAACGCGCGATGCGCTGGAGCGGTCGGGCGGGCTGGAAAAGCTGCGATCGGGCTATGCGCGGCGGCAACGACGCAAGGCTATAGCATGGCTAAGGGCGCTCTTGTTACGCGTCTGAGAGCCTGTCGAGCCAGTTTTCAACCTTCTCGAAATGGTCCTGCCATGTCGGCGCGGCAAACCCTTTCATCCGCGCGATCTGCGCGGCCCGACGGGCGCTGTCCGGCGCGCCATAATCCAGCACTGCATCCAACCATGCCTTCTCATCACGCGGGTCGAGATAATCAGGGATGTCTCCCGCCGTTTCCCGGAATACCGCAAGATCGCTGGCGACAACCGGCGTGCCCAGCGCCAGCGCTTCGATAAGCGGCAGCCCCTGCCCTTCGGCGAAGCTGGGAAAGAGCAGCGCACGGGCATGGACAAGATAGCGATGCAGTTCCTCATCAGCGCATCGGCCAAGCTCGTCAACATGCGGACGCAGCACCGCATCTGAATCGAGCAGATGCGTTACGTCCTCGGCCGACCAGCCCCGCTGGCCGATAATGACGAGCTTGGGCGCATGCTCACCGCATCGCTCGATCAGCCTCCGCCAGACCGCAAGCAGCAGCCTGTGATTCTTGCGGCCTTCGATGGTCCCGAGAATGACGAAATAGGGAGCGGCGAGCGGACACCGCGAATGAGCGACGGCAAGCGGCGGCTCTATGCCTAGCGGCGCGCACAGGAAGGGCCGCATAGACAGGCCCTGTTCGGTTGCGAAGGCGGTCAGCGACACGATGCTGTCCCTGCTGTTGGCGATCACCGCTTCGGCGTGGCGCAGCACCATCGCCATGCGCGCAGCATGGCGCTGCGGCTCGACCGTGCGGGAAAATTGCGGATGGGTGATCGGGATGAGGTCGTGCACATAATAAATGGCACGGACGCCGCAGCGCTTGACCCAGCGGCCGTGGCCGGGGCGATCGAGTCCGGTGTGGCCGATGTTGAGATAAAGCGCGCCGCGCAGGGTGGAACGAGGAGTGCTGCGTGACAGGAGGCTGCGGATCATTAAGCCGATCAGCCGCCAGCGGAAATCCGATGGTGCATCGAGCAGGAGCGCGAACAACTGTTGCGAATCGCGCTCGTTCAGGACGCGGGTAAAGCCGCCGCGCTGCACCACCGCCCGCGCCCGATTTCGATAATGCCGAACATAAGCGAGGCACGCCCGATCGATCCCGGTCGGCAGTTGTTGGCGCCATGCGCGCCAGATAAGGCGGCTGACATCGAGAAGGAGCGGCGAATCGCGAGGCATCGGCGCTCTTGTTTCAGAAGTTGGGTCCGATGGCGACCGGGAAGATAAACCATCGCCATATTCACGATGAGCGACGACAGGCAGTGGTTTTCAAAGTTCTGCCCTTGTGGCAGGCATTAGGGCGGCATAGATCGCGAAATAACGCCCCTGTCACAATCCTCGTGACAATCCCTCCACTGCCTCTATTTAATCAGCCGAAATAATGGGAACATGATGAGCCGCCTGCTTCAAAATCTGCTGACGCGTGCCAATCGCTGGCACTCCGTCTATTCCTACAAGGGCATCATCGCCCTGAACCGGCGCCTCCATAAGGGTGACCGGGATATGGCGATGATGGCCTCGATCGGAGCGGTCTCTCGTGACACTTTCGAAAGCCAGGGCGATGGTCATGTCGCAGTGCTCCGCCATCACGGCCTGACCGACGATATGGCTGTCTATGACCTGGGCTGCGGTTGCGGACGCACGGCGATGGCGTTGCGGCGCGCAGGTTGGCAGGGGCATTACAAGGGCGCCGACATCATGCGCCCGCTGGTTAACTACCTGAAGCAAAAATGTCCCGGCTATGAGGCGATCGTCCATCGCAAGCTGACCATCGCCGCGCCGGATGCGTCGCAGGACATGATCTTTCACTGGTCGGTGTTCACCCATCTGCGACCAGAGGAATGTTATCTCTACATGCGCGACAGTTTCCGTGCCCTGAAACCGGGAGGCAAACTTGTCTTTTCATTTCTGGAATTCGAAGACCCCGCGCACCACAAGATTTTTCGTAATCAGGTGAAATGGTTTGGCGAGAAAGGTTGGTCGGACACGCTGGATACCTTCCTGCATCGCGACCATATCCGCTTCTGGGCGGAGGATATCGGCTTTACCGATATCGCCTTCACGAATGGCAATGACGGCAGTAAACATCCGGAATTTTGGCAGGCTCTGGCAGCGATGAAGAAACCGGAATAGGGAGAGTTTTCTCCTCCCCAAAGGACAATCCTGACTGTCAGAGCGGCCGCCAGGGAGGACGCTCCCCCCAACCCTCAGTTGTTACTGTTCTGCAGAACCTGAACCGCGCTGGTGACCGTCAGTATCGGCGAGAAAAGCTGGCTGATCAGCTGCACAAGCTTGCTGGGCTGATTGGCGGCGGCATTACCGAAATAGAGCACATCTTTATCCCGCATCGTAAAGCGCTGCGCGAGGAAAAACGTCCCCGCTTTCATCATGTTGAGATGATAAACAACCGGCACTTCGGTCCCCTGCTCATCCTTCACGTAGCGGAAAAGGAAAATCGCGGCAGGGTTACCGATATTGGGATTGACGCCACCAGCAGTTGCTATCGCCTCCGCCAGTGTAACCGACGAGCGGCTGAATGGCAGCTGTGCGACCTGGCCCGATGCACCCATAACCGAATAGGTCCGCGGGTCGTTGATCAGCATGATACGGTCGCCGGGATATATCTTCATATCGGAGGATGGATTATCGACAAGGTCATTCAGGCGAACGTCGGTGATCTCGTCGCCATGAAACACCCGAGCCAGAAGATCCTTGGTATTGCCGCGATAGCCGCCAGCAAGGGCGATCACATCGGTAAGCCGTTCCTTGTTCGTCTGCAACACCAGCCTACCCGACTTCGCGACTTCGCCGCCAATTATAATGGAGTTGGTGATGGCTTCCTGCATTGATATCAGAACCTGAGGGTTCTGGGATATGCCGCGCAACGCATTCCTGATCATTCCCTCGGCTTCGCGGACTGTATGCCCTTCAACGAGGAGCCTCCCGGCGTAGGGAATGAAAATAAAGCCATCATCATCCACTCGGACCGGCGGCAGCTTCTGAACCTGCACACCAGGTGAGGCCGATACTGCGCCTTTTGCATCACCCGCTCCACCACCGGTGAACAGCGTGACGCCTGCCTCATAAATATTGATGTCGAGAACGTCACCCGCCCCCAACATGTCGGTCGGTACTGCTGGCGGTTCAGGGAATGTAGCATCCGAAGGCTCTGGAGCTGGTAGGACCGGCACGTCGACGATATTTTCGACCTGCACCAGCTTTATCGGCAGATCGCTTGGCGTTTGCCGGACTGATTTCTCGATCTGCCCGCGCGTGGGGCCGTTGGTCGGCAGAGTGGCGCAGCCTGCCAACCCCGCAACCAGAACCAAATAGACGGAATACTTGACGTGCATTGTGAAAATAAACCCGGAACCTTGCAGATAGATGCGGGGCTTAGCATCGAGTTCCGGCAATAGCCAATAGTCTTACTGGGGATAATGCCGCTGACAGAAACAAAAATCTGTCTGCCATACCATATGACGACATGGCCTTGCCTAATCGCCCATGTTGGCTTAGCGCTGTGCAGCGAATGAGGGAGATCTGCCTAGGGTCTTTCCAGAAACAATGCGAAGATATTTATGAACGTCGAAACATCGTTCCCCATCGAAACCGCATCAAGGGTGCAGCGATCCCCCGTCAAGGAATGGCTGGTCAAGCGGCGCTGGTTTGCTCTGTTCGTGGTTGCCCCGACGATCCTTGCTGCGCTTTATTATGGCCTGTTCGCTTCGGACATTTATGTCTCGGAATCGCGCTTTGTTATAAAAAGCGCTGATCAGAAGCGATCTTCCGTATCGTCGATCGCTAACCTTATACAAACAACGGGGCTTTCCGGCGGGCAGGAGCAAACCAATGAAGTGCTTGCCTATGTGCGGTCACGCGATGCGCTTGGCGCGCTGGAAAAGGATCCCACCATTCGGCCGGAAATCGCCTGGTCGCAGGGAGATTTCCTCTCCGGGTTCCCGACGCTGTTTTCCGATGCCGGCTTCGAAGGCCTTTACAAATATTATGGCAAAATGGTTGACGCGCGCCTCGACAATGAAACCGGAACTGCCATCATAAGCGCGAAGGCATTTGCCGCCAAGGACGCTTATGAGATCAACCGTAGCCTGCTTGGGCTGAGCGAGGCGCTGGTCAACAAACTTAATGCTCGCGCCCAGACGAAAGGCATCGCTGAGGCCCAGAAGCAGGTCGATCTCGCAACGGAACGCGCCAAAGCCGCGCGGATCGCGATGGCGAAGTTTCGCAACAGCCAGGCTCTGATCGACCCGGAAAGGCAAGCCGTTGGGGTACTCGAAATCTCCAATAGCATGATCGCCGAGCGTGCCGCGCTACAAGCCCAGCTCGATCTTATGCAGCGCCTGACGCCGCGCAATCCGTCGATCCCCGCCCTGCGCAACCGGATCGCCGCAATAACGGCGCAGATCGCCGGACAGGACAGCCGTGTTGTAGGCACCAGTACCGGCATCGCATCAAAAGTTGGCAGTTATGAAGACCTGCTTGTCGAACAGGAATTTGCAACCCAGAACCTCAATGTCGCCAACGCTGCGCTCGTCCAGGCTCGCGCCGAGGCGCAAAAGCAGCAATTTTACCTCGAACGCGTGGTGGATCCGAACTTGCCCGATGCGCCGCTGCTGCCCAAACGATTGATCAACGTGTTAGTCGTCTTCGCAGCGGCAACCTGCCTCTATTTCATCGCCTGGATGTTTATTGTCGGCATTCTTGAACACGCGCCCGAAGACTGATTTTACGATGAGTACCTTACGCAAACTGCAGAACGGATGGCAGATTCAGCTAAGTGTAATCCATGCATTGATGATCCGCGAGCTTACCACAAGATTTGGCCGCGAAAACATTGGTTTTTTGTGGATTATGGCAGAACCATTACTGTTTGCCGTATTGGTGGGAGTCATATGGCGGCTTACAAAGGGGCCTGAAGAACATGGAATAACCATCATTGCATTCGTTGCCACGGGATATATTCCAATCACTTTGTTTCGTCACTGCGTATCGCGCAGCGTGGCCGTTTTTACCGCCAACGGTAGCCTTCTTTATCACCAACAGGTAAAAATAATTGATTTTATATTTTCACGGGTATTCATAGAGGTTCTCGGTGCAATGATGGCTTATGTCTTTATTGCTGCAATATTGATGTTTTTTGATGAATTCCCGATACCTCATGATGTAGGACTTCTGATATCTGGTTGGTTTTTATACGTTATATTTACATTTTCTCTTTGTTTGATAATTGCTCCACTTTCAGAAATGTCCGAGGTTTTGGAGAAGCTTGTCCCCGTTACAACCTATATAATGATTCCATTCTCAGGGCTATTCTATATGGTGTCCTGGATGAGCCCCGAAATCCGAGAGTATCTGCTGTGGTCACCATTTGTAAATGGAATGGAAATGATGCGTAAAGGAATCTGGGGGAACCAGATAACCGCATATTATAATATCTGGAATCCTATCATCTGTTCTACCATTGCCGCCCTTGTTGGCCTTGTACTGTGCCGCCGCGTACGTCAGACGCTTTCGGTCGAATGATTATCTGCAGCAACATATGTAAATCTTATGCGCACGGCGGAATCCGAAAACGAGTTCTCACCGACGTGAACCTGACCGTTAGGCCCGGCCAACGCGTAGCGCTTCTGGGCCGAAACGGGGCCGGCAAAACTACACTCATCAAGTTGATCGGCGGCGTTGAAGTACCCACGTCTGGTAAAGTTACGCGCCAGATGTCAGTATCATGGCCTCTAGGATTCGCCGGTGGTTTTCAGGGGAGTATGACCGGATACGACAATGCGCGATTTATTGCTCGTATCTATCAGCGTGACTATCATTATATTAAGACCTTTGTCGAGGATTTTAGCGAGTTGGGTCGGCAACTTAAAATGCCGGTCAAGACCTACTCCTCAGGTATGCGCGCGCGCCTTGCATTTGCTTTATCGCTTGCAATCGAATTCGACTGTTATCTGATTGATGAGATCATTTTGGTCGGTGATCAGAATTTCCACCGCAAGTGTCATTATGAATTGTTCGAAAAACGTCAGGACCGTGCAATGATTTTGGCTTCGCATAGCCTAGAGGTAGTACGTGAATATTGTGATAGAGCGGTCGTAATTCATAACAAAAGAGCCACCGACTATGATGATGTCGGCTTTGCTCTGGATGTTTATTCGAATCTCTGACAGAAAGCTATGCTCATGGCGGCGAAGGCCTTATTTCTGTTCGGAGCGGCACGATCGGGTACCAACGCCCTCACTTGGGCACTGGAACAGTCAGATAAAATAATTGTGAAAAATGAAGATAGTTCCGATTGTTTCGAGCGCTTCGCACTCAAGGAAAACCCTATAATTGACGCTATATTGGAAGGCGCAGAATCGAAATCGATTTTCTTCAAATGCTTTCATGACACTCCCCGGGCTCGGCAGCTACTCGAATATTATCCCGGTTCGCGAGCTGTGTATTTACTAAGGCAACCCCGCGACTGCATTGGCTCTTTTGTTAACGAATTTGGGGAAGCAGGCGCGAACTCGTGGATCACACATTTCACCCTGGCCGCGGAAGAACGTCGCGGCTTACTTCTTCATGTCTGCCGCGACGACCCCATTGCGGCCGAGATCGCGGTCGACAATGCTAAACTGATGTTAAGCGAATTGTCAGTTGCCGGGATCACAGTCCCAAATGTTGCTGCCTGCTATTATCTGTGGGCCCATTCCTTCTCCGATCACATTGCACTTTTGAATGATGATCGTTTTTTGGTTATCGACTACGACGCGATGGTCGCTGCCCCGGAAGCGGCTCTGCGTGCGGTATGTGATCATTTTGCCATAGAGGCGATTGGCAATAGTGGTTACTGGTTTTCAGGACGCGGTTTCGGTAAAACAACTATTTTAGCGCCACGATTAGAGAATTTGTGTCAGGCCACCTATGACCGTATCGCAAATCGACGTCCGAAATTATCATGATGATATATAATATCCAAGTGACGTCTACTCCAAGGCAACATGCTTTCGGAGCAGTCAAGGAGAACTCATCCGCAACTCCAAACCTGCCTTCGATAAGGGAGGGGTGCCGGGAACTGTATGGCGCGCCTGATGAATAACGGCCCGAACTGAGAAGATGATCTTCAAAACCCTTAAATGGCTTAAAAAACTGCGGGAGGGTATTTCCCGCCGTCTAGTGGCCCGGTCTGGGTTGTTCGACGCCAAATACTATTTGGAGGAATATCCTGATGTCGCTGCCAGCAACATATCTGCGCTAAGCCATTATTGCGACCATGGATGGCGCGAAGGGCGCAGACCCAGCGCTATGGTTCATCCAGAATATATAGATTGTGGCCCAATTGGACGCTTCTTTGCTCGATTCAATCCTCTCCTATGTTGGATGCTGGTCGGTCGTTGGATGGGATGGTCACTTACCTGGCCGCAATTGCGTTCATGGAAACCTATAATTACCCCTGTGCAAAGCGATTTAGCAATCGTTCTACATGCCGCGACAAGGACTGGTGCTCCAATTTTTGCGCTTCGCCTTGCCCGATGGATGCGCCGCAAAGGTTATGCGGATCCAGTCTTTATATTGCTCACGGACGGCACGCTGATACCCGAAATATGGGACGAATTCCCCTGCTTGCCCTTGTTTGCTATGTCAAAAAAAGAACGCCGCAGTTTCTTGCAGGCAACGCTACCCAATGCACGCATACTATATATGAACAGTCTCGCGTCGCTGAAAGCCTGGGAGTGGCTAGATTGGCATGAGGGAGGCCTGTTGTTGCATGTTCACGAAAGTGCCGCGAGCTTATGTCAATATGCCGCTGGGCTATCGGCAATTGCCTCCTCACATCCGCGCACCATCGCAGTGAATAAAAGTTGCAGGGCGCCGCTCACACGAATTTTAGGACGGGAACCAGAAATCATTCCGCCGGCAATTGAAATCCCTCTGCCTATGCCCAAGACCAGCTTTCGTGTCGGACGAAAGATAGTGATGGGGTGTGGCACAATGAGTCGACGAAAGGGAGCGGATCTATTCTGCGAGGTGGCTGCCCAGGTAATAGAAAGGCTTGGCGGAAAAGTTGAATTCCGATGGCTGGGGGGAAGTGGAGATGTAGATATGGAGGAGGTGCTCAGATACTGCGGTATTCCCGGCCAAGTGAAACTGGTCGGAGAAGTTGCCGATCCATTATCCCATATAGCCATGGCAGATCTGTTCATGCTTCCCTCTCGCGACGACCCCTTCCCGTTGGTGGCGCTCGAAGCCGCATCCTGTGGAGTACCGATAATATGCTTTGATGCACTGGCAGACGGTGTGGGCACATGGGTTTGCGAGGGAGCCGGGGAGATCGTGCCGTCCTTCGACATCAGCGCCATGGCCGATGCGGTTACCCGGTTTCTCACCGATTCGGCTTTGCACCAATCGGCAAGCGCAGCGGCGCGGGAGGCAGCACAACAATTCGACATCGACACAATCGGCAACCGGATTCACGGGATCATCAACCAGGTGGCCGAAGAAAGGGCAATTCAGTGAGGAACATTCTTGCAGTTCACTCAGATCAATCTACCACATTGGACAAGACTTAGTTATACCCTCACATAATTGTAATCCGGTAGGGTTCGTAAATTAGTATAATTAAACATTTCAGCGGATTCCAAATGCAAAAAACTGTATTAAAAGCACTCAGAAAATATAAGGCAGGTAAAGACCCGATTTACAGGCTGGTTACCGATTATTTCGATAAAGAATATTATCTTTCTCAATATCCCGATGTAAAATCAAGCGGCATCGATCCGATCAAGCACTATATAAGTCATGGCCATGAAGAAGGTCGAGATCCTGCACCTGATTTCTCTACGCGCGGCTATCTTGCTCGTTATCCCGACGTAGCAGCAGCGGGAATGAACGCCTTTTATCATTATCTTCGGTTTGGCCGGTTCGAGAATCGCGTTGCGAAGATGGAGACGCACCATTCCGAAATAGAAGATAGGGATGGGCCGACGGGACCACCCCTGTCAGAGTATCTACCGTCGCTTGACTATGCCAAGGTCAGCCGCCTCCTCGGCATCAACTCTGCCGCCATGACTCCATATCAGTCACACGTCGGACTGACGCATATTTTGCGCGGTAAACCTAAAGAGAAGCATGACAAAACCGACGAAACTGACAACACTATCACGGACGGCCCGGAACTGGCGCAACAAATGCTCGCTGCCGCCAAAGGGAAAACTCTATCACTCGATTTATGGGATACGATCCTGCGCCGACACTGCGCTCCCGACACTATAAAGCTAAGGCATGCGCGGCTGCAATGGTTGACCCGCATTTCACCCCAAGATGAACTCGGAGACCTGCACCCGATTGATCTTCTTCAAATGCGTCGCATGGCGGAAGCCGATGCTGCCGATGGCCATTTCGAATACAGAATCAGCGAAGTGGCCGAACGGATGGCACCCTTATTAGCGGATCCGGAAGAAGATTTCTGTGAAAACTTCCTCATGCAGGAACTACGCATTGAAAAGGCCGTAGTCTACCCTGATCCGGTCATTTCCGAACTGATTGCTAATCATGATGGTCGCAAGATTGTCCTGTCGGATTTCTACATGCCGGGCACCGCGTTAGAAGAGTTACTGCTGCATTCTGGCATAAACCAGATTGACCACGTCTATTCCTCTTCCGACCACATGGCGACCAAACGCGCTGGCCATCTTTATGATCTTGTCATGAAAAATGAAGCGCTCGACCCAGGAACGATTTTTCACATCGGTGACCGCTTTAGTGCAGACGTTGCCGCAGCCCGCGTGCAGGGAATCGACGCCTTTCATTATTATTCCCCATCGCATCAGCCACGACTGGAAAAGCTTGATAGCGACTTCTGGGCACATGTTGCGGGCGACACCACCGTCTATGCGCGGGGACTGGCACAGGAGCTTGATCACCGTGTCGGCACTCCTCCTAGCCTGGAGATGCTCTCGGTTGCGGCCACGTCCTTCGTTCTTCATGTGATGGAACAGGCGTTGCGCCATAAGGTTGAAAAGGTTTTCTTCTTCACCCGGGAAGGGTGCTTCTTTCGTCGTATCTATGACATACTGGTTGCTCGCGACGTGTTCGACCTGGGCCACTATCCAGAAGCAGAAATCCTCGAGGTGAGTCGACGGGCCACATTCGCAGCCTCGCTCGAAGATTTTACCGTAAACCAGTTGATGCGCCTTTGGAGCCAATACTCGGCTCAATCGGTTTCTGCTCTGGCGACAACGCTGAACATCGATGTCGAATTATGGGCAGACTCCGCAAAAAAGCTGGGCCTGGATCCTGATGAAACCGTTGATCTCCCCTGGCTGGATCGTCGCTTTGTCGCTTTTGTGAAAAACCCCCATGTTGCTCGCATTGCGCGCGAAGCGATAGTGAATCAGCGTGCGGCCCTATTGGAATATCTTAATACCGCCGACTTCGAGCCGCGCGCAAACATGCAACGGGTTATTGTCGACATTGGCTGGCGCGGCACCATCCAGGATAATCTGGCCAGCATCGTCTCCGGCAATATCCATGGCTGTTATTTCGGACTCGAGTGGTTCCTCAACCCGCAGCCCGCCAATGTATCCAAGACTGGCTATGTCTTCGACGCCAATAAGGGCTATCCACTCAATGTGTCCGAGGTAGCGGGGCTGGAATTCCTGTTCAATGCCCCGGGCGGTTCCACCATTGGATATCGTGATGGCGTCGCTCTACGCGATGTCGTGCCGGAAGAAGAAGCCATAGTCACGGGGCCGGTCGCCTCGATGCAGGAACGACTTCTGGAAGCGTCAACCAAGATTGCTGATTATGTGCGGATGCACGGTCTCGTCAGCAGCGACCTCGTCAGTTTCTCGCGCGAAGTGGTAACGGAATTTGCGAATACTCCCCCGCCGGAAGTAGCGGAAGCATTTTTTCGCCTCAGCCACAATGAAAGTTTCGGTGTGGGCAATGTCCACTCCATGCATTTCGATGGCAAGAATCTGGATGCCACCGCAGCGCTCAATGGATCGCACCTGCATGGCGATATAGCGCGTCGCCTGAAGAGACTGCGTTGGAGCGCCGCTGCTTGGCAATTGCCCGACCTTCGTGGACTTGAGCAAAAATTGTCGGCTTCCCAGCAATTGCACCTGCCTGCCAGACCCGCGCTGGTGCGACGGTCCTCACTGGGACAGCCCCGCGTGGCGGTGTTGTCTCCGGCGCCGATCCGGGGTTCGGGTGGGCATCGCACGATCTACAATCTGGCTGGGGCCTTAGCCCGGCAAGGTTATGACGTGCATTTGATGCACGAAACCCCCGCCGATCATGCCACCGATGAATGGATACAGTCCGTTCTGGGCAATACATCCCTGACGCAGCACGGCGGCTGGATAAACTGGCTTACACCCGCCGCCTCGATCGCCACGATATGGTATAGTGTGCGCTACCCTGCGGAGTTTTGGGTCGACGACACGACCCAATTCTATTTCGTGCAGGATTATGAGGCGATGTTCAATCCGATGGGTGACACCTTCCTTCATGCCGCGCAGTCTTATTCTTGGGGTGCCAGACATATCTCCGTTGGCCGCTGGCTTGCTCACAGCTTACGTGCACAGTTCGGCGTTGGCGTCGCATCGGGCGGGCTGGGGGTGGACCACTCTGTCTACCTGCCCCTTTCCAACAAAAAACGTCAACAAAACCAAATAGCCCTTCTGTATCAGCCCGAAAAATTCCGGCGCGCGCCTCAACTGTGTGCCGAGGCTCTGACCATCGTAAAGGCCAAGATGCCTCAGGCCCGGATCGTGCTATACGGTTCGGACCAAAAACCACATTTACCTTTTGAGCATGAGAATCTTGGACTGATAACCGATATCGACCGCATAAATGATCTGTATAATGAGTCCGCGGTCGGCCTCTGCATCAGTTCCACCAATCCTTCACGCATTCCTTTCGAAATGATGGCATCGGGCTGCGTACCGGTCGATATATATCGATACAACAATCTGTTCGATTATGATGCGGGCACGGGCTTGCTGGCCCATGAATCCCCAGAATCCATTGCAGAAGCCTTGCTGCGGCTTCTGAACGACCCCGTTGAATGCGCGGAGCGCTCCCTCAAGGGAATGCAGAGCGTTCTCCATCGCACGCTGGAATGGGAGATGGACGTAGCAGTCAACGCCGTCGGCATGGGCCTCGACGGATTTGATTTTGATGAGATCGCTCCACAGCAGCCGACTTATACGGATGCTCCCGTCATTGCCAAACGCTGGAACACCGCTCCCGTTCGTCGCTTTATGGAATATCAGTGGGAACAGGCGAACAGTCAGAGTCGGGACGATAATTTTGGGGAGAAAACCTCGTGAATTTTTTCATAATTGATAACTTCTCAGAAGAAACCCAGGCATCAGTTCAAGATTATATAAATAATGGCGGAAAGATGATCATTCTTTCTGATAAATGCCCGCAATCTAAACCGCCATTCGATATTCCCGAAGACGTATTAGTCACGGACAAACGATTTGGAGGCACTTCATTTATTCGTGGGAATCATCCGCGCCTAGAAGGCCTGTGGACACAATATTCTCATCTTGAAACTGGGCTTGCACGCAACATAACATTTTCACAGACGATTACTGACGAGACTCCAATTGAGAACTGGCAATCGCAGCCGCATACTATGCAGGAAGCGCCAGTCGGTGCCATGGATTCCGAACACTACCGCCATGCACACAACCACTATCAACTACTGCACAGTGAAGTTTACAACTTCTCACGCGACTTGAATGGTGTCGCGATCTGGGGAGATTCCGCTGCCCTCGCACCAAAAGCGAAATCTTGGGGTGCGTTCTTTAGCGCTCGATCCTGGCCCCTAAAATGGACAGGCTATACTCCCCCGGAATGTTTTGCCTACGACGAGGCCACCGAGTTTGATGCTGCATTAGTCGGTGTAGAAATCGATGTCCTTAATGCAGGGAAGGATTGGTGCGGGCCGCAGGGCATCGACCCCTCTGCGATGGGCAAAGTCGGTTTGCAACTAGTCGGCTTTGGTAACAAAAATACTGCAGCCGTCGAGATCCGTACTGAGGATTCAGATGATCCTAGCAAAAGTGCTCACGAAAGGCGTGGTGCTTGGCACTGGGGCATTATTATACGCAACGCGCTTGATGATCAGTCTACAGTGTTAATGTCGGAAAACGGCCTCATCCAGCGTGGCATCGACTTCGACAAGACCACCTTTACCGAAGGCGCCATGCGCATATCGGGCGTCGGGCTAGGTAGTGGCATTATTTTTGATCATGGAACTTCTGGCGAGATATACTCTGACTCGCATGATTGTTCTCTCAACTTCAAAATGGGCAATAGCGGAATCAAGCTTTGGAGTTCAGATGGAAAAAAACTATTATGCGCGATCAGCGAAAATTCGTTTGAAATAAAGGGAAGAAAATTCTCTCCAATTTTATGGAAGTTAATTAAAAAAATATTTTTTTGATTATAAGTAGTTGTTTTCACCTTTTACAAATAAAGTTTATGGATAGAAACCTACTAAAAAATATCTTTTACGGCGATGAAGTCGAAAATCGTGAGGCGCTTATGCGCTGGCCTCGTCGCGCCTTTCCTCATCTTCATGAAGAGCAGTTCGCCCGGATCGAAGATGTCGTCTACCGGACTTTTTCATCCGTGAAAGACGGCATATTCGACGGCCCCATAACGGCGGGAGATGCTGCTGTAATAGCGGTAGCCATGGAGCATGTCCGGCCGGTCCAGATGATCGAAATCGGTGTGGCTTCCGGATGGTCCTCGCACTTCATCCTCTCTTATGCGCAGGCGGCGAACCTTCTTTCCGATGGCCCCTTTCTGCACAGCTTCGACATCTTGCGTGAAAATCAGCATGGTGACCAGGTCGGTCGCTATGTTCATATGCATCACCCTGATCTGGTCCCTCATTGGTCTCTCAATACCGAGGTGACCAGTGCCACGCTTCTGGCGGGCGAAAAAACCGTCGCATACAGAAATGATGGCCCCATACTTGCCTTCATCGATGCGGGTCATGAGCATCCATGGCCTTTTCTGGACCTTCTCTACGTTTACAAGGCCCTTCCCAAGGGAAGCTGGGTTGTCGTTCAGGATGTGCAAATGATGGAGCGCTGGATCGCCGATTGCATCCTTTATGACGTCCCTTCGCCACCGGCAGTGAGGGGAGTCAATTATGCCGTCTCCCACTGGCCGGGAACAAAGATCATTGGTTCTGACATGGCCTATAATTCAGCTGTCCTTCGACTGGACGCCTCGGCGGATCAAATGCGGCGCTTCATGATGGACGCGAGGCTATATCAGCATGAAATTGCCTTCGAATTCGACCACCTTATGGAGATCGATAACATAAGGGGTGTCCTTGACCTCTCCCGATCATGAAAGCAGTATGCGGACCAGACGAAATAATATTGCTGTAAATCTCAGTGTATCACCGCCACAATCTTAAGAAATTCTTCAAAAACGAAGCAATGTCTCCATTTCTGGAATCGGACTTCTTAAAAGCGGCGTGATTCCCGATCTCATCCTGCGACACCCCCAGATAAGAGTTGCTCCTCGGCAATCCATCGCTCACCGACACCAGATTCCGAACCTGCAGCTGCCCCAGCGCCTCATCAGAAAATGCCGGTGTATAATAGATACAATCATCGAAATAATAATGCGTCACTTGCGACCAGCGCGTGAGAGTCGGGTCATTCTGATGGCTGCCTCCGTGCAGGAGATTGGCGCACCAGATCAGCGCCTGTCCTTTACGCGCGAGGAAAGTTTCGGGCTGCGCACCATAGGCTTGGCACAACGCCATCCATGCCGGGCCATAGGGGTCCTGCGCCGATCCCAGGTCGCTGCCGTAGCCACGGCGTCCGATCAGGCTGTTTGTCACGATCGGCCAACGATGCGAACCGGGATAGTAAAAGAGCGGCCCCGCATCCGGTCCAATATCCTCCATGGCCAGCCATACCCCGCACATAAACCGTTCGGGCAGGCTGGAGAAATGGACGCTGTCTGAATGACCGTCCTGCTGAGTCCCCACGGGAAAATTCAGGGTCTGGAACGGAAAGGCCTTCCGGCCATAGAGTTTTCCGAGAAGATCCAGCACAATCTGGTTGGCGGCTATGTCCCGCACATCCTCGTCAAATTTCCAGGCATCCTGTATCCGCCGCTCGGCGCTGGTCTTGTCGCTGTGCGGATCGCCGAAATCGACGCCATAATGAGGCCCCAGACGCGTTTTTATCCGCGCGATGCGCGCATCGAGATCCGCATCGGGGAAATCGAATACCGCATACCCTTTTTGATACAGGTCGTCGGCAATGCGCTCTTCGTCCGCAGTCAATCCCATCGATGCTTTTTGCGCGGGGAACAAGGGCGATTCAATCAGCGGCAGACCAGGAAAGATATTGGTCATTAATGATCGCCTTTTCGACTGCGGGAAGATGTCAAACGGTCGATGATCATGCGGCCTGCACGCGACAAGCCTCCTGATCCACGGCTAATATCTCTCATGATCCCACGGAAATCATGCCACACCGTGCCTCGGTCATCCAGTCCCCCATATATCCGCCAGAAATTATCGACGCCGATGGCACGGGGCATGTTGAACACGCCATGATAACCGAAACTTTCGGTGAGATCACCGGCCCGCTCGGCGGCGAACACATCGGCAAGCGCAGCCGACGCAAAGCGCATACCCCTGCCCTCCAGCCAGATACGATTGGTACGGCAGATCGCCATGTCTTCGGCGCCAAAGCTCTGAAATTCCGGTTCCCTGCACGCCAGCATCAACCGGCGACTACGTAGAGAAAAGCCGCCATTGCCAACCTCATGACCATCAGAGAACTGCGGCCAGCGCGCGCCGATATAATCATATTCGAGGAATTCCGCGCGCCATTTGCGTGCGTCCAGCACATGACCATCCCATTGCACGATAAGGCAATGGGACGTTTCCACATGATCAACCATCTGCCGGAGCAGAAAATCCGAATAGGCTGCCGAAGACCGCATAGGCATGATCGGTATCACCTCTATTTCAGGATTGTCCGGCACCACCGCAGCATCGGTAAAGAGCTTGCATGCGGCGAAATCGATTTGCTCCAGACAGGCCTCCAGCGCCCGCACCGTGGCCGAGACGTTCACCGATGTAGCCGCGCACAGCGTCACCTTGGGCAAAGAGAGTCGCTCATGCACGACGTCTGGCGAAATGTTGGTCATCTCCTTCATCTACAGGGCGATCACAAACTGCTCGCTCGCCCGGCTGAGCTGCGGATGATGAAACGGGTCCGTCAGCTCGTCGGTTCGCCATATCCGCTGCAGCGCCGCAAGTTCCTTAGCGAAACGCGCTGCGCCCAATGGATCGCGATCGAGACCGCGCGAAACCGATTCATGATGGATCAGCTTTGCCCTCGGCTCATACAAGGATTGCCAGCCCTTTTCGTTCAGCCGCAGGCACAGGTCGACATCATTGAAAGCGACCGGGAAACTCTCCTCATCGAGGCCTCCGACGTCCATGAATTTCTCTTTGTCGACCACAAGGCAGGCCGCCGTCACCGCCATAGTGAATTGCGGCAGCAAATGACGATGGAAATAGCCCTCCTCATCAGGCCGCAAGAAACGATGGGCATGTCCCGCCGCATTACCCATGCCGATCACTACACCGGCATGCTGGATACGCCCATCCGGATAAAGCAACTGAGCACCAACCGCGCCAACGTCTTCGCGCTGCGCCTGCACCGCCATAGTGCTCAGCCAGTCCGGGCCTATCATCTCAATATCGTTATTGAGCAAGCAAAGCAGGCGTCCCTTCGCCTCTTTTGCGGCACGATTGTTAATCTCCGAAAAATTAAAAGGACCACTATGCCGCAATATACGGTATCGGAAGGGATCGAGGCTGGCCAGATAGGCAAGGGTGTCGGGATCATCACTGTCATTATCGACAATAATCACCTCGATATCGGGATAATCAGTGACATCGACCCCCTCGAGACAGGTCCGTAGCAGATCGACACGATTACGTGTCGGCACGATGATGCTGACGGGGGGCAAGTTGCGCCACGACGTCGATACTGCTGCTGGCAGCCGGGGCCGCGGTCGTTTCCGGCGATGGTGCAGCATCCAGCGCAAATGCATCGGTCGCGCTTTCTCCGTGGCTCGTGCAGTGAGATCGCTCATCCAGTCCTGCGACTCGGCGCACTCCCGAAGATCTTCCTCATTCACTCTCAAGAGACTGGCGCCGGTCAAATAATCGTGATGACAGTATAATTCACTGTTCCAGTCCGGCTTAAAATGAGGGAAACCCTCTTCGCCGTTCTCATCCAGCAGATCGTCATCCGTATAAAAGAGGCTCACAGCATCATCTGCACTGGCAATCGCGCTCCGATAGGCGGCAATGGAACCCCGCGCGAGTGTGTCGCCGGCACAAAGTGGCATTAGCCAAGGCTCCTGCTTCCAGTCAATTTGAAGCACGGCTTCCGTGAGCGTCGGCAGCTCCGATGTGCCGATCGCCAGCGCGGTCACGCTTTCGGCTGTCAGACTGCGCAAAGTCTGTTCGAGCTCGTCCATTTCTCTCGCGTCGATCAGCGCAATGATCGGCGGGCCGTCGATTTCCGCATCTTCATCAAACCTTGCTGCGCCTCCCCGTATCAGCCACAATCTATAGGCATTGCGCGAACGGCCAAGCAAAGACGCGAACTGATAGCGCGACCTCAATTTTTTCCGGCAAAGGCGCCACCAGATCGCGGTCAGATAGGCTACTGGGTTAGAACGGAATGCATCGAGGTGAACGGACAGGGCAAGCCATCTAGCGGTCCATTTGCCAGGACTCTTATATCTTCGCTTCACGCTCATGCAGCAAGCCGTTAGCCGATCAACGAAACGGAAAAAAGGAAAAGCCTCACTGGCCGTGTGAGAAATATTTCTTCTGGATCGCGCTTCGACTTGCTGCGTTCTGCAAGTGCATCATGGGGTGCAGGTCACAATTTTTCCAAAACTTTCCTGTTAATTCCTCCAAAACAGGGAATTTGGGCGTGGCTCACCCTGCGAATCCCATTGACGCCCTGCCCTGCGTCGTGGCAATCAGCGCGCTCTTGCGGGTGTAGCTCAATGGTAGAGCAGAAGCTTCCCAAGCTTACGACGGGGGTTCGATTCCCCTCACCCGCTCCAGCAGCCTTGTCGTGAAGCAGCAGCCTCAGTCTTCGGGAGCGATGCTGACGCGCAGGCCTTCTATCGCCGGGCCGACTTCGATCTGGCAGGACAGGCGGCTCAGTTCGGTCTTGTGGTCCGAGCTGTCGAGCAGATCTTCCTCATCTTCGCTGCGGGGCGGAAGAGCGCCCGCGAAGGCGGGATCGATATAGACATGGCAGGTCGCGCAGGAGCAGCAACCGCCGCACAGCGCCAGAAGCTCATCAAAGCCATTATCGCGGATCACTTCCATGAGGTTCAGGCCTTCATCGCCCTCAACCTCCCGCTCTTCACCCGCACGATTCACTACGACAAGCTTGACCATCCGCACTACGCTCCCAGACATGGTTTTGAATTTGCATGTTCCCTTAGACGGTTCGGGGCAGAATTCAAGCTGGCGGGTTGGGAAACGAGCGGGTAACAGAAACGCCATGATACATGATGCCGCATCGTTGAACGCCAGTGTCGATACATTATGCACGATCGAGCCGGGCTTTGCCGGGGCGGTGGCGCAGCTTGGCTATCCCGCGCCGCGGGTGCGGCCAAAGGGCTATGATACGCTGTTGCGCACGATTGTGGGGCAGCAGGTGAGCGTGGCGGCGGCGGCTTCCGTCTGGAACAAGCTGGAGGCATTGCTGGGAGAAGGCTGTCCGCCCGAAATGCTGTTGCGTCAGGATTTCGACGCCCTGCGCGCCTGCGGCCTGTCGCGGCAGAAGCAGGGTTATGCGCGCAGTCTTGCCGAGCTGGTGGTATCGGGCGCGGTCAACCTCCATGCCCTGCCGGAAGATGACGAAGAGGCGATTGCGACGCTGGTGAAGATCAAGGGCATTGGCCGCTGGTCTGCGGAAATTTACCTGCTGTTCGCCGAAGGCCGCGCGGATATATGGCCGGCGGGCGATCTCGCCGTGCAGATCGCGGTGGGACAGTTGCTGGGAATGGACGAGCGGCCCGACGAAAAGGCAGTCCGCGTGCTGGCCGAAGGCTGGCGTCCGCATCGCAGCGCGGCGGCATTGCTCGCCTGGCATCATTATAATGGCGCGACATTGTAATGATGCGAGACGGCATGGCGATGGCGGGATGACGCAATGATCCTGCGCACCACGGACATTGCCTGCATCAGGGGTGGGCGGCGGATATTCGCCCATGTCTCGCTCCTATTGAGCGCCGGAGAAAGCGTGCTGTTGCAGGGGCCGAATGGCGTTGGCAAATCAAGCCTGTTACGACTTGTTTCCGGTTTAATTCATTGTAATCAGGGGACTATTGAGCGCGAAGGTCAGATGGCGCTGGCCGATGAGAATCTGGCGCTGGATGCCGGAAAACGGCTTGGCGAAGCGCTCGCTTTCTGGGCAAACATTGACGGCGTGGAGCGCCCGCGCCTCGATGCCGCGATGGCGCATTTCGCGCTGACGCCGCTGGCGGATATTCCGGTGCGCATGCTTTCGACGGGCCAGCGCAAGCGGGCGATCCTCGCGCGCACGATGGCGAGCGGCGCGGCGCTGTGGCTGCTCGACGAACCGGGCAATGGGCTGGATGGCTCATCGCTCGCGGCGCTGGGCGTGGCGATGGATGCGCATCTCGCCGGTGGCGGCGCGATCATCGCCGCGTCGCATTTCGATTTGCCCCATGATTTCACGCGCCGGATCGACATGGCGGAGCGGGCCGCATGAGCCGCTGGTTCTGGCCGCTCGTGCGCCGCGACCTTGCGCTGGCCTGGAGCGGCGGCGGGATCTGGCTGCCGGTCGTCTTCCTGTTGCTGGTGGCAAGCCTTTATCCCTTTGCCGTGGGGCCGGACGCGAAGCTGCTCGCCGCCACAGGCGGAGGCATGTTGTGGATCGCGGCGCTGCTCGCGGCATTGCTCCCTGTCGACCGGCTGGTCGCGCCGGACCGGGAGAGCGGCGTTTTCGATCAATGGCTTATTCGCGGCGTTTCCGACGAGATGATCGCGCTCGGCAAGATGACGGCGCACTGGATCGGCTTTGGCCCGCCGCTGATGATCGCGGTGTTGCCCGCTGCGGCCTTGTTGAAACTCGATGCGGCGCAGGTGGCGCGGCTCGAAATCGGGCTGGCGCTCGGCACGCCGGCGCTCGCCGCACTGGGCGTGCTGGTGGCGGCGCTGACCGCCGGGCTGCGCAGCACGGGAGCGCTTGCCGGTTTGCTGGCCCTGCCGCTCGCGGTGCCTGTGCTGATTTTCGGAGCGGGTTCGCTGCATGAGGGGAGCGGTGCGGCGGTGAAGTTCCTCGCGGCAATCGCGCTGCTGCTGGTCGCCATGACGCCCATTGCGGCAGGCGCGGCACTGCGCGCGGCGCGGGAATGAAGGGAGAAAAATGGCGAATTTATCCTATCATGAACCGGCCTGAATACCGCGTAAATCCGCGCGTTTTTAGTTAAAACGTTGAAAGATAAAGCGTTTTATTTTTATCTTAGGAAATTATTAACCAGTTCCTCCTATAAGGGTCTGACTACGTGGTCGCTCGACTATGCCCCCGTGGCCGAGCTGACAAGAGACGGCTTCCGTCGGCGTTTTAGTCCCCACGGCTGGCGGAAGCCGTTTTCTCTCCGGGGCAAAGGCAGAGATATCAGCGAAGGCGGATTAGTCTGCGGCTGCAATTGCCATTCTCGGGCATAAGACAGAATCCCATATTATGCGGTTCCAATTGCAATAATTTCGTGGGAATGATGCCTGCGACGGCAAAGAACCAGCGGGAACAGGCATTATGATGAATGGGACTTTTATCTGGCGCGGCGCGCTGGCGTGTGCCGCCCTGACGGCGATGAGCGCACCCGATGCGCAGGCGATCACGGTAAACGGCCTCAAGGGACAGGGGTTTGAAGCGATATATGGCAGCTATGCCGCTGGCGGAGACTGTTCCCGCAAACCCCGCATCACGATCAACGACGCGGGCATGACTTTTGCCACCGATAGCCGCGAAGTGCAGGTTAGCCGGATGGAATATGCGGCGAGCTTCTTCGGCATGCGCTATGAGGGCATTACCCTCGCCTTCTTCCCTTTCCCGAAAAGCAGCAATGATTTCGGGCCTGTAATCCTGTATGCGAATGACGACGAAAAGCCCGGTGCCCTGCGGATCGAAGCCAATGCCGAGCCGGGCCAGCGGCTCGACCCGTTCCATGCGGCTCTCGCTGGAAGCTATCAGCTCTGCGCCGGAACGGGCAGCAAGGTCGCGCCCGCAATCGCGGCCAGCCCGGCTCCCGTCGCCGCGACACCGCTTGAGTGGAGCAACCTGCCGAAACTGGTGGGGCGCTACCCCGGCAGCTATTCCAACGAGAATATCGACCTGTTCGACAAGGGCGCGATTGCCGCGGCCCTGCGCGCGGCGCTGGGCGCAAAAATGGCGGTGCTCAAGACCAATCTCTCGGCAGTCGGGCCACTGAAGCGGCAGGGCAATATTTATTATATCACCGGCAACGCGCCGCATCGCGGCGGCGAGGATCAGGCCTATGTGCTGATCGATGCCGCAAAGCGCGCGGTGCAGATCGGGTTGTGGGAAAAGGGCAAGCTCACCGTTTATGCCCCGGCAAGCGGCCGCCTGCCCATACCCGCCGACGTGCAGAAGATGCTGGCGAACAGCCCGGGCGAAAGCGCCAATGCGGCCCCGGGCACACCATGGGAGGTGCTTCCCGTAAATGGTCGCGCGCCGATCGCCTATGTCGAGGCTGCGGCTTCGCCCAGCATCAAGTCGATCACGCTCTATTGCGAGAAGGGCTTGCCCTATATGGCGATGCTGTTGACCAAGCCCGCTGCCGGTTCGCGTCTTACCATGACCTGGAATTTCGCCGGGCGGATCGTCAACATTCCCGTGCAACGGGCCACCAATGCCGGGACTTACTGGATCGGCGGCATAAGCGGCTCCCCGCTGTTGCAACATCTGATGACGCAGAAAGATATGGTCTATCTGCGCATCAACGGCCGGTTGGAGGGAGAAGCGTCGCTCAGCAAGGCTCCTGCCGTGTTGCGGTCCACATTGCGCCAGTGCGTGAGGTTTTAGAAAGAACCCAGCGCTATTCCGCCTGCGGCGACCAGCGCGCCCAGATGGCGGTGGGGAGTTCGAGGCCCCTCGCCTCTTCCCGCACGGCGAGTTCGCCCGCCTCGATCGTGCCGGGCAGATCCGCGAACGCCTGCTTGAGCAGTTCGCCGATGGCGAGCGCCGACATGCGCACGGCATAGACAGTGAGGAACAGAAAGCGGCTGTTGGCATCGAGCAACTGGCGGCAATTGGCGATGAGGCCGGGAAGGTCTTCCTCCAGACGCCAGACTTCGCCATCCGGCCCGCGGCCATATTTGGGCGGATCCAGCAATATGCCGTCATAGCGCCGCCCGCGCCGCACCTCGCGCGCGATGAATTTCGCGGCATCGTCGATGATCCAGCGTATCGGCGCATCGGCCAGCCCCGAAAGCTCCGCATTGGCGCGGGCGGCCGTCACCGATTTCTTGGAGGCATCAACATGCACCATCTGCGCGCCTTTGGCGGCCATGGCGAGCGTGCCGACGCCGGTATAGCCGAACAGGTTCATGCACTGCGGCGCGTCAATGTCGGCGACCTTGCCGCGCATCCAGCTCCACACGGGAGCCATGTCCGGGAAAAAGCCGAGATGACGAAAGGGCGTGCAGGAGGCATGAAAACGCACATCATCCCACCCCAGCTCCCAACTTTTGGGCAGGTTGCGGTTTTCGAAATACCAGCGCCCGCCGCCCTCTTCATCCGAGCCGGGAATGAATTCGCCGTCGGCTTTCCAGTCATCGGCGGCAGGTGCCCACATCGCCTGCGGTTCCGGGCGGATGAAGCGATAAGGGCCGTAGCGTTCGAGCTTGCGCCCGTTGCCGCTGTCGATCAGGCCGTAATCGGCCCAGGGTTCCCCGGTGAGGGTGGTCAGGTTCATGCACCTGTGCTCCTGCGCAGGCAGGAGCCTATGGATTGCCGTGGCGCCCTTTCGTACTGGGTTCCCGCCTGCGCGGGAACACGGCGCCAGGCGTTCTGCCGATACAGTATCACACCCGCGCCATCGCCCGCTCAGCGATATAAGCGGTGACATCCGCGAAGGTCGCGGGCAGGCGCTCATAGCTTTCCTCGCGGTCGAACAGGGTGCCGATGCGCGCGGGCAGGTTCGGGCGCACGCCGATGGCGCGTTCGACCGCATCGCGGAACTTACCGGCATGGGCCGTCGCCAGCGTGACGACGGGGACATCGGCGGGGAGATCGTCGACGGCATAGGCGGCGGCGAGGCCCACGGCGCTGTGCGGATCGATGATCTGCCCGGCCCCTTCATAGGCGCTGCGGATGGCGAGGCTCATGCCGTCGGCATCGACGCGGTGCGAGGTGAAGAGCGCCGCCGCGCCCTGGCGCTGGGCATTGGTGAGGCGCATGGATCTGGTCGTCTCGAAACCGCGCATCTGCTGCGCCAGCGCCGTGCCGTCGCGTCCGCCGACATCGAACAGCAGGCGTTCGAAATTGCTGCTGACCTGAATATCCATGCTCGGCGTCGCGGTTTCGACGACCTGCCCCTGGCTGTAATCGCCGTTGCGCAATGCGCGGTAGAGAATGTCGTTGACGTTGGTAGCAACAATCAGGCGCGCGACCGGCAGGCCCATTTGCGCGGCGACATAGCCCGCGAACACATCGCCGAAATTGCCCGTCGGCACGGAAAAGGCGATGGCGCGGCCGGGCGCACCCAAACGCACGGCGGCGTAAAAATAATAGACGACCTGCGCCATCAGCCGCGCCCAGTTGATGCTGTTGACAGCGGAAAGATTGAAGCGCGTCCGGAAATCCGCATCGTTGAACATGGCTTTGACCAGCGCCTGCGCATCGTCGAAGCTCCCCGCTATGGCGATATTGTGGACATTGGGCGCGAGCACAGTGGTCATCTGGCGGCGCTGCACATCGGAGACGCGGCCATCGGGATGGAGCATGAAGATGTCGATCTTTTCGCGCCCCGCCACGGCGTCGATGGCGGCCGAGCCGGTATCGCCCGAAGTGGCGCCGACGATGGTGATATGCCCTTCGCGGCGCGAGAGAAATTTTTCGAACAGCAGGCCGAGCAATTGCAGCGCGACATCCTTGAACGCCAGCGTCGGGCCATGGAACAGTTCGAGCATCCAATTGCGATGATCGAGCTGCACCAGCGGCGTCACCGCGTCGTGAGAAAAGCGGCCATAAGCGGCGGTGCAGAGCTCGCGCAGTTCGTCTTCGTCGAGCGATCCGGCGACGAACGGGGCCATCACCTTGACGGCGGTTTCGACATAGGAAAGCCCCGCCATTGCGGCGATGTCGTCGCGGGTGAAGCGCGGCCAGCTTTCGGGCAGATATAATCCGCCGTCGCTGGCAAGCCCCGCGAGCGTTACCTCTTCAAAACCCAGCGCCGGTGCGCCGCCCCTTGTGCTGATATATTTCATGAGAAAGCCGCCTAGCGTGGCGGGCCGGAGGGAGCAAGACCTAAGACGCCCTGTCCACCTCGGCGCCCACCCCGGCGTCCGCCCCGGCTTGCCGACGCCCAAGCGCCAGCACATAGATGACAGCGGCGATGGCGGCGAAGAGGAACCATTGCACAGCATAGGCCATATGGTTGTTCGGGATGTCGTCTGTGCGCGGCGGGGCCGGGGATTTGAGGTCGGCAATAGGCGAGGCCGCAACGACGAGCATCGGGCGCAACACGATCTCCGGGCCGGTCAGATGCGCCAGCAACGAGCGGTGATCGGGCTCCGGCGCGATCCAGCCCGCAACTTCGCCGCCCTGCCATCGCGGCTTCAGGTCCGGACGAGCGCCGACGCCGAGCGTCACCAGCGCCCCCGGCCCTTCCGCGCCGGTGACGCAATGAGCGATATAGCGGAAGCCTGTGGAACCATCCGCAGCGCGGCCGGCTTCGGTCGTCCAGCTATCGACCGAAAGGCACTGGACGGCGGATTTGCGGAACAGGGCGGCGGGCTGCACGGGGCCGAGCTGTGGGAAAGCCATGGCGGGCCGGGCGGGATTGTCGGCGATCAGCGCGAGCATCGCCTTTTTCTGCGCCGCACGCTCGATCTGCCAGACGCCAAGGCCGATCATCGCGGCGATAGCGAGCGCGACCAGCAGCGTCGGCACGAACGGCCAGCGGCGGGGCAGCGGCAAGTTCATGATTCGCCCGCGCTTTTATCCGCATCCTTGGGGCGCGCGAGCACGCCTTCGCGCGCCTTGTTGCGATATTCGAGCGTTATGAGCATACCCTTGGCGACACGCAGCGCGCCAACGACGCAACCGATGATGATGGGCGGCCAGAGCAGCAGATGAACGACAAGCGGCGGACGCACGGCAAATTCCAGCCACAGCGCCAGCCCCAATATGAACCCGCCGACGATCATCGTCAGGAAAGCGGCGGGACCGTCTCCGACATTGAACTGATCGTAATCGAGGCCGCACAGGCGGCATTTGTCGGCGAAGCGGACGGGCGAGACGAAAAGGGTCTGCGCCCCGCATTGCGGACACAGACCCTTTGCAGCCGATTGGACAAGCGGGGGCGGCGCGCTGCCAGTCATGCGCCCGCCTGCGCCTGCACCTTAACCACCGTGGATCGGCGCGCCCCAGCCACCCCAGACATAGATGGCGGCGAAGAGGAACAGCCACACCACATCGACGAAATGCCAATACCAGGCGGCAGCCTCGAAGCCGAAATGCTGGCGCGGGGTGAAATCGCCCTTGTTAGCGCGGATGAGGCAGACGATCAGGAAGATCGTGCCGACGAGCACGTGGAAACCATGGAAACCGGTCGCCATGTAAAAGGCTGAGCTATAGGGCGTTTCGCCGAACGGAAACGGCGCATGCGCATATTCATAGGCCTGGATCGCGGTGAACACCATGCCGAGCAACACGGTCAGCAACAGGCCCTTTTTCAGCCCTTCGCGGTCACCATGGATCAGGGAATGATGCGCCCAGGTGACGGTCGTGCCCGAGCAGAGCAGGATCAGCGTGTTGAGCAGCGGCAGTTCGAAGGCGTTCAACACCTCGAGGCCCTTGGACGGGAACAGGCCGTTGATCGGATCGAGTTCGGACGGGAACAACGAGAAATCGAAGAAGGCCCAGAACCAGCCGACGAAGAACATGACTTCGGAGGCGATGAACAGGATCATGCCATAGCGCAGATGAAGCTGCACAACCGGAGTATGATCGCCGGCATGGGCTTCGCGGACTACATCCACCCACCAGAAATACATGGTGGCGAGTACGCCCGCGAGACCGAGATAGAACAGACCGGGGCCAGCCGAACCCATTTCATCCGGGTGCATCCAGGAGATGGCGCCCATGGCAAGGCAAAAGGCCGAAATGGCGCCCATCAGCGGCCAAATGCTCGGCGGAAGAATGTGATAATCGTGATTTTTGGCGCCTGCCATTGTTCTCTCTTCCCTGTTCACCACATAAGGTTGAAACGTCCCTTAGCGCCGCTTTCAATTCTGCTCAACAGGATTGAAAGTGTAGCTCAGGGTAATCTGCTCGACATCCTTGTTATCGGGATCGTCCAATATCTTGGGGTCGACATAATAAATGACCGGCATCCGCACCTCCTGCCCCGGTTGCAGGGTCTGGAGCGTGAAGCAGAAGCACTGGATCTTCGTGAAATAAAGGCCCGCCTGAGTCGGTGTGACGTTGAATACCGCTGTTCCCGTAACCGGCTTGTCGGAAAGGTTCTTCGCCACGAAAATCGCCATCGCGCGGGTGCCGATTTCGACTGTTTGCGTCGGGTGTTCGGGGCGGAAGTTCCATGGCATGCCCGGCGCCACGTTCGAATCGAAGCGAACCGACATCATGCGACCGGCGGCCTTCAGGCCTTCGGTGCCATTGGCGCGTTGGGTCGTGCCGTTGAAACCGGTCACCTGACAGAAGACGCGGTAGAGCGGCACCGAAGCGAAACCTAGGCCGAGGCTGGCCAGCGCGACCAGCGCCATGCGGATCAGCATTGTGCGGTTGCGGCGCGAGAGGGCGGCGGTGTGCGATGCGGTCATGGCGCTTATCCCTTGCCCGTCATTTTAGCGATGGCGATGGCGTAGAACAGAATGACCAGTCCGCCAAGAATAAGGCCCATGACGAGCGCGCGGCTTCTCTGCCGGGAGCGGATCATGTCCTCATCGAGCGGAGGCTCGTCCTGCTGATCGGTCATGCCACCATCCAGCGGTCGGCGACGATCGCGCCGAACATGAGGAAGAGATACAGGATCGAATAGCGAAACAGCGCGCGTTCCGCAGACATTTTCGCCGTGTCCGTCTCGCGGCTGCGCAGCACGCGGAACGCCAGCCATGCGAATATGCCGGTCGCCAGCAGCGCTACCGTGCCGTAAAGCGCGCCGGTCAGCCGCAGCAGCACCGGCGCGAAGGCGGCGACGGCCATGATCGCGGTATAGCCCCAGATCTGACGGCGCGTGACGGTTTCGCCCGCGACGACGGGCAGCATCGGAATACCCGCATTGGCATAATCGGGCCGCACATAGAGAGCGAGCGCCCAGAAATGCGGCGGCGTCCAGAAGAAGATGAGGCAAAACAGCGCGATGGGCAGCGCCGAAACATCGCCCGTCACCGCCGCCCAGCCGATGACCGGCGGGAAAGCGCCTGCCGCGCCGCCGATGACGATGTTTTGCGCGGTGCGGGGTTTCAGCCAGATGGTGTAGACCAGCACATAGAAGAGGATCGAGACGGCGAGAATGATCGCGGCGAACCAGTTGGTCGCAAGGCCCAGCGTCAGCACCGAGAAGAAGGAAAGCCCGACGCCGAAATGCAGCGCCGATTGCCGGTCCATGCGTCCGGCGGGCAGCGGCCGGTTCGCGGTGCGTTTCATCAGCGCGTCGCTATCCGCTTCGACCCATTGATTGAGCGCGCCCGCAGCGCCCGCGCCCAACGCGATGCACAGGATCGCGGTGAAGGCGAGCACGGGATGGACATGCGCGGGTGCGGCAAGCAGGCCGCACAGGCCAGTGAACACCACGAGAGTCATCACGCGCGGCTTGGTGAGCGTAACGAAATCCCGCCAGTGCGCGCAGACCGCCTCTCCGGCGGGCCGATCCTTGCGATCCATGGCAATGCTGTTCATGGTCAAAACAACCTCTTGGCGAGAAGGCGAACCGGCTGGTCCGCCTTCTCCTGGCTTATGCCATCAATGATGGGCGTCGTCGATCACCGGCAATGTTTCGAACTGGTGATAGGGCGGCGGGCTGGAGAGCGTCCATTCCAGCGTTGTCGCACCTTCGCCCCACGGATTGCCTTCCGCCTTGCGCCCTGCGAACAGCGACCAGAAGACATTGGCGAAGAAGAAGATCATGCTGACGGCCATGATCGTGTAGCCATGGGTGGATATCTGGTTCCAATAGGCAAAGGCTTCCGGATAGTCGGGATAGCGGCGCGGCATGCCCGACAGGCCGACGAAGTGCATCGGGAAGAACAGGATGTTCACGCCGATGAAGAAGACCCAGAAGTGAAGCTGGCCAAGGAACTCGTTATACATGCGGCCCGACATTTTCGGGAACCAGTAATAGAAGCCCGCGAACAGCGAGAACACCGCACCCAGCGAGAGCACATAATGGAAATGCGCCACCACATAATAGGTATCATGCAGCACATCGTCGACGCCGCCATTGGCAAGCACGACGCCGGTCACGCCGCCCACGGTGAACATGAAGATGAAGCCCAATGCCCATAGCATCGGCGTCTTGAAGCTCAGCGAGCCGCCCCACATGGTGGCGATCCACGAGAAGATCTTCACGCCCGTCGGCACCGCGATGACCATGGTCGCTGCGGTGAAATACATCTTCACATTGACCGACATGCCGGTGGTGAACATGTGGTGCGCCCACACGACGAAGCCGACGACACCGATCGCGACCATCGCATAGGCCATGCCGAGATAGCCGAACACCGGCTTGCGGCTGAAGGTCGAGACGATCTGGCTGACGATGCCGAAGCCCGGCAAGATCATGATGTAAACTTCGGGATGGCCGAAGAACCAGAACAGATGCTGATACAGTACCGGATCACCGCCGCGCAGACCGTCATAGAAGACGGTGCCGAAATTGCGGTCCGTGAGCAGCATGGTGATCGCCGCGGCGAGAACGGGAAGCGCGAGCAACAGCAGGAACGCCGTGACCAGCACCGACCATACGAACAGCGGCATCTTGTGGATCGTCATGCCCGGAGCGCGCATGTTGAAGATGGTGGTGATGAAGTTGATCGCGCCAAGGATCGAGCTGGCGCCCGCGATATGCAGCGACAGGATCGCCATATCGACGGCGGGCCCCGGCGAACCGCTGGTCGAAAGCGGCGCATAGACCGTCCACCCCGTGCCCGCGCCATTGCCGATGCCACCGGGAACGAAGGTCGAACCCAAAAGCAGCAGAAACGCGGGAATGAGCAGCCAGAAGCTGATATTGTTCATGCGCGGGAACGCCATATCAGGCGCACCGATCATGATCGGAACGAACCAGTTGCCGAAACCGCCGATGATCGCGGGCATCACCATGAAGAACACCATGATGAGGCCGTGCGCGGTGATAAGCACGTTCCACAGGTGATAGGCCTGATCGAGCGTGGCGTCCGGTCCGTCCATCATCTGCGCCCATGTCTGCAGATACTGGATTCCCGGCTCGGCCAGCTCATAGCGCATCAGGCCGGAAATCGCGCCGCCGATGACGCCCGCCATGATGGCGAAAATCAGATAAAGCGTGCCGATGTCCTTGTGGTTGGTCGACATGAACCAGCGGGCGAAAAAGGCCGGTTTATGATCCGCATCGTGATGATCGTGGGCGTGGGCGCCGTGGGCGTCAGCTGCTATCGTCGTCATGGTTATAGACCCTTACATCAAATCTTGGCGGGCGCGGCGGTGTCCGCCACGGCTGCGCTGGCCGGAGCCTCTTCTTCACCGGCGGGGTTACCGCCCTGCGAGAGCACCCATTGATCGAACTCGGCGGGCGGCAGCGCTTCGATGGCGATCGGCATGAAGCCGTGCTTGACGCCGCACAGTTCCGAGCACTGGCCATAATAGACGCCCGGCTTTTCGATGGTGAAGCTCTTTTCGTTGAGGCGGCCAGGGACAGCATCCACCTTCACCCAGAGCGAGGGCACGGCGAAGCTGTGGATCACGTCCGCAGCCGTGATGATGAGCCTGACGGGGCGGCCCGCGGGAAGGACGAGGCGATTATCGGCGGCCAGCAGATAAGGTTCGCCGTTCTTCTCCGCTTCTTCCTTGCCCAGCATGTTGGAAACGAATTCTCCGATGCCCTGATCGGGATATTCATAGCCCCAATACCATTGATAGCCGGTCACCTTAACGGTGAGCGCATCCTTGGGAGCGGGCTTGTATTGCTGGGCGATCAGGCTGATCGAAGGCACCGCGATCACCAACAGGATGAGGACCGGAACGACGGTCCAGATGATCTCTATCAGCGTGTTATGCGATGTTCTGGAAGGAACAGGGTTGGCGCTCCGGCGATAGCGCACCATGATATAAAGCATCAGCGCCAGCACGAAGAGGGAGATCACCGTGATGATCGGCAACAGCAGCGCGTCGTGAATCCAGCGCGCCTCTTTGCCCGTTGCCGAGAATTGTTCCTGCAGCGTATATTCACCCGCGCGAGGCATGCCGATGCCTTCGGTCGGCTTCATGCGGGCCGGGGCGGCGACGGCTTCGGTGGCGTTGGTCGCCTCGGCGGCGTTGGCGGCCTCTGGCGCGTCCGACTCGGGGGCGGCGGCAACCGGCGATGCAACTTCCTGTGCAAGAGCATGGTGCGACACGGCGATGGTCGGCGCAAAAGCCAGCAATCCCGCAAGAAAGAATGATTTCACGATTTTCATAAGCGTCCCAATAGCCTGTACCCCTGTTCGCCACAAACGATGCGGATTCCTCCGCGCAGCCGTGGTCGACAGGCGGGCTTATAGGCATGGTTTTCGCCAGCCTCAAGCTGCAAAACTGCGTTTTTATTCAGGCGCCCAAAGGGGGCGTCGAGACGGTAGGCGGGACGCTGGCCAAGTGGGTGAGCAAGTGAGATTGCATGCGCGGTTGCATGGCGAGGCCAAGCCCCTTATCTGGCCTTGCGAACAGGGAATGGATTTCAGACTGATGAATGAAGAAGAAATACTGGCTGAATTTCGGGCAGCTGAAGCGTTGCTGGAGGGGCATTTCATACTGTCTTCGGGCAAGCACAGCGGCAATTATCTGCAATGCGCGCGCGTGTTGATGAATGCTGACCGGGCTGGCAGGCTGGCGCTGGCGCTGGCGCAAAAGCTGCCTCGCGAATTGCGCTCCGAGATCGATCTTGTGGTATCTCCGGCAATGGGCGGCATCATCATCGGGCACGAAATGGGCCGCGCGCTGGGTGTCGATGCATTGTTTCTGGAGCGACCGGAAGGCCAATTTCACCTGCGCCGCGGCTTTACGATAGAATCGGGGCAGAAGGTGCTGATGGTCGAGGATGTCGTCACCACGGGCCTTTCCTCGCGTCAGGCGATCGACGCCGTGCGCGCCGAGGGCGGCATCGTTGTCGCCGAAGCGGCGCTGGTCGATCGCAGCGCGGGCGAGGCGGAACTGGGCGTGCCTTTCTATCCGCTCGTGTCGCTCAATTTCCCGGTTTATGATGCGGACGCCCTACCGCCGGAGCTGGCGGCCATCCCCGCTACCAAGCCGGGCAGCAGGAAAAGCTGAAGGTTATGAGCGCCTCCCCGTCCCTGCCCTTGCGCCTTGGCGTCAATATCGATCATGTGGCGACCATCCGCAATGCGCGCGGCGGCGATCATCCCGATCCGGTAAAGGCGGCGCTGTTGGCGGTGAAGGCCGGTGCGGACGGCATTACCGCGCATCTGCGCGAGGACCGGCGGCATATTCGCGACGAGGATATCGCCAGCCTGATGGAAACGCTCGCCGTGCCGCTCAATCTGGAGATGGCCGCGACGCCGGAAATGCTGGAGATCGCGCTGCGCCACAGGCCGCATGCCGCCTGCATCGTGCCGGAAAAGCGCGAAGAACGCACGACCGAGGGTGGGCTGGATGCAGCGGGGCAGTTCGCCATGCTGCAACCGATGGTGAAGGCGCTGGGCGATGCGGGCGTGCGCGTCAGCCTGTTCATCGAGGCGGATGTGACGCAGATCGATGCCGCGATTCGTCTAGGCGCGCCTGTCGTGGAATTTCACACCGGCCGCTATGCGCATGTGACGGGGCAGGAACGCGCCGATGAGCTGCGCCGCATTGCCGAGGGAGCAGCGCTGGCCGCGCGCAACGGCATAGAGCCGCATGCGGGCCATGGCCTGACATTCGACAATGTCGGGCCGATTGCGGCGATACCACAGGTGCGCGAACTGAATATCGGGCATTTCCTGATCGGCGAGGCGATTTTCTGCGGGCTGGAAGAGGCGATAGGCACGATGCGCGCGCATATGGACGCGGCGCGGTGATCATCGGCCTTGGTTCGGACCTGTGCAATATCGAGCGGCTTGCCAGGACGCTCGAACGCCATGGCGAACGGTTCGAGCAGCGGGTGTTCACCGAAATCGAGCGCGCCAAGGCCGCGCGGCGCCCCTATACCAAGGCCGGAACCTTCGCCAAGCGTTTCGCCGCCAAAGAAGCCTTTTCCAAGGCGGTCGGCACGGGCTTTCGCGCAGGCGTGTTCATGCGTGACATCGGCGTGGTCAATGCGCCATCGGGTGCGCCGACGCTAGCGCTGACCGGCGGTGCGGCGGCGCGGCTGGATGCCATGACTCCGCCGGGGCATGAGATTATCGTTCATCTCACGCTCACTGACGATCATCCATGGGCGCAGGCATTCGTGGTTCTGGAAGCAAGGTTGCTTCAGGACCGGCCATGAAACAGGACATGATGGAAAACGCCGCCACTCCCGCAGTCGATCCGTCGGAATTTACCGAGAACCCCGAAGCGACAGGCGCGGCCGATCCAGTTCATGCCCGCATGAACTGGCTGGGCGAAGCGAAAAGCCTTTCGGTGCTGGTGCTGCTGGTGCTGGCGTTTCACAGCTTCATCGCCAAGCCGTTTTACATCCCTTCCGAATCGATGATGCCGCTGCTGCTGAAGGGCGACCGGCTGGTCGTCAGCAAATATCCCTATGGCTGGTCTTATGTATCGCCGACCATTCCCAATCCGGCGGCGATTTTCCGCACCGCCATATTGCGCGAGGACCCCGAGCCGTGGGGCATCACCTTGCCCTTCATGCACGGGCGGCTGTTGGGGCGTGTACCGAAACGCGGCGATGTGGTGATCGTTACGCCGCGCGGCGAGAGCGAGGATTATATCAAGCGCGTCATCGGCCTGCCCGGCGACCTGATCGAATTGCGCGCGGGACAGCTCATCATCAACGGCGTACCGGTGCCGCAGCGCACCCTGCCGCTGCTGATGATCCCGGTCGATGAGAATGCGCCCTGCTCTTCCTACCAGTTTCCCGGCGCGCTGACCTATGGGCAGAATGGCGAGCGGCTGTGCGCCTTGCCGGTGATCGAAGAGCGACTGCCCAATGGCCGCAAATATCTCGTCGCCGATACCGGCATGCGCGAGCATGACTGGTATGGGCCGATACGAGTGCCCGATGGCCAGCTTTTCCTGATGGGCGACAACCGCGACAATAGCGCGGACAGCCGCTTTTCACTGGCGGAAAAGGGATTGGGCGGGCCGGTGCCGATCGAATCCGTCGGCGGACGGGCGGAATTCCTTACCTTCTCGGTCGATGGCACGACCCAGCTCAATCCGATGAGCTGGTGGCGGTCGCTGCGCAGCGAACGGAGCGGCATGAGCCTGCGTCCGGCGCGCGAGAAATAAAGTAGAGAGAAATCAGCCGAAAAGTCGGGCCTGAGAGGCGGGGCCTGTCGGGCTTATTGGCCGGGGACCATGCCCTGCGCCTGCATTTCCTGCTGCATCTGCATGATCTCGGCGCGGGATTTGAAATCGAGCATCTTCACATCGAAGATGAGCACCGCATTGGCCGGAATCGGGCCGCCTTCGGGCACCTTCTCGCCATAAGCGAGCTGCGGCGGAATGAAGAGCTTATATTCGCCACCACGCCGCATCAGCTGCAGCCCCTCGGCAAAACCGGGAACCACCGATTCGATCGGCATCGGCGCCTGAGGATTTTCATCGAACACCGTGCCGTCGGCGAGCGTGCCCTTGTAGCCGATGAGCGCGACATCGCTCGGACCGGGTTGAGGGCCCTCGCCTTCCTTGACCACTTTATATTGCAGGCCGCTCTCAGTGGTAATGACGCCCGGTTCGCCCGCATTTTCCGCGAGGAAGGCGGCCGGCGATGCGGCAACGCCTTGCTGCCCAACCCAGGCGAGGCCGGCGGCCGCGAGTGCGACGGCCCCAACGCCGATCCAAAGGCGCGAAAGGGAACCCTTGGCGATAGGGCGAAGCGGAACGGCGGTCACGGACATGGATCAGCCCTCAATACAGGAAAAACGTCAACCGAAGGCGCGGCATGCGCCCCGGCGCGCGAAGTCCTTACCGGACGCCGTCACGCTCCATACGCTTGCGTTCCAGCTTGCGGGCGCGGCGCACGGCTGCGGCCTTTTCACGGGCGCGCTTTTCCGAAGGCTTTTCGTAATGACGGCGCAGCTTCATCTCCCGATAGACGCCCTCGCGCTGCAATTTCTTCTTGAGCGCGCGCAGCGCCTGGTCGACATTATTGTCGCGGACGATGATTTGCATAAACCCGTATTACTCCAATCCATAAACGGCCGAGCAAGGAAATTCCCTCAGTATGGCCGATAAAGCAAAAGAACATATGCGCCGCGAACCTGTATTCGCGTCGTGTTGGGCGCGCCCTATCAAGCAAAAACACGAAATTCAAGCATAAACCACCCTTCCCGTCTCACATCGACACGGAAAAGCGCTTTCGCAAAAGCGCCATGGCTGTAATATCGCCACCCATGACGAAATTCACCGTGAACGATCGCCCGGTCCATTATCGCATGGACCCGGATACGCCATTGCTCTGGGCGGTGCGTGATGCGTCCAACCTGACCGGCACGAAATATGGCTGCGGAACCGGCGATTGCGGGGCCTGCACGGTCGATGTCGATGGCCATGCGGTGCGATCCTGCCGCATATCGATCGCGGAGTGCGAAGGGCGCTTCGTCACCACGATCGAGGCGCTGTCGACCGATCGGAGCCATCCGGTGCAGCAGGCATGGGCGGCGGAAAACCTGCCGCAATGCGGATATTGCCAGCCGGGCATGATCATGGCGGCATCGGTGCTGCTGCGCCGCAACCGCGCGCCGAGCGACGAGGACATCGACCGGGCGATCACCAATATCTGTCGTTGTGGCACCTATCCGCGCATCCGCGCCGCGATCCGCCGCGCGAGCAAGATCATGGCCGGGGAGGAACGGATTTCCGCCGCACCGCCGCCGGGGATAACGCCCGAAGACGCCGCGCGGGCGGTTCCAGCGCTCGAACGCCCCTGAAAGCGGGGATGGCGGAATAGTTAAAACTTTCTGAAGGCTGAACCGGGGGTTCAGAAATGAGACAGCGCGACTCGCGTAGACTGCGCTTCATAGGATGAAATGCCCCACCCCTCTGTGGCAGAAAGACAAAGCTATGAAGACCCGCAAGATAATTACGGCCCTGATGGGCGCCAGCGCACTGAGCCTTGCCATCCCGGCGGCAGCCGCGCCGCAAAATGATGAGCGTGGCGGACGCTGGGGCCGCGCCAATGCCGAGAGCAATTCCGGCAATGCGCAGCGCAGCAGAATGCCGCCGCAGCGTTCGGAAGCCCGCACGGAGACGCGCGCGGCGCGCCCGACGGCGCAGCGGCAGGAGCGATCCGTTGCGCAACGACAGGAGCGCGTGCAGACCCGTTCGCAGGTCGACGCCGCCCCGCGCGCCCGCACATCGCGCGGCGACGCGATGCGCGAATGGACCGCGCGCAACGAACGCCGCGAGGCGCGGGAAACCCGACGCGAGGCCCCTCAGCAATGGTCTGACCGCAACCGGACGGACAGACGCGTGACAACTCCCGGCAGCCGTAACGAGGCGCGCCGGGACGACGCCAGGCGGAACGACAAACGCTGGAACGATAACGACGCCAACAGGCACCAGAACTGGAACCGCGACGGACGAAACGATAATCGCCGGTGGGACAATGACCGCCGCCGCGACAACCACCGCTGGAACGACCGCGACCACAAGCGCTATAGCTGGGACCGCGACTGGCGGCGCGACCAGCGCTATGACTGGAAGCGGTATCGCAACCAGTATCGCCACGTCTATCATGCGCCACGTTATTATGCGCCGCGCGGATGGGATTATGGCTATCGCCGCTTTTCCATCGGCATAACGCTGTGGAGTGGCCTCTATGGCAGCAATTACTGGATCGACGACCCCTATTATTACCGGTTGCCGCCCGCTTATGGGTCGCTGCGCTGGGTGCGCTATTATGACGACGCCCTGCTGGTCGATATCCGCACCGGCTATGTGGTCGATGTGATCCGCGATTTTTTCTGGTGAGGCTCCTACCTTCGGCAGAAAATGGGCCCGGGACAGCAATGTTCCGGGCCTTTTTTTGACGCTTGCGGGCTCGATGCCGGTCGGGTTAACTCATCGCCATGTTTCGCAGACTCCTGTCCGTCTCCAAAACCCTCGATAACGCGGACGACGGCGACCGGCCCTCACCCCATCGCGCCCGCATCGGCAAGCCCATCGGCGCGAAACTGAGACGCAATCCGCTGGTGACGCGGATCGAGAGCGACAAGGTCGAAATCTATGCGCGCCGCGCTTTCGCTACGGCGGAGGAATGTGCGGCGTTGCGGGCAATCATCGACGCAGGCGCGCAGCCCTCGCAGCTTTTCTCCGGCACGCAGGGACCGGAATATCGCAGCAGCATGAGCGCGCATATGGGCGATGGCACGCTGATCGCGGAGATCAACGCGCGCATCGTCGCGCTTATGGGGGCGGACGGTGCGACCGGCGAACCGATCCAGGGCCAGCGCTATACCAAAGGGCAGGAGTATAAGCCGCATTGCGACTATTTCCCCGCGCATCATAAATTGTGGCAGGAAGTGCGGCCGCAAGGCGGGCAACGCTGCTGGACCGCGATGATATATGCGTCCGATGTTGCGGCGGGCGGCGAGACCTGGTTTCCCCATGCCCGCTTCAGCGTGCCGCCGGTCGAAGGCACGATCCTCCTGTGGAACAACCTGCTGCCCGACGGCGCGCCCAATGAAAATACGTTGCATGCGGCAAAGCCGGTGCGCGAGGGCGTGAAATATGTGCTGACCAAATGGTTCCGCGAGCGCGCATGGAAGCCCAAAGCTTAACCGCAGCTTACGAGAAAGCGGCATAAGCCTTTCATTTCAGTGAATATTCCATTCCCGCCCGGTTCAGCACGAATCGGGGATAAGAGGCATATCGACGCACGGATGCGGTTGATGATTATGGAAGAACTGGAGATTGAACATGCGCAAGATGATTATGACCGCGCTGATCGCCGCGACCGCATTGCCGATCGCCACCCTGCCGACCGTCGCCTCGGCCCAGTCGCGCGCGGAGGTACGAGACAGCTATCGGGATTTGCGTGAGGAAAAGCGCGAACTGAACCGCGCCTATCGTTATGGCGACAGAGGCGACATCCGCGACGAACGCAGGGATGTGCGCAAGGCGGAGAGAGAATATAGCAGGGATCTGCGCGATTATCGCCGCGCCCACGCCAAGGTCTATACGCGCGGCCACTGGAACGCGCCGTTCCGCTATCGCAGCTGGAACAATGGCGCACGCATTGCGCCCGCTTATTATGGCTCGCGCTATGTGATCGCCGATCCATGGCGTTATCGCCTGCCGCGCGCGAACGGCAGCCTGCGCTATGTGCGCCATTATGACGATGTGCTGCTGGTCAATGTCCGTAGCGGCCGGGTTGTGAAGGTGTATCGCAACTTCTTCTGGTAATAATTTGAAATAAAATAATAAAGAGCGCTCTTGGCTTATAGCTCGGAGCGTTCTTTATGGCCGTCCTGCTGCCACTCAGGCTTCGGCCATTTCCAGCGCCTGCGCGATCAGTTTCCGGCTGTTCTCTATGCCGTAGAGCGCGATGAAGCTGCCCATGCGCGGGCCCTGATCCGCGCCGAGCAGGGTCTGGTAGAGCGCCTTGAACCAGTCGCGCAGTTGTTCGAAGCCATAATGCGGGTCTTTGCCGATGGCATAGACGATATTCTGGATTTCCTCGGCCGGGGCATCTTCGGGCAGGGATGCGAGCTGGGCGTCGAGTTCGCGCAGTGCCATCGCTTCATTGGCTTCGGGCGGACGGCGGCGGAGCGTCGGCGCGACGAAATCGCGGTTATAGGCGAGCGCATTGGCGACAAGTCCGGCAAGCTGCGGGTGCTTTTCGGGCGATGCGCCCTCGACATAATTGCTGAGATAGGCCCAGACCTGCGCGGCGGAGGCGTCCGCGCCCATTACGCCGACGAGATTGAGCAGCAGGCCGTAGCTGACCGGCATCGCCTCGGCGGGCACCGCACCATTGTGGATATGATGCACCGGATTGCCGAGCTGCTTGTCGAGCGGCTGGTCGGCATAAGCGCCGCGGAACTGCTCATATTCATCGACCGCGCGCGGGATAACGCCGATATGGAGCTGCTTGGCGCTTTTCGGCTCGCGGTAGGCATAGAAAGCGAGGCTTTCCTCGCTGCCATAGTTCAGCCATTCCTCAAGACTAAGGCCGTTGCCCTTGGATTTGCTGATCTTTTCGCCCTTCTCGTCGAGGAACATCTCGTAGATCAGGCCCTCGGGTTTGCGTCCGCCCAGCACCTGCGCAATCTTGCCGGATTGCACGCCGCTGTCGGTCAGATCCTTGCCATACATTTCATAATCGACGCCGAGCGCGACCCAGCGCATCGCCCAGTCGACCTTCCATTGCAGCTTCGCGCCGCCCGAGAGAATGCAATGCTCGACGGTTTCGCCGTCATCCTGGAAGCGTACGAGTCCAGCCTCTGCATCCACAACCTCGACCGGCACCTGAAGCACGACGCCCGATTTCGCGCTGATGGGGAGTACCGGCGAATAGGTCGCGGCGCGTTCCGCGCGCAAGGTCGGCAGCATGATATCCATGATTTTCTGATAGTTGCGCAGCACATTGCGCAAGGCATCGTCAAAGGCGCCGGACGTATATTGCTCGGTGGACGAGCGGAAATCATAATCGAAACCGAAGCGATCGAGAAATTCGCGCAGCATCGCATTGTTGTGCGCGGCGAAGCTGTCATATTTGCCGAACGGATCGGGGATCGCGGTCAACGGCTTGCCCAGATGCTCGCGCAGCATATCCTGATTGGGCACATTATCCGGCACCTTGCGCAGCCCGTCCATATCGTCGGAAAAGGCGATGAGGCGCGTCGGGATGTCGCTCAATGCCTCGAACGCGCGGCGCACCATGGTCGTGCGCAACACCTCGTTGAACGTGCCGATATGCGGCAGGCCCGATGGGCCATAGCCCGTTTCGAACAGCGCATAGCCTTTTTCCGGCGCGACATTGCCCGATCCGGCGCCCAGCCGTTTCAGCACCTTGCGCGCCTCTTCGAACGGCCATGCCTTCGAGGCGGCGGCCGCGGCACGCATTTCAGGGGAAACGGAGGCAAGGGCTGTCATATGCGGATACTATCTCTTGGCTGGTAGGAATGCACCCCCTAGAGCATTTTCAGAAAAAGTGGGAACCGGTTTTTCGCCTGAAAATGCTCTAATTTATTGAATCAGACCATTTCCCGAGCCGTTGACCGTTTACGGTCAACTCGAAAATGGTCGAGCCACCAAGCCAGCGGAATTTAAGCCCTTTCTTTTCATGCTCCTCGGGTAATGCCCATAGGGGCGCGTTTACCTTCGTTTAACTATCTCGGGATAGATTTGCTTCACTATGAGCAGCACCGACACATCCGTCTCCGCCCGCCCGACGCGCATTCCGGTCGACATTTCCGTCGACATCATCAGCGTGCTCGAATCCAGCGAGGCGACCCTGCGCGATCTCACCGAATATGGCGCGCTGATCGAGGGTTTTTCGCTGCCCAAGGGCACACAGTTCCAGATTGAATATCAAGGCCAGACTGTGTTCGGCTTCGTCATCTGGAGCGAACCGGATCGTTTCGGCGCGCGCTTTCCCTTCACCCTGTGCAATGGGCCGCTGCATGAACGGCTGGAACAGGCGCGCATGGAATATGAAACGCGTCAGCATGGCGTTTCCGGCGGCATGATGCTCGGCGCAAACCGCCCCTTTGCGGGCTTTGGCCGACGCGGGCTGAATTAATCCGGGCGTATCGCCGCTTTTCCATTTGCAGAACAAAACGGGTCCGTTACACCGGGCGGGTGATTAATTTGCCTCCCCTTCCCGCGCTTCATGCCAGTCATGCGGGTCTATGGTTGTGCGAGGCCGGTGGCGAGGCGCGCGCGGTGTCACGGGGCGAGGCGGTGGCGCGCGCATCGGAAACGCCGGTTCTGTTGCTCAATGCGCCATTGACGGGCCAGCGGCTCGGCTATGGCGACCTGTCGGGCCTCGATCTGCTGGAATTATGGGCGTTCGTCCATCCGGCGCGCTTTCTCGTGCCGACGCCCAAGGGGCTGGCGCAGGCGCTGGGCTTGCCCGTGCCGACGCGCGAACAGGATATTCCCGCCCTGCTGATCGAGGCGACAAGCGCGCTGATCGGACGCATGGACGATGCGCAATGGCCGGAGCGCGAGGGTGCATGGAACGGCGCGCAATCGCTGCACCGGCTGCGCTGGCCCTGGGCATCGCTGATTGCCCCGCATATCGCCAAGCCGAAGGAAGCCGAGCGCTGGCTGTTCTCGCGCCTGCCCGAATGGGAGGAAGCGCCGCCCCGCCCTGCCCCGCGCCCGGTTGTGCTGGACGAGGACGAGGTGGAGGAACGGCTGGCCGATCTGACCGGAACGGGGGCGGAACCTCGCCCCGGCCAGCGCGATTATGCCGATGCGGCACGGGCCGCCTTTGCGCCGCGCGTGCACAAGGGCCGACCCAATATGCTGCTCGCCGAAGCGGGCACGGGGATCGGCAAGACTTTGGGCTACCTCGCGCCCGCCTCGCTCTGGGCCGAGCAAGCGGGCGGCACGGTGTGGATTTCGACCTATACCAAGGCGTTGCAACGGCAACTCGACGCCGAAACGCGGCGGTTGCCCGGTGCGGAAGGTTTGAGGCGCGGGCGCGTGGTCGTGCGCAAGGGGCGGGAAAATTATCTCTGCCTGCTGAACCTTGAAGACGCGCTGCAAGGCGGTTTTTCGGGGCGCGCGGCGATATTGGCGCAGCTGGTGGCGCGCTGGGCGGCTTATTCGAAAGATGGCGACATGGTAGGCGGCGACCTGCCCGGATGGCTGCCGACCCTGTTCCGCCGCAACGGATCGACCGCGCTGACCGACCGGCGGGGCGAGTGCATTTATGCCGGCTGTCCGCATTACCGCAAATGCTTCATCGAGCGCGGCGTGCGGGACAGCGCGCAGGCCGATATCGTCATCGCCAATCATGCGCTGGTGATGGTGAACGCAGCACGGGGGCGGGACAATGGCAATGCGCCGACGCGGATGGTCTTCGACGAGGGCCATCATATTTTCGATGCGGCGGATTCGACCTTTGCGCTGGCGCTGACGGGGCAGGAGACGATCGAGCTGCGCCGCTGGGTGATCGGCCCGGAAGGCAATGCGCGCGGGCGGCGGCGCGGGCTTGCGGCGCGGCTTGCCGATGTGGCGAGCTATGATGGCGACGGGGCGGCGGCAATCGAACAGGCGCGCGATGCGGCGACCGCGCTGCCGTCGGACGACTGGCTCAAGCGCATCGTCGCGGGCGAGCCATGGGGAGCGGTCGAGACATTGCTCGCCGCCGTGCGCGCCCATGTCTATGCACGCGCAGAGGATGGCCGCAAGGAAACCGATGCGGGCTATGGGCTGGAAACCGAGCTGGCCGAGCCGGATGGGCCGCTGGTCGAGGCGGCGATGGCGGCAGCGGAGAGCCTCGATGCGCTGCTCAAGCCGCTCAACCGGCTGGGGAAAAGGCTCGAAGCGATCCTTGACGATCCGCCGGACTGGATGGACGGCCCGGCGCGCGCGCGGATCGAGGGAGCGATCGCTTCGCTGGGATGGCGCACCGATCTGGTGACGGGCTGGCTGGCGCTGCTCGCGCGCATCGGCGGTCCGGCGGACCCGGATTTCGTCGACTGGCTGGCGGTCGAGCGCTTCGAAGGGCGCGAGTTCGATCTGGGGCTGCATCGCCGCTGGCTCGATCCGACCCGGCCCTTTGCCGAAACGGTTCTGAAGCCCGCGCATGGCCTTGTCATGACATCGGCCACATTGCGCGGCGGAGAGCAGGATTGGGCGAGCGCGATGGCGCGCAGCGGCACCACTCATCTGGGCGGGCCGCCTGATGTGTTCGAGACGCCCAGCCCGTTCGATTATGGATCTCAGGCCGAAGTGCTGATCGTCACCGACATCAAGCGCGGCGACATTGCGGCGATGGCGGGTGCTTATGCGCGACTGATCGAGGCGGCGCAGGGCGGCACGCTTGGCCTCTTCACCGCGATCCGCCGCCTGCGCGCCGTGCATGCCCGCATCGCCGACCGGCTGGCGCGCGCGTCCCTGCCGCTTTATGCCCAGCATGTCGACCCGATAGACACCGGCACTTTGGTCGACATCTTCCGCGACGACATGCGCGCGTCGCTGCTCGGCACCGATGCGTTGCGCGATGGGGTGGATGTGCCGGGCCATTCGTTGCGGCTGCTGGTGATGGAAGGCGTGCCCTGGCCCAAGCCGACGGTGCTGCATGCCGCGCGCAAGCTGGCGGCGCGCAATGAGGGCGGCGGCAGCGCCTATGACGACGCGATTATCCGCGCGCGCCTCGCGCAGGCCTTTGGCCGCCTCATCCGCCGCGCCGATGACAAGGGGATGTTCGTCATCCTTTCCGCTGCGATGCCAAGCCGGTTGCTCTCCGCATTTCCGCCCTCCGTCCCGATCCAGCGCGTCACGCTTGATGAAGCGGTGATTTCCGTGAGCGAACGACTTGGATTTGCAACGCCATTGGTGCATCAGGCGAAGGAATCGGGAATGATGCACCAATGAAGACACTGACCTTGCTGCGCCACGCCAAATCGGGATGGGATGATCCGGTGGCGCGCGACTTCGATCGCCCTCTCAATGCAAAAGGCATGCGCGCCGCCATCGTCATGGGGCGGAAATTTCGGGAAATGGGATTGAGCGTCGACAGGCTGGTCGCCTCGCCCGCGGTGCGGGTGATGCAGACGCTCGACGGTTTTTTCGAAGGCTACGGCGCGACGATCGAACCGATATGGGATCGCCGCATCTATCTCGCCTCCTCCTCGACGTTGCTCGATATAGTGCGGGAAACCCATGCCGACGTCGCCAATCTGATGCTGGTCGGGCATAATCCGGGGTTGGAAGACCTCATTCTCGATCTGGTCGCGGATGACGGGTCTTCGCCTTTGCGCGATATTGTCGAAACGAAGCTCCCGACCGCCTCGCTGGCGCGGATGAGCTGGCGCGGAGAGGATTGGTCGGCGCTCGATGCCCGGAGCGGCATGACCCTCGACACGCTGGTCCGGCCACGCGATCTCGATCCGAAACTGGGGCCGGACGCGGAATAGCCACGCCCGCAAAACCGCCGATTATGTCAGTGCGCTTTCCAGTTTTGCCCGGATATCGCCAAGCCGCTTGATGAGGTTTTGACGCTCCTCCTCGCTTATTGCCATGGGTGCTACCGTTCCCTGAGAATCAGCGGCGGATGGCGGCGCGCTTTTGGCCGGGCGGCCCACGCTTACGCCCATCAATGCCTGCTGGGCGCCGCGGACGGTGTAGCCTTCCACCGTCAGCAGATGGTGGATACGCCGCGCCAGAGCGGCATCTTCAGGGCGATAATAACGGCGATTGCCTGCCCGTTGAAGCGGGCGCAGGCTGGGAAAGCGGGTTTCCCAGTAGCGCAATATATGTTGCGGCAAGCCCAGCTCGCTCGCCAGTTCACCGATGGTCAGGAATGCGCCAGCGTCTTTGTTCATGACAGATATGTTGCACCTGTCCGGCAAGAGCGGTCAACAGCAAGAAGAGAAGAAAAGAGAAAAAACCGCCCGGGCCAAGGAAATGGCTGGGCTGGCGCAAAAGGGTCAGGCCCCGGCGACCTGATCCCGCATGATCTGGCTCGGCCGGAAAGTCATCACGCGGCGCGGTTCTATCGGCACCTCGACGCCGGTTTTGGGATTGCGGCCGACGCGACCATTCTTGTCGCGCAGGACGAAAGTGCCAAACCCGGATATTTTTACATTTTCGCCATTGGCCAGCGCATCGCACATCAGGGTTATCAGCGACTCTATAATCTTGGCCGACTCGGCCCGAGACAAGCCGATTTTGCTATTGAGCGTTTCCGCAAGATCTGCGCGCGTCAAAGTATCGCTAATTGCCATATGTAAAATTCTTTCGTTTTATGCCCACACCTTAAAACGAATAACACATTCAACAAGCAGCCGTCATTTGCAAGGGAACGGAGAGACAAAAGCGGCATTTTGCACCAAAATGACGCGATTTGCGGAAGATTTTACATGATCTAGAAGCGAAGGATGCATGCGCCCCATGTAAAGCCGCCGCCCATTGCTTCCATGACAACCACATCGCCGCGCTTGATTCGGCCATCCCGCACGGCCTGATCGAAGGCGAGCGGCACCGAAGCCGCCGATGTATTGGCATGGTCGTTCACCGTCACGATCACTTTCTCAGGCGAAAGGCCGAGCTTGCGGGCAGTGCCGTCGAGGATGCGGGCATTGGCCTGATGCGGCACGACCCAGTCGATATCCTCCACACTCATCCCCGCCATATCGAGCACTTCGCGCAGCACGCTGGCAAGATTGGTGACGGCATGGCGGAACACCTCCTGCCCCTTCATGCGGACCTTGCCGACGGTGCCTGTGGTCGAAGGCCCGCCATCGACATAGAGCAACTGGTTGTGGCGGCCATCGGCATGCAGCTTGGATGCAAGGATGCCGCGCTCGCCGGTTTCGCTCTCTTCATGGCCAAGCACCACCGCCCCTGCGCCGTCTCCGAACAGGACGCAGGTGGTGCGGTCTTCCCAATCGAGGATACGGGAGAAGGTCTCCGCGCCGATCACCAGCGCACGGTTGGCGCCGCCGGAGCGGATCATGCTGTCCGCCACGGTCATGGCATAGAGAAAGCCCGAGCAGACCGCCGCGACATCGAATGCGACGCAATCGTCGATGCCGAGCGCCGCCTGCACCAGCGTAGCACTCGCGGGAAAGGTCTGGTCGGGCGTGGCGGTCGCAAGGATGATGAGATCGATGTCGGTAGGAACCAGCCCCGCCGCCTCGATCGCCCGGCGCGATGCGTCGGTGGCGAGCGTCGAGGTAGTTTCCGTGTCATCGGCGATATAGCGATTGGTGATGCCCGTGCGGCCGCGAATCCATTCGTCGTTGGTGTCGACGCGCTGGGCAAGCTCATCATTGCTCACCGCTTTTGCTGGAAGGGCGGAGCCGGTGCCGAGCACGACCGAGCGACGAATCATTTGCCTGCAATCTCCGCTTTGCTCAACGCATCGACCCGCATCATATCGCTGGTGATCCGTTGGGTGATGTCTTCTTCCAGCAACCGCGCGGCAACATGCACGGCATTGGCCACGCCCTTGGCGTTTGCGCTGCCATGGCTTTTCACGACGACGCCGTTGAGGCCGAGGAACACCGCGCCATTATGCTGATTGGGGTCGAGGTGATGCTTCAGGAGATGCATCGCCGGTTTGGAAATGAGAAAACCGATTTTCGAGCGGATCGAGCTGGTGAAGGCATGCCGTAGCAGATCGGTGACGAAGCGGGCCGTACCCTCGGCGGTTTTCAGCGCGATATTGCCGGAAAAACCGTCGCTGACGATCACGTCGGTTTCGCCGGTGCCGATCTTGTCGCCCTCGGTAAAGCCGTCGAACCGCATCGCCAGACCGGCGCTGCCGCGCAAGATCGCGGCGGCTTCGCGTATTTCATCGGTGCCTTTCAGATCTTCCGTGCCGATATTGAGCAGGCGCACGCGCGGCTGTTCCAGATCCATGGCCGCGCGGGCATAGGCCGCCCCCATCACCGCGAATTGCACGAGGTTGCGGCTGTCGCATTCGGTATTGGCGCCGAGATCGAGCATCACGACATCGTTCTTGCCCAATGTCGGCAGCAATGCGGCAAGCGCCGGGCGGTCAATCCCCGCCATGGTGCGCAACGCCAGCTTCGACATCGCCATCAGCGCGCCGGTATTGCCCGCAGAAACGGCGGCACCAGCATTGCCTTTCTTGACCGCGTCGATGGCGAGACCCATGGACGTGGTTTTGGCCCGGCGCAATGCGGCCGCAGGCTTCTCGCTGGCATCGACGACGCCATCGCAATGAAAGACTTCGGAAGCGGCGCGGAGGTTGGGGTGATTGTCGAGCGCGACCTTGATCCGCGCTTCATCGCCGAACAGGCTGAAGCGCAATCCGTCATGCCGACGACGAGCTTCTGCGACGCCCGCCATCATCACGCGAACGCCCTCGTCGCCGCCCATCGCGTCAATGGCGATATGCGGCTTGCTGGTCACCCCGTCCCCCTGAGGTTAGTGCCGGTCAGGCCCCGACCGCGATGACTTCGCGGCCATTATAATGACCACATGCGTTGCACATATGATGCGGACGCTTGAGTTCGCCACAGTTCGAGCATTCCTGAAATGCCTCCACTTTCAGCGAATCGTGGCTACGGCGCATGCCGCGCTTGGAAGGAGATGTTTTCCGCTTCGGGACAGCCATGTCGGCACCTGTTTTCCGTAAAGTTCAAAATCAATAGCGACGTCCGGACCTGCTCGGTATCGGCAGGGCCGACACAGAACCGATTGCCCTTGGGCTGTCCGGTTACCGCGAAGTCCTGCGCCTATAGCGGGTTTTCCGGCGCGCGCAAGTGTTTCTTGGCGCTATTCCCGTCCATTTACGCGGCGCGCTTCAGCTTCCCGTCGCCAGAGCGCGGTCGCCGACAAAAGGGTTGGTCGCGCGTTCATGGCCGAAATTGCTCATGGAGCCATGGCCGGGGACGAAGGCGACATCATCGCCCAGCGGCCAGAGCCTGCCCGTAATGGCGTCGATCAGATGCTGATGATTGCCCAGCGGGAAATCGGTGCGGCCGATGGACCCCTGAAACAGCACATCGCCAACGATGGCGAGGCGCGAGGGCGCATGATAGAACACGACGTGGCCGGGCGTGTGGCCAGGGCAATGAATGACATCGAACGACAGATCGCCCACGGTGACGACATCGCCATGGTGCAGCCAGCGATCCGGCTCGAACGGGCGGCCGTCTATGCCGTAATTGCGGCCATCTTCCTCCAGCCGGGATATCCAGAAACGATCATCCTCATGCGGGCCCTCGATCGGCACGCCAAGCTCCTGTGCCAATATGCCCGCCTGCCCGCAATGATCGATATGACCATGGGTGACGAGGATTTTCTCTATCTCCACTCCATGCTGCGCAGCAGCGGCCTTGAGACGATCGAGATCACCGCCGGGATCGACGAACGCGCCCTTGTTGGTGGCGGTACACCACAGCAAGGTGCAATTCTGTTGCAGCGGCGTCACCGGGATGATGGCCGCGCGCAGCGGAGGAAGCGCCTGCGCGGGATTATGGGGGTCGGATGTCTCGTTCATGGCCGCGATGTGGGGAATAAGCGGCGCGCTTGCAACTCCTTATCCACACCCCTGCCGCATCGCGTCGAGATCAGGCGAGGATTTTCGAGGCCCACACCACCCGGCCGACAATATCGACCAGCGCCGGATCGACATCCTCCCATGTCGGGAAATGGGCATTGTCGCTGGAAATGGTCAAAGCCCGCCGTCCCGTGCGCGGCGATACCATATGTGGCGACACCATATGGGGAGACAGGGCGACCCGCTTCACCATCAGCGCATCGTCGAGCCGCAGGACATAAATGCCATCGCGCAACCGCGCCGCATTGTCGGCACGATCGACCATGATGGTGTCGCCATGATTGAGGGTGGGCGCCATGGATTCGCCATTTACATCGATAATGGAGAGATTTTCCGGCGACAGACCAAGGCTTTTGAGCCAGCGGCTGTCAAACCCTACGGTTCCCGAAGGCTGTTCATCGCCCGCGACCATGCCGACGCCTGCCGAGGCTTCCACCTGCAACCGCGGGACAAGAGATATAGCATTGGTTTTTATATGTTTTTTCCGCACTTCGGCAGGAGTGCGTGACGCGTCAGTCGCTCTGGGGCCGCCCAGCATGACCTCATCGACACCGAAATAGCGCGAGAGAATGCGCCTGTCTTCCTCATCGAGCTTTTTGGGCGTTCCGCGCTTGATAAACTGTTGAATATAAGCGGGATTTCTACCTATCAGTCGGGACAGGGCATCATAATTGTCGCCTCTCTCGGCGATCAGGCTGGCCAGGATTTCGCGGGGGGATCGTTGATCCATAATCTACACCATATTGATAGGAATTCTCCTAGACAAGTAGGATTTTACCAGAAATATAGGAATAATCCTATCCAGGAATTCGCCAGTCCAGTTTTCTGAAAAGAGGAGGGAAAATAATGACAATTCTGCGGAAAATCGAAAAATTCATACGCGACACCGGCATGGCTCCTACGAGATTCGGGCGTGAAGCCGTCCGCGATCCGCGATTCGTTTTCGACGTCAGAAACGGAAGAGAGCCTAGCGCGCGGACCATCAGAAGACTAGAACATTTCATGAACATGCGCCAGAATGGAGTTGTCAACTGATGTCCCAAGCAAAAACAGACGCAATCGTCACAGTGCCGACGACCCGCCGACACCAGCGTTTGCGCATGCGCGAATGGCCCCGCGCGCCGCGACGAGACCCTCACACCCGATTGATAGCACAGCTTTTGGAACTCGCCGGACCAGAATCATCCGTTATCGCCACATCCTCCCGGCCATGGGCCAGCGCGACCTTTCAGGGCGCGCAGCACCGGATCATCCTGAAATTGACTGGCCCACATCAGGGCGAGTCGGCGGACAGGCTGATCGACCGCCTGCCCGATGCGGAGTTTTCGATAATGGGCCATATCGTCGCCGATGCCTGTGTCGACGAACGCCGAACGCAGGCAAGCGACGATGCGCTGTCGAAGGAGGAAGACGGCGCCCTGCCCGGGACATGCCCGCCTGAGACGTATCCGCCCGAGACAGTGCTGCGCCTATCCATCCTCACGATAGAGGATTGGTGAGCCCTGAAGAGTTCAGCGGTCGCGGCGACCCAGCAAACGCAGCCTCAGGGCATTCAGCTTAATGAACCCGGCCGCGTCGCGCTGGTCGTATGCGCCAGCATCATCCTCGAAGGTGACGACCTTCTCGCTGTAGAGCGAATAAGGCGATTTGCGGCCAACGACGATCACGCTGCCCTTGTAGAGCTTCAGGCGCACGGTGCCGCTCACCTTTTCCTGGCTGTGGTCGATGGCGGCCTGAAGCATCTCGCGCTCGGGCGAGAACCAGAAGCCGTTATAGATCAGCTCGGCATATTTGGGTGCGAGTTCATCCTTGAGATGGGCCGCGCCGCGATCGAGCGTGATCTGCTCGATGCCGCGATGGGCGAGCTGATAGATGGTGCCACCCGGCGTCTCATACATGCCGCGCGATTTCATCCCGACGAAGCGGTTCTCGACGAGATCGAGCCGGCCGATACCATGTTTGCGGCCATATTCGTTGAGCGTTTCGAGCAGCGTCGCGGGTGACATGCCTTCGCCGTTGATCGCCACGCCATCGCCGCGCTCGAAATCGATCGTGATATATTCGGGCGTATCAGGTGCATCCTCCGGGTTGACGGTGCGTGAATAGACATAATCGGGCACCTCCTCCCATGGATCTTCGAGCACTTTGCCTTCCGATGAGGTGTGCAGCATATTGGCATCGGTCGAGAACGGGCTTTCGCCGCGCTTGTCCTTGGGCACGGGAATCTGGTGCTTTTCGGCGAACTCGATCAGGGCGGTGCGGCTGGTAAGATCCCATTCGCGCCACGGGGCGATCACCTTGATGTCGGGCTGCAGCGCATAATAGCCCAGTTCGAAGCGCACCTGATCGTTGCCCTTGCCGGTCGCGCCATGGCTCACCGCGTCCGCGCCGACCATTTTCGCAATCTCGATCTGGCGCTTGGCGATCAGCGGGCGCGCGATCGAGGTGCCGAGCAGATACAGCCCTTCATAGAGCGCGTTCGAACGCATCATCGGGAACACATAATCGCGAACGAACTCCTCGCGCAGATCGTCGATGAAGATATGCTCGTCCCGGACGCCCATCAGTTTCGCCTTGGCGCGCGCGGGCTCGAGCTCCTCGCCCTGCCCCAGATCGGCGGTAAAGGTCACGACTTCGCACTGATATTCGGTTTGCAGCCATTTCAGGATCACGCTGGTATCAAGGCCGCCGGAGAAGGCGAGGACAACCTTTTTGACCTCTTGGGGATTGATCTTGTCGGACATGCGCTGCTGGCTTTCGCTGGTAGTAAACGGAATGGCGCGCGCCTATCAGCGATCACGCCAAATCGCAACCCGCTCACCACCAACCAAGCGCGCCACCTAGCATCCACAAGCCAAGCGCGACGAACAGCGCGGCGGCGATCCTTCGAACGACATCCAGCCGGATGCGCGCTATCAGCGCCTCTCCCAGAAAAACCGCCGGGACATTGGCGATCATCATCCCCAGCGTCGTGCCCGCCGTCACCATCGCCACATCGGCAAGGCTGTGCCCATATTGCGCGCCAAGCGCGATGGTCGCCACCTGCGTCTTGTCGCCCATCTCGACGAGAAAAAAGGCGATCACGGTGGCGATGAACACGCTGGCGGTGGATGGCGCCTTCAGCTCATCGTCGTCCATAGTGTCGGGAACGAGCGTCCATAGCCCCATCGCCACGAAACTGAGCGCGACGGCTATGCGGAACATCGGGCTGTCGAGCAGCCCCGCCACGCCATGCCCCAGCAACGCGGCGAGAAAATGATTGGCGAGGGTCGCGGCCAATATGCCCGCGATGATCGGCCACGGCTTCGCAAACCGGGTGGCCAGCACTATCGCAAGAAGCTGCGTCTTGTCGCCGATTTCGGCGAGCGCGACGAGCAGCGTCGAACTGAACAGGGCTTCCATGTCAGCCTGACCCTTTACGCGTCGGCGGGAGCGCGAACAGACAGCGCGCAGGCCGCCTGTCTGGCGACATAGCTAAGCCGCTCGGCTGAAGTGCCGTCCCTACCGATGGCGGACAGGCCCGCCAGCAGCATCATGATATGATCCGTCACATCGACCACGCGTTCGGGCGCGCTGTAGGATATGCCGCGATAGAGCGCCGCCGCGATCGCCAGCCGCGCCTTGCGCAGATGCGCGACCACCGCGACATCGCTGCAATTGTTCGCCGCCTCCAGAATCATGCAGCCGCCCCATTGGCCGGCCTCGCTCGTGCGCCAGGCAAAACGGCGGGCGGCGAGCAACAATACAGTCTCCAGCGCATCGATAAGCCGTTCCTCTTGCGCGAATGCACCGCGCACCTCGGCGAGCCACTCGGCGCAATAGGTATCGGCAATGCGGATGAAAAGCAGCGCCTTGTTACCGAAAGCGGCGTAAAAGCTGGGAGGATTTATGCCCATCGCGGCGGTGAGGTCGCTGAGCGTCACCCGGTCATAACCGCGCGCAAGGAACAGGTCCCGCGCCGCCGCTATCGCGCGGTCAGCGTCGAACTGGCGCGGCCTTCCTCTTTTGCGCGCGACCTTTGGCTGTACCCCCGATGGCTCGTCCGCCTCGCTCATCCGAGCATGACTGGCATATTTGCTTAATGCGCGCCATTATTTTCTGAACGGATACCGACCGCTCCGTTCATCGTGCATGCAGCAGGAGTCGGCTAGAGCCTTGGCATCCGAGATTTCCCCCAAGGAGTAGATCCATGAAAAAGTCGTTTCTCATTGCCGGAGCAGCCGTGCTCGCCATTGCTGTGCCCGCCATTGCCGCTCATCATGAAGGCGGCGATCATGCCGCACATAAAATGATGAAGGACATGACGCGCGCCGATGTCGAAGCCAAGGTTAAGGACCATTTTGCGATGGTCGACGCCAACAAGGATGGCGCGATCACCCAGGATGAAATCAAGGCCCGCCATGAAGCCATGCGCGCTGAGCGCAAGGACGCCCATTTCAAGAAGATGGACACCAATAGCGACGGTTCGATCAACCGCGCCGAATTCGATGCCGCGCACAGCGGCATGCGCGACGGCAAGGGCTGGAGCCGGGGCAAAGGCGATGGTGACCATAAAATGGGTCACCGGGGCCATGGCATGGCCATGAAGATGGGCGGCAAGATGTTCGAGAAGGCCGACGCCAACAAGGATGGCAAGGTTACTCTTGCCGAAGCAACCAGCACCGCACTCACCCATTTCGATCAGGTCGATGCCGACAAGAACGGCACGGTAACGGCGGCCGAACGCATGGAGTACTGGAAAGCGAAGAAAGCCGAGTGGCAGGCCAAGAAATCGGCCTCCTGATACCAAAATTCAGGCGGGAGCGCGCAGAGCCGCTTCCGCCTCAGCCATATAATCGCGCGTGATCGGCAAACTGTGCCGGTCGCGCGCATATTGTATCTGATACACCAGCATGCCGCCATGTTCGAAAGCGGCGGTCGCCCCCGCGAGATAGAAGCTCCACATGCGGAAGAAACGCTCGTCATAAAGCGCGACGATTTCGGCGCGATGCGCCTGCACCCGATCATACCACGCGCGGGTGGTCAGACCATAATGCAGGCGTAGCGCCTCCACATCCGTGACCATCAGCCGGTTCGGTTCGCTGCCCGTCAATATCTCGCTCAAGGCCGGGATATAGCCGCCGGGGAAGATATATTTGCGGGTGAAGGCGTCGGTCGCGCCCGGGCCGCCCATCCGCCCGATCGTGTGCAGCAGCATCACGCCCTCGGGCGTCAGAAGGTTGTGGCAGCAGCGGAAGAATTCGCGGAAATAGGGCACGCCGACATGCTCGAACATGCCGACCGAGACGATGCGGTCGAACTGCCCCTGCATATCCCGATAATCGATCAGCTCGAATTTGACATGATCGGCAACGCCTGCCTCTTGCGCGCGCCGCCGCGCAACGGCGAGCTGCTCTTCGGACAATGTGATGCCGGTAACGTCCACGCCGCATTTCGCATGCAGATAGAGCGCCATGCCACCCCAGCCGCAGCCGATATCGAGCACCTTCATGCCCGGTTTCAGCGCCAGCTTGGCGGCGATATGCGCCTTCTTGTCTTCCTGCGCCTGATCGAGGTCATCATGCTGGCCCGTCCAATAGGCGCAGCTATATTGCCGGTCCTTGTCTAGAAACAGGTCATAGAGCGCGCCCGACAGGTCATAATGATGCGCGACATTCGCCTTTGACGCGGAGCGGAAATTCGCCTGCTTGAGGCGACGCAACAGTCCTTTCCTGACCTGCTTGCCGATGCCGTCGGCCTCTATGCTGTTGCCGCTTTCCCAGCGGTTATTGCCGCGGATAAGCGCGATAAGGCCCATGATGTCGTCGCCATCGATGGTCGCGCGCCCATCCATATAGGCTTCGGCGAAACCGAGCCGGGGGTGCAGCACGATGTCGCGGCCGACCTTGCGATCGTGAAAGCGCAGCGTGAGATCGGGAAAGGCCGGATCGGCCGCACCGAAGGTCCGCGCGGTGCCGTCGGCATATATGAGGGTGAGCCGGCCTCTCTTGACGAGCCGGGTAAGGAAGTGATCGATCAGCGCCATGAGGTGATAATAGTCGTTAGATACTTTGGTTCAAATACCCGCATACCAGTCATATCCGGCATAATCCTCCCAATAGCCACCCTTCCCGTCATAAATATGCGACATATTCCGCACCGCCTCAATACGCATGAGATATTTGGCGTGCTTATAGCCCAGTTGCCGCTCGACGCGCAGGCGCAGCGGCGCGCCGTTGGCGACGGAGAGCGGCGCGTCGTTGAGAGCGAAGGCAAGGATCGTCTGCGGATGCCAGGCGTCGACCAGGTCGATGCTTTCATAATAAGGTCGACCGGGCCGGCCGAAATCGGCGCAATGCAGGACGAGATAGCGGGCGTTGGTCGAAAGCCCGGCATTTTTAAGCAGCGGCCCGAGCGGCACGCCGCGCCATTTGCCGATCGCGCTCCAGCCCTCGACGCAATCATGCCGGGTGATCTGCTCGCGGTGCGGCATCGCCAGGAGCTGCGCCAGCGACAAGGACAAGGGCCGCGCGACAAGGCCATCGATGCGTAACCGCCAATGGGCGAAGCCATCACGCCACAGAGCCTTATACTCTTCGGTATTCGGGTTGCGGGTGCCGTTGGCGCGGAAAATCGGCGAGATCTGGTCCGGGCGATATTCGCGCGCGAGCGCATTGCGGTCCATCAGGCTGCGCTGCGCCCATTGATGGAAATTCTCCGCCGAAAAAAGCGCATCGCGCACGCTCTTATGTTCCGCCAGCCGGTCGCAGCCCGCGAGCAACGCCGCTCCGCCGCCGATGATCGCCGCGCGCCGGGTCAGGATGATGCTCATGCGCCCGTCTCCTCAGATATTTTGTACCAACCCGTAATCATCGCGCGGATATGGCGTATCGGCCCGGCGAGGATCACTGCGGCAAGATGTGCGGCGACCAGCAGCGCCATGCCCCACGCCGCGATGAAATGCACCGAGCGCGCCGATTGCCGCCCGCCCCAGATCTGGCTGAGCCACGGCCATGCCGCATCCATTCCCGGCGACATCGCAAGGCCGGTGAAGATCAGCACCGGCAGAAACAGGAAGATCAGCTTCGCATAGACGCTTTTTTGCAGGAAATTATAGCGCAATGCCGCCTCGCCTTTGGGAAAGCGCAGGCGCGCATGTTCCTTGATGTCCTGCCAGATATGGGATGGCGACAGCTCCTCGCGGCGAAAGGCGATATCCTTGCGGAAATGGCCGTTAAAGACGCTCATCAGCATATAAGCTAGCAGCGAGAAGGCAAAGATTGGTGCGGTGAAAAGATGCCAGTGCCGCGACATGGCGAGGCTATAGTGCGAAGGAAGCGTCAGCCAGCCGGGGAAGCGGTCCAGCGCCAGCCAGTGATGATCGAAATTCGCACCATATTGCCCCCAATAGAGCATCGGGTGCGCGTTGAATATGCCCAGTCCGCTGGTGAACAGCACATAGAGACAGAGCGCGTTCGTCCAGTGCCACAGTCGCGTCGGCAGGCGGTGGCGATAGACGATGGGCGTGTGGGTCGAAGCCATGATCCCTCCCCGGTTTGGCAGAGCTTTACTCTATTCGTCGCGCGACCGCGAGAGGTTACATGGCTTGACTCAATCCGTGCAAGCAGGGACACAGACCCGCATGACATCGCCTGACATTCATGCCCCCGTTCTCTTCTTCGATTCCGGCGTGGGCGGGCTTTCCATCCTCGAACCGGCGCAAAAGCTGCTGCCCCATATGTCGGTCATCTATGCCGCCGACCGTGCGGGCTATCCCTATGGCACCAAGAGCGAAGCGGAGATCGCCGCGCGCGTGCCCGCATTGCTCGGGCGGCTAGTCGAGCGCTATCGCCCGCGTATCGCCGTTATCGCCTGTAACACCGCCTCGACCATAGCGCTGGCAGCGGTGCGCGCGGCGCTCGATATTCCGGTTGTCGGCACGGTTCCCGCGATCAAACCCGCAGCACTCACCTCGCAGACCCGCGTCATCGGCGTGCTCGGCACCGAGGCGACGGTGCGCCAGCCCTATGTCGATCGGCTCGCCGCCGAGCATGGCGCGGATTGCACGATATTGCGCCATGGTAGCGCGGCGCTCGTCGCGCTCGCCGAAGCGAAGCTGCGCGGGGAAGTGCTTGATTCGCATGTCGCACGCGATGCGCTCGTGGGCCTGCTCGATCAGCCGGGCGGCGAACGGATTGACAGCGTTGTGCTGGCCTGCACCCATTTTCCGCTGGTGCAAGACGAACTGGAGGCGGCGGCAAGGGAATTGGGCGCCCGCCCGCTCAATTTTCTGCATGGCGGCGATGGTATCGCCCGACGCATCGCGTTCCTCAACGCCGATATGCCATGGCCCGAAACACCGCCGCCGGGCATCGCAGTATTCACCCGCATGGACCCGGATATCGAAGCCCTGAAACCAGCCCTGGAAAGATTTGCTTTGTTCCAGATCAATGCGCTTTGACCTATAAAGACAGTAGTTGCGAGCCATTATTGCTGGCAAAAGGCCATTCACCGCGTTAGGGGATGGCTCGGGGCGATTGCGAACATTATCGGGCTACGGGCCAAAATCTGGGCAGCGCAAAGATGACGAACTACAAGCATATATTCAGCCAGGCGATCGAACGGCTGCATACCGAAGGGCGTTATCGCGTCTTTATCGACATCTTGCGCAACAAGGGTTCCTATCCCAATGCGCGCTGTTTTCACGGGCATAACGGCCCCAAGCCCATCACTGTCTGGTGCTCGAACGACTATCTTGCCATGGGCCAGCACCCCAAGGTGATCGAGGCAATGGAAGAGGCGTTGCATGATGTCGGCGCAGGCTCCGGCGGCACCCGCAATATCGGGGGCAACACCCATTATCATGTCGATCTCGAAGCCGAGCTGGCCGATCTGCACGGCAAGGAAGCGGCATTGCTCTTCACGTCGGGCTATGTGTCGAACGAGGCGACGCTGGCGACGCTGGCGAAGCTGCTGCCGGGCTGCATCATCTTTTCGGACGAGCTCAATCATGCAAGCATGATCGCGGGCATCCGCAATTCGGGCTGCGAGAAGCGTGTGTTCCGTCACAACGATCTTGAGCATCTGCGCGAATTGCTCGAAGCCGAAGATGAGGAAGCGCCGAAGCTGATCGCGTTCGAAAGCGTCTATTCGATGGACGGCGATGTCGCGCCGATCACCGAAATCTGCGATCTTGCGGACGAATATAACGCGCTCACCTATTGCGACGAAGTGCATGCCGTGGGCATGTATGGCCCGCGCGGCGGCGGCATTACCGAGCGCGACGGCGTGGCGGATCGGGTGACCATCATCGAAGGCACGCTCGGCAAGGCGTTCGGCGTGATGGGCGGCTATATCACCGCCGACAAGATGATCGTCGATTGCATCCGCAGCTATGCGCCCGGCTTCATCTTCACCACCTCGCTTTCACCTGTGCTGGTCGCGGGCGTGCTCGCGGCGGTGCGGCATCTCAAGGCTTCGAGCGAGGAACGCGAGGGGCAGCAGGCATCGGCCGCGAAGCTCAAGCAGCTCATGGCGGATGCGGGCCTGCCGGTCATGCCGTCGGTCACGCATATCGTGCCGCTGATGGTCGGCGATCCGGTCAAGGCCAAGAAGATCAGCGACATATTGCTGGCCGAATATGGCGTCTATGTGCAGCCGATCAATTATCCCACCGTGCCACGCGGCACCGAGCGCCTGCGTTTCACCCCCGGCCCGGCGCATAGCGAAGACATGATGGTCGATCTGGTCGGAGCGCTCGTGGAAATCTGGAGCCGGATGGAGCTGGATCTGCAAAAGGCGGCGTAGGGGATACCCCACGCCGCCCATCTTTCCGGCTGAGTGCGGAGTTTAACTCCAGCCGAATTGCCACCAATAAGCGGTGAAATAGCGGCATACGCCCGACCAGCTGTAATAATTACCCGCCCCAACACCAAAGGCAGCCTGCCAACGCGCGGCGGTGTTGGTGGCGCCTTGGAAACAGGCGTGGATAATCACAACATCGAAAGCGCGCCCACGCACCCAACGCTGCACATCACTCGCCGAGGCGATCTCGTCGCAATTGGGCCAGAGGAAATCGCTGCCGCCCCGGCCACCGGGCTGCGCGGTGTCGGAGTCCGAATCCGATCCATGGCCGACATAGCAGAAGGCAGTGACCGCCGGGTCCGCCAGCATCGCCTGCAATTGCCCTGCAGTCGGGTGGTCGAGCAGGGTCGTCTGATACCCGCGATCGACGAAATCCGATACCGCTTCGGCCGCAGTGTTGCGGAAAGACCGGTCGACAAAGGCATTGCCGGTCATGCAGCCGATCACCACGACGGCTTTCTTTGTATCTTCGTCTATCTCTTCGCCATAAGGCGGATATTCGACTGGCGGAGTTTCGCCGGGGCGCGGTCCGCCATCACCCTCTTCGTCCTGCTGCTTTTTCTTCGCTTTCTTTTTCTTGACCGTCAGCTTGGAATGAAATTCCTCGTGAGTGCCCTGCTCGGTTTCCGCGAGATAAGCGGGAAAATCGTCCGGGCTGACGTTCTCAATCTGTCCTTTGCACTTGTTCTTGCACATGGTCGGCTCCTGTAAAATGATCTGTCTCGATGACAGCCCTTTTACGGAAGCGATTCGCCGTGCGCTGTGAACGCGGTCACAAGTTCTGGTTAATACAGGATATTTTCCTGTGACGCCGATCACTTATCCCAGCGCGGCCTGCTTCTCTTCCGCCAGCCGGTCCAGCTCGGCGCGGCTCATTTTCGTCGCCTGCGTCTTCAGCTGCCCGCAAGCCGCCGCAATATCTCGTCCGCGCGGGGTGCGCACCGGCGCGCTGATCCCGGATTCGAAGATGATCTCGGAAAAGCGCTTCACCCGTTCGGGCGTCGAGCATTCGTAGATCGCGCCGGGCCACGGATTGAACGGGATGAGATTCACCTTGGCGGGCAGCTTATAGTGGCGGATGAGGCGCACAAGCTCGCGCGCATCGGCGTCGCTGTCGTTCTTGTCCTTCAGCATCACATATTCGAAGGTGATGCGCCGCGCATTGTTCGCCTTGGGGTAATCGGCGCAGGCCTGAAGCAATTCCTCGATGCCATATTTGCGGTTGATCGGCACGATCTCGTCGCGCACTTCCTTGGTGACGGCATGGAGCGACACGGCAAGATTGACGCCGATCTCCTCCGCCGCCCGCGCCATCATCGGCACGACGCCGCTGGTCGAGAGCGTGATGCGGCGTTTGGAAAGCGAGAGGCCATCGCCATCCATCACCACTTTCAGCGCATCGCGCACATTTTCGAAATTATAAAGCGGCTCGCCCATGCCCATCATCACGATGTTGGTGAGCATGCGCCCGTCCGGGCTGTAATGCGGCGCGTCTTCATCCTCGTCGTCTGAAGCGGCGGCCATATTGCCCTTGGGCCATTCGCCCAGCGCATCGCGCGCGAGCATCACCTGTCCGACAATCTCGCCAGGCGTCAGGTTGCGCACCAGCCGCATCGTGCCGGTATGGCAGAAGCGGCAGTTCAATGTGCAGCCGACCTGCGAGGATACGCACAGCGTCCCCCGGTCTGCATCGGGAATGAAGACCATCTCGAAATCTTGTCCGTCATCCGAGCGGAGCAGCCATTTACGCGTGCCATCCGAACTGACCTGCGCCTCGACCACCTGCGGGCGACCGACGACGAAGCGCTCCGCCATCCAGCCGCGCATCGGCTTGGCGAGATCGGTCATGCGTTCAAAATCTGTCTCGCCGCGATGATAGAGCCAGTGGAAGAGCTGTTTCGACCGCAGCTTGGCCTGTTTCGGCTCCAGCCCCTTTTCCTCAAGCTCCGCGCGAATCTGGTCGCGCGACAGGCCTAGCAGGTCGGCGCGACCATCCGCGCGCGGCGTGATGGCGCGCGGCACGGGAACAGGGTCGATATGTCCGGGGATTTGCATGGAAGCGCGATATAGTATGTGTGGCGCGGAACCGCCAGCCCTTTCGCCGGTTAGGGTTCCGCCTCGGAGAATAGTATATGGACCGTTTCTTCACCCGTGTCGCCACCGCAGCCTCGGCCGCCGTCGGCCAGCCCTGGGCTTTCATCGTCGCGGCATTATGCATCATCATCTGGGCGATATCCGGCCCGCTCTTCGGATTTTCCGACACATGGCAGTTGGTGGTGAACACATCGACGACGATCATCACCTTCCTGATGGTGTTCATCATCCAGAACAGCCAGAACCGGGATGCGGCGGCCATGCAGGCGAAACTCGATGAATTGATCCGCGCCGTGGACAAGGCGCGCAATCAGTTCATCGGCATCGAGCATATGACCGAGCATGAACTGGAAAAAATCCGCGAGGCGCTGGAAAAGGAAGTGGGCGAGGAAAAGACGCAGGAACTGACATCGGGGCCGAGTTCGGTCGAGCGGCTGATCCGGCGTTTCTGAGACTCTTTTTATTTTACCGCGATTTCCGAGCCGTGGAATGTTCCAATCCGTTCGAAATCGCTCTATCCGGCGCAACCCAACGCGACCGCATCCATTGCGGTGGCCGCGCCTTTGAGCACATAAAGATCGGAAAAGGAGCGGCCATTCTTGCTTCTTCCTTCCACGCTCATCGTCGTGGCCGAGCGCATAGCGGCAACGATAGCGGCATCCATGCGCGCATCCTGCGCCCATGCGTCGGCATCGCCGGAAACCAGCGCGAAGCGACGCTCGCCAATGCTCAGATACACCGTGCTGCCTTCCGCCCGCGCGCGGCTGAGCCGCACATGGAATTGCCCGCGCACGCGCATCTTCGGCCAAGTGCCGACCGAGGCGAACGGATGCCAGTCCGCCGCCCCCGATGATGTGCGATGCGGCTGCGCTATCGCATAACAGCGTGGCGTCGCCGGATCGCGGAACGCGCCCCATCCTTCGAACACGCCGAGCGAATCGCGCGCATAGGCCGATGTCGGCAGGGTCGCCATGATCGCCAGCAAAAGGATGGATTTTCGCTTCACCCCGCAGGCAAAGCGCATGAACGGCGTTTTTGCAAGCGGCGATCCCGGAAAATTCACGCCATTATCGCCTGAATATGCCGCGGCGGCTTGCGATGCCGATGATTGTCGGTAATGAAGGAGGCCAAATATCGGGCGAGCGTTCCAGGACTCGCTGTGGGCAAAGCATAGTTTGAAAGCAGGAACAGGGAATGAAGGCAACCATCGAACGCGCCACGCTTCTGAAGAGCTTGAGCCACGTCCAGTCGGTGGTGGAGCGGCGCAATACCATCCCGATCCTGTCCAATGTGCTGATCGAGGCGGCGGCCGACGGCACTATCCGCCTGATGGCGACCGATCTCGACCTGCAGGTGGTTGATCAGGTGCAGGCGCAGGTCGAAACCGCCGGTTCCACGACCATTTCCGCGCATACCTTGTTCGACATCGCCCGCAAGCTGCCCGAAGGCAGCCAGGTGTCGATCGACGCCGCCGACGGCAAGATGCTGATTCAGGCGGGACGCGCCAAGTTCAACCTCTCGACCCTGCCGCGCGACGATTTCCCGATCATCGCCGAGGGTGATTTGCCCACGCAGTTCGAGCTTCCGGCGGAAACGCTCAAGCAAATCATCGACAAGACGCGCTTTGCGATCTCGACCGAAGAAACGCGCTATTATCTCAACGGCATCTTTTTCCATGTGAGCGAAGACCCGCAGCCGGTGCTGAAAGCCGCCGCGACCGATGGCCACCGCCTTGCCCGCGTCACCGTGCCGCGCCCCGATGGCGCGGAAAGCATGCCAGACATCATCGTGCCGAGGAAATGTATCTCCGAACTGCGCAAGCTGCTCGACGAGGTGGATGGCAGCGTCGACATCGCTTTGTCGGCGAGCAAAATCCGCTTCAGCATCGGCAATGCGATCCTCACGTCCAAGCTGATCGACGGCACCTTCCCCGATTATAGCCGCGTGATCCCGACCGGGAACGACAAGCTGCTCAGGATCGATCCGCGCGCCTTCGAGGAAGGCGTGGACCGCGTGGCGACCATCGCCACGGAAAAAACCCGCGCGGTGAAAATGGCGCTGGAAAAGGACAAGATCACGCTGTCCGTCACCAGCCCGGAAAACGGCACGGCGGCCGAAGAAGTGTCGGGCGAATATAGCGCGGAAGGTTTCGAAATCGGCTTCAATGCGCGCTATCTGCTCGATGTTCTGGGCCAGATCGAAGGCGACACGGTCGAGCTGCACCTTGCCGATCAGGCCGCGCCGACGCTGATCCGCGAAAACGACAAATCCCCGGCGCTCTACGTGCTGATGCCGATGCGGGTTTGAGAGGTATGTTCAGCCTGCTTGTGGGGCGGTGAACGGTCATAGACCAATACCGTCATCCCCGTGAAAACGGGGATCCAGAGTCTGACAATACTAATCTTGGATCACTGGATTCCCGCTTTCGCGGGAATGACTGGGGTGGGCGTCACCCGCCCCTCTCCCCCTGCACCTTCGTCGCGCGTTCAGACAGTCTCTCCACCGCCGCTTCGTGTATTCCCGGCGCGCAGCATAATATGCCGAGCGCCACCGGATCGGGGCGGTTGAACGTCAGCGGCGCGCCCAGCGCATCGGTCACTATTGCCCCCGCCTCCGCCGCGATCAGGGCCGCCGCAGCCAAGTCCCATTCATAGCCCCAGCGCAGGCCCGCCACGATATCGGCCTCGTCGGCCGCGACCATCGCCATGCGCAGGGCGATGCTGTTGGGGCGCGGCACGCAGGTCAGATCGCGCTCCGCCTTGGGCAACACCTCGGCGGGCACGCGCGCGCCGGGCAGATGCAACCGCTCGCTGGCCCTGAGCGTCCGGCCATTGCGCTGCGCCCCCTTGCCCGCCTGCGCGATCCACAGCTCGTTGCGCGCAGGTGCTGCCAAGATGCCGACCACCGGCACGCCGCGCTCGACCAGCGCCACCGACACCGCCCATCCGCGCCTGCCGCCCAGATAATCGCGCGTGCCGTCGATCGGATCGACCACCCACAGCCGCTCGTTCGACAGCCGGTCCGCATTGTCCGCCGTTTCTTCCGACAGCCAGCCCGCATCGGGCGCAATCGCCGAAAGTGACTCGCGCAGCATCAGGTCCAGCGCGATGTCGGCATCGCATACGGGTTGCCCCGGCTCCTTTTCCCAATGCCTTACCTGTGTCGCGCCGCCCGCCCAGAGTTCGAGCGCGTGATCTGCCGCCTGCGCCACCGCATCGATGATCGGACGTATCGCGCCGTCAACCACCGGCGACCGTCATGCCGTCGATGCGCAGGGTCGGCACATTGATCGCGTAGCGGAAGGCGAGATCATTGGCAGGAACCATCGCGGCGAACATGTCCTTGAGGTTGCCCGCAATGGTGATCTCTGTGACAGCCTGACCCACACCGCCATTTTCGATGAGGAAGCCGCCTGCGCCCCGGCTATAATCGCCGGTGACAGGGTTGACGCCCATGCCGATCAGCTCCGTGACGTAGATGCCGCGTTCGATGCCCTGCATCAGGTCGCCGGGCGAGCATTCGCCCGGTTCCATATGCACATTGGTCGCCGAAACGCCCGGCGCGCCGCTCGTGCCCCGGCTGGCATGGCCGGTCGGCGCCGCGCCGAGTTGGCGCGCGGAACCGCTGTCGAGCAACCAGCCGGTAAGAATGCCCTTGTCGATCAGCATCGTCTTGCGGGTCGGCAGGCCCTCGCCGTCGAACGGGCGCGAGCGCAGGCCGCGCTTGCGCAACGGATCGTCAATGATCGAGATGCCGCTGTCGAACAATTGCGCACCGAGATCTTCGAGCAGGAAGCTGGAACGCCGGGTAATGGCCGGTCCTGCCATCGCGCCGACAAGATGGCCGATAATGCTGCTGCCCACGCGCGGATCGAAGATGACCGGCATCGGCCCGCCCCTGATCTTCGCCGCGCCAAGCCGCGCAATCGCGCGATGCCCCGCACGCCTGCCGATATGTTCGGCATCTTCCAGATCGCCGAGATGGCGCACAGTGTGGCTGGCATAATCGCGCTGCATCCCCGCGCCCTCGCCCGCCAGAACGCTTGCCCATGTGCCATGCGATGTCGTGGCATAGCTGCCCGCAAAACCGTGGCTGGTGGCGAGCGCGATCTGGGTGCGCCCCATGCTCGCCCCGCCGCCCTCGCTGTTGGTGATGCCGGGAATGGACCGAGCCGCGTCTTCGACGGTGAGCGCGCGTTCCTTCAGCTCGGCGGGTTCGGGCGCATCTTCGTCGATCAGATCGAGGCCGGGAAGCTTGCCGCGCATCAGCCGGTCTTCGGGCGCCAGCGTCGCATAAGGATCTTCCGGCGCTTCGCGCGCCATGGCAAGGCAGCGCTCGACCAGCGCGGACAGCGAGGCAGGCTCCAGATCGGACGCGGACACCGTCGCCGAGCGCTGCCCGACGAAAATCCGCAGGCCGATTTCTTCGCCTTCGGATTGCTCGACATCCTCCATTTCGCCAAGCCGCACGGAAACGCCGGTCGAGGCGTTGCAGGCGTAAAGCGCATCGGCGGCGTCAGCGCCCATCTTGCGTGCCTGATCGACAAGAGCCTGTGCGCGGTTCTGGGCTTCGCTAAGAGAAAGCATGAAATATCCGGGCCTCGTATTGAACAAGCGACCGGCCATAACGGCGGATGCCCGCTCGCGCAACGGCGGGGGCGGTCAGTTGCGGCTATTCAGCCAGTGACGAAGCAAATGATGCGCGACCGCCATGGAAGGCGGCGCGACGAATGGCGCGGTTTCGTCGCCTGCAAAGGCCGCGCGGACATCATCCGCGCTCGCCCAGAATGCATGTTCGATTTCCTTTTCGTCGAGGCGCAGGGCGTCACTCTCCACCTGGGCGGTGCAGGCGATCATCAGCGATGACGGAAACGGCCAGGGCTGGCTCATGACATAACGCACATCATAAGCGCGCACGCCTGCTTCCTCGAACAGTTCACGCGCGACCGCGCCCTCGATCGTCTCCCCCGGTTCGATAAACCCGGCAAGCGCCGAATAACGGCGCGGCGGAAAGCGGGGCTGGCGGCCCAGAAGCACGCGCCCTTCATATTCCGCCAGCATGATGACGACCGGATCGACGCGGGGAAAATGCTCCGCATCGCACGCACCGCATCGACGCGACCAGCCCGCCTTCACTGGCGCTGTCGGAGCACCGCACACCGCGCAAAAGCCATGGCGGGCATGCCAGTCGACAAGGCTCCGCGCCGCACCGTAAATGCTCAGCTCGGCGGAACTGAGCACGGTGGCGGCCTCCCACACGCGCGGTGCAAATTGGGCACCTGCGGTAATGTCGGGACTCAGCGCCACGAAAAGGGGGCGGCCGTCTTCCGCCTTGCCGAGAAGAATATGATCGTCGAGTCTCGCCGCCGCCGGGATCGGCTCCCGCGCCAGACGGTCCTCGTCAACAAGAGGATCGAGGCGGTTCAATAGGAGGCGGCAAGCGGCAGGGTCCGCGAACCAATGGGCAAGCGCGGCAGGATCGGTACGCACGTCGTCGCAACGATCGAGCACGGAAACGGAAAAGCCGGGGAGAGAAAGCGCGTCGGTCATCGTCTCTCCATGACAGCGCGAACGACCTTTGCAAAGACCGTCGGCAAACCCGCTTCATCGATCCGCGCGAGTGGCCACCATTTCCCCTCGTTTTGCGGCTCGACGCCCTGCGCGACTGTCAGCCGCTCGATGGTCAGCGTCAGGCGGAAATGGGTGAAGACATGCTCGACACATTGATTGAGTGCAGTCCAGTCTCCTTCCAGCGGAGGCGCACCCTCCCCGTTGCCGCCGCGCGCATCCCAATGCGTGCCTGGAAGGCCCGCCATGCCGCCGAGCATGCGTTTGTCGGCGCGCCGCTCGATCCAGACATGGCCGTCCGCCCGTTCCAGCCACCAGACCGTGCCATGCCGATGCGGCTTGTCCTTCTTTGCGGCCTTGAGGGGAAAGGCTTCGGCGCGCCCATCTCCATGCGCCGCGCAATGATCGCGCAGCGGACACAGCAGGCATTGCGGATTACGCACCGTGCAGATGGCCGAACCCAGATCCATCATCGCCTGCGCGAAATCGCCTGCGCGGGCATCGGGCGTGATAGCATCCGTGGCGGCACGAATTGCGGGGCGCGCGACGGGCAGCGGCGTGTCGATTGCAAAGAGTCGCGCCACCACCCGCTCGACATTGGCATCGACCACCACCGCGCGTCGCCCGAAAGCGATCGCCGCTATCGCCGCCGCCGTATAGGCACCGATACCGGGCAGCGTCAGCAGCATCGCCTCGCTGTCAGGAAAGCGTCCGCCATATTCGCTCGTCACCACGCGCGCGCAGGCAATCAGATTGCGGGCGCGGGCATAATAACCAAGCCCCGCCCATGCCGCCATCACCCCGGCCTCATCCGCTCCGGCCAGCGCCTCGACGCTGGGCCAGCGCGCCGTGAATTTCTCATAATAGGGAATGACCGCCGCGACCGTCGTTTGTTGCAGCATGATCTCCGACAGCCAGACGCGATAGGGATCGGGCAGATCGCGGCTGCCGGGCGGCGCGCGCCAAGGGAGGCTGCGGGCATGCCGGTCATAATGCGCGAGCAGCGCATCGGCGATGGGATTTATGGTGGCCAGGCTAGTGAGGCTCTCGACGGGCATGGCCGCGATATGGCATGAAGGAGGCGATGACGGAACCGAAGAAACCCGCCGCGGGCGCGAAGAGCCGCAAGACCGCGCCGCAGCCGCCCGAACGCGTGGGCGGTCCGCGCGCGATCGCGGATCTGATGCCGCGCATCGGCGGCGCGGCCTTCCGCCGTTTCGGCTTCGTGCAATCGAGCGTCGTCGCCCGCTGGGCCGAGATCGTCGGCGAACGCACCGCAGCGATCAGCGCACCCGAATCGATCCGCTTTCCGACCGGAAAAAAGGCGGAAGGCACATTGTCATTGACGGTGATGAGCGGCCATGCACCGATCGTTCAGCATATCGTCCCGGAAATCATCACCCGCGTGAACCGTTTCTTCGGCTATCCGGCGGTGGCGAAAGTGGTCATAAGGCAGGGCGAGATCGTCCGCCGCGAGCCGGAACGCCGCCCGCCACCCGCTAGCCTCAAGCCCGTGCCGACAGAATTGGGCGATTCGCTACGCGATATCGGCGATCCGGAACTGCGCGCCGTGCTCGAATCGATGGCACAAGGGCTTGCCAATGCGCCGCCGCTGGGCAAGATCAGTTGAATATCCGACACGAGACTCGCAAAGCCATGTTCTTTCGTTTTCTTATGCTGCTTGCAGCGCTGCTCCTGCCCGCCACCGCGCACGCTGCTCCTGCAAAAGACTGGTCGCATAACGTTACGCGAACGCCCGAAGGCGTGCATGTGATCGGCAATCCGGCAGCCAGAAACCGCCTTGTCGAATATGTGAGCTATACCTGCCCGCATTGTGCGCATTTCGTCGCCGAAGCGAGCGCCCCGTTGAAGGCCGGATGGGTGGCCAAGGGTGCCCTGGTGGTGGAAATCCGCCATCTAGTGCGCGATCGCTATGATCTCACCGCCGCTCTCCTAGCTCGATGCGGCGGGCCTGCGCGCTTCCCCGGCAATCATGAGGCGATTTTTGCAGCGCAAACCGCATGGATCGACAAGATACGCGCCTATGAAACCGCGCCGCCCTCTCTGCCCGCAAAGGCAGACCGCGCCGCGGTGATGATCGACCTCGCCGACAAGACGGGCCTTATCTCGCTGATGGCCCGCCGGGGCGTAACGCCCGCGCAGAGCCGTGCCTGCCTCACGGACCAGAAAGCGATGGACGTGGTTCTGGCGATGACGAAAAAGGGCATCGAGCAGGACAAGGTGACGGGCACGCCAAGCTTTCTGCTCAATGGAGCGCTCACCGACGCGCATGACTGGGCGAGCCTGCGCCCTGTGTTGCCCACGCCCGCAAACTGATCTAGACCTTGTCCATATGAACCGGAGCAATATTCCCGTGAAAAAATCCATTGCCTTACTCTCCGCCACCCTGTTGTCGATGGCTGTCGCCGCCTGCGGGGACAAGGAAGGCACAGCCGCCTCGACCAGCGTCACAGCCGGAGAGAATGTTCCGCCACCGGCAGGCCAGGCATGGCATGATGTCGTCGTCAAAACCGAGGCCGGCGGCTATTTGATGGGCAACCCCAATGCGGCCGTAAAGATCGCGGAATATGGCTCCTTCACTTGCCCGCATTGCAGCGAATTCGTCGAACAATCGACCGACGACATCGAAAAAATGGTCGACAGCGGCAGGATGAGTTTCGAATTCCGTCCCTATGTGCGCGATCCGCTCGATATGACCGTGGCGTTGCTCGCCGGTTGCAATGGCCCGGAACCCTATTTCCCGCTCTCGCACCAGCTCTTCGCCAATCAGGCCGCGATGTTCGAAACCGCCCAAGCCGCAGGAGAGGCGGCTTATGGAGCCGCCATGCAGAAAACCGAGGGAGAGCGCTTCATTGCGGTGGCGGAGCTGGCCGGGCTGATCGACTTTGTGAAGCAGCGTGGCATTTCCGAAGACAGGGCGAAGCAATGCCTTTCCGACACCAAGGCGGCTGAAGCGATCGCGGGGCAGGTGCAGCAAGCCAACAGCACCTATAATATCACCGGCACGCCGACCTTGCTGATGAACGATGCGGTCGTCGAAAATGCCGCGTCATGGGAAGTAATGAAAGCCAAGCTGACGGAGGCGGGCCTCTGATCGAACGCGGCGGCCCTGATCTCTCCCTCCCCACGGCGTGTCGGGACTGAACGCCGATGGAAATTCGCCGCCTGAAACTCTCCGGCTTCAAAAGCTTCGTTGACGCGACCGAATTGCGGATCGAACCGGGACTGACCGGCATTGTCGGTCCCAATGGCTGCGGCAAGTCCAATCTTCTCGAAGCGATCCGTTGGGTGATGGGCGAATCGAGCGCCCGCTCCATGCGTGGCGGCGGCATGGAGGATGTCATCTTCGCCGGCACCGCGACCCGGCCCCAGCGCGATTTCGCCGAAGTGATGCTGCATGCCGATGTCGCGGCGGGGGAGACCATACCGGCCATTGAGGTCGGCGCGGACGGCGAACTGGAGATCGTCCGTCGCATCGAGCGCGGCGCGGGCAGCGCCTATCGCGCCAACGGCCGCGACGTACGCGCCAAGGATGTAGCGCTGATCTTCGCCGACGCCGCCACCGGCGCGCATAGCCCGGCGCTGGTCAGCCAGGGCAAGATCGCCGCCGTCATTGCCGCCCGCCCGCAGGAACGCCGCGCGATGCTGGAGGAAGCGGCGGGCATTGCCGGCCTGCATGTGCGGCGCAAGGATGCCGAGCAGAAGCTGCGCGCGGCCGAGGCCAATCTGGCCCGGCTCGACGAGATATTGGCCGATATGGACCTGCGTGCCAATGCGCTGCGGCGGCAGGCAAAGGCGGCGGAGCGCTACACGCGGCTTTCCGAACAGATAAAAATCGCCGAAGCCCGTGCACTCTATGCCCGCTGGCGCGAGGCGGACGCGGCTGCCACGGCGGCGCAGGAAGACGCAAAAGCACGGGAAACCGCTGTTGCGCAGGCCCAGGAGGCGCAACTGGCCGCAGCCGCGCATGCCAGTGCGGCGACCGAAAAACTGGCGGCTGCGCGCAGCGTCGCGCAAGCTGCCCGCGACGCCGCCAACGATGCGGGACATCGGCTCGATGCGCTAAAGGCGCGACATGCAGAAGCGCTGCGGCGTCTGGCCGATCTAGATGCGCAGGCGCAGCGGCTGGTCGAGGATCGTGCGCGTGAGGACGAACTGGCCCATGATGCCGCGGAGGCGATAGCGCGGCTTGGCGAGGAAGTGCTGGCCTTGAAAGCGCGCATCGCCGAAGCGGAAACGCGCGCGCCCGAATTTGCGAGCCGCATTGCCGCCGCGCAGGAAAGCGCGCGCCATGCCGAACTCGATCTCGCCAAGGCAATGGCACAGCAGGCCGGGGAACAGGCGGAATTGCGCGTGGCGCAGGCGGCGCTTTCGGCCGCGCAGGGTAGGCTGGAACGGGCGCAGCGCGATGCGGCGCGGCTGGAGGCGGAGCTGGCGGCATTACCGCAAACCGGGCCGCTGGAAACGCAGCGCGACAGCGCGGCGGTCGCGCTTGCCGATGCTCAGGCGCGGCGCGAACATGCCGAGGCGGCGCTGGAACAGGCGCAGGCGGATCGGGAAGCCGCCAGTGCGGCGCGCAGCAGAGCGGAATCGACCCTGTCGGCAGCAAAGGCGGCTCTGTCCGCGCTCGAAAGCGAGGCGCAGGCGCTCACCCGTGCTTTGGGCAACGGGGCGGCATCGGGCAAGGATCGGCTGCTCGACCGGGTGAAGGCCACGCCGGGATATGAGCATGCGCTCGCCGCCGCACTGGGGGACGAGCTGGAGGTCGGACTGGATGCCGCAGCGGCGCGCCATTGGGCCGGGGCGGAAGCGCTGGCAGGCGATCCTCCCCTGCCCGACGGCACAGAGGCGTTGTCCGCCCTTGTCGCCGCGCCCGCCGCGCTGGCCCGCCGCCTTGCGCAGATCGCGGTGGCACAAAGCGACACCGGCCAGCCACTCGCCGTGGGCCAGCGCCTCGTTACGCGCGATGGGCATTTGCGGCGCTGGGATGGCTTTGTCGCGCGCGGCGGCGATGAGGCAGCGGGCGCGGCGACCGCGCAACGCCTGATCCGTGCGAACCGGCTCGAAGCGATTGAGACGCAGCTTCCCGATGCACGGGCAGAGGTTGAAACAACTCAAGCCGCCCTTGCCGCCGCCGCGCAAGCCGCGCAGGCGGCTGAAACTGCTATTTCCGCCCTGCGAGCGGAGCTTTCCACCGCAGACCGCGATAGCGCCGCCGCCATGCGCGCCCGCGACGATGCCGCCGCCCAGATCGAGCGCCTCAGCTCTCGCCGCGAGGATATTACCGCACGGGCCGAAGAGGCCCGCAAGGACTTGGCCGCGATCCAGACCGAGCATGAGACTGCGCAATCCGCCTTTGCCGATATGCCGGACGGCGCAGAAACCCGCGAACTGGTAACGCATCTATCGCGCGCCAGCGAAATGGCGCATGCGCAGGCGAGTCAGCTTCAGGCCGATGCCGCGCTCGCCGAGCGGGCCATTTCCGTCGACAGGGCGCGAATGACCGACGCCGACAGCGAAATCCGGCGCTGGAAGAGCCGATCCGGCGAAGCGGGCAAGCGTCTCGCCGACATGGCCGCGCGCGAAAAATCCATCTCCGAAGAACGCGCTACACTGGCCGATGTGCCGGAGGCGCTGGCGGCAGAGGCGCTCGCGCTCGAAACCGAAAGCGGCGAGTTGGCGGCCCGCGCCACCGCGCTGCAAAACGAGGAAAACGCAGCGGAGACGGCGCTGCGAACAGCCGAAGCCATGCATGCGCAGACGGGCGAGGCCTTGTCGCTGGCCCGCGAAGCGCGCGCAGGAGCGATCGCCCGCGCCGAGGCGGCAGTCGCGCATCGCGCCGAAACCAACCGAATGTGCGGCGAGCGCTTCGAATGTCCACCGCCCGTGCTGCCCGAAAGACTGGGATTCGAGAGCGACGGCGTTCGGACCGCCCAATCCGAACAGGCCGAGCTGGAGCGCCTGAGCGCCGAGCGCGAGCGCATTGGCCCGGTCAACCTGATCGCCGCGCAGGAACTGGCCGAGCTGGAAGCGCAGCAGGAAACCAGCCGCGCGGAAAGCAGCGAAATCGCACAGGCTATCCACCAGTTGCGCGGTTCGATCGGCAGCCTGAACCGCGAAGGTCGCGCCCGCTTGCTCGCCGCGTTCGAGGCGGTGGACCAGCATTTCCAGCGCCTCTTCACCGCCCTGTTCAACGGGGGGCAAGCGCGGCTGCAACTGGTCGATAGCGACGATCCGCTCGAAGCGGGCCTCGAGATTCTGGCACAACCGCCGGGCAAGCGGCTCTCGACCCTCACTTTGCTATCGGGTGGCGAGCAGGCGCTCACCGCTGTCGCGCTGATCTTCGGATTGTTCCTCACCAACCCGGCGCCGATCTGCGTACTCGACGAAGTCGATGCCCCGCTCGATGACGCCAATGTCGAGCGCTTCTGCGATCTGCTCGATCAGATGGTCCGAGACACCCGCACGCGCTATCTCATCGTCACCCACAACGCCGTCACCATGGCCCGCATGCACCGCCTGTTCGGCGTAACGATGATCGAAAAAGGCGTGAGCCGCTTGGTTTCCGTGGATCTGGGCGGGGCGGAAGAGCTGCTGGCGGCGGAATAGGCCGCGGTTTGTTCGATTTTGATGATCGAAATCACGGCGCTATGCGTTGTTATACATGATTTGGATCGGGCAGCGTGAAATCTGGATCACTCCGCCCGCTCCATATTTTTTAAACGCACCATAAGATGCTTGCGCTGGGGCAAACCCTGTTTCCGCCCGTCTTGCGACCCGAAAGGGCGTGTTCAGAGACGTCCCGGTCAGGTTGAACCGGAACGTCTCTGACCTATTCCTTATTTTCCGTGATTTCCGAGTCAGCAGGTGATTCCACCTGCTTCGAAATCACTCTAGCGTCCGGCGAAACTGGTACCGAGCCTGTCGAGTGCGATCTCTGCCACTTCGCGCGAAGAACGCACCGAGCCATCGGCCATATCCAGATCGATCACTTCCGCCGAATTAAGCGCCGCCTTGTAAGCGATTTGCGCATCCGCCTTGCGGCCCATACCCGCATAAGCATTGCCAAGGTTTATCAGCATTACGGGATCGGATTTGTTCATACCGAGCTGTGCGATGCGCGCTTCCGCACCGACATAATCGCCGGCGAGCAATGCATCCGCAACCTGCCGTGCACTTTCATCGGATCTGGCGGCGACGGCGGGAGCTGTTATCATACCGACCGAAAGCCCCATCAAGGAAATCATTTTAGCCAGTTTAGACATCGCATCTTCTCCAATAAAACCTTCTTAATATAAAGATTAGTATTTCATTTTTATGACATTCCATCAAGCCATCAAAATGGCCTGAAGGAAATATTTTTTATATTTATTTTTCAATATGTTATTATGAATTGGTGCCAATTTGCGACAAGAGTTGCCCAACAGGCCCCCGCGCAAAACCGTCATATTCGTCACAAACGACTCCGGCGGGCGCCTTCCATGAAGAGAGAAGGTCGTATTTCGCCATCGGCGTTCAGCAATATTGGGAGAAGATAAAGCGGGCGGCTACTTTTGCCCGGCCGTTCGCCCAAGCCGGTGCTAGTGGGTGGCTTCTGTTGCCCGGTGCCACGCCTGATTACATAAAGTGCCGGAGGTTCTGTTGCCCGGCCCTCCGCCCGAACCGAAGCGGGTGGATGGCTTCTGTTGCCCGGTGCCATCCAAACCGCTGAATTCCCTTCTGTTGCCCGGTGGGTTCAACCGCGTTCTATTAGGATAATGTCAGGCCGTGAGGCCCTCAATTACGCTGCAAGAGCAAGTGCTTCGTTATCGTTGGCACTTATAGGTTTTGAGCCTTGAACGGGTTACTCAGCCCGGGCGAAAATACCGTCTTTCAATACACGTCGATCCTAGTTCGGCCCCATCAGACGCCCTGAATGTTCAGGGAATATGGTGGAGCCGCCGGGTACCGCCCCCGGGTCCGCTGCATCTATTTCACGGCACAGTTTATCGCCATAGCCGGTCGAAACCGGCCTTTCCCATATAGGAGGGCGACAGGGAGATGAAAAGAGCCTGCAATGAGCTTATTTCGGCTTTCCCTGCACCCACTCCCCATATTACTGGGCATCCTCAACCTTTTCGGCGGCATGCTCGCCAGCTTCCCGGACGGCATCGGCCCGCTCTTCCATTGCATCGGCCATATTCTCGGTGGAAGATTGCACCGCGCCGACCATATTATCGGCCCTTTCTTCCAGCATATCCGCCTGATTTTCTATGCTGTCCGCCTGATTGTCATACGCGTTTTCAACCGCATTTTCCTTGGCGGAATCGCATGCGGCCACGCCCATCAGCGCAACCGCACTGGCAATAGTCAGCATCGTTCTCATAAAAAGCTCCTTTGTTCCACAAGGGAAGATGGCGTCAGCAAAGGGCGATTATGCACCCCTGCCTGAGGTAAAAGAAAAAAGGAGCGGGAAGGTTCCCCTCCCCGCCCGCTTTGGTCATATATTTGACGCAAAAAGCCCGTTATTTTTTCAATGCGTCCCGTATTTCGCGCAGCAGGACGATATCTTCGGGTGGTGGGGCAGCGGTTTCGGGCGCCGTTTCATTCTCTGGTTCGGGCGCTCTCATCTTGTTGACCGCGCGTATCATCAGGAAGATGATGAAAGCGAGAATGACGAAATTGATGACGACCGTGAGGAACTGGCCCCAGCCGATCATGGCGACACCGGCCGCCTTGAGATCGGCATAGCTTTCGGGTGCCCCTTCGAAACCGGCCGGAATTGCGCCCAGGCGAATGAAATCATTGGAAAAGTCCGCCCCGCCGAACAACCACCCGACGATGGGCATTATAATATCTTCCGTCAGTGAAGTCGTGATCGTGGCGAATGCGCCGCCGATAATCACGCCGACCGCCAGATCCATCACATTGCCGCGCGCGACAAATTCCCTGAATTCCGAAAGCATCGACATGATTTCCCCTTCTCCTGAAACTATGCGGTAAGCGGTTTTCTTGCATGGGAGGTCCATTCTGTCCAGTTGCATGGCGCCAGTTGCATGGCGGAAGCGGCTGCACTAGTTTCCTCCTGTCCTCTCTCCGCCAAGGATTCCGCTCATGACATCGCGCTCTTATCCTCGTTCCTCCGTTCGCATGGCTATCGCGGGCTTGCTCGCCCTTGCCCTGTCCGCCTGCGGCATCAACAGCGTGCCGACGGCCGAAGAAGCGGCGAAGGCGCGCTGGGCCGATGTGCAGGCGCAATATCAGCGCCGGGCCGATCTGGTCCCGAACCTCGTCGCCACCGTCAAGGGCGCCGCTCAGGCAGAACAGGAGACGCTCAGCGCCGTGGTCGAGGCGCGCGCCAGAGCGACATCGGTGCAGGTCAACACCAATGACTTGGGCGACCCCGCCAAGATGGCGCAATTCGCGGCGGCGCAGGGCGCGCTGTCGCAATCGCTCGGCCGTCTGCTTGCGACGGTAGAGGCCTATCCCGACATCAAGTTCAACCAGAATTTCCGCGATTTGCAGGTGCAGCTCGAAGGCACGGAAAACCGGATATCGACCGCCATCATCAAATATAATGAGGCGGTAGAGGCCTATAATGTCCGTGTGCGCACCTTCCCGGACATGATCGGCGCGATGATCCGCGGTGCCAAGCCGATGGCGCCCTATCAGGCGACAACGCCCGGCGCCGATCAGGCCCCGAAGGTCGATTTCGGCGCCTGATACGAAACAAGTGCGCGTCATTCTCCAACGGCTGATGCTCATGATGCTGGCGGCGGTTGCGCTGCTGGCGTCTCCGCTATACGCGCAGCAATTCCCGGCGTTGACCGGGCGCGTGGTCGATGCCGCCAATATTCTCGACCCGGCGCAGGAAGCCGCGCTCGACGCAAAGCTCGCCGATCTGGAAAAACAGAGCCAGCGGCAACTTGTGGTCGTCACCATATCCGATCTGCAAGGCTATGACATAGCGGATTACGGCTTTCGGCTGGGCGATCATTGGGGGGTCGGCGACAAGGAGCGCGACGACGGCGCGTTGCTGATCGTCGCGCCAAGAGAGCGCAAGGTGCGCATCGAGGTCGGCTATGGTCTCGAAGGCGTGCTGCCCGATATCCTTGCCGGGCGCATCATCCGCGATGTGATCATTCCCCGCTTCAAAGCCAATGACTATCCCGGCGGCATAGCGGCGGGCGTCGATGCGATTAGCAAGCTCCTGCTGCTGCCTCCCGAAGAGGCGCGCAAGATCGCGGAACAGGCACAGCAGGAAACCCAACGAGGCGATCAGGGCGCTCCTATGCTGTTCGTCATCTTTTTTATCCTGTTCTTCTTCGTTCTGCCGATGCTGCGGCGCGGACGGCGCGGGCGCGCCTATCGCGGCGGGATCGCGCCGGTGGTGCTATGGGGACCGACGATTGGCGGCTCTTCGCACAGAAGCAGTGGCGGCGGCTGGTCGAGCGGCGGCGGATTTTCCGGCGGGGGCGGCAGCTTTGGCGGCGGCGGCGCATCGGGAGGATGGTAGGCATGATGGCGGACAGGGAACGACTGAACATCAGCGAGGCGGATCATGACCGCATCAGCGCCGCCGTGCTGGCCGCCGAGCGCGGCACGGACGGCGAGATCGTCACCATCATCGCCCCGCGTTCCGATGCCTATCATGATGTCGGCCTGCATTATGCGGTGGCGGCGATGCTGGTTCTGCTGACGCTGGTGGCGTCCTTTCCGCGCGCCTTTTCCGATTTTGCCATAAGCGCGCTGGGCGGATGGGAGCATAGTCTGCCCGTCACGACCCAGCTCAGCCTGCTGCTCGGCGCGATGATCCTGATCTTCCTGATCGTTCGCTATACGCTGGCATGGATGCCGCTGCGCATGAGTCTGACCCCGGGCGCGACCAAGGAACGGCGCGTGCGGCGGCAGGCAGTGACGCTGTTCCGCGCCTGTGCGCAGGGGCGCACCAAGGGACACACGGCGATCCTGCTCTATCTCTCGGTGGCGGAACATCGCGCCGAGATTATCGCCGACGAGGCGATCAATGCGGTAGTCGCACCCGAGCGCTGGGGCGATGCGATGGCGACACTGGTAGGACATCTGCGCGCGGACAATCCGGCGGACGGCATGATCGAGGCGATTGGCATGATCGGCGCGATATTGGCCGAATATGTGCCCAAGAGCGAGAGCAACCCCAATGAACTTTCCGATCGGCTGATCGAGCTATGAGCGATGAAGATACGCCCGAAATCATGTGGGCGGGCCAATATATCACCGCCAAGCGTGAAGGCCGCTGGGAATATGTATCGCGCAGCCGGGGCATCCGCGCCGCCGTGATACTGGCGATCGAGGAAGCGGCGGATGGGCCGCATATCCTGCTGGTCGAGCAATATCGTGTACCGTTGGGGCGGCGCTGCCTTGAGTTGCCCGCGGGCCTGATCGGCGATGATGATAGCGACGCGAGCGAGGAAGCGGCGGTCGCCGCGATCCGCGAGCTGGAGGAAGAAACCGGCTATCACGCCGAGGGGATGCAGGATCTGGGCGAGTTTTTCAGCTCGCCCGGCATGGTGTCGGAAAGTTTCACTTTATTTCGCGCCACTGGCCTTAGCCACGTGCATGCGGGCGGCGGCATTGAGGGCGAAGACATCATCGTCCACCGCGTGCCGCTGGCGCAGATCGCGGAGTATGTGGCGGCGCGGCGCGCGGAAGGCATGGCCATCGACGTCAAGCTGCTGCTCCTTCTCGGCGCAGGGATGATCGAGGAGGCGTGACGGTATCTGTCATGCCATGAAAGCAAAAACGCTACTCGTTCTTCCGGATAAAAGGGAACCGTCATGACGCCAGCAAATCTTCTCATCCCGACTTACGTGCAAATGCTGACGGCACTATCGACATGGCTCGACAAGGCTCAGGCGCAAATGCCGGATCAGGCGGAGGCGCTGCTTTCGGCGCGGCTGGCCTCTGACATGCTCCCACTCTCCACCCAGATTCGGTTTGCATGCGTGCAGGCGCAGGAAGGCATGTTTCGGCTCAAGGGAGAGGCTTTTCCTCCATCGATAGACATCCTGCTGGATGAGGGACGAAACGCGGGAGAATATCCGGGATCAATGGCCGAGGCGCAGGCCAGAATTCACGAAACCGTCAAGCTCGTACAATCATTTGCTGACGAAGTTTTTGATTCAGACCCCGGAAAACCGATCGCGCATGCGCTTCCCACGGGCATGATCTTCGACCTTACGACAGAGCAATATGTCCGCGATTGGGCGATGCCCCAGTTCTATTTTCATGTGATGACGGCTTACGCAATCTTGCGTAGCAAAGGGATCGACCTCGGCAAGACTGACTATGTGGCCCATATGTTCGCTTATCTGCGCCCCGGTACGATGCCTTCCGAATGAATCACACATCATCGTCGGCCAGCAGCAAAACCACCTTACCGGAAATTATCGGCGTAGGCCTGTAGTTTCAATGTCTTGGGCGGGGGCATGGTGACGTGATAGTCGAGGCCGATGCTCTGCGCATAGGCTTTGGCGGCATCGAGCGTCGGGAAGGTGAGGCGCAGTTGCTGCTTCGTATCGCCTGACCCTGCCCAGCCCATCAGCGGATCGGGGCGCTGCTTGTCGCTCTGCTCATGCTCCAGCACCCAGGTCTGCGTGCGCGCCTTGCCGGACTGCATCGCGTTTTTCGGTGTCTGATAGATATGCGCGCTCAAGGCTATGCTCCCTATTTTGCAATCCGTCATTCCCTTGCGGACTATCGCCTAAAGGTCAAGATTTTGTGGCGGATGATGCGCGTTTTGTCCGCAAGGTCGCCGATGCGCTTGCGGGATCGTCGGGCCAGGGGTGCCGGGGATAGCGCCCGCGCATTTCCTTGGCGACATCGGCCCAGCTACCCGCCCAGAATCCGGGCAGATCGGCGGTGGTCTGGATCGGTCGGCCTGCAGGCGAGGTCAGGCTGAGTCGCAGCGGCAGGCGATCCGGGCCGATGCAGGGATGCTGTGACAATCCGAACAGCGCCTGCACGCGCACTTCCACCTCCGGGCCGCCGGGTGCGGCATAATCGATCGGCACATTATGCCCCATCGGCGTTACGAAATCTTCGGGCGCGAGGGCATCGAGCCGTTTGCGCCCGTCCCAGCCGATGCGCAGTTCGAGCATCGACCAGAGCGCGGCGGGATCGACATCGGCAAGGCGGCGCTTGCCATCGAGCAGCGGCGGCAGCCAGCCTTCGAGATCAGCGAGCAGCGCGTCGTCGGACAGCTCCATCATACCGGCAAAGCCCGCGCGGCGGCGAAGCGCCTGCGCCTTTTGCGACCATGGCAGCATATCAAGCCCGCCGGTAAGCACACCCTCGACAAGAGCTGCGACGACCATCGCCGGATCGGGCCTGTCGTCGCTGCCGCTGGTGATGATGATTGCGCCGAGCTTGTTTTGGCGCAGCGCCTCAACGCCGCCGGTTTCAGGGCGGAAGCGGACACTGCGCTGCTCGACGATGCGATCCGCGAACAATGCGCTTATCACAGTCGCATCGAGCGGAGCGGCGGAAAGAATGCGCGCGCCCGCCGCGCTGCCCTGCACCTCGCCCACCGCCAGCCATGGCTCGCGCGCGAGCGGCGAGAGCGGATCGAGGCGGAAGCCCCTGCCCCCGGCGCTGATCCAGTCCGCGCCATCGGCGGAGCGGCGCTTGGCTACCCTGTCCGGGAAGGCCAGCGCGAGGCAGCGACCGACGGCATGGTCGTCGGCATAGTCGTTGGCTGAGTGATCGCGCGGATCGCCGCCCACCATCTTCTCCCAGCGCTGCGCGAGCGCGCGGGCGGCCTGTGCGCGCTGGCCCTTTTCGCTGCGCCAGCGGCGCAGACGGGCAGAAAGATCGGTATCATTGCCGCCAAGGCCGCGCTCGCCCAATAATGCCGCAACCTGTGCGGCCAGCGCGGTCAGCCCCATATCGCGCGCGGCGAGCAGCATATGGGCGATGCGCGGTTCGAGCGGCAGGCGGGCAATAGCGCGGCCATGGGCGGTGATATGCCCGGTCTCGTCGAGCGCGCCCAGCGCGGCGAGGCGACGGCGCGCCTCGCTGAGCGCTGCGGCGGGCGGCGGATCGAGCCAGCGCAACGTGGCGGGATCGCTGACGCCCCAGAGCGCACATTCGAGCAGCAGCGCGGAAAGGTCGCTTTCGAGGATCTGCGGCGGATCATAAGGCGGCATGCCTTGGGTCGCGGCGGTTTCCCACAGACGATAGGCGACGCCCGGCGTCTGCCGTGCGGCGCGGCCCGCGCGCTGGGTCGCTGCAGCCTGACTCGCCTTTTCGGTGACAAGCCGGGTGACGCCCGCCGCACGATCATAGCGCGGACGGCGAGCAAGCCCCGAGTCGATGACGATGCGGACGCCATCGATGGTGAGGCTGGTTTCGGCGATACTGGTGGCGAGGATGATCTTTCGTTTTCCCGCCGGATCGGGGCGGATGGCGGCACGCTGCTGTTGCGGTTCGAGCGAGCCGTGCAGCTTGTGCAGCGTTATGCCGGGCAGATCGTCAAGGCGCTCGGCGGTGCGTTCTATCTCCGCAACGCCCGGCAGAAATGCGAGGATATCGCCCTCCTTTTCCTCGGCCAATGCCCGGCGGACGGCGGCGGCCATGTCGTCCTCGATGCGCAGTTCCGCACGCCGCCCGATGTGGCGCAGCTCCAGCGGGTGCGAGCGGCCCTCGCTGGCGATAACGGGGCAATCGCCCATCAACGCCGAAAAACGCGCACCATCCAATGTGGCGGACATCGGCAGCAGGCGCAGATCGGGGCGCAGCCCTCCTTGCGCATCGAGCGCCAGCGCAAGGCCGAAATCGCTATCGAGGCTGCGTTCGTGCACTTCGTCGAACAGCACCGCCGATACGCCCGACAGCTCCGGGTCATCCTGTATGCGGTTGCGGAATATGCCTTCGGTGACGACGAGGATGCGGGTTTGCGCGGACTGGCGGCTGTCCATGCGCGTGGCATAGCCGATGGTTGCTCCGACCTGCTCGCCTGCCATTTCCGCCATGCGCTCGGCCGCCGCGCGCGCGGCGAGGCGGCGGGGCGAGAGCAGCAGTATCTGGCCCGCGCACCATGGCTCGTTCAGCAAAGCGGGGGCCACCGCCGTCGTCTTGCCCGCGCCCGGCGGCGCGACCAGCACCGCATTGCTGCCCGCACGCAGAGCAGCGAGCAGCTCGGGCAAGGCGGCGTGGATGGGCAGGCTCATGTCACAGCCCTACCCGCTCGGGTGGCAGGATCAATAGGCGCGGGCGATGGCGAATTCGACCGCCTCGACAAGCGCGTCCCTCGCCTTGCCATGGCTGAAGAGGCCGAGGGCGTCGATCGCCCGCTGGCCATAATGGCGCGCGCGGGCCAAAGTATCGGCAATCGCGCCGCTCTGATGCACCAGCGCGGTGGCATGCGCGAGATCCTCGTCCGACACCTTGTGCCCGGCAATCGCCGCTTTCCAGAAGGCACGATCCTGCTCGTTGCCGCGCGCATAAGCGAGGATGACGGGCAAAGTCACCTTGCCGTCGCGGAAATCGTCGCCCGCGTCCTTGCCCATCGTCGCTTCGTCCGACGCATAATCGAGGGCATCGTCGACAAGCTGGAAGGCGATGCCGAGATTGCGGCCATAGCTGTCGAGCGCATGTTCCTGCGCCTCGTCGCGCTCAGCAACGACAGCGGCGATGCGGCAGGCGGCAGCGAACAAGGCGGCGGTCTTGGCGCCGATGATATCGAGATATTGCTCCTCATCGGTGTCGATGCGGCGCTGGGCGGTGAGCTGGTTGACCTCGCCCTCGGCAATCACCGCCGAAGCGTGGGAGAGGATTTTCAGCACCTTCAATGACCCATCCTCGACCATCAGCTCGAAGCTGCGGCTGAACAGGAAATCGCCGACCAGCACGCTGGCGCTGTTGCCCCAGATGATGTTCGCGGTCTTGCGGCCCCGGCGCATGCCCGAGCCGTCGACGACATCGTCATGCAGCAGGGTCGCGGTGTGGATGAACTCCACGGCGGCGGAGAGCTTGTGATGGCGCGTGCCATGATATTCGAGCAAGCGCGCGCAGGCGAGCGTCAGCATCGGACGCATGCGCTTGCCGCCACCCGCGATCAGATGCCCCGCGAGTTCCGGGATGAGCGGGATACGCGATTGCATCCGGTCGAGAATGACGGCGTTGACGCTGTTCATATCCTCCGCGACCAGAGACATCATGGGATCGAGCGAAGGGGCCCTGTCGCGGCCAATGCGATGGATGGAAGCAGTCATGACGGGGTCGATTTACGATTCTGCGCGCCAAAGGCAAGCGGAATAGCTTGCCATCACGGCAATGAGCGGCAAAAAGCGGGCAAATATTTGGGAGAACGGCCTTGAGCGAATCGCTGGATCACTATCGTCAGAGCATCGACAATATCGACGCGGCGCTGGTGTTCATGCTCGCCGAGCGTTTCAAGATCACGCAGGCGGTGGGCCGGTTCAAGGCCGAGCACGCCCTGCCCCCCGCCGACCCCGGCCGCGAGGAACGCCAGATCGCACGGCTGCGGCAGCTCGCGGCGGATGCGAACCTCGACCCGGTGTTCGCGGAAAAATTCCTGCGCTTCATTATTGATGAGGTGATCCGGCACCATCAGCAGATCAAGGAAGGGTGAAGGGGCGGCTGTTGGGCCGGGTGCGGAATGGCGGGTTTTGAGGAGAGCCATGATTAAGGCGACATTCCCTGCTTGACGAAAAAGACCCGTTTGTCGCGCATAAAGTAGGAGACGCAGCAGTTTTGCGGCATTTAGTCGATTAACCCATTGCGTCGTAAATTGCTGCTGTCGCGCCGATTTTCTTGAGTGCTCGATCAAGGCATCTTGATTTTATCTCGCGGTCGTTTGGAAACGAGTCCCATGCCCAGCCAAATTTAAAGATAAAGCCTGCGCGAATGATACTTGGTTCATGGATTCCGCAACCTATCAGCGCTGTTTTCAATTCTTCATCGCTCGCATATCGCCAGCCAGCACCCACCTGATTGCGACGCACCGCTGCATAATCGAGCGAAGCGACAAATGCCAGAAGAACGACAAAGATGAGAGCTGAGCAGCCCAACAAAGCGCATCCCGCCCGACGCAAATTGCGAACGAACGTGCTGAAGATGATCTTCGTTGAATACATGTCGAGCCAGTAACATAAATGAGTTAAATCTCTCCTTCACACGAAGAGACGACGGAAAACACATGATTGCCGTGTAGGTTTCGGGTGCCTGCAACAATGCCGTCCCACGTTCGCTGCGACGCGCGAGAAACACTGTCGGATTGCAAAAGTGTTCAACAATTGATGACAAGAGATTTCCGCCACCTTGTAATGACAGTTATCAGGAAAAGAGATCGACTGGCGCTATGGCCGCAATGTTGCGCAAACCCGACTGACGCCACACCACTCCCCCCTCACCCCGCAGGCAGCCGCAATCGCGCCAATAGCCCGCCCAGATCTTCGCTTTCGGCCAGTTCCACCGTACCGCCGTATATCTCCGCGACATCGCGGACGATAGCGAGGCCGAGGCCGGTGCCGGGCTTGTTGCTGTCGAGCCGTGCGCCCCGGTCGAAGATACGCTTGCGTTCGGCGGCGGGGATGCCCTTGCCGTCGTCTTCCACCTCGATGACGACGAAGCCATTTTCCGGTGGCTTCACCGTCGCAAACACGCTGCCGCCGCCATATTTCGCCGCATTTTCGATGAGATTGCCCAACAGTTCGTCGAGATCCTGCCGCTCGACGCGCACTTCGACCGCGCGATCTCCCTCCATGTCTATGCGCACATCGGGATAGAGTCGTGCCACCGCCCGCTCGACCGCCTCGAGGCTTTGCCACACCGCCGCGCGGCTTTGCGCCATGCCGCGTCGACCGACGGCGCGGGCGCGGGCGAGATGATGATCGACCTGCCGCCGCATCGTCACCGCTTCGCGCATCACGGTTTCATTGAGGTCAGTAGACGGCGCTGTAGCGGCGTTCATGATGACGGTGAGCGGGGTCTTGAGCGCATGGGCGAGATTGCCGGCATGGGCGCGCGCTTCCTCGGCCTGCCGCTCGACATGGGCAAGCAACGCGTTCAGTTCCTCGACCATCGGCAGCACCTCGGCAGGCATCGGCTCGGTCACGCGGCTTTTCTCGCCGCTGCGCATGCGCACGATCTCGCGGCGGACGGCGCGCAGCGGGCGCAGGCCATAGAGGCTTTGGAGGCTGGCGAGCACGAACAGGCCAAGGCCGAGCAGAGCGAAGCTGCGGATCAGCGTGGTGCGATAGGTGCTGATCTGCGTATCGAGGCCGGAACGCGCCTGCGCCACCGCGAAAACCCAGCGCGATTGCGAACCGGGCAGCACAATGCGACGTTCCATCACCCGCAGGCGTTCATCGGGAAACTGATCGCTGTCGTAAACGCGCAATTCGTTTCCGGGCCGGTCGAGATCCAGTTTCAGTGCGCGATCCCATAGCGAACGCGAACGCCAGTCCTCGCGCCTCGCGCTGCTGATCTGGTAATAGAGGCCGCTATTGGGTTCAAGAAAGCGCTGATCCGCCAAGGGGCGGTTGAAAAACACCTCGCCATCCGGGCCGATTTCCGCCGACGCTATCATCGCTGTCAACACATAGGCCATGCCGTCGTCGAAATTGCGGGTGATGGTTGCGCCAAGCACGCGGTCGAGAGCCAAGCCCCCGCCGATCAGCAGCACAGTAATCCACAGCGCCGCGACGCCCATCATGCGGCGGCTCAGCGATCCGGTGGAGCGGACCGAGGGTTCGGATGTCTGCGCGCTGCTACTCACAGCGTTGTTTCGGTGCTGTTACTCACAGCGATGCGTTATGACGCGACTGGCTCTTCGAGGCTATAGCCAAGACCGCGAATCGTCGTGATGACATCCGCGCCCAATTTCTTGCGAATGCGCGTGACGAATACCTCGATGGTGTTTGAATCGCGGTCGAAATCCTGGTCGTAAATATGCTCGATCAGCTCGGTGCGGCTCACCACCTTGCCCTTGTGATGGAGCAGATAGGAAAGCAGCTTATATTCCTGCGCCGTCAGCTTCACCGCCTCACCGCGCAGGGTGACCTTGCCCGAACGCGTGTCGAGACGGACATCGCCCGCGATCAGCTCGCTCGATGCATTGCCCGAAGCGCGGCGAATTAGGGCACGCAAGCGGGCGATCAGTTCCTCGGACTGGAACGGCTTGGCGAGATAATCATCCGCGCCGGCATCCAGCCCGGCCACCTTGTCGGACCAGCTATCGCGCGCGGTAAGCACCAGAACGGGGAAAACCCGGCCTTCCTTGCGCCAGCGATCAAGCACGGTCAGCCCGTCGATTTCCGGCAGGCCAAGATCGAGCACGGCGGCGTCATAGCTTTCGGTCGACCCAAGAAAATGCCCATCCTCGCCATCCGTCGCAAGGTCGACGGCATAGCCCGCGCCCTCCAGAGTCGATTTCAGTTGCTGTCCGAGAGTCGGCTCATCTTCGACGATCAATAACCGCATAATTTTTCCTTTAATGCGCCCAGCCCGCAATATCCCCGGTGCGCCCGTCTACATCCACCCACACAACCTTGCCGTCGCGCACATATTTGAGGCGATAGCGGTTGGTGCGCTGATGAAATTCCGAGCCGAGATAGGTGGCGTCACCCATTTCGCGCTCCATCCGCCGCTTGATTACGGAAAAAGGCATGACCCGCCCATCCAGCATGGCCTGACGCGCGGCATCCTGTTCATCGCGCCCGCCGCGCGCAGCCGAATCCGGCGCAACCATGGGCGACAGTGCGAACGCACCTGCAACACAGGTCAGAACAAGGCGAACAATCATTGACATGGTCATGGCATAGCTTGGCACCTTTGAACAAGCGGTGAATGATGCTGTCATGCGCGTGAAAGACTTGTCCCGCCGTGCGATCCGCACTAGCTGCACTTCGAATATGGCTGCACCTATAGTATCATTCGAGAATCTGGGCCTCATTCAGGGCAGCGGATGGCTGTTCGAAGGGCTGGACATCCATATTGGCGAGCGCGACCGACTGGCGCTGATCGGTCGCAACGGCGCAGGCAAGACAACGCTGCTGCGCCTGATCGGTGGCGAGATCGAGGCAGACAAGGGCAGGCGCTCTATCGTGCCGGGAACGCGCGTCGTGATATTGGAACAGGACCCGGATGTTTCGGGCTTCGCCACCTTGCGGGATTTCGCGCTGAAAGGCTCGGATGCGCCGCAAGCGCATGAGGTGGAAGCGATTGCCGACCAGATCGGCATCGATCTTGGCCGCGAAGCCGCAACCGCGAGCGGGGGCGAGCGCCGCCGCGCCGCGATCTGCCGCGCACTTGCCTCAGAACCCGATTTGCTATTGCTCGACGAACCGACCAACCATCTCGACATTGCCGCGATCAACTGGCTGGAAAGCTGGCTTGGCCGGTATAATGGCGCGTTCATCGCCATCAGCCATGACCGGACATTTTTGACGCGCCTGACGCGCCAGACTTTATGGCTCGACCGGGGCAGCCTGCGGCGCAACGAGATCGGCTTTGGCGGCTTCGATGCGTGGATGGAGAAGGTCTATGCCGATGAAGCCCGCAATGCCCAGAAGCTCGACGCCAAGCTGAAGATCGAGGCGCACTGGCTGGAGCGCGGCGTAACGGCGCGGCGCAAGCGTAATCAGGGGCGCCTCGCCAAGCTGCACGAAATGCGTGCCGTCCGCGCCGCGATGATGGGGCCGCAGGGCGTAGCGAAACTCTCGGCGGCGACCGACGATGTGAAGACCAAGAGCGTGATCGTGGCGGAAGGGGTGACCAAACGCTTCGATGACCGGACGATCATCCGCGATTTTTCGTTACGGGTGCAGCGCGGCGACCGCATCGGCGTGGTCGGCGGCAATGGCGCGGGCAAGACGACGCTGCTGAAACTGCTGACCGGCGAGATCGAGCCGGATGAAGGCACGATAGCGCGTGCGAAAACGCTCGATGGCATCGTCATCGACCAGCAGCGCAGCCTGATGGCGCCCGACAAGCGGGTGCGCGATGTTCTGGCCGAAGGCGGCGACTGGATCGATGTGCGCGGCGTGCGCAAGCATGTGCAGGGCTATTTGAAGGAATTTCTGTTCGATCCGGGGCTGGCCGATGCGAAGGTCGGCACATTGTCGGGCGGCGAGCGATCCCGCCTGTTGCTGGCGCGGGAATTCGCCCGCGAATCGAACCTGCTGGTGCTTGACGAGCCGACCAACGACCTCGATCTCGAAACGCTCGACCTATTGCAGGAGGTTATCGGCGATTATGCCGGAACGGTGCTGATCGTTAGCCATGACCGCGATTTCCTCGACAAGACGGTGACGATCACGCTGGGGCTGGACGGTTCGGGCATCGTTGATGTGGTCGCGGGCGGCTATGAGGATTGGGAGAAGCAGCGGGCGCAGCGGTCTTCCGTGGCAAAGCCGGGCGGGAGCGCGAAAACTGTACCTACGCCCGCCGCTCCACCCAAAACACAGACCAAATTAAGCTACAAGGATCAGCGCGATTATGAGCTGTTGCCCAAACGGATCGAGGAAATCGAGGCGGCGATAGCGCGCGATGAGGCCGCATTGTCCGACCCCGATCTCTATACGAAAAACCCCGCGCGTTTCGCCGCGCTGACCGAAGCGGTGGCCAAGGCGCAGGCGGAGAAGGATGCCGCCGAGGAACGCTGGCTGGACCTGGCGGAAATGCTGGAGACTCTGGCTCAATAGGGATCAGGCGATGCGATAATAGCCCGCCACCCGCTCCAGCGCGAACGTCAGCACCAGCTTGCCCGCGCGCGTCGGCCAGCCCAGCGCCTGTTCGGCGGCGGACAACCCCTCACCCGCGCACACCACGCGCCACAATATATCCGCAAGGCCCGGCCCCGCGCACTGAAGCGCGGCGTGGAAGCGGTCCTTCGCCACGATTTGCCGCATATGCGGATCGGGCGCGCGCGGCGCGGACCGTGTGCCTCCGGACGCAGGCGCGGCGTCCCATGCCATCGTCACGCGCGCGCCCAGCCCCGCTTTCTCCCAGTCCTCGCGCAGCCGATCGCCCGCCAGATAAAGGCGCTCACTCAGATATCCGCGCACGCGCAGCCAGAGCAGCGGCGATTCGCCTATATGGACACGGACCCGCTGCATTTCGCCCTGCGGGTCTTCAATCATGCGCTCGAGATAGCTGCCTTGACGGACCGTGCGGACGGTTTTGGGCGGGGATTGCGGTTGGGCAGGCATATTTCCTCCGATATCATGTTCCCACCCCTTGCCATTTCGGCATATCTGTAGGAAAGAACAAAACCAGATAGGTTAAACGAGGCTAACCCATATGATCACCCGCATCCGCGAAGTGCGCCGCGCCAAGGGGCTGACGCTCGACGATGTCGCCCGGCGCTGCGATCCGCCGACGACTGCGCAGACCATAGGGCGGCTGGAAACCGGCATGCGCACGGTGTCCGTCAACTGGCTCAACCGCATCGCGGCCGCGCTGGGCGTCACCGCGGCCGATCTGGTCGATCTGCCGGGCAAAGAGCATATCCCTGTGGCAGCCTACCTTGGCGCGGAGGGCGCTTATGCGCCGGGACGGCCGTCCCATTTCGTTGCACCGCTGATCGAGGGCGACATGATCGGATTGCGCATCATAGCCAGCATCGGCGACTATCGCGCCGGCGATGAAATATGGTGTTCCCGCATCCTCCCCGCTGATTTTGCGGGAGCGCTCAATCGGGATGTGCTCTTCCCGCGCCCCGGCGGACGCTTCCTGTTCGGACGGCTGATCGGGCGCGAAGGCGACAAGGTTCAGATATTGCCGCCCTTTCCCGGCGCGCGGCAGCAGATATTGATGGACCCGGCCTGGGCTGCGGTCGCAACCCGGCTCATTCGTGCGCTTTAGAGCGATTTCAAAGCGATTGTAACAATCGCTGACTCGGAAATCGCGGTACAACAAAAACAAGCGGTTTATCCGATCTGATCAGATCGAAAACCGCTGTAATATCGCAAGCGCGTGGCCCGCGACGCGCAGCGCATTAACCTCATCCCAATGTTAAGCATTTTCCGCTAAGTGAGGGGCATGACTTTGCACGTCCTCACGCTTTCCACCCTGTTCCCGGACATGACCCGTCCGAACTTCGGCGTATTCGTCGAGCGCCAGACGCGCGAGCTGGCGAGCCGGGACGGCGTGCATGTCACGGTGATCGCACCCTTGGGCATAGCGCCCTGGCCGCTCTCGCGCCTGCCCCATTATGCGCCGCTGCTCAGCCTGCCGCGCGAAGAACGGTGGCGCGATATTGCCGTCTATCGTCCGTCCTTCAAGGTAATTCCCAAAATCGGCGGATCCATGCATGTCGCCACTATGACGCGCGCAATCTTGCCGCTGGTGCGCCACCTGCACGCTGAAAAGCCCTTCGATGTGATCGATGCGAGCTTTTTCTACCCCGATGGCCCGGTGGCGCAGCGGCTCGCGAAAAAGCTCGGCATTCCCTATTCGGTAAAGGCGCGCGGCGCGGACATTCATTATTGGGGACGCCTGCCCGGTACGCGCAAAGCCGTGTTGAATGCCGGTAAGGATGCGGCCGGGATGCTCGCCGTATCGGAAGCGATGAAGCGCTCGATGGTGGCGCTGGGCATGGAGGAAAGCCGTATCCGGGTGCATTATACCGGCGTCGATCTCGAACGCTTCGCGCCGCAGGATCGGGCGGCCGCCAAGGCGCATTTCGGGGTGAGCGGCCCCGTTGTGCTGAGCGTAGGCGCGCTCATACCGCGCAAGGGGCAGGATTTGCTCATCCGTGCCCTGCCCGCCTTGCCCGATGTCACGCTGCTGCTCGCCGGGCATGGGCCCGAACGGCACGCGCTGGAAAAGCTGGCCAATGACCTGAATGTCGCGGATCGCGTTGGGTTTCTGGGGTCGCTGCCCCATGACCAGTTGCCGATCCTGTATAATGCCGCCGATATCATGGCGCTGCCTTCTGCGTCGGAAGGACTGGCCAATGCGTGGGTGGAGGCGCTGGCCTGTGGCACGCCCATTGCGATCAGCAATGTCGGCGGCGCGCGCGAACTGCTGACCTCGGCGGCTGCTGGCAGGATCGTCGAACGGACGCCCGAAGCCATCGCTCAGGCGCTGCGCGAGATGCTGGCCGAAGCGCCCGATCGTGTTGCCGTCCGCAAGGCAGCCATGCGGTTCACATGGCGCGCCAATGGCGACGCATTACTGGACCATCTCACCCGGATAGCGGGTGGACCAAATTAGGGTCAGGACCCATTAATCAGGCCGTCGAGGTT